>Ga0123333_10005284_pt1 | contig 11726 bp, 10 predicted proteins | sample BioC12SIPDNA_3_FD_89957 | JGI IMG/M metagenome (GOLD analysis project Ga0123333, IMG submission 89957) | Anaerobic biogas reactor microbial communites from Washington, USA - Biogas_R2_B C12 SIP DNA | ecosystem: Engineered > Bioreactor > Anaerobic > Unclassified | place: Washington, USA...
CCACTGACCCATGAGTTAGGGGCGTGGTACACCTACCAGTCAGCCACATGCCATCAAGCAGGGATATCGCAGGTCGATTGCATCCATTGCGGTCAGGTGCAGGAAAACAAAGTGATAGCCCAGCTGGCCCATCAATATACGCCATGGGATGTGACGCTCGAAGCAACCTGTACAGAAGACGGCATAAAAACCCGCACCTGTGAGGTTGGGCAGGAACAGGAAACCGAAACGATACCCGCAACAGGGCATGACTTTGGAGAGCCGGTCGAGTCTGTTGCCGCTACCTGCCGCGCATCGGGGTGGGCGCTCTATCGTTGCAGCAATTGCCCGGAAACAGAAACGATTTACCATGATCCGCTGGAGCATCCTTATGGTGAATGGAAAATCATCAGTGTGCGCACCTGTTTGGAGGACGGCGTAAAGCGGCGTTTTTGCTCGGATTGCGACGAATATGAAGAGATAATCGATAAAGCGGAAGGGCGTCATGCCTTTGGTGACTGGCAGATGTCGCCCGGCGGATGTACGGACGAACGGTGGCTCACCCAGACCTGTGCCAACTGCCCGGCCATAGAGACCGAACTGGTTCCTGCGGCGGAGCATGTATATGATGCTCCGGTCAGCATACCGCCTACCTGCGTAGAGGCGGGGGCGGAGGAGGAGCGTTGCCTCCACTGCGCCCACATTTCGCGCGTGGTTATTGAAGCGCTGGATCATGACTATACGGGATGGCTGGTCACGAAGTTTGCAGACTGTGTCAACACTGGGATCAGAAAACGGGAGTGCCTGCGCTGCCACAAGACATGGCAGGAAGATGTTGCTCCTAATGACTGGCATCAATATGGCGCCGCTGTGGGGGCAAAGCCGGCAACTTGCCGGGAGGACGGGTACACAAGCTATCAATGCCTGCGCTGCAAGGGGGAATATCGCGAGCGCATTCCCAAGCTAAAACACCTGTACGGCGATTGGGAAGCAACGGCTAAGTATCGCTGCACCGCGGGCGGCGATGTGGTGCGCTACTGTATCGAGTGCAACGCGCCGCAGACAGAGGAAAGGCCTGCGGGCACGCATGAATGGGCGGATTGGGTGGAGAACACGCCCTCCACCTGCCGCGTGCGCGGAACAAAAACACGAAGCTGTCAGTTTTGTCAGGAGACAGAAAGCGAATTGCTGCCGCTGGCATGGCATACTTACGGCCCACTGGTGGTTGCCATAGAGCCCACGTGCACCACGAAGGGTGAAATCACACAGACGTGTGGTGGCTGCGGGAAGGTTCTGTCCCAAGCTGTTCAGCCGGACCTGCACCCGTACGGCGATTGGGTGGATGAACCGTTGCAATCCTGCGATTTGGCGCGCTATCGCATTCGCACTTGCACCACCTGCCCGCATGAGCAAAAACAGATCATTCCCGCGGGAACGCATGCCTTTGGCGAGGGGAAAGAGGCGCTGGCGCCGACATGCGATAAGCCCGGCGAAGAGGTGTTCACCTGCGAAAACTGCGGGGTTGATCGGCGCCTGCCCATCCCCAGGCGTTGGCATGAATACGGCGCCTGGGTGCTGACGAAGGAGGAGACCTGCAGCCAGCAGGGCGAACGCACGCAAACCTGCCGGCACTGCGGCGATGCCCTTCGTGAGGCGGTCGTGACCTCTCCCCATCGCTTCGGAGCGTGGACATTGGATCAGGTTGCCACATGCCAGCATGAGGGACAGGAAAGCCGGCAATGCAGTGTATGCAGCCATACAGAGCAGCGTACGCTATCCACACGAGCCCATCGCTGGAGTATTTGGGAGACGATGGAACAGCCAAGCTGCAGCCATGTCGGTTCACGCCGCCGCCAATGCGCCCTGTGCAAGGATTATGATACAGAGGTGCTGCCGCAGGCCGCTCACCGCTATAGCGCATGGCAAACCCTGAGGGAACCCGCCTGTGATATTCCGGGGGAAAAGAAGCGGATCTGCGGTGATTGCGGCGCAGCAGAGACCTCCGCAATCGGCGCGCTGTTTCACGTCTACACCGAAACCGAAGTGATACGGGCTGTGTCCTGCGCAGGGCCGGGGCTGCAAACAAAGAATTGTAAGCTATGCGGGCTACGGGTGGAGCGTGAAACGGCTGCCCTTAGGCATCGCTTTGCTCCATGGCATAGGCCGGTATACGCAGACTGTGGTCAGGGCGGCCAACAGACCAGACTTTGCACACAATGTGAACATGCTGAAACACGGCCTGTACAGGCGCGCGCTCACTATTACGCGTCATGGCAGATTGTCCGGGCGCCCACCTGTTACGATGAAGGACTGAGGGAGCGGTTTTGCCGCCGCTGCGGGGAGCAGGAGGAGGGCATCCTGCCTGTCCGAAAGCATGTGTTTGGACGTTGGACAACACAAACACCCGCTGCTTGCGGCATACCGGGTGTCCAGGTAAGAATATGCAAACACTGCAACACCGAGCAGCAGACCAGAGAAACCAAGCCCTTGAAGCACCGCGCCGGCAAGTGGACGGTCCGCAAACCGGCCAGGCTGTTTGAAGCGGGAGAGCAGGTCAAACGCTGCCGCCGATGCGATGAAGTGTTGCAGCGGCGCAGCTACACGCTGCCCAAGGCGCGATTCGCGGTCAGTTTCTGCTCGCTGGGCCTCCGGCTGAGGGATCTGTTGCCGGCCGGGCAAACTGATAAATGGTATATGCTGACACCGATAGACCTGATACGCGAAGGGGAGCAGCGGTACCCCATCATCGCTGACGACAGGCATATTATCGGCGAGGTAGTTTTGCAGATTTCGGGGGATTCGTTGACGCTGTCCCATCGGTTTTTCGATGAGCGCACTGAGGTGCTCAAACCGTCCATTCGCTTCTTCACAACGCTTGACAACCTTTCGCAAAAGGACATCGAAGCCAGGCGGAATCAAATCAAATATGATCAGCCGGTCAGCATAGCACGCACTTTCAAAGGAGAGAGGGTAGCGTTTATGTCCCTTCGTTGCGATGGTATCTATGATGAGGATGCATCGGGCAATATCCGGTATGATGAAGGGGCGTCAGTGGCGCCCGGAGTGCCCGGTACCTACCTCGAGGCGGTGCAGGAGATGTGGCGGCTGGTAGATAGAATGCAGGAGGAACAGTATGCTGAACGCAGTGATCTTTGATCTGGATGGGGTACTGCTCTCTACGGATGAGCAGCACTATCAGGCCTGGCTGCAAATTGCGCGCGAGGAGGGCATTCCCTTTGATCGGGACATCAATGAGCGGCTGCGCGGCGTAAGCCGGATGGCCAGCCTGGAGATCATCCTGGAGCGCGCTGCAAAGCACTATGATGAAGAGACGAAGCAGTCGCTTGCTTTGCGAAAGAACAGCCTGTATGTCGATTTGATTCAGACTCTGACTCCATCAGATATGCTGCCCGGGGCCATGGACAACTTGCAGGAGCTGAGAAAAGCTGGCGTGCTGGTCGCCATAGGTTCCTCCAGCAGGAACACCAAACACATATTGCAGCGGATCGGGCTGAGCGATTACTTTGACGCCATTGCAGATGGCAATGACATCCGCCACAGCAAGCCGGACCCCGAGGTGTTTCTGACGGCCATGCAGCGCCTTGGCAAAACGCCAGGGGAATGCCTGGTGGTGGAGGATGCGGAGGCCGGGGTGGAGGCCGCCTTGGCGGCAGAGATGCGTGTGCTTGGCGTCGGCTCGGCCAGCCGCAGCAAAAAAGCCACGGCTTGCGTGGCTTCTCTGGATGGGTTTTCGATACTTCGCTGGCTCCGCCGGCAAAATGGGCAAAACTAACTAATTAAGTGTTCTCGTGCTTGCTGCCGGTGAACTTGCTTTCCTTGCCTTTGAGCAGCCGTTGGATATTGGTGCGGTGGCGGTAGGTGGCGATCAAAAACAGAACGATGGCCCACACGCCATAAGGCCATAGCCCCCTGGTGAAGGGGATGAGCAGCGCGGCAGTCAGCAGCAGCGTCAGGCTGCCAAGGGACACATAGCGGGTGATGGCGATGATCAGCACCGCCAGCACGCAGGCGATGGCGCCCTCCAGCGGCGTGTTGAGCAGCAACACGGCGACGGAGCACGCCACCCCCTTGCCGCCCTTGAAGCCATAGAATACCGGCCAGTTGTGGCCGATGATCGCCATCAGTCCGGCGAGAAGTCCGCCGTCGCGGCCGGCCAGCCACCAGCCGATGATCACGGCCAATGCCGCCTTGGCGGCATCGCCCAGAAAGGTGACCAGGCCGGAGCCCAGCCCCATCACGCGTGTTACATTGGTGGCGCCGGTGCTCTTGCTGCCCAGGCTGCGGATATCCACCTTTGACTTGCCCGATACCATCAGGCCCGTCGAAAAGCAGCCCAGCAAATACCCGATTGCCCCACTGAGGATCAAACCCAAAGCTGTCATTGGCCGGTCTCCTTTGTGCGCTCGCGCAGCAGCAGGCGGATGGGGGTTCCTTCAAAGCCGAAGGCCTTGCGCAGTTGATTTTCCAGATACCGCTCGTAGGCAAAGTGCATCAGCTGCTCATCATTGACAAACAGCAGGAAAGCGGGCGGCAACACCCCCTGCTGCGTTGCATAGTAGATGCGCAGCCTGCGGCCCCCGGTCATGGGCGGCTGCAGAGACATCTGCGCGTCCCCGATCACTTCGTTGAGCGCGCCGGTGGGCACATGTTTGCTGGCCTCCAGGTAGACGCGGTTCACCGCTTCCCATATGTTGTTGAGCCGCTGGCCGGTCAGGGCGGAGATAAACAGCACCGGGGCATAGTCTACAAACTTGAGGGCACTCAATACCTCTGCCTGATATTTTTCCAGGGTGCCCGTTTCCTTTTCCAAGGCATCCCATTTGTTGACAGCAATCACGATGGCCTTGCCTTCGTCCTTGATCATGCCGGCAATCTTGGTGTCCTGCTCGGTTACGCCGTCCAGTGCATCGATGACCAACAACGCAATATCGCAACGACGGATGGCGGCGAAGCTGCGTAGCACACTGTAGCGCTCCAGGCTTTCGTCTTCTATCGCCCGCTTGCGTCGGATACCAGCAGTATCAATGATGTTGTAGGTTGTGCCGTCGTCGCGCTGGTAGAGGGTGTCGATGGCATCCCGGGTCGTGCCGGGAATATCGGATACCATCACCCGCTCCTGCTCCAGCAGCCGGTTGGTGATGCTGCTCTTGCCCACATTGGGCCGACCGACGATGGCGAGCTGGAGGATATGCTCCTCCGCTTCTTCATTGCCGTGATCCGGCGGCAGCAGGCGGACGATTGCGTCCAGCAGGTCGCCCAAGCCCAGCATATTTGTGCTGGAGATCGCGATCGGGTCGCCCAGGCCCAGGGCATAGTACTCGTACACACTGTTGTCCAGGCCTTGGTAATCCACCTTGTTGACCACCAACAGCACTGGCTTTTTGGACATGCGCAGCAACAGGGCGATTTCCTCATCCTGATGCGTCATCCCCGTTCGGGCATCGGTAAAAAAACAGATGACATCTGCTGTTTCGATGGCAATCTCTGCCTGCCTGCGCATCTGGGTGAGCAGCACGTCCTCGCTTTGGGTGTCAATGCCCCCGGTATCAATCAGGGTGAAGGCCCGCCCCGTCCACTCCGTGTCGGCGTAAATGCGGTCTCGCGTCACGCCGGGCGTGTCCTCCACAATGGCGATGCGGCGGCCGGCAATTGTGTTAAAAAAGGTGGATTTGCCCACATTAGGGCGGCCGACAATCGCAACCAGGGGCTTATAGGTAAGCATCAACAGGTCTCCTTTTCATCTGCGCCAGGCTGAAAAAGCAGGCTTTGCGATACCAGGGCATGGTAGAGGGCATGGCCATTGACGGGAACGGTTCGCACCGGAATGCCGATGATCTGCTCCAGCTCGGCAAGGGTCATATTATCCAAAAAGTGTTCGCCATCGTGGCTGAGCATGCTCTCGGGCAGCAACATCATCTCTGAAGTGCTGCCGTTGATTTGCTGGGCCAGATCCTGGCCGACAACAAGGCCGGAAACGGTGACGGTATCCCCGAAAAAGCTGTTGACAATGGGCTGTATCTGCACGGCATGGCAGTCAGACGCATAGGCCTGCACCCAACGATGCATGGTGGGCGCGATGGATGTGCCGCAGGCGATCGTTATTGACGGCTGAGCAGCAAGAGGCCGCGTGTCAGGGGCATTTGCAGCAGCTTCTTTCAATTGATCTTCCATCATGCGCATCATGCCGACGCCATTCTCAATCTGGGGATAGCCCTCATAATAGGCTTCCTCGGGCAGATCAGCCTGAGCGATGCACAGCAGCTCGTCTGCGGGAAATACAAATCGGCTGCCGGTTTTTTCCAAGGCAAGCTGCTGAAAGTGTTCACACAGGACAAGGATATCCTGCGCCTGCTCCCTTGTGTAAGGGGAGAGCGGCGTCAAAGCATCGCGGAATTTGGTGAGCCCCACCGGGACGAGGGCAGCGGATACGGCGGCCGGGGACAGCGCCAGCAGGTCCTGCAAAGTCTTTTCCAGCACCTTGCCATCGTTGATGCCCGGGCAAAGCACAATCTGGCAGTGGAAGGACATGCCTTCCTCCCGCAGCCGCTGCAAGCGGGGCATCAGATTTTCGGCGCGCTGCTGGCGCATCATGGCCATGCGGACCGCGGGGTCGGTTGCGTGCACGGAGATATACAGCGGGCTGGCCTTGCGGCGGATGATGCGCTCAAACTCGCGGTCAGACACATTGGTAAGCGTGACATAGTTGCCCATCATCAGCGACATGCGCCAGTCATCATCCTTGACGTACAGGCTTTGGCGCATTCCTTCGGGCATCTGATCAATAAAGCAGAAGATGCAGTTGTTGGCACACGAACGCGGGTCGCCGATCAGGGGGCGGTCAAACTGCAGCCCGAGCGGCGCGTTCCTGGGTTTGAGCAGTTCCACCTCTTTGGCGCTGCCATCGGCCTTGCGCACCAGCAAAGTGAGGCGCCTGCCCGCGGTCAGGGCTTGATAATCAATCTCGTCAATCAAGCGTTCCCCGTTGATTAACTCTATTTCATCGCCCGGCGCGATGCCATACCGGGCCGCAATTCCGCCGGGCTCGACGGAAAACACACGCTGCATACAAACCACCTTTCACGGCTGTCATTATGATTGATTCGAGAATCCGTGTCAAGAAAGGTTGTTACAATGAAAAGTGGGTGTCGCAAGCGTTGACGGCAACTTGGATTTGTGCTATTCTATGCACCGCTGACAAGCAGCCTGGAGAGTTGGCTGAGTGGTCGAAGGCGCACGATTGGAAATCGTGTTAGCGTTAATAGCGCTACTAGGGTTCAAATCCCTAACTCTCCGCCAGATGCCTTGTATGGCATCAAAAAGTGGGGGTATGTGCATGATACCTCCTCGCTCTGGGGCGCACGGTTGGGGCCGTGCGCTCTTTTTGTGCCCCGAAGCATAGCACACCCACCAGCAGAACACAATAGGTTACACCAAAAAGGCGGGCCATGCTGGAGGGGCAGCGAGCGCGGGGCGGTAGGCAGCGTAAAGGACGGCGGGCCGGAAAAAAGATTATTAATGATCTGCGCTGGAGCAGCTGACGCGGTGGCCACCAGCTGACGGAGGCGGCGCTGCCGGCGCGCTGCCGCATCCTCCCGCAGGGGGAGCGGCGAGGCCGGCGAGGGCCAGACGGAGGACCGGCGCGGGCGCAAAAAAAGAAGGTGCCGGGAACCCGGCACCCCACACATGGGAGGGCGCTGCTGATGCAGATAGATCTTGCTGGGGTGACAAGGCAGCCCCACCGGGCGCATAAGTACCCGCGCGGTGCATGGTTACCCATGCCGCGGCCTGGTGGCCATGCGGTTGATCAGCTGATAGAACTTCCGGCTGCAGTACGGATACGTGGCGAAAGCAGCGGCGCAAAAAGTGAGGCTGGACAAGGGATGGCAGCCGAGCGCCGAAAATAAGCATTACTTGACCGGGAAAAAATGGGCTAAAAATACAAGTGCATAATAATACCGCCCTTGCGGGCGGTGGAGGGGTGACAGCCGGGCTTTACCTCTTGCGCCCTGGGCGCGGGCGGCGGGCAAGTTCCCGCTGGTAGGACGGATTCGCAAAGTGCGGGTTGCCGCTGTACCGCAACGGCGGCGTGTGCCCGGGTGGTACGCTGATAGCGGTTGGTTTTGCATCCGGGACGGTAGCGAGCCGCCCATCAGCAATCATGTCCCTAACGCAAGTGCGGGACAGTCGGTATTTCTCTGCGTACTCCCTCACCGTGTACACCATGCCTGAGCCCTCCTTGCAGGCAGTATAACACAAAAAGGCGAACATGCAACGCGCTGTGCGCGCGAATGGTACGCGCAAGCGGGGAAAGGTACACATAAGGGCCCATAACAGCCCTACAGGGTACGCCACGGTACACCGCAAAGCCGCGCATACTGCAGAAACGAGGCAGCGGGAAGTGAGGCGGGACAAGGGATGCCGGGCGATGGCCGGAGGCGGCGCACGTGGCAGAACATGGCTACAAAGCGCGTGAGGGGGACGGCGTGGCTACCGGGCAGGCAACAATAGGTGGTGGCCAGCAGCGTGCCGGTGCTGGAGGGACAAGCGCCGGGGGCGGGCGAAGCGCGCGCGAAGGCGCGGCCCCGGCAGGCTGCGCCGACAAGCGCGCAACGATGGCCCGCAGGCCAGCGGAGCCCCAGCCCCGGGGGCAGCGATGCCGGGCAGCAGGGGAGCATGCCGGGCACGGTGGGGGAGCAAGACCATATTTGGCTCAAAAAGGCCCCTTTAATGGTCCGGAGGGGGAAGGGTGGCCACCTGATCAGCCCCGCCCCCACCAGAGGCCAGCAAACCGCCAGCAAATGGCTACCAGCGGCATGCCCGGTGGTGGATGCCCGGCCGCATTCGTTCCCGTCCCGCAGGGCCGGGACGAGGCGGGCGGGTACCCACGCCGGAAAAAGCCAGCAGACAAGCCCTGGCCACCACGTGGCGGGCAATGGCCGCGCGGCCGCGCCGGCGTCCATCCCGCAGGGTGGAGCCGGGCGGGCGTAGCGGCCTGCAGCCCGGCCCCGGTGGAGCGGCGACGGTGGCCACGGTGCGCGGCGTCCGCGAAGCGGGCAAGCGCACGGGGCCGACCGGCCAGCGACCGAGCCCCAGCAGGGCCGCAGGCCCCGCAAACCAACGCACCCCAGCCCACCGGACAGGACAAGCGACACCACACCACACACCAGGCGGCGCGAGAGAGCAGGGACGCGGCAAGCTGGGCACGGACCAGCTGGGGGCGGGTGGGCAACATAGGGCCGCGACGGCGCAGCCGGAGGGGCCCACCACATGCCGCCGCCCCAGCGGCGGAAGCCCCGGTAAAGCAACCGCCAGAGAGCCCGCGGGGGCCGACCGCGCGCGCAGCAAGCAGCGGGCGCGCCCAAGGGCGGGGAGGGGACGCCGCCCGAGGCCCTGCCGATGGGCGGCTGGGGAGCAGGAGCCCGCAGGGCGCGCAGGCCACGGGACGGACACCAGAGCGCCCGGAGCCCCACCCCCAAGAGCGGCCCCCCCGGAAAAATAGAGGCCCCCGCCGAGCGGGGGCCGACCGCCCCCGCCCAAGCGGGGAGGGGGATGCCGTGGGGGGGCCCGGGGGGGCGCGGCGGGGGAGGGGCAGAGGGCGCGTCAACAGGGGCGAGAGGGCGCAAGCGGGGGGGCCCCGCGCGCCCGGTGCCTCGGGGCGCGTTGCCTCGGGGGCATCCGCTGGGAGCCGGGACCAGCAGGCGCGAGTGCGGCAGCGCCCGCGCCATCCGCTGCGCGGAGTGCGCCGCGCCGCGCCGGTGGCTTCGTGGGGGGAGGCGGTGGGGGTAAGGGGGGCAGAGAACAGGACAACCACCCGCTGCGGCCATGGTGGCCAGCCGTGGCCACGGCGTGGCTGACCCCATCCGCTGGGAGCAGGGACCATCAGGCCGGGGACAGGCCGGGACGGCCGGGCCCCGGCCGGGGGCGCAGCCCCCGGAGGGGCCGGAATATGTTACAATCCTGTTACACCACAAACCACAACAGGAGGACAACACATGGCAAGAGCAGTAAGCATCCAGACGCTGCGCCGCGCGGCGCTGCGTCAACTGAACGAGCGCCTCAAAGAGGGCAAAATGAGCACGGCAGACCTGATACGCGCCGCGAGTATGCGCAGCTTGGAGGAGGACACGACCCCGCCATGGGGCCGGGACGGTGACTGGGTGCTGACCGTGGCCGGTGAGGATGACGAGGATGGCGGCGAGGAGGAGGACATGCCCACCACCGAGCCGGAGGACCAGCCCGGCCCGGAGGCCGAGCCGCCTATGCGAACAGCCGTTTGCTGACCGAGACTGACATGGCAAAATGAGCCAAAGCAAAAGCCCGCCCCCATGCGATAGGGCGGGCCGGGGGCAAAGTCGAAGGAAAAACGACAATGGAGTGAGTGAATACTACCAGCCCCCATGCCGGGAGTATATCACGCCCATGGCGGCGCGACATCCCTCAAAATATCCGGGCCTGGCGCAAGCCCGGCCTCGGCCATGCCCTCCCCCGGCAGCAGCATGTCCATGGTGATGCTGATATCGCTGGACAGCAGGGACTCCATGGCCCTAAGCCCCTTGGCCAGCAGCCGGTAAACATGGCGGGGGGAATAGGACAGCGCGGAGGCAATGGCCTCCATGGACTTGCCGCCGACAAAATACCACCACATGGCGGCCATGACCTCCTGCGGCTGGTGGATGCGCTGGAGCATGAGGCGCACCGAGGCCAGCGGGTGAGGCAGCCGCATATCAGGCGGCGGGGGCGGCCCGATCATGGGGCCGCGCCGGGCGCGGGACTGGCTATAGGACTGCATGTAGGCTACGGCCATCGGGTAGGAATCGGCGAAAGTGACTGACGGCATGGGCACGCCTTTCTGGTATCATGTGATACCACCGTATTTTGTAACAGAATTGTAACATATACTTGGCCCGGCATTGGTTTCTACCATACTCGCGCGCGCACAAGTAGTAAGTAAGTAAGTAAGTGAGTAGCAGTAGCAGACTACTACTGCTAACTACTGACTAACTAAGAGAGCCGCAGCGGATGGCTGCGGCTCGGGGAGGGGGCAGGGCATCAGAGGGCCAGCGCCTCCAGCCGCTCGGCTTCTTCTCGGCGGGCTGCCTCGGCCAGCATTTGGACGGTTGAGGCCGATAACTCGGCTTCGGTATACTCCCGCTGCTTGTACTGCTGGGCGGTGACGGTGCGGCCAGCAGGGGCGCGGCGCTGATAGGCAGCGTTGCGCTGCTCCCAGTCTTGGAGGGTGAGGCAGCGCTCGGCGCTGCAGCGGCGCATGATGGCGATCATATACCGCCAACTGGGGGAGGGGGCGGCGGCGGTGGCCAGTATGGCCGCCTCCAGCATGTCCGGGGTGTGGCCGGCACGGAGCCATGCGGCAAACTGCCGCTGCTGGATGGGGGAGGGACTGCCGATGCACTCGGCCCAGGCGTTGAGCAGCGCGGGCAATGGCCCCGGCTGTGATGATGATGGATATTGCACAAGATTGGTTTGCATGATACGCTCCTCTTACTCTGTCAATGGGGGGTGGCGATATGACGCTGCAAGACTATATGCGCATGTGGCTTGAGACTTACATAGACCCGCGGAGGGCGCCCAGTACGCAACAGGGGTACAGGTATGCGCTGGCGCACATGCCGGGGGATGTGATGGGCTGCACACTTGGGGATGTGCAGGCCATAGACTTGCAGCGGGCGGTGAACCTGACAGCAGCGCGTTAACCGCGACAGGCGCAA
>Ga0123333_10005287_pt1 | contig 11721 bp, 10 predicted proteins | sample BioC12SIPDNA_3_FD_89957 | JGI IMG/M metagenome (GOLD analysis project Ga0123333, IMG submission 89957) | Anaerobic biogas reactor microbial communites from Washington, USA - Biogas_R2_B C12 SIP DNA | ecosystem: Engineered > Bioreactor > Anaerobic > Unclassified | place: Washington, USA...
AGCCGCCACGCCGCCTCGGCGAGGTAGGCGAGCGTGAGCGGGAGGGTCCACGTCGTCGCCGGGGGCCACAGCTCGCCGGTGATCCGGTCGACGACCTCGGCGGCGCGGGCGACGTCGCCCGCCGCCAGGGCCGCCAGCGCCAGGCCCGCCCGCCACGCCAGCTCCATCGGCTGGGCGGCCAGGCCGGCGGCGACCACGTCGACCAGCTCGCCCTCCCGACCCTCGGCCCGACGGATCGCGAAGATCTGCGCCACGTGCGCGGCCGTGAAGTTCGGGGCCCGGCCGGCGGAGGCCACCGCGGCGTGGGAAGCCGCCTCGGCGGCGGCGAGGTCGCCGCGCAGCAGGCACGACGCCCCGCACCACAGCTCGGCCTGGGCGGCCGCGTACGGGTGGTGCGCCGCGGTCGCCGTCGCCGCCAGCGTCGACGCGCACCGCTCGAAGGCGGCGCGGTCGCCGAGTTGGAGGGCCGGCACCGCCTGCACCTCGACCCCCGCCAGCGCGGCGTGCGGGAACCACGGCGACTCGACGTCCTCCAGCTCCTCGCCCAGCGCCCGCCGCTCGCCGGGGTTCGGGTGACCCCACGTCGCGAGCACGTACGCGGACAGGGCGACGGCCAGCGCGTCGCTGTCGCCGCTGCGCCGGGCGAGGTCGAGCGACCGCGCCGCCAGGGCAGGGGCGGATTCCGGCAGCAGGTCGAGCACGGCGACGGTCGCCCGCGCCGCGACCAGGATCGACCGGCCGGCCAGGTCGTCGTCGTCGATCAGCAGCAGCGCGTGCTGCCAGAGGTCCCCCGCCTCGTGGCCCGACTCGCCCGCCTTGGTCATGAACGAGTACCAGGCCGCCGCCTCGACCAGCCGGTCGCGGTCGCGCAGGCGTAGGGCGACGCGGGCGGCCCGCACCAGCGCGGGACGGGCGTCGTGGCGGCGCAGCCCCATCGTGGCCGCCCGCCCGAAGCCGAGCAGGGCGTCCGCCAGGTCACGCAGGTCGGGATCGGGGTCGGCGGTCACCTCCGCCATCGCCGCCTCGTAGAAGGACACCGACCGCTCCCACGACCCCGCCGCGTCGGCCGCGGCGGCGTCCAGGAACCGACCGGTCGGTTCCGCATCGACCGGCGCCGTCGGGGCCGGACCGGGCCGGGCCACCCGCAGCATCTGCTGGGTCTCGACCTCGCTCAGGCGCAGCGCGGCGGCCAGCTTCCGCACGGTCGACAGCCGCGCCGAGTGGTTGGCCCCGCGCTCGAGGTCGCTGATCGTCCTGACGCCCACGCCGGCCTGCCGGGCCAGCTCCTCCTGGGTCAGCACCAGCCGGTGCCGGTGGGTCCGCAGCAGCCGGGCGAGGGCGCCCCGATCGAGGGGCGCGTCGGAATCGGCAGCCAGCGCCATCGCTCCGATCCACCTCCCATCCCCGTGACCGCACCAGGGTCCGCAGATGGTACCCACGACTCACCGGCAGTTGGCACGCAGCTACGGCCCGAACCGTTGCGTCCGCCCCCCACCGGCGCGACGGTCGGCCCGTCCGCCGCCGCGGACCCTCGGGGCGGGAGGCGCCCGAGGCGGCGACGGCCCCCCGTCGCGTCGGGAGCGGGGGCTCCGACGCGACCGATCCGACCGCTCCCCGACCGACCCGGCACCCCCCGGATCGGTCGCGGGGCGGCCCCGGAGATCCGTGGAATGCCTAGGCTTCGTCCTTGTTGGGCCCGGGCGCCGTCGTGGCCCACCCGGCGGCGTCACGTAGCGTTCGCCGTCGATGAGGCGCACCCTGACGTTGCTCACCGTGCTGGCGGCCCTGCTGCTCGCCGCCGCCTGCCAGCCGACGCTCCCCGCCGGGGTCCCGATCGGGGTGCCGTCCCCGGGCTCGACGCTCGTCGGCTGCGACGTCGCCGACACGTTCGTGACGATCTCGGCCGACGCCCACCTCGACCCGGCGTGCACCTACACCCGGGGCATCGAGGTCGTCGCGTCGGACACCACGCTCGACTGCCGGGGCGCCCGCATCCACGACGCCGCGGGCAACCAGCCGCGAGGGGTCCACGTCCACGTGCCGGTGGGCCACGACCTCACCGGGGTGGTCGTCCGGAACTGCTTCATCGAGGGCTTCACCAACACGATCCGGGTCAGCCGCGACGGCTTCCAGTCGCTCCCCGCCGGCGGCGAGTACGGCGACGACGTCGGCGACATCACGATCGAGAACAACCACCTCAGCAACTCGCGCGGCAGCGGCATCTTCGTGAACGCCTACGTCACCGACGTGACGATCCGCGCCAACACGATCACCGGCGCGGGCAGCGTCGGCGTCTACCTCGAGGCCGGGTCGAAGGACTCCACCGTCGAGGGCAACACCATCAACCGCAACGGCTACGCCACCGTCGACCCCGACGGCTACCCGGAGGACATCGGCGGCACGACGTTCCTGACCCTACGGACCGGGCGGGAGGGCATCGCCGTCGACGGCTCGTCGGGCAACCACATCGTCGGCAACAGCCTGTACGCCAACGCCGCGGGCGGGATCTTCCTCTACGAGAACTGCGGCGAGTACGCCACCGAGCAGCCGGGCGCCTGGTGGGAACGGCGCTACGGCGCTGACGACAACGTCATCGAGGGCAACCAGATCGTCGCCGGGCGCAACGGGATCTGGGTCGGGTCCCGGATGGCCGAGAACCAGCACTTCATGGACTGCTCCGACCCCGCCTACCTGTCCGGGACGCTGAACCGCGTGCACCTCGACCACGCCGAGCGGAACACGATCCGCGACAACCGGATCGCCCTGTTCGACAACGCCATCCGGGTCGAGGACGACGACACGACCGTCGCCGACAACCTCATCTACACCGAGGACCCCGACGCGCGGGGCGTGCTCGTCGGCACCCGGCACCGCACCGAGCAGCTCGGCCTCCCCGTCGACGGCACGGTCGTCACCGGCAACGAGGTGATCGGCCCCGAGGGCGTCGAGGCCTACGGGTGGGTGCACGGCCACACCGACACGACGTTCGTCGACAACGTGCTCAACGACGAACCCGCCGCGCTCGCGCCCGGCACCCAGCCGACGATCGACCCGTTCCTGTTCGTGATCCGGGTCTGGCTGCCCTGACCGCCGGGGCCCCATGCCGGTCAGTCGCCGAGGAGCCGATCCCGGTCGGCGGGCGTGAGGCGGCCGATCACGGGGCCGAGGTCGTCGACGGCGCGGACCTCGACGGCGGAGGCGAGCACCGACGGCTTGCGGAGACCCGCCGCCCTCCAGTCGCGGATGCGGCGGCCGGTGCCCGAGCGGCGGACCGCGCTGTTCGTGCCGTAGACGAGCGACACCTCGACCTGGGCCGAGCCGGGCTCGTGGGCGACGATCACCGCGGGGCGCACCTTCTCCGACGCGCCGGCGTCGCGCGCGGCGGTGGAGCGTCCGTCCATGCCCTGGAACACGGTGCGGATCGTGCCCGGAGCGAGCGGGGTCCTCGCCGCCGGCTCGTCCCGCACGACGATGGGCGCGCCGTCGACGAGCACGGGGGCGCGGTCGACGTCGGCCGCGTGGTCCGGAGCCGCCGGGGCCGGGTCGAGCCAGCGCACCGCCCGCCACGAGGTGCCCTCCGCGCGGACCTCGACGAGCACCGTGGCCCCGACCTCGACGTCGGCGCGGCAGCGGTGGAGGCGGCCCCGCTGGCCGGTGACGACGTCGGTCCAGGTCCACTCGCCGTCGACGACGCCGACGATGCGCAGTCGCCGGATCTCGGTCACCTCGCCCCTCCGCTCATCCCCCGCAAGGTACCGAGCCGGTACGACGGTCCTCGGCCTACCCTCCACCGGAGCCGACCGAGAGCGGTGCCGCCGTGACCGAACCCACCACCCAGCCCGAGCCCGGCGCGACGTCGGCGGTCGTGGTGGGCGGCGGGATCGCGGGGGTGTCGGTGGCCGCCGAGCTGGCCGGCGCCGGGATCGAGGTGACGCTGGTCGAGGCGGAGGACGTCCTCGCCCACCACACCACCGGGCGCTCGGCCGCGATGTACATGCCGGGCTACGGGAACGCCGTGGTGCGGGCGCTGACCGCGGCGAGCGCGGCCGACTACGAGGCGATGGGCGTCGAGGCGGGCACGGCGATCCTCACGCCGCGCACGACGGTGTGGGTCGGCGGCCCCGAGGACCTCGCCGCGCTCGATGCGCTCGCCTCGGGCAACGACGCCCTCCGGGCCGCGCCGGTCGACGAGGTGCTCGACCTCGCCGCGGTGCTGCGGCCCGAGCGGGTCGGGGGCGGGCTGGTCGACGACGCCGGGTCCGACATCGACGTCGGCCTCCTGCACCAGACGTACGTGCGCCGCCTCACCCACGCCGGCGGGACGATCGAGCGCTCGGCCCGGGTCGATGCGATCGGGCGCGCGGGCGGGCGATGGCGGGTCGCGGCGGGCGAGCGGACCTGGGAGGCCGACCTCCTCGTCGACGCCGCCGGGGCGTGGGCCGACGAGGTGGCGGCGCTCGCCGGCGTCGCCCCGGTCGGCCTGGCGCCGCTGCGCCGCACGCTGTTCACCAGCCCGGTCCCCGACGACGTCGTGCCGGGTCCGATGGTGGTCGACGTCCTCGACCGCTGGTACTTCCGGGTCGACCCGGGCATCGCCCTGGTCTCGCCCGCCGACGAGACCCCGTCGCCCCCGTGCGATGCCCGCCCCGAGCCGATCGACATCGCCCGGGCGCTCGACGCGGTGAACGAGGCGACGACGCTCGGGCTTCGGTCGGTGCGCAACTCGTGGGCCGGGCTGCGCACGTTCGCCCCCGACCGGTCCCCCGTCGCCGGACCCGACCCCGCCGTCCCCGGCTTCGTGTGGTCCGCCGGCCAGGGCGGCTACGGCATCCAGATGGGGCCCGCCCTCGCCCGCGCCGCCGCCGCGCTCGCCCTCGGCCGACCCCTCCCCGCCGACGTCCACCTCACCCCCGACCAGCTCTCCCCCACCCGCTTCCGCTGACGCACAGCTGGCTCGCGCGCCCGGGCTCACTGTCACACCCCCTCTTCATAATGAGGGTGTGGGCAACGACGAGAGCTTCCCCAGGCCGCGGCCGACGCCGGCGATGGTGCGCCGGCACTTCGGTCTGCCCGATCGACCGGCGGCGAGCGAGCCGCACCGGCGCGACGACGAGTACCGCGTCGGGGTCGGTCCTGGTGGCGGCCTCGAACACCACATCGGGGCGCTGTCCCGGCTCGTCCGGCAGATCGAGGGCGAGGAGCTGGCCCACGAGGTGGTCGTCAGCCTCGACCGCGACGCGCTGGTCGACGTGATCGTCCGGGCGCACTGGGCCATGGGCTGCTGGGTGCAGATCCGCGACCACGCCGACGTGCTCGACGAGCGGGTGGTCGACGAGCTGCACCTGCTCGGGTTCACCACCCGGCCCGTTGCGGACCCGCCGATCGAGGGCCACGTCGTCCGGCACGACTGGTACGAGGAGCCCGGCCACGACCGCTCCGCCCTGGCCACCCGGGTGGTGGCGGTGTGGGCCGTGCGGGGCGTCGTCGCCGACGACGTGCTCCGGTACCGGGTGCAGCCGGTCGTGCCCGAGGTGACCGTCGAGGAGTGGATGCTCAACCTGTGTGACGACGACGACCTCGACCGGATCGTCGACGACGCCGACTGACGGTCCGGCCGGGTCCGGGGCTGGCTGTCTCACCCCCTCGTCACAATCGGGACATGACCACCTGCCCCACCTGCAACCAGGACACGAAGACGGCGGACGGGTGCACGGCGACCACCCTCACGTGCAACGGCCGCACCTATCCGACCTTCCCGTTCGGGAGCGACCCCGGCTGGCCCGGCGTCGTCGAACGCTGCGTCTACTGCGACGCCCGCGTCGGCTACGCGCACCACCTCGGCTGCCCCGTCCAGGTGTGCCCCGCCTGCGACGATCAGCTCATCTCGTGCGACTGCCGGTTCGACGAGCTCGCCGACGTGTACGACGACGACGACGATCTCGACTACCTCGACGAGGACGACGACTGGCCGCTCAGGACGTCGTCCCCGCCGGGGCCCGGGATCATCGACCTCGCGACGTGGCGGCGCGGGGTCGCGGGCTCCCGACCTCGGGTCGACCCGCACCCGGCCGGCCGCCGGACGACCGCACCGGTGGTGCCGATCGGCCGCTCCCCGGCCACCGCGGCTCCGGCCGTCGCGCCGCCCACCGAGCCGGCCGCCGCGCCGCCCACCGACCCGCCCAACGCGCCCGCGGGCGCGTCCACGGACGCGCCCTCTGACGAACCGCCCGTCGGCCCCGACGGCGAGGCGCTCGTCGTGATCGCGGTCGACCACCGCGACCGTCGCCGGCTGACCGCCCGGGTCCGCGTCCACGACCGGTCCCAGCCGATCGACCCCTCCGACTGGCTGCCGTTCCTCCGGCTCGTCGACGGGGCCGACCCGCAGCCGGGCGCCCGCGGCATCCACCAGCCGGTCTTCCTGGGCGTCACCGTCGACCGCCGCCACGGTCGACTCTGGCTCTACCGCCCGGCGGTCGATCGGCCGTTCGGGGGGCCGCTCGCCGTCGACTCCGACGGTTCTGCCTTCCTCGCCGAGCCCGACCGGCGCTACCGCGAGGGCTTCCGGTGGGAGCCGATCGGCACCGGCCGCCTCCCCCTCTTCGTCACCGGCTTCTACGACCTCGTCTAGGCGTTACATCCGGGGTCAGACCCCAGATGTAACGCCGGGCGGATGGCGCGCCGGTGCCGCCCGGGCGTCGACCCGGGCGGCACCTCGACCGTCGGTGGCGGGCGGTCACGCCACGGTGAACTCGAAGTACATCCCGTGCTCGAAGTGCGGCGGGCCACCGGCCTCCCCGGCCTGGATGGCGTCCAGGTTCTCGGGGGTGGCGCCGGTGGGCACCAGGCACATGGCGATGTGCCGGCCCGGCTCGAGGCCGAGGAAGGAGGAGCCGGTGTCGCCGGGCATGGCGTCGACGGCGCCGACCCCGGTCATCGGGCCACCCTCCTCGTGGCTCCGCGGGAGCAGATCCTCGACGCTGTCGGTCACGCCGTCGGCGACGCGGTACACGACCATGTGGTGGAACTCGGTGCCGTCGTTGCGGAGCTTCACGACCGTCGGGCCCGCCTCCCAGGCCTCGGGGACGTCGTCGTAGGCGTAGTCGGTGGCCGACACGGCGACGAGGTTGCGGTCGCACGGCTCCTGCATCGCGTCGAGGAGCTCCCCGTACGCGGCCACGAACTCGGGCGATCCCTCCTGGCCGTCCAACGCCAGCCCGATCGCCGTGTCCACCGCGTCCCGGAACTCGTCGGGGGCGGCCGCGGTGAAGGCCTCGACCGCGGCCCCGATCGCCGATTCGTCGCCTTCCATGAAGGCGGCCTCGACCGCCTCGTGCGCTTCGCAGAAGGCGAGCAGGTCGGCGTCGCCGCTCGGCTCGTCGCTGGACGAGGCCGGGTCACCTACCGGCGCGTCGCCGGTCGCGGCGGTGGTCTCGGTCGTGTCCGGGGCGTCGGTGGCGCCGTCGTCGTCGTCGCTGCCGCAGGCGACGCCGCCGACGGCCAGGACGGCGGCGAGCGCCAGGGCGGCGAGCCGTCGCCGAGCCGGGACGGGGGTGGGGGTGGCAAGGTTCGTGTCCATGGGGACATCGTCCGCTCGCCGGTCCCGTCCGGACGAGGGTGCAGGCCCGGTTCGTGTCGGAGGTGCCCCGGCCGGAACGGGTGGTGCTGGCCCCACCCGCGGCGGTCGGTCCACATCCCTTGAAGCACCACCGCGGATCGGCCATCAATGAACGCCATGGTCATCGAGACGTCGAATCGACCGGTCGTCGTCGTCGAGCGGGCGTGGCGCACCTTCCAGGCCGACCGAGCACCGGTGCGCGCCCTGCGCGGGGTCGACTTCACCGTCGACACCGGCGAGATGGTCGCGGTCGTGGGCCCGTCGGGGGCCGGCAAGTCGACGCTGCTGAACGTGATCGCCGGCATCGACGTACCCGACGAGGGCACGGTGGCGATCGACGGCGAGGCGATGCCGGCCGACGACGACGACCGGCGGGCCGCCCTGCGCCGCCACCGCATCGGGATGGTCTTCCAGTTCTTCAGCCTGCTCGACGACATGACCGCCCTGGAGAACGTGATGCTGCCCGTCGTGATGACCGGGTCGGGCGGGCGGGCCGCCGAGCGACGCGGCCGGGAGGTGCTCGACCTGCTCGGCATCGGCGACCGGGCCGGCGACCGGCCGCCGGTGCTCTCCGGCGGCCAACGTCAGCGCCTCGCGATCGCGCGCGCCCTGGCGAACCGGCCGGCGGTGCTCCTCGCCGACGAGCCGACCGGGGCGCTCGACGGCGACAGCGGAGGTGAGGTGCTCGAGCTGTTCCGGCGACTGCACCACGACGGGCAGACGATCGTCGTGGTGACCCACAGCGACGAGGTCGCCGCCGGGGCGGACCGCATCGTGCGGATGCGCGACGGGTCGATCCGGGACGGATGACCGGCCCGCGGCCCGCGGCCTCGGGCCGCGCCCGACGCACCTGGCTGGTCTGGGGCGCTCTGACCGCGGTCCTCCTCGCCGCGCTGCTCGGGCTGCTCGGCGTCCTGGCCGGCTGGCCCGCGAGCACCCGGGGCACGATCTGGGTCGTCGCCGCGCCGATCCCGGTCGCGGTGGTGCTCGCCGCGGTGCCGGGGCTGCGACCGTGGGGGGTGCCGGTGCTCCGGCAGACGATCGTCTGGGGCGGCATGGTCGTGGGTGCGGTGGCCGTGTTCGCGGTGGTCGTCGTCGGGTTCGAGGGACGACCCGGCGAGGACCAACGCGCCACCGTGGGGCTCTCGATGCTCGCGGCCGGCGTGATCGCCGCGCTGGCGCTGCCCGCCCGGCGGTGGCTCGAACGGGTCGCCCGCCGGTCGGTCGAGGGCGACGCGGTCGCCGCCGACGCCGGCCTGCGGGCCTTCACCCGGCACCTGTCCCGTGCCCTGCCGATGGACGAGATCCTCCGCCAGGTCGCCGAGGCCGTGCACGGTTCGCTCGCCGTCGACCGGGCCGAGATCTGGACCGGCACCGGGTCGACGCTCGACCTCGCCGTCGCCGTGCCGGACCGGGACGCGGCGTCGTTGGCGATCGGCACCCGGGAGGCGACCGTCGCCGCCGGGCGGGCGCTGATCGGTCCGGCCGCGATCGACGCGTGGGTGCCGGGGCTGCGGGTCGGTAGGGAGGACCGGGGCGTGGCGGCGGCGCCGATCGTCCACGCGGGGCGGCTGCTCGGTCTGATCGTCCTCGAGTCGCCGGAGACCGACGCGGCCCTCGGACCCGACGTCGAGGACGCCCTCGTCGAGGTGGCGAGGCAGCTCGGCCTGGCGCTGCACAACGTGAACCTCGACGGCGCGTTGCAGCGGAGCCTGGCCGAGCTCCGGGCGCGCAACGCCGACCTGGCGTCGTCACGGGCCCGGCTCGTGGCCGCGTCCGACGAGGCGCGCCGGCGCATCGAACGCGACCTCCACGACGGCGCCCAGCAACGCCTCGTCACCCTGGCGGTCAAGCTGGGTCTGGCCCGCCAGCTGCTGGCCACCGACCTCGACGAGGTCGCCGGGCTGCTCGACGAGCTGCGCGGCGACGTGGAGGTGACCCTCGACGAGCTGCGCGAGCTCGCCCGGGGCGTGTATCCGCCGCTGCTGGCGGGGCGCGGGCTGGGCGAGGCCCTGACGGCGGCCGCGAGCCGGGCGTCGGTGACGACGACCGTGCACGCACCCGGCCTCCGCCGCTACGGCCGGGACATCGAGGCGGCGATCTACTTCTGCTGCCTCGAGGCGATCCAGAACGCGAGCAAGCACGCGGGCGGGTCGGCGACGATCGCGATCGAGGTCGCCGAATCCGACGTCCACCTCGCGTTCACGATCGCCGACGACGGCGTGGGCTTCGACCCCGCCCACCTCCCCGAGGGCCACGGTGGCGGGCTGACGGCGATGGCCGACCGCCTCGGGGCGGTGGGCGGCACGGTCCGCGTCACGTCGGTCCCCGGTGCCGGCACGACCGTGCGGGGTCGGGTCCCGGTACCTCCCGATCCGGGCGGTGACGCCGCCAGGTAGCGGCGAGGACCTCCGCCGTGAGCACCACCTTCTGGCGGTAGGCCGCCGCGCCGCACGTGCGGGCGTCGGCGGGGAGGTCGACCTCGTCGGCGGTCGACACGAGCACGACGATCGGACCGGTGGTGCCGCCCTCGGTGATGAGCCGGGTCGCGTCGATGCCGCTGATCCCCGGGAGGTTGACGTCCATCAGCACCAGGTCCGGGTCGAGGAGGACGGCCGCCTCGACGCCCTCCTCGCCGGTGCCGGCCTCGCCGGCGATGGCGAACCCCGGCGTGCGGTCGAGCAGGGCCCGCAGCGCCGCGCGGAACCCGGGCTGATCGTCGACCACGAGCACCCGGACGTCGTTCACGACGGGTGCTCGGCCCTGCCGGCCGGGGCGGCACCGGTCTCGGCCAGGTACAGCAGCACGGCGGCGACCCGGCGGTGCCCGTCGTGGTCCGAGCTGAGCCCCAGCTTCGGCAGCAACGAGTTGATGTGCTTCTCGACCGCCCGGACGCCCAGGTACAGCGCCTCGGCCACCGCCGCGTTGCTCTTGCCCTGGGCGATCTCGGCGAGGACCTCCAGCTCCCGGGGGCTGAGGGAGTCGAGCACCGAGCGCCGCGGGCCCCGGTCGGCCATGAGCGACTCGACGACCTTCGGATCGACGACCGAGCCGCCGGCGGCGACCTCGCGCAGCGCGGCGACGAGCTGGTCCGGGTCGCCGACGCGTTCCTTCAGGAGGTAGGCCCGGCCGTCGGACCCTCCATCCAGGAGCGCCACCGCCCACGCGGCGTCGACGTGCTGGGACAGGACGACCACCCCGACGCCGGGGTGCGACGAACGCAACTCGACCGCGGCCCGGATGCCGGCGTCGTCGCCGCCCGGCGGCATCCGGATGTCCGTGAGCACCGCGTCGGGATCGTGGCGGTCGACCGCTTCGAGCAGCGCGTCGACGTCCGCGCAGCTGGCCACCACCTCGACGTCGGGCTGGTGCTCGAGCAGGCGGACGATGCCCTCGCGCACGATGAGGACGTCGTCGGCCACGACGACCCGCAGCGGTGCGTCCGCTCGATCCACGCCGCGGACCCTACGTGCGTCCGAGTGCGCCCCGCAGGGGTGCTGGCACGATCCCGCGGGGCGGGACGGCACCCTGGGCGGCACCGGATCCGACCCGTACCATCGCCGGCGATGGAGGGCGTCGGCTGGATCACGGTCCGGTGGCTGCGGTCCCGCGGCGCGGCGGTGGCGCCGATCGCGCTGCTGGTCGCGCTGGGCACGGCGGGGTCGGTCGTCGCGCTGGCCGCGGCGGACCACACCGCCGGCGCCTACCGCGGTCACCTGGAGCGGGGGCGGGTCGGGCACGTGATCATCAATCCCGGCATCCACAGCGCCGAGATCGACGAGGTGATCCGGGACCTTCCGGGGGTGGAGCACGTGACGGTCACGTCGTTCTTCACCGTCACCGTCGACGAGGGTCGTTCGCGCTCGCGCCGCGACGCCGAGGCGGACGGCTGGGACGCCCTCGTGCAGGGTTCGTCCGACGGCGCCCACATCGAGAGCGACCTCGCCGTGCTGACCTCGGGCCGCCTGCCGACCGGGCCGGCCGAGATGGTCGTCAGCGATCCGGAGGCGGCCGGGCTGCGGTTGGGCGACGAGGTCGACCTCGCGTTCTGGGAGTCCGCGCTGCTCGAGGGGTCGTTCCCCGGTGACTACGAGGCCTACCTCGAC
>Ga0123333_10005291_pt1 | contig 11712 bp, 8 predicted proteins | sample BioC12SIPDNA_3_FD_89957 | JGI IMG/M metagenome (GOLD analysis project Ga0123333, IMG submission 89957) | Anaerobic biogas reactor microbial communites from Washington, USA - Biogas_R2_B C12 SIP DNA | ecosystem: Engineered > Bioreactor > Anaerobic > Unclassified | place: Washington, USA...
AAACTCGAAGGCCTCGAAGTCACCATCGTCTCCCGCGCCAACGAGCAGGGCCACCTCTTCGGCTCCGTCGGACCCAAAGAAATTGCTGACGCCATCGCCTCCGAAGGGTATACTATCGACGAACGGAGCATCCGGCTCGACGAGCACCTCAAGGTCGTCGATAAGTACACCGTTCTCGTGCGGCTGGCCGAAAACGTCGAAGCCAACGTCGTCGTCTGGGTGGCTCCGGAAAAGACCGAGGAAGAAGGCGAGCAGACCGGCGAATCAGCCGAATCGTCTCCGGAGAGCCATGCCGAAGAATCTGACCAATAGCGACCAGATCGGACCCCTGGCCGACCGTCAGGTCCCCCATTCGCTCAGCGCTGAAATGAGCGTCCTCGGGGCCATGATGCTGGCCAAGGAAGCGGTCGGTCTGGTCATCCCCATCCTCAAGGAAGACTGCTTTTTCAGACCAGAGCACCGGATCATCTTCCGGGCTCTGGTCAGTCTCTATCAGGAGGGCCAGCCGTCCGACCCCGTCGTCCTACGACGCGAACTCAAACGCATGGGCGCCCTCGACCAGGTCGGAGGACCACAGTTCATCGCCCAGCTCCTCTCCTCCGTCCCCTCCGCCGCCAACGTCGAATACTACGGCAAAATCGTCCGCGACACCTTCATGCTCCGCCGCCTCATCCAGGCCTGCAACGACACCCTCCAGGAAACCTACACCGACGCCCTCGCCACTCAGGAACTCCTCGACAACGCCGAAAAACGAATCTTCGACATCACCCAGGACCGGATCAGTTCCGGTCCCGAACACCTCCAGCAGTTCCTCGACGAAACCTTCAAACAGCTCGAGGAACGCGACGGTGGACTCACCGGTCTGGCCACCGGCTTCACCGAACTCGACGACCTGACCAGCGGCTTCCAGAAGGGCGAGCTGATCATCATCGCCGCACGCCCCTCCATGGGCAAGACCGCCTTCGGACTTAACGTCGCCGAGCACGTCGCCGCCGTCGAAGGAAAACCCTCCGTCTTCTTCTCCCTCGAAATGTCCAAGCAGCAGGTCGTCCAGCGTATGCTCTGCGCGCGCGCTCAGGTCGACTCCCACCGCATGCGACGCGGCATGCTCAACGACCAGGAAATCGCCAAACTCCACACCGCCTGCGACGTCCTCCGCGACTCCCCACTCTTCATCGACGACACGCCCGGGATGAGCGTCCTCGAAATGCGGGCCAAGTCGCGACTCCTCAAGCTGCGCGAGGACGTCGAGATCGTCTTCGTCGACTACCTCCAGCTCATGAGCTCGCCCGGAGCCGAATCCCGACAGCAGGAAATCGGCATGGTCTCACGCGGCCTCAAGGCCCTCGCCCGCGAACTCAACGTCCCCGTCGTCGCTCTCGCCCAGCTCAACCGCGGCGTCGAGGGCCGCGAAAGCCACCGGCCCCGAATGAGCGACCTCCGCGAAAGCGGCAGCATCGAACAGGAAGCCGACCTGATCATCCTCCTCCACCGCGAAGACTACTACCGCGACACCGGCAGCGAGGTTACCGACGACTCCATGGGAATCGCCGAAATCATCATCGCCAAACAGCGTAACGGCCCCGTCGGCTCCGTCCAGCTACAGTTCGCCAAAAAATTCACCCGATTCAACAACCTCGCCCACATCGCCATCTCCGAAGCCGAAGGCTACGTCCCGCCCGGCGCCGGAGACGCCCCCTTCTAACCCCCCCTCGCACGACCCGCGACCGCATCATTCGGGCCATGATCGCAGACCGTCTCATTATGTGTCATTCCCGCAAAATCGCGTGGAGTGCGTCATCGCGACGCACCATCTCCCGTCCCCTCCACCCCTCCCACCAGCCGCCAAACCCTTCCGACATTCTGTTATTCGGCACGTCCATTCTCCCGTTCTTCTCTTTCCGCGTCCTCCGCGCCCTCCGTACAATCTTCAAAGAACACCTCCGACACGACCAGAACTGGCGTCACCGCCACGCCGCGGTTACAATTGACCGGGGTCTGACCGACATAACCCCATCGGAGTGCATCGGATGAACGAACCCGACGCCAATAGGGACTCCGACCGGCAGGTCGCCGCGGAAATGCTTCGCGCAGCCGCCGACGTCGCCAGGTCCCTCCACGCCCGAGCTCTGCTCGCCTACCTCGACGCCGTCGTCGACGTCGACGCCCTCAGAAACCTCGACGCGGGCCAAGCCGACCTCATCCTCGTCGTCCGAGACCGCACCGGAGCCCAGGTCGCCTCCGCCCTCGGATTCCACAGCATCACCGTCCCGCCCGTCACCCTCACCCGAATGGGACAGATCAAAACCGCCACCCTCATCGCCTTCAGCCAGCGACTCCTCGAAACCGGCGATCAACTCGTCTTCCTCGCCGGACCCGCACACCGACGCCTCGACACCATCGTCGTTATGAGCGTCGGAGACGAGTGGGAAATGTTCCAGACCGTCGATCAGCCACGACTCACCGAACACATCAAACGAGCCGTCTTCGAACGCGTCCTCCGAATCGCCCTCGAACTCGCAGCCGAGGGACGCGAAGGCAAAGCCGTCGGCGCCCTCTTCGTCCTCGGCGACCATCACAACGTCGATGAATACTGCCAGCAGATCATCCTCAACCCCTTCAAGGGATACCTCGAAGCCGAACGCAACGTCCTCGACGAGAATGTCCGCGAAACCGTCAAAAGCTACGCCACCCTCGACGGCGCCTTCATCCTCAAGGGCAATGGAGTCATTATCTCCGCAGGAACCTACCTCAAGGGCCTCAAAACCGGCTCCCCGCTCCAACAGGGCCTCGCCGCGAGACACGCCGCCGCCGCCGGAATCACCGCCTCCACCCACTGCATCGCCGTCACCGTCAGCCAGTCCACCGGCACCGTGCGAGTCTGGCGACGCGGACAGATGATCACCGAAATCGAAAAACCACCCCACGCCTCCGGCGACGGAACCCTCTCCGACGTCGACTAACGCGCCACGCGGAACTTCTGCACCCGCGCATTCCCGCTGTCGGTGATGTAGAGGATGTCGTCCGAGTCGATCGCGATGCTCTCAGGATCGTCGAATTCACCGTCGCCATCCCCTTCGGTCCCAAATGACGTCAGGTAAACGCCGCTCGCCGCGAAAACCTGAACCCGGTGGTTCTTCGAGTCCACCACGTAGACCCGCCCCTCCGAGTCGACAGCCGCCGCCGATGGCTCATTGAACTGCTCCGCCGCCGAACCCTCCGTACCCCACGCCGCCAGAAACTCCCCGTCGCTGCTGAACTTCTGAACGCGGTGGTTATTCCGGTCCGGAACGTACACGTTGCCCGCCGAATCGAACGCCATGTTGCCCGGCATATCGAACTCGCCCTCAGCCGCCCCCTTGCCGCCCCATTGCGTCACAAACTGCATCTGGCTGTCAAACTTGTGAATCATGCCGCCCTGGTCGGCGACGTAAATGTTCCCTTCCGAATCGATGTCCACCCCCGTCGGCGTGGCGAACACCCCCGGATCGCCGCCAAACTCGCGCCACTGGTCCAGAAACGACCCGGTCGAACTGAACTTCTGAACACGCTTGTTGCCGCCGTCCGCCACGTAAACCTGGCTGGTCGAATCCACCGCAATGCCCCACGCGGTTACGAACTGCCCAGGTCCCTCGCCAACCGCCCCCCACTTCCGCAGGAACGTCCCTTGCGGGTCGAAAACCTGGATGCGGCTGGTCAGCGCGTCGGTTACGTAGATCTCGTCCTCGTCCGGGCCCAGCGTCACGTCCTCGATAATCCCGAACTCCCCGTCCGCCGGCTCAAGCCCCTCTCCGCGGCTGCCCCACGTCAGCACGAACTCGTACTCCGGTATCGCCAGCTTCGTATACGTCCGGCTCGCCACCTCGCTCGGATCCGCCCCCTCCAAAAACGCCCGCGCCTTGATCGTCGTCGTGGCGCTCAGCGTGATCGGCGCCGTGTACTCCGTGCTCGCCTCGCCCGGATCCGACCCGTCCAGCGTGTACCGGATCACCGTATCCAGCGTCTCCACCGACATCGTCACCTCCACCGTGTCGGTGAAATCCGTCAAGACCGGCGTGATCTCCGGCGTCTCTGCCTGCTCGATGTCGTTGCGCGTATACGTCTGCGAAACAATATCGCTGGGGTTCATCCCGTCCTTGAACGCCGCCGCCTTGATCGTCGTCGTCGCCGTCAGCTCGATCGCCTCCGCGTACTCCGCGCTGCTCGCGTTCGGATCGCTCCCGTCAAGCGTGTAGCGGATCGCCGCGCCGTCGGTCGCGCACCCAAGCGCCACCGACACGGACTCGCGGAACGGCCCGCCCGCCGGATCGAACGTCGGATCCGCCACGTCGTCCAGTTCGTTCAGCGTGTACGTCGCCGTCGCCACCTCGCTGTCGCTCATCCCGTCCAACATCGCGATCGCCGAGATCGTCGTCGTCGCGTTCAGCAGGATCGCCGAATCGTACTCCTCGGAATCGGCGTCCGGCGTGCTCCCGTCCGTCGTGTAGTAAATCGTCGCCCCTGCCGTCGCCGTCGATAGCGTCACCTCAAGCGTGTCGCCGAATCCCCTCGCTTCCGGACTGAACGTCGGCGCCGCCGCCTGGCCGACCGCCTCGCGGATGTACTTGAGCGTCACCGCCGGCGTCGGCATCAACTCGTCCTTGTACCCGCGGGCGATGATCGTCGTCGTCTCCGTCAAAACGATCGGCTCGTCGTACACGGCGCTGTCCGGACCCGGCATCGTCACCCCGTCCGTCGTGTACCGGATCCTCGCACCTTCCGTCTGCGTCGCCAGCACCACCTCAACCTGATCCGTAAATACCGTCCCGCCCGCCGGACTCACCGTCAGCGCCGCCACCTGCTCCTTCTGAATGCCCGTGTACAGATACGGATTCTCGCAGCCGCCGATACACCAGACCGCACCAACCAACGCGACCGCTGCGAGATACAAACCGCGATTCATGCCGTGCCTGCTCCCAAAAACGACTTGGGCCTCGTCTGTATATTCTACGCCGGCCGAACCCTAACTGATCCGCGAACCCGGCGCTACCGGACGATCCAAACTCATCACCACCACGTTCGTCGCCGGCTCCCCTTCCACCCCAGCCAGCAGCATCCCCCGACTCTCAACGCCGCGCATCGTCCGCGGCGCCAGATTCGCCACCACCGCGATCAGCTTGCCCACCAGCTCCTCCGGCCGATAGTACTGCTTGATCCCGGCGACGATCTGACGCTCGCCCAACTCGCCCAAGTCCAGCTTCAGAACCATCAGTTTATCTGCATTCGGGTGTTCCGATGCCTCAACGACCTTCGCGACGCGGAGGTCAATGGCGGCAAATTGCTCGAAATTGATCTCGGGTTTTATTCCGTCCGACATGGTACTGTCTCCTCGGTGGTTTGGCCTTTATCAGTTTAGTTTAACAGAATCGATGCGGTTCGTCCACCGCCCGATTGGCGTGATTTGTATGATGATATGGTTGTATGACAAATTACAATCACCGGCCCGTCTCCGCCGCCAGCATGTCAACCAGCTCGTCGGCGCGGGCCTGATCGCGGGCCTCCGCGATGATCCGGATGATCGGCTCGGTGTTGCTGGGACGGATGTGGACCCACGCCCGTTCATCCGGAAAGTCGATCCGGACGCCGTCGGCGGTGTCGATCTTCTGATCGGCGTATTTCTGTACTAACCTCTGGCACACCTGGGCCGCCTTCTCCCGCGAGCACTCGAACTTCGCCTTAACCATCTGGTATTTCGGGAGTTCGGACACGAGCTGGGAGACCGTCTTGCTCCGGCTGACCATAAGCTGCAACACCAAAGCCATCGCGGAAAGCGAGTCGCGGACCGGCACCACATCCGGCAGGATCACCCCGCCGTTGCCTTCGCCCCCGACCGGGCAGTTGTTCCGCATCACAGCCCGGGCGACGTGGGCCTCGCCGACCGGGGTGCGGATGACCTTCTGGCCGAACCATTGGGCCACGTCATCGACCATGCGCGACGTGGAAAGGTTTGTCGCCAAAGGACCTGCGCGATGGGCCAGCACGGCCCACGCCGCCAGGGCCAGCGTGTATTCCTCGCCGATGCACCGGCCGGTCTCATCGACCAGAGCCAGACGATCGGCGTCGGGATCCTGGGCAAAACCCACCTGCGCGCCTTGACGGGTTACTTCCTGACACAGGCTGGTGAGGTTTTCCGGGATGGGTTCGGGGGTATGGGCGAATCGGCCGGTCGGTTCGGCGTTGAGGCCACAAACCTCGCAGCCAAGGGCATTAAGAAGCATGGTTCCGGCGTGGGCGCCGGCGCCGTTGATGCTGTCGAGGACGACCTTGACCTTGCGGTAGCGCAGGTCGTCGATCAACCTGGGGTCCGAAGCGGCCAGGACGGCTTGGACGTGGGTTTGATGGGCCTGGTCGTCGCGTTTGAGGCGTCCGCATTCGGTGGCGGAGGCGTGTTCGGGCGGGTCCTGGTGGAAGGCGGTTTTGATCTGCTCGGCCCGCTGGGCGTCGACGGCGAGGGCGTCGGGGCCGATGAGTTTTATCCCGTTCCACTGAATGGGGTTATGGGACGCGGTGACGATGACGCCACCGGCGGCGGCGTGTTGGCGGACGGTGAGGCATGCGGTCGGGGTGGCGGCGACGCCGATGTCAATCACGTCGGCCCCAGCGGCGAGGAGCCCGGCGATGACGGCGGAACGGAGGGCGTCGCTGCTGATTCGGCTGTCACTGGCGACGACGAAGGGTTTGCCATCGTTGGCGGCGAGTCGGCCGTAGATTCGGCCGACTTTCAGCGCCTCGGGGGCGCCCAGATCGGACCCGACGAAACCGCGCATCCCGGAGACGCTGATGATCAATGGCATTCGTCATCCTCCTTTGCTGACAGTAAACGGCTACCAGTTGCTCCCTGACGGGTCGGGGACCCGCATGATTTTGCTGGGCATTCGGATTTCCTTCTTATCGTCTTTTGGGGCCTTCAGATCGATATAGGTTCCGTTGACGATCAGGTAGGGAAACTCGTTTTGCCAGCGCTTAAGGTCCGGGTCGGTGACGACGGGCTTCATGCCGATGACGGGTCCTCGTCGTCCGCCGCCGGCTTGGATGGCGTCTTCGGGAAAGGCTCCGACGGTGACGAGGCTTCGGTTGGCGGCGTGGTAGACGTAGGCGGGTGTTTTCTTTTCGGTTCGGAGGTATTGGACGAGTTCGACGGCGGCTTTTTTGTGGCCGGGTTCATCGAAGCGGGCGATTTCGAGTGTCCAGTAGCCGCCGCTGTTGATGAGCCGCCAGGAGGCGAGGATGGGCGGGTCGGGTTCGGGGATGGGTTCGAGGTGGGCGTCGAGGAAGAGGTAGCCCTGATCGCGGACGCCGAGACCCTTGATGAAGGCGAGGTCTTTCTGAGCCTGCTGGGACTGGGGGTTGTTGTATGAGCCGTAGGTCAGGAGGGTGACCTCGTCGCTGTGGGTGACGGCGATTTTGGCGGGGTCGATGCCGCGTGAGACCTTCAGGGAGTCGTGGAACCATTGGGCGCTGCGGGTGCGGTCGGGGCCGACGAATCGTTTGAGGACGATCTGCCAGTCGCCCTGGCGGCCCAGTTGCTGCTGGCAACCGGCAAGAGACGCCAGTGCGGTCAGGGCGAGGACGGCGACGGTGAAGCGGGTTGGTCGGGTGTGCATCATTTCTCCTTCAGCGCGTCTTTCTGGGCTTTGATGAGCCGGCGGATGCCTTTTCCGGCTGTTTTGAGAATTGTATCCAGTTGGATGCGGTCGAAGGGTTCTTTCTCAGCGGTTCCCTGGACTTCGACGAATTGGCCGCGATCGGTCATGACGACGTTGAAGTCGAGCTCGGCTGAGCTGTCTTCGACGTAGTCGAGGTCGAGGAGGATGCGGCCGTCGACGATGCCCGCGGAGACGGCGGCGACGGCTCCGGTGATGGGGTTCTGAGCGATCAGGCCGCGCTCGAGGGCGTTGCGGACGGCGTCGACGAGGGCGACGTAGGCCCCGGTGACGGCGGCGGTTCGGGTTCCGCCGTCGGCTTGGAGGACGTCGCAGTCGACGGCGATGGTCAGGTCGGGCATTCTGGCCAGGTCGAGGACGGCGCGGAGGGATCGGCCGATGAGGCGTTGGATTTCCTGGGCGCGGCCGTCGGTGCGTTCGGGGCGTCGCTTTCGCTGGGGCGTGCTGGAGGGGAGCATGCCGTACTCAGCGGTGAGCCAACCCTTGCCGGCTCCTTCGAGCCAGGCAGGCACGCCGGGTTCGGCGAAGGCGGTGCAGAGGACCTGGGTTTGGCCGGTGGCGATCAGGACGCTTCCGCCGGCGTAGCGGGTGTAGCGGCGGAGGATGCGCAGGTCGCGAAGCTGGTCGGGTTTGCGTCCGTCATGTCGTTTTGTGGCCATTGAGGGCCTCCGGTTGGTTTCAGCGAAAACTCCCGGCCGCTGTTGAAGGTTGGCGGCGGATTCCGGATTATGATGGTATCCGGGGTCTGGCTGTGAGGCAAGGGTGTGTTGGGCGGCTGCGGAGGCTTTAGGAGTCCGCCTTTGGCGGACGTTGAAGGCAAAATGCGTTCGCCCGCCGAGGGGCGGAGACGCGGAGGGTTTGGACGGAAGATTGCGAAGGGAGCGGGTTGAGAAGTAAACGTTCAGGACCTGACGCCGGTTGCTTCGCACGCTGCCGCGGCTGGGCAAGGGGAAGTTCGAAAACGGGTGACTGTTTTGAATGACGCGAAAACTAGCTGCGTCCCCGTTTCGATCCCCGATCCTTCGATCCTGAATGGCGGGAATGGCGTCGATCCCAGTTAGTCATATGCGAGAATGAAAGGTTTGAAAGTCAAATACCTTCCTCGACCGTCAAATCCAGATAGTCTTCGGCATCCAGCGGCTCAACCTGCATCGGCTTGCTCGATTTGAGTTTATGTGTCAAGTCGCGCACCTTCCTGACCAGAAGGAACGGCTTGTCCGTGGGCTTGACATCCTTCTCGTACACGGCTCGGATCTCGCCGGGAACCATTTCTGCCTCTTCGAGGATCGTGGTGGCCGGGATCAGCTCTTCTGGGATGTTGACCTGGCCGGTAATGGCGATCGTGGCAACGCAGTTCATCAAGTAACTGAAGCTCATCGCCACTTCGTACTTCGGCTCACGCCTCTGCGACATCATCCCCGCGATGCGCCAAGGCATGCGGTCGAGGGTCAAATACCATATCTTGTGGCCGTAGTTCGGCCCGTGCGTCTTCTGAGTACGCCGCAAGCGGATGATTGAGACGTAAGAGTTGACGTCGTTATCAACGAGAATCCTGAAGCGGTCTTCCGGAACATTCTCGGGCCGGCGCTTGGTCTTCGACCAGAGCGAGTGGGCTCGATCACGAACCTCCTGGTCGTCCCCGTCGAGCGACGGCAAGTCCTCAGTCTCAATGCCGAATACCTCCTTGAGAAACTCCACGGCGTTCTCTCGTTCGTTCGTCGTACCGAGGATTTCATCCACGATGTCCGGCAGCGATCCTCCATCTGCCTTAGCACGCTCGCAGAACACGCGGACCAGGGTCCGGGCCGTGGGTAGAAGCACTGCCAGAACTTCGGGGCTGCGGATACGGTAGTGGTTGGCCCACTCCTGTTGGACGCGGTTCCGCAGGTGCGACACAAGCTCCCCAATGTAGGGCCACCACGTCCGCAACTGGTAGCCCACCCGCTTCGCCCCTTCGAGGGTATCCAGAAGCGGCCTCCGGTCGCCTGTGGAGTAATGTTCAGCGAGGCAGCGAATCAGGACGGTTGTGTCCAAGTAAAGGACGTCGCCCCCGAGGAGCTTGCGGCACGCATCCTGGACGTCCGGCGTCACCTGCAAGAAGCCATGGACGATGAACAGGTCCGCCTTGCCCCGTAGGTACTTCCGCACCTCCTCGTCCTTCGTATTGAGTGTGACGAAGAGGGCGGGCGGGAGCAGGTCCATGACTTGCTCACTGGTGAGCGGTGCCTTCGTGGTGGGGTTGGAAAGCGGGTGCTGCTTCAAGAACTCCTCGACGAGCCTCTCCGCGTTCAGGATGTTGAGCAGAGCCGACGTCGGGTCACTGACCGCCTTGCCCTGCTCACGCAGGTACCACAGCACGGCTTGGTGCCCGATCTCGACGACTTTCTCGGTTGAGAACTGGTAATCCACCTTCAGATCGTCCCCCGCTCGCTTGACGGCAGCGCCCAGAGCCGCCAAGAATGCCAGTTCCCGATCATGAGCTTTCTGCATATTGCCCTGAACCCGGTCCCGGTACGTGAACGAGAGGACGTAACCACCGGCCTGCGTGTTGAAGTGCAGTGCCTTCTTGCGGACGAGGTGCTGGATGCGGCCCGGCACGATCTCCTTAATCCGCCCCGCATGTCCGGACGGGAACATCCCACAGATAGCTGTCACAATTGCTTCCTCGGTGTAGGCTTTGGCCGGCGGGTTCGAATCCCGCGTGACGCACGCGATCAGGGCATCGAAAATGCCCTTCGTCAGGTTGCCGCCTCTGGCGCGGTCGAGGGTCAGCGCCTCGAGGTACTGGACCGCCACCCGCTGCTGGGTCTCGCTTAGGACGAGGCTGTAGAGTTTGTCCGGTTGGAGGGAGCGGACGAATGGCTCCAGCACCTCGCGAGCGTATGTTTCGCTGGCGGCGGCGCGGTTTTGCGACGTCTGATGGCGGGAGACGAACCAAGCGGCGTCGCAGACATTGAGCGCCACCTTGTAGTCGCGGCGGAGTTCCTTCTTCGTCTCGTCTAGATCGGTTCCGACGTTGTCCGATGTGCAGTATACGAAGACTTCGGGCAGGAGCTCGTTGTCCTTCAGCTTCTCGATGGTCCCGAGCACCTTGGTGCGTGCCCTCGATGCGGGCGAAACGCAGCTCTGCACCACGACGGTTGCCTTCCCGGCCTCATCGTCGTAGATGTAGGCGTCCATGCCCTTGTCCTTTTTCCCGCCCAGTGGCTTCACCTCGGGATAATCATCGACCATGAACGCATTCGCGAATCGCTCGAAGGCGTCGGCATGCTCCTCCCCTGTGACGTTGAACGCTTTCACCAGTTTAGTCGACATAGAACGTCAATTCCCCTTTCTTCACTCGACAGCCATCTTGAGGCCGAACGCTTTATCATACGACAACTGCCGTTTGCTGGACGGAAGCCGCTTGCAGAGCGAAACATACCGCCGAACCGCCGTTGCGTCAAACATTCTTCGTCCGGAAGCTGGCGAAACCCGCCGGCAGGCTGCCGTGACGCCGGAAATACGATGCTATCGAAGATGTCCCGGCCGCTGTTGAAGGTTGGCGGCGGATTCCGGATTATGATGGTATCCGGGGTTTGGCTGCGAGGCAAGGGTGCGTTGGGGGGCTGCGCAGGCTTTAGGCTCTGGGCTTTAGGCTTTAGGGGTCCGCCGTTGGCGGACCTTGAAGGCAAAATGCGTTCGCCCGCCGAGGGGCGGAGACGCGGAGGGGAAATGAAAAGTGAAAATAGAAAATACTAAAATGCAAAATGTGAAGGCTGGGGGTGGGGGATGGCGGCGTGGTTGGCGGTTCGTTTTTGGGTTTGCACGGAGCACGCGGAGGGCGCGGAGGAAGAGAGGTGGTCGGGTAGTCAGCAAATCAGGAGGTCAGGCTGGAGCCGCCTTTGGCGGGGAGCGGAGGGGTTGAACCACCAAGGACGCCAAGAGCGCCAAGCGGGGAGCGGGAATTGCTGTTGATTGCTGATTTGGGGGAGAGACAAGGTGTGTTTTCGCGGGCGAAAACACACCC
>Ga0123333_10005294_pt1 | contig 11710 bp, 10 predicted proteins | sample BioC12SIPDNA_3_FD_89957 | JGI IMG/M metagenome (GOLD analysis project Ga0123333, IMG submission 89957) | Anaerobic biogas reactor microbial communites from Washington, USA - Biogas_R2_B C12 SIP DNA | ecosystem: Engineered > Bioreactor > Anaerobic > Unclassified | place: Washington, USA...
CCCGCATGCAGGTGGCGCTGGAGGGGATGCGCCCCACCATCGGCACCGTGAGTCCCGTCGACGAGGTCAGCCTGCCTCGGCCGACTCTGCCGCCCCTGCCGCCTTTCGCCGCTCACGGAGCGGGTCGATCACCAGGTCCTTGACGGCGTCGCCCGTGAGGACCACGCCGGCGACCAGCCACAGCCACCAGGGCCCCGGCAGGAACCCCCAGATCGCCACGGCCAGCGCCAGCAGGCCGACGAGCAGCTCGACGCCCGCCACGACCTTCCACAGCCGCTCCTGCTGCGGGGTCATCTCGGCGGTCTGCATCTCGGAGTAGGCCGCACGCGCCAGGTCGAGCCGGCCCTTGGTCTCGACCGGTTCACCGGCAAGCGCCGGGTCGTCGTCCTCACGAGCCTGCTCGGCCAGCCGGGCCGCGACCTCGGGGACCTCGAAGGCGGCGCAGACCCGGCGCAGGAACGCCGCGCCGTCACGATCGGCCATGGCCTCGCCGACCTCGCGCCGCTGCTCGGGGGTCATCCCGTCGTGGACGGGCACCTCGTCATCCCCGAACCGCGGGTGGACCAGACGGTCCAGCAGCTCACTGGTCTCCTCGTGCGGCGACACCAGGTCCTGCACGGGCTCCAGCCAGGGTCCCCACCAGGCCATCAGGCGCAGGTCGTCGTCCCCCTTCCCCACGACATACTCGATGGTCCGTTCCGGCCCGCGGCGGGTCAGTGAGATGAACGGCGAACGGCTAGCTCCCGGCGGCAGACCGGTGAGCATCCGCTCCGGCGCGTGCTCCGAGGCGACCACCGTCCAGTCCTCGGCGTCGTGCCAGGTGAGCGGCTCCTTCAGCTGGAGCGCGGCCGCGCTTGCGACGTAACGGTCGGTCCCCGGCCACGCGTACACCTTGCGACGGTCCGCGGAGGTCTTGGACAGCTCAGGCGGCACCTGCTCCAACGGCACCCCCGCGGGGCCCACGGCCAGCTCGCCGTCGACCACGATGACGGTGCGCATCGCGTGGGCCAGCTCGGAGACGACCTCCTCGATGCGCGGGCCGTCCACCGGCGGGCCGTCGGCCTCGGGCAGCGTCGCGAGCAGCCCCTCGGGACGCACCGCGACCCGGGCCATCACCAGGTCCTCCATGGCCCGCGGGCCCTCCCCCACGACCCCGGCCAGGACGTGCCGCTCGGCCAGCTCCCTGCGCACGTCCTCGGGCCGGGTCCACACCCAGCCGGCCTCGGAGCGGTCCCGGGCGAACAACAGGATGACCGGGATCCAGGCGTCCGGAGGCGGCCCCTGCTCACTGTGGCTCATGCCGCCATCCTGCCCGATCCGACTCTCCGCTGGCCCCGGGGTGGGTCAGGGCGGCTCAGGCGGTCTCGTGCTCACGAAGGAGACGGGTGCTGACCTGGGTGGCGGCGAAGGCGACGGCCAGGAGGTTGAGCACGACCGCCCCGACGAACACGGTGGGCAGGCTCCACACCTCGGCGACGACGCCGCCGAGGAGCGCACCCAGCGGCATCAGGCCGTAGCCGATCATGCCGCCCGCGCCGCCCACCTTGCCGAGCTTGTCGGCCGGGACCAGGCGCTGGCGCATCGTGCGCCCGACCACGTTGCCGCCCATGTTGGTGAAGCCGACGACCACGAAGGCGGCCGCGATGGCCCAGGCCTGCGGCACCAGCACGGGCACGAGGAGCAGCGCCGAGTTGATGAACCAGCCACCGATCAGCATCGGCACCTCACCGAGGACGCCGACCAGGCGCTCGGCGACCAGCGCACCCACGACAGCACCGACGGCGAGGACGGCCAGGAGCAGCGGGTACTGCTCGGGCGTCAGGCCCACGCGCGACTCCGGCCCGACCATCCAGAGGATGAAGACCGCGAAGTAGGCCGTGTTCGCGAAGTTGAGGGTCGAGCCGGTGAGCAGCAAGGGCCGCAGCACCGGGTGGGTGACCTGGAACCGGAAGCCTTCGCGCAGCTCGTGCATCCTGCTGCCGGCCGGCTCCGGCGAACGCTCGGCGCGGTAGTTGCCGCGCAGACCGAGCCCGATGAGCAGCAGGAAGGCGATCCCGAGCGCAGCCGGGACGCCGAACACCCACCCGGCGCCGAGCACGAACAGCAGACCTCCAACCGGTCCGCCGACGAAGTTGTTGAAGACGGTCTCGGCGCCCATGATCCGCCCGTTGGCCGCGGACAGCCGCGAGCGCGGCGCCAGCTGCGGGATGATCGAGGACCCCGCCAGGTCCACGAAGACCTGGGTGATGCCGTAGAGCCCGACCGCCCCGATGAGCAGCGGCATGGTGAGCCGGTCGGTGAGGGCGAGCCACGTCATACCGCCCAGCAGGACCACGCGCACCGCCGCACCGACCAGCTGCACGTGCCGGCGGTCGAGGCGGTCGACCACCACCCCGGCTGCCACCCCCAGGACGAGCCAAGGCAGCCAGAAGGCGACCTGCAGCAGCGAGATCTCCCCCGGCGAGCGGGTCAGCGTGATCGCCACGAGCGGGAGGCCGCCCAGGATCACGCCGTCGGCCAGGTTGGCCAGCGCCACCCCGGTGAGATGTATGCCGAAGGGCCGGCCCATGCGCTCGCGCGCCGGTGCCGCGGTGGGAACCGGGGTCCCGGTCGGGTCCTGCGTGGTGGTCGTGCTCATCGGTCGCTCCCCGCTAGAGTAGGTGCAGAACTTCATCTGCATAACTTTCTCTGCAAAGGTACCTCTGCATTATGGTTGAGCGCAAGACCCCTGCCGCCGACTCCTCCTCCGACGAGCCCGCCTACCTCGCGCGGCGCATCGACGCCAGCGCCATGAAGGCCTTCGCGCACCCACTGCGGATGGCGATGTACGACTATTTGAACGACCACGAGTCGGCCACCGCCACGATGCTGGCCAGGTACACCGGCGAGAGCACCGGGCAGACCAGCTATCACCTGCGCCAGCTGGAGCGCCACGGCTTCGTCGAGGAGGACCCGACCCGCGGCTCAGGTCGGGAGCGCTGGTGGAAGGCGGTCGGCTTCCGGATGGACGGGGACGACCTCGCCAAGGACTCTGAGACCCGGCCCGCGGTCGCGGCGATGCTCCGCAACCAGGTCACGCAGCGCGCCGAGGCGCTCCAGGACTGGTTCCAACGCTCAGAGGACGAGACCGAGCGATGGCGCCAGAGCTCGATCAATGCGCGGAGCACGGCCAAGCTGACGGCCCAGGAGGCAACCGACCTCAATCGGGCACTGATGGAGACCATCCACGAGCACACCGAGGCGGCCAAGGCCCGGCACGAGGCCGCCGACTCCGCCGACGAGACCCGACAGGTCCGGCTCTATCTGGACGTCTTTCCATTGCCGGCCGAAGACCAGTGACGCCTCCCTACCACGAAGTCGACGATGCGTTTTCACAGGTCACAGGCCATGAGTTATCAGTTAGTACAATAACTGATAACATACGTCTCATGACCACTCAGTCGTGGCCGGCACTCAGGCATGAAGTCCGCCAGTGGACCCCCGTCCGCGGTGCGGTCGGCCTCACCCGACGCGAACGCCAGGCCGCGTCGCAGACCAGCTACACCGCAACACTCGTTCCGATGATCGCTGAGCTCGTGCCATCCCTGGCTCCGGATGTCCTCGCCGAGGCCGAGGACGCCGTGGCGGAAATGGCCCGCTTCGACGAGGGGATGGGCAGCGAGGTGCGGCCCTACTCCGCCGTGCTCCTCCGCGGCGAAGCCATCGCGTCCTCCGACATCGAGCACATCACCTCCTCCGCACGCAACATCAGCCTGGCGGAGGAGACGGGCGGCGATCGCACGGGGAACGCCAGCCTGGTGGCGGCCAACGTGCGGGCCATGCGTCAGGCCATCGATCACACGACAGCACCCGATGTCCGCGGTGTTCTCACCCTCCACGAACACCTCATGCGCGACGACCCGCGCCACGACGCCGGGTCCTTTCGCACCGAGCAGGTGTGGGTGGGCGGTCACGCGTCCACTCCCGTCGGTGCGCACTTCGTGCCACCGCACCACGAACACGTCCCCGACGCCGTCGCGGACCTGACGAGCTTTGCCACACGGCCCGATCTCGCACGAATGCCCCAGCTCGCGATCACCCATGCCCAGTTCGAGACCATCCACCCCTTCACCGACGGCAACGGGCGGACGGGTCGGGCCCTGATGCATGTCATGCTGCGGGAGAGTGGCCTGGTGAAGCACGGGGTGGTGCCGGTCTCCGCAGGCCTCCTGACTGACACCCGCGGCTACCACGAGGCCCTCGACACCTACCGGATCGGTGACCCAGAACCGATCGTGCGGCTCTTCACGAGCAGTGCCCTGAAGGCGGTGGGCAACGCCACTCGTCTCGTGGCCGAGGTGCGTGAGATCCGGCAGTCGTGGGACGGCCTGGTGCGCGCTCGGCGTGACTCGACGACCTGGCGGGTTGCCGACCTGATGTTGCGCTTCCCTGTGGTCACAGCGAAGACCGTCGCCACACACCTGAAGATCTCCCCCACCAATGTCCCCCGGGCCATGGCACCCCTGCGAGAGGCCGGAGTGGTGCAGTCCGGGACTCACCATGCGACGCGGTCCGCCTACTGGTGGAGTCCCCAGATCACAGACGCCGTGGACGACTTCGCCGTCCGGGCCGGACGCCGGAAGCTCTGACGAAGGACGTCCGCCGTCCGGGTCGGACGCCAGCGCCCCTGACGAACGACGTCGCGAGGGTGCAGACCACCGCAGATGCGAACGGCCCTGCCCGGTCAGCGAGACCGGACAGGGCCGTCATACTCCCTGGTGGATCGCTCAGCCCTGGGCGGCCAGCGCCTCCTCCACCATGTCCAGCAGGTAGTTGGCGTCGCTGTAGCCGGCGATGGTGTTCTTCCCGCCCGGGAAGGCGTTGCCGGCCTGCACCGCAGCCAGCTCCTGAAACAGCGGCGTCTCGGTCAGCGCGGTGGTGAAGGCGCTGAGCCCGCCGCGCAGGTCGGTGTCGTAGAAGATGAGGTCGGCGTCGCCGATGGCGGCGCCGATCTTCTCGAAGGAGACGGTGACCTCGGCCTCGTCCTCGGTCGCGACGATCGCATTGGCCTGCTCGGACCAGGTGAAGCCCAGCGGCAGCAGGATGGTGCCGGTCATGTTCGCCTCGCCCCAGACGTACATGTTGTTCTCCTCGAAGGAGCCGACCACGGCCACCTTCGTGTCGGCGATCTGGTCGGCGTAGGTGGTGGCGATCTCCGCCTGTCGGGCCTCGAACGCGGACTGCAGCTCGTCCAGACCGTCGGTCTTGTTGATCGCGTCAGCGATCTCGACGGTGCGCTGCTGCCAGTTGGCGCGGTCACCGCCGCGCAGCGTGAAGACGTAGACCGGTGCGTTGCTGCGCAGGTGCTCCAGGACGTCGTCCTCGGTGGTGTTCGGCGCCAGGATCAGGTCCGGCTCCAGCAGCGCGATGTCCTCCAGCTGCGGCTCGCCCAGGTCGGTGACGACGGGCACGTTGGACAGCTCGGCCCACACGTCCTCCGGCACGATCGCCTCGTTGACGTCGCCCTGGCCGATCGGCATCAGGCCCAGGTCGTACATCGGCTGGGTCGCGGCGTAGTGCAGGGTGATGACCTTCTGCGGGTCCGCCGGGACCTCGACCTCGGCACCGGTCGCGTCGACGACGGTGCGGGTGCCGCTGGCCTCCCCGCCCTCCTCGGCGTCCTCAGCCGGGCCGTCGGACTCCTCCTGGGTGCTCTCGCCCTCGTCGGCACCGGCGTCCTCGGAGGCCGCCGGTGTGGTCTCCTCCTCGGGGGTGTCTTCCGCACCACCGCAGCCGGTGAGCAGGAGCCCGAGCGTCACCGCGGTGGCGGTGAGGACGGAGGAGTGGGTGTGTCGCTTCATGCGCTGTATGTCCTTTCCAGGGTGGGCACCGGGGCGGAGTTGTGACCCCGGTGGGCAGTGATCACGAGGGGGCCGCCGTTGAGCGGGTCCTCGATGATCGTGGCGTCGATGCCGAACACCTGCGCCAGCAGCGGCGCGGTGATCACGTCCGCAGGTGCTCCCTGCGCGACGATCTGGCCCTCGTGCATCACGATGAGGTGAGATGCGTAGCGAGCGGCGTGGTTGATGTCGTGGAGCACCGCGACGACGGTGCGTCCGGCCCCTCGGTTGAGCTCGGCGAACAGGTCGAGCAGGGACACCTGGTAGGAGATGTCCAGGAACGTGGTGGGCTCGTCGAGGAGCAGGATGGGGCTCTCCTGGGCGAGCGCCATGGCCACCCAGGCGCGCTGGCGCTGACCGCCCGAGAGCTCGTCGACGTCGCGCCCGGCCAGGTCGGTCATCGCGGTCGCCTCGAGCGCGCGGGTGACGCTGTCCTCGTCCTCCGCGCTCCAGCGGGACAGGATCGACTGGTGCGGGTACCGGCCGCGGCGGACCAGGTCGAAGACGGTGATGCCGGCCGGGGCGATGGCCGACTGCGGGAGCAGTCCGAGTCGGGTGGCCACGTCCTTGGCCCGCCGGTGGTGGATGTCCTTGCCGTCCAGGTACACCGTGCCCGCAGACGGCTTGAGCAGCCGCGACAGCGAGCGCAGCAGGGTCGACTTGCCGCAGGCGTTCGGGCCGATGATCACCGTGAACTGCCCGTCGGGGATGTCAACGCTCAGGTCGGTGCCGATGACCCGCTTGTCGTACGCCATGGTGATCCCGTCGGCCCGCAGGCTGCTGGATCCCGGTGTGACGGTGCGCTCGGTGGGGTCGTGGGCCGCACCACGGTGCGCTCGGTGGGGTTGGCTGGGCTGGTTGGCGCTCATACGGCCGCCTTCCTGTTCTGGTTGATCAGCAGGGCGATGAGGTAGAGGCCACCGACGGCCACCGTCACCACGCCTACGGGGTAGGTGTGCCCGGGGATGGCGTGCTGCGCGGCGAGGTCGGCGCTGGCCAGCAGGAAGGCGCCGGCGCAGGCGGCCGGCAGCAGGGCGGCGCCCGAGGAGGCGGCCAGACGTCGGCCGATGTGGGGCGCGGCCAGGGCGACGAAGGCGATCGGTCCCGCCGCGGCGGTGACCATCGCCACCAGCACGACACCTGCGGCGACCGCCAGCAGGCGCGTCGAGGCGGGTGACATGCCCAGCGCCGAGGAGGCGTCGTCGCCCATCTCGACCAGGTCGAGCCGACGGCTCAGGAAGATCACGGCCAGCAGCACGGTGCCGAGTCCGACGAGCATCGGCGGGAGCAGGTAGGAGAAGTGGGCGCCGTTCAGCGACCCCGCCCCCCACAGCGCTGCGATCTGGGCCAGCTGCAGGTCCGCGGTCAGCACGATCCAGGTCTCGATGCTGGTCAGCATCGCGCTCAGCGCGATGCCGGCGATGATCAGGCGGAAGCCCGCCACCCCACCGCCACGGGACAGCAGCATCACCAGAACCGCCACGACCGCACCACCGAGCAGGGCGCCGCCAGCGACCAGGTAGTGCGACGACCCGACGAGCGCGACCACGGCCACACCACCGGCCGACGAGCCGGCGGTGAACCCGATGATGTCGGGGCTGCCGAGCGGGTTGCGGGTGATCGTCTGGAACAGGGCCCCCGCCACCCCGAGCATCGCGCCGAAGGCCGGCCCGGCCACCGCCTGAGGGAGGCGGTAGTCCAGGATGAACAGCTCCTGCTGCGGGGTCCCCAGCCCGCGGAGCGTGGCCAGCACCTCGCCGGGGCTGTAGACGATCTTGCCGAGCATGAGGGCCAGCAGCACGACCACAGCGGTGAGCACCAGCAGCAGCGCGCACACCAGCATCGGGCGCAGCGCCAGCCGCGCGGACACGAGCCGACGCCCGCCGAACGGGACCCGGAGGGTGAGCGCACGCGGCGGGCTGAGCTGGTCGAGGCTCACTGGGTGTCCACCGCCTTGTTGCGGATCAGCGCGATGAGCACCGGCCCGCCGATCAGCGCGGTGACGATGCCCACCGGCACCTCGCGCAGCGGGACCACGACCCGTGCCAGGGTGTCCGCGACGAGCAGCAGGGTCGGTGCCGCCAGCACCGACAGCGGGATGATGCGGGTCTGGTCGTTGCCGACGAGCAGCCGGACGGTGTGCGGGATCATCAGCCCCACGAAGCCGATCGGCCCGGCGACCGCCGTGGCGGCCCCGGCCAGCAGCGCGACGCTGGCCACCGTCGCCAGGCGCACCGTGGCGACGCTGACCCCCAGCGCGGCGGCGACGTCGTCGCCCAGGGCCACGGCGTTCAGCGGCTTCACCAGGAGTATGCCGACGATCAGCCCCACGATGATGACCGGGATGACGGCGGCCAGGTCGGTCAGGTCGCGCCCGGCCACCGAGCCCGCCGCCCAGGACCGGAAGCGCTCGAAGGTCCGCTCGTCGGAGAGCCGGATGCCGGTCGTGATGCCACCGAACACGGCGGCCATGGCCACACCGGCCAGCACCATCCGCACCGGCGTCGCCGGCCCCCGTCCGGCAGCGGCCAGCAGCAGTACCAGCAGGGTGGCGATGGCGGCACCCACCAGCGCGGGCCACACGAGAGCTGCGGTGCTGCTCGCGACGCCGAACCAGATGGCCACGATCACCGCCAGCGCGGCGCCGGCGTTGACACCGAGGATGCCGGGATCGGCCAGCGGGTTGCGGGTGTAGGCCTGGATGACCGCGCCGGCCACGCCGAGCGCGGCACCGACGGCGACCGCGACCAGGGTGCGCGGGAGGCGGTAGTCGACCACGAGGCTCCACGCCTCGGCGTCGGCGTCGCGCCCGTCGAGCACGGCCGTCAGCAGCCGGGCCGGCGCGACGCTCTCGGTGCCGATCAGCAGGCTGGCGCAACAGGCCGCGAGAAGCGCGGCCGCCAGCGCGAGCACCACCGGGACCAGCGGGAACCGGCCGGCGGTCTGGCGCTGGCGCTCCCGCGTGGGCAGCTCCTGCTCCTCCAGGGTCCGCACAGCCGCGCCGGTCGCGACGGTCTCAGGCATGCGCGACCGTCACACGGTTGTAGGCGCCGAAGCCCCAGCCCAGCTCGCGGGTCTGCACCGTGGCGGCCCCGGCCTCGCGGAGGAGGGCCTCCAGGTCTGCGCTGGTGCGGGCCGGCACCCCGGTCAGGGCGAGCGTGGTGAGCGCGTCCTCGGCCGCGTGGTCGTCGTGGGGCACCTGGTCGGCCACCCGCTCGACAACGGCGACGGAGGGCCCGGCGTCGAGCGCCGCCCGCAGCAGCGCGACCGCGTCCTCGTCGGTCCGGCCCTCCAGCACGCACAGCAGCACCGCACCGTCGTGCCGCTCCCAGGCGCCGGCACCGGGACCGGACGCCACCTGCACCGACCGTCCGGGGCGGGGGGCCGCCGCGAGGATCTGGCTCGCAGCCAGATCACCCGTGCGACCGGCGACGGTGAGGAGGTCCGCTGCGGCGACCTCCGGCATACGGCCCAGCGGTTCGAGCACGTAGTAGAGCTGGTCGGCCTCGCGGTCGCGCACCGCATCCGCGGCCTCGGGCGTCTCTGGGGCGGCCGATGAGGGCGTGCCGGTGCGCAGGACGTCGAGCAGGTCGACCAGGGCGAGCACCTGCCTGTTGGCGGGGTTGTCGAGACTCAGCTCCTCGACATACTCCGTCTCGGTCAGCACCCGGCCGTGCGCGGTGTTGGCCAGGACGCCGTCGGTGTCGGTGAGCAACCCGAGGGCCTGCATGGACTGGACGACGGGCAGCAGGCGGGCGGGCGTGATGCCGGTGGCCGCGGCCAGGCCCTCGACGCTGGTGACCCCGGCCGCGATGTGCGTGCCGATGCCCAGGGTCGCGGCGACCCGGGTGAGGACCGGCGGGAGCAGCTCGGTCATCTCGTGGACGTCGTGCAGCACCTCGGCGGTGGCGTCCTGCGGCGCCTCGCCCGCGGCGGCGGGAGCGGCGGGACGGCGCCAGTAGCCGACGACCTCGACGTCCTCCTTGGGCAGCCCGAGATCCTGGCGCAGGTAGCGGCGGATGGGAGCGATCGTCAGCGCCTCGCCCGCGCACCAGACGTAGCCGCGCCCCTCCGGCAGCTCGGTGGCCCGAAGGGCCTCGAACAGCTGGCCGCTCTCCCCGGCGGCGTAGTCCCCGCGCACCAGCCAGGTGATGCTCGCCTCGGCCCGGGTGGCGATCTCCTGCACGTCCTGAGCGGTCGGCACCTCGACGATGACCGTCGCGCGGGTGCCCGCGGGTGCCTCCTCCAGCCAGCGGCCGATCGCCGGCAGCGCCGTGTCGTCACCGATCAGCAGGTGCCAGTCGACGTCGTGGTTGACCGGCGCGCACGACTTCGGCCCGGCGAACCGGATGGCGTCGCCGGGAGAGACCCGGAACGCCCAGTCGGCCGCCAGGCCGCTCGCGTGGCGCACGACGTCGATGTCGAAGGTGCCGGCCGCCTCGTCGTAGGAGCGCACCGTGTAGTCGCGGGTGAACTCCAGGACCCCCCGGTTCCACTCGAACCGGGTCTCCTCCTGGGTGCCCACGGGAGGCAGCTCGGCGTTGTCCGGCGGGATCACCAGCTTGACGTGGTCGTCGAACCCGTCGGAGACGAAGGGGGGCCGCGCCAGGCCGTCGCCCATCGTCCCGGCCCGCAGCTCCTCGCCGCCCAGGGTCAGCCGGCGCAGGTTGGGGGTGACGTCCCGGACGTCCACCACCTGGACCTGGCGCAGCACAATGGGGTGGACGCGGAGCGTCCGCGAGGTGCGGGACATGGGCGGTTTTCTCCTCCGACAGGCAATTAGGCGAGGCAAGGCTAACCTAAGTTTCTAGGTGCCTCGCACCGGGGGGCCGGGGATCGGACACATCTGTCCGCGACAGGGCGCCCGGGTGGCGGCGGGCTCCCGGGGCCGCTCGGGGCGCGTTAGGGTCGTGGCGTGCGTGATCCGGTCTCCTTCAACGACGTGGTCCAGCTCGAGATGTCCTTTGCCGAGGCGGAGGGCGAGGAGCTCCTCCCCCTGGCGCGCGCACTGCTGGCCCTGGCCGAGGACCCGCACGCCGAGGACGACCACGCCCCGGGTGCTCTGTTCGGGATGGCCGGGCAGTACTTCGGCGACGCCGGTGACCACGAGACGGCCGAGGAGCTGCTCCTCCTGTCCGTCGACCTCGACGACGGGGAGGGGCTGGACCCGAGGTGCTTCCTGGTCGAGCTCTACCTGGACACCGACCGGGTGGAGGAGGCCAGGAGCCTCGACAACGAGGTCCGCAAGCGCCGGTCGGAGGAGCTGGTCACCTACTCGGTCCTGGGCCGCACCTGGTCGGCGCGCGACCCGCGGCGCGCACTGGGCTGGTTCAACCGGGGCCTGGACCTCGCCGAGCGCACCGACCAGGACGACACCTCGACCTACTCCCTGCTCTGCGTCGGCCGGTTCCACCTGCGCCAGGAGCAGGGGCAGGACCTCGACGAGTACGACGAGATCGCGCTCGAGGTGCTGGGCACGGACGGCGACGAGGACGAACCGGAGGGCTGAGCTTGCGTCTAACCCCCATGCGGTCTTCTTGATCGCTGGATGTCGGGGCCGGCGGCCGGTTCGGGTGCCGCGAGGCTTTGGGTGGTTGTCGGGGGTCGTTCCCAGGGCCGGCGGTGGTCGTCGACGAGGGTGCGGGACAGGCGTAGCTGGGTGTAGGCGGCGCTGATGATCCAGGTCCACCGGTCGGCCTGGCGGCACAATCGCACGTCATGGCGCTCCGCGACGGACGCCGTCTCCCCCCTCCGAGTACCCTTGACGAGTGGACGTGCCCGAGCGGGGGGCACAGCGCCGGTTGTCGCTGGCGTTCCTCGACCGGAAGCTC
>Ga0123333_10005297_pt1 | contig 11704 bp, 7 predicted proteins | sample BioC12SIPDNA_3_FD_89957 | JGI IMG/M metagenome (GOLD analysis project Ga0123333, IMG submission 89957) | Anaerobic biogas reactor microbial communites from Washington, USA - Biogas_R2_B C12 SIP DNA | ecosystem: Engineered > Bioreactor > Anaerobic > Unclassified | place: Washington, USA...
GCTTACGGTTACAATAGGGGTACCAAGCGAGCGTAACCGTATAACTTACGGTCGAACCCTCTCGAATGGCGTCCACTCGCCATCGACCGCGTAGCAGTCGTCGTCATAGTTGTTGCCCCAATAGTCGGGGGTCTGCCCTACGCCGCCACCTCCGTGCGCCACGACGTGTTGGAAGCCCCGATCCTGGGGACGGTAAGGATAGTTGTCTCCCAGATGCCACTTACCGTAGAGGCCAGTCACGTATCCAGCCTCCGAGAGCGCTGTGGCCAAACTCCACTCATCCCTGCGGAGCAGAGAGCGCCCGCCAATCGTATGCCATACGCCGGTGCTATTATGGTAGTGGCCCGTCATCAGCCCCGCACGCGTCGGTGCACACGTCGGACCCACGTGATAGTCGGTCAATCTCACGCTCTCACCGTGAAAAGCATCGATGTTCGGGGTCTCAATCACCGGATTCCCATGACACCCCAGTTCACCATACCCCTGATCATCGGTCAACACGAAGACGATGTTCGGTCGTTTTGTCGCACTCATGGCCTGGTCGCTTCAGGCGCTTTCGACCTTACTGAGATCGCCATCCCACGCCGCGGCGAGCACCGCCCCCATATACCGGTCCACCGTCTCCGGCGTCATAGGCACGGGCATGTTCTCCAACTTCATCCGCAACTGCGGGTCCTTCGCTGCAGTCAGGGCGCGTGCGATGTGAGCCTCCGTCACCCCCTCTACCTCGGCCAGAGTCGTCGGCAGTCCCATTTGCCTCTGGAATGCGATGAGGGCGCTTGCGACAGCCTCTCCAAGGGCACGTCCCGCCAGTTGCTCGATCGGCGCGTCGATGTAACCTGCACCCCTGAAGATCCCACCTACAACGCGCAGCGGACGGTCAATGGACGGGGCAAAGAAGACCGTGTAGTAGGGATTCATCAAGGCACACGCGCGCCCGTGGGGCATCGCATCGACAAGCGAGAAGCTGGTCAGGTGCCCACCGTTGGTGCCCCCCAGCATAATCGCATACCCACCCAAATCGGTCGCCAAGCCCAGCCCCTCACGTCCCTCCGCGTCAGCCGGGTCACCCAAGACGTGGGGCAGCATCTCCACCACGAGCCGAATCCCTTCCGCGGCAACCGCCTCGATTCGTTCGTAGTCCGGGCGCCCTACCGCACCGTACAGCACCTCAAGACAATGCGAGATACCGTCCACTGCCCCGTCCACGGTCAGAGACCGGGGAGCGCCGAAGGTAACCGCGTAGTCAAAGAGCGGCTGCTGTGGGACAATCGCATCGTCCACAATGAGCTTCTTCTGAGCCGTCTCGAGGTTTGTGATGTTGGAGTACTTCGTCAGGTGCGCTGCCGAACTGGACGCTGTCTGGATTGCCACATGCGGCAGGAGCGCCTTTGCCTCGCTGGCCAGGGCTCGTGACACCAGTCCGGTGCCGAAGTAGCGCTCGATGCTGCCCCCCAATACGTGTAGAACTATTGCCGCTTTCGCGGCATCGATCGTGCTGCCGCCCCCGAAACTGATCACAGCGTCCGGAGCCAGTGCGCGCACCAATTCTGTGATCCTCAGCAGGTCGTCAACCGGCGCGTTAGGCGCAGGACCATCGATCTCCCCTAGCACACTCACCCCGGCTTGCGCTAGCGATACCCTGATGGTCTGGATGAAACCGTCCGCTCCCGGAAACAAGCTGTGCACCAACGCTACCCGCTTGCCCAGCGGAGCTGTCAGCACCCCCACCCTATCCAGCACCCCCACACCGTGCACGTACTGCCCACCCTTGAACTCACGCAGCAACGACCTGGCCTTCGCGAAATCTGCCATCTCAACCTCCTCGGTGTCGCCCCCAGTCCGGTACGACACGTATTCATTGACCTTCGATCCACCCCCAGTATAGTGGGGGCACGGCCGAGTGCCAAATCTGGCTCGCCAGATCCAATGCCACGGACAGCAAGGAGTAAGCTCATGCGCAGACTACAGGTCACGAGAAACATGCACTATCTTGAGTATGATGACGGTGCGCCGTTCTTCTGGCTGGGCGACACCGCCTGGGAGCTCTTCCACCGGCTTAACCTCGAAGATGCCGAGGTATACCTCCGTAACCGCGCGGCAAAGGGCTTCACGGTCATCCAGGCGGTGGTGCTGGCCGAGCTGGGTGGCCTCAAAGAACCCAATCCCAACGGTGATCTCCCCCTGGTGAACGATGACCCATCGCGTCCCAATGAGGCCTTCTTTCGCCATGTCGACGCGATTGTGGATGTGGCAGCTCGCCTGGGCCTGTTCGTGGGCATGCTGCCCACGTGGGGCGATAAGTGGAAGCCAGGGCGCACCGGCTCAGCCCCGATATTCGATCCCGACACGGCTTACCAGTATGGGGAATTCGTGGGTCAGCGCTATCAGGACAAGCCCGTGATCTGGATCCTGGGCGGAGATCGCAACATCGACAGCGAGGCGGAGGCTGCCGTCATTGCTGCGATGGCGCTTGGGCTACGGGAAGGCGATGGAGGCAGCCACCTCATCACGTACCATCCTATGGGCCCCGGATGCTCGTCCGACTTCTTCCACACCGCTGATTGGCTCGATCTCAATATGATCCAGTCGTCCCACGGAGCACAGGATCACGACAACGGCCTCTTCGTCGCCCACGATTACGCGCTTCTGCCGCCGAAACCTACAGTCGATGGAGAGCCGCGGTACGAGACGATTCAGGTGGGGTTCTATAATGCAGACGCCCCTCGCAACGTCCGTTTCGATGCCTACGACGTAAGACAGGCAGCGTACTGGGCGCTGTTGGCGGGCGCCTGTGGCCACACCTACGGGAACAACAACGTCTGGCAGATGTGGCAGCCTGGCCGTGCCCCCATCCTCGGCGCATGTGTTCCGTGGCGTGAGGCCCTGGACCATCCCGGGGCCTTCCAAATGGGCCTGCTGCGTCGCCTCTTCGAGTCACGTCCCTACCAGCAACTGGTCCCCGACGGCGGCTTCATCGTGGATGGGCCGCGCCAGGGCGGTGCCAAGGTTCGGGGCGCGCGCGCTGGCGACGGTGGCTTCGCACTTGTCTATACACCACGAGGTGAGCGCTTCAGCATCCGGATGGACGTGGTCCGAGCCGAGCGGGTTCAGGCTACCTGGTACGACCCGCGCTATGGCATGGCTGCCCCAATTCACAACAGCGACAACCGTGGCATTCAGACCTTTGTCCCGCCCACCTCGGGACGCGGGAATGACTGGGTTCTGGTCCTTGACGATGCGCAACGCGGCTTCGGGCCCCCGGGCCAAAGCATCTAGCGCGGCCGGCGCGCCTCACTCGCCCAGCACCAAGGGGATCGCATCGTCTGGAAGCGGCTGCCCAGCGCTATCACTGCTTGCAAGCCGGGTTTCGGTGGCCGGATCATAGAGCCCAACATATAGAATCGCCGCCTCTTGGCCGTGGGGGATCGCCAGCACATGGGTGTCGGCGACCGTATCGCCCGCCTGCCACCAGGACGTTGGGTATGCCCCGCCGGTAGGTGGACCGTCGTGTTGTCCCACCCGGTTACCTGCGGCATCCATCGCATGAACAAAGGCGGTGTAGTCCCCGCCCGGCGGTGCGAGCGCGTGCCAATAGAGCGTCAGCGCCAACCCATCCTGAACCTCGCCTAGTTCGTAACCCTGTAGCCGGATCGCAGAGCCGACGGCAAAGTCCGTCGTGACCACACTCGCAGGGACCACGGTCGTGCTGCGTACGCGCCACGGCCCCAGCGTCGCGTGACCCTCGGTTTCCGCAACAGGCACAGCACGGCCTGCCTGGTCCAGCAGCCCAACTCGCACCCAGTAGAGAGCCGGCGTCGGCGCCCAATCAGGGATGTCGAGCGTAACAGAGTGTGCCACCACATCGCCCTGTCGCCAGAGGTCCGACGGGAACAACGTGCCGCCTAGCCAGCGTGTATCGTCTGCCACACGTTCTGTCGCATCAACGCCGCCCAACTGGACCCAACCTGTGAGCCTTTCAATAGAGCCGGCATCTGCACGCCAGTAGAACACAACGTCCAGGCTATCGCCAGGCTCAAGGTCGCGCCCTGGCGCCCCGTAGCCCAAAAGACTCACCCCACCGCCGGTAGCGTTGGGGATTGCCACCATTGAGGCCGGAGCGCCATCGCGCCGGTAAGGAGTGCCGAACGCCGGACGAAACAGCAACCAGGGGACAGCAACGGCGAAGCAAAGACCGAACGCTGCGACCGCCATGAACGACCAGCGCACCCAGCGCGCCGCCCATTGCGCTGCGCCCCAAGCGAGCAGCACGCCAACGACCCCAATGGTCGGAAAAAGCAGCCGCCCATAGGGTGCAGCCGTCGCCCGAGCCCATCCAACGAAAGCGACCGCGTTCAGCGCCACCTGCAGCGCCAGCAACCCAAGGGCCACCCGCGCAGCTCGAGACTCTTGCCAGAACGCGCCCGACGGCAACAGGGCCCGGACCATCCCGGCCACTGCTACCGCGGCCGCCGCGCCAACGATCGCGTAGGCCCAGGGAGGCGCCGTGATCAGCGCCCAGCCGAAGGCGGCCCAGTAAGACTCCAGGGTCTGCACGAGCGCCTCCCAACCAAAGGACATAGGCTGTGCCTGCATCGCATAGTGCGGGCCCGTGCCCAGCACGTCGCCGTACCGCAGGAAGTTGCTCACGTACCAGCCACCGCCAACCAGCAACGCCGCCGCCGCGAAGGCTGTGGCCCGCCCCAGCCGGCGCGCCGGATGCCGTGTCAGCGACTGCCCAGCCTGACCCGTATTGGGTCCAAGCAAGGCAGCCAGCACACCCACAGGCAGAACCAGAAGTGCGCTCTGCTTGGTGAGCATACCCAGCCCCGCCAGGATACCAACCCCCGCCCAGCGACGCCACCCTGCACCCTTGCGCATCGCACGCAACACGCCCAGCAGAGTGCAGGTAACGGCCGTGATGGTGAGCGGATCATTGCTCACGCCTGCATTGCTGGCGATGAACTGCGGGTTGAGCGCGACCCAGGCCACAGCTCCGAGGGCCAGAAGGGGCCGGCCTGGCCAGATCTCGCTGCCGATTCCGTATGTCGCCAGAAGCGTGACGGCGCCCAGGAGCACCGAGAAGGCCCGCAACACCGCCGTGGCGCGCACCGTAGCACTGCCGGTCAGCGTCTCGGTCGGCAAGTGGACGAAGACGTTCTTGTTCCATCCGTCAGTTCCGCGCTCGGGCGCCCATCCCGGATCCCAGCTTGGACTCGGGATCAGGCGCGTCTCCAGATCGTCCATGGAGATTGCAGCAGTCAGTATAGCGCCGAGGGTATGGTACAGCGGCGGGGCGTAGTAGAGCGGGGGATCGTGATAGCTCACCAACCACGCCATGTTGGGGCCCGTGTCGACGCGCCGTTCCGGCACCTGGTAGGGGACGGGGCGCCATGCCGCGCCGATGTACCGGATTACCTGGAGGTGCGACGACTCGTCGGGGAATTCGAACAAAGGTGTCGTCGCCGCATAGAGCACACCTAGGGCCACGTAGACTGCGACCAGCACCGCCAGCGCTATGGCAGTGGTGCGACCGCGTGCCACCACGGGACCTCGCTGCAGGCCTTCCCGCGCTGCGAGCGACCTGCGAGATGCTGCAGTGACCTTCACTGTAGCCTCCCGGCTAGCGTATCTTGGCAACGAGCGGGCCACGCCGCCTGCTGCCGCTGTCCCGGGCGCCACACCTGGCGCCCAAGCACGAGCGTGGCACGCGGCGGATCGCCACGCGCCACGCTCGGCCTGAAAGATGCGCTAATGGCTCGGGCGCCCGAGTTGGGCCCTGAGCTCGCCTTCCTAGGCGTCGTGGGCCACCAGGCCCTGCAGGTCCGCCGCGACATCCTGACTTAGGCGGAAGTGAATCACCCGCCGCCCCGCTTGCAGTAGCGCCTGACGGTCACCCAGTGCCTGTGCGCGCTCGAGCACACCAAACGTGATGGATGACTCTGATGCGCCGGCCTCATCTGGTATACCGGCATCCGCGGCGGGCTCGGCCGTGAACTGCACGAACAACCCGTTGCCGCGGTCTCCTTTGTGCAATTGGCCCGTCGAGTGTAGATAGCGCGGACCGTACCCTACCGTGGTCGCCAGGTGGGTGCGATCACGCAGATACACGCGCAGAGCCTGCAGAGCCGCCGTCGTCGCCGGCGTGGGCGGCACATAGGCCTGAATCGCGATATAGTCACCGGGCCGCGCCTCAGCCAAGAAGTTGGATAGTGCAGCAGGCTTGGGGGCAAGCCCCTCATCCTCCGGGAGCGCGCCCGTCTCGGTGTACACAGTCACCATCTGTTGCGCCTGCTGCTTCGCAGTCTCCACATTGGGCTGGTTGAATGGGTGAATGTCAAGACGGTAGCTGGCAACAGGCACCGCCAGACCCCAGAGGTAGATCTGCTCGCCCAGATCGTACAGGTCGCGCAACTCGAACGTCAGAACAGGATAGCCGGCCGCCGCCAGAGCTGCCAGAGCCGCGGCGTGCGTCTCATCGCCCGCCAGGCGCAGACAAACAAAGGCCCGATCGTCGCCATACACGCCAGGTTCACCCAACGGCTCTCCCACGACAGGCAGGATCCCGGTCCCAGCCTTGCCAGTGCTCTCGGCAACCAACTGCTCAACCCAGTCGCCGAAAGGCGCCAGCGCATCGGACGTCACCAGCGTAAGCTTATCGCGTCCCAGCTTGGCCAGCTCCCCAATCGCCGCGCCGAGCTGTCCAGCCAACTTGTTGCCCGTCGCTGCGCAATCGGGACAGCGCCACGCCATGCCCAGAGCGCGATCGAGCAGCAGTCCCAAATCGACGCCCAACAGCGCTGCCGGCACCAGGCCGAAGTGCGAAAGCGCGGAGTAACGCCCCCCAATCGTAGGATCGTTGAGGAACACAGCCCGCACATTGAGGCGTTCGACCAGTTTGAGCAACTTACTTCCGGGATCGGTGATCACGGCGAAGTGCTCGCCGGCGCGCGCCGGCCCCACCACTTCGCGCACGCGACCGTAGAAGTACTTGAGAGCGGAGTGCGTCTCGATCGACGTCCCGGACTTGCTCGAGACAAGAAACAGCGTCTTCGCCAGATCCAGCTTCGCGTCGTACGCGAGGACAGCGCCCGGGTCGGTGCTGTCTAGCACGTCCAGGTGCAGGTAGCCTTCGCGGGTTCCGAAAACCAGGCTGAAGACCTCGGGCGCTAAGCTCGAGCCGCCCATCCCCAGGAGCAGTACGTTCGTGTACCCGGCATCACGCACCTCGCGCACAAACGCCAAGATGTCCCCGAGCTGATGTCGCATCGCCGCCGGGCTGTGAAGCCAGCCCAGACGATTGGCGATCTCGGTCGGCTCCGGGCACCACACAGAGGTGTCGTGGTCGTTGATGCGCTGCATGATCTCATCGCGCGCGATTTCATCCAGCGCAGCGTCCACCACATCCTGTGCCGCTCCGAGCCGCATCTTAAGTCTCTGCCCACTCAGCTTGTGGCACTTCTCTTCGATGCTGGCCATCAACGACACGAAAGGCTTAGCGAACTTCTCGACACCTTCGTCCAGCAGCTCCCGGGTCGCCTGGTCTAGATCGATCCCTACCGCCGCCAGTTTCGCGAGCCGGGCCTGTGCCCCATCGATATCCTGCTCCAACGTCTCCGCAATCATCCCGTGGTCGATCAACGCATCCAGCGTTTCGGGAGGCAGTGTGTTGACCGTATGTGGGCCGATAAGATTGTCCGGGTAGATCGTATCGGGCAACGTGGGATCCTTAGTGCTCGTGCTCGCCCACAGGACACGCTGATATCGCGCGCCGCGCGCTGCCAGTCTCTCCCACCGCTCCCCCTGGAAAGTCTCCTTGAACCGTTGATAGGCCATCTTTGCATTGGCGATGCCAACCGTGCCCAACAGGTCAGCGGCATCAGGCGTGCCCAACTCGCGCAGCATCGCATCGACCTTGACGTCGACCCGACTGACAAAGAACGACGCCACTGACGCGACCTTGCTCAAGTCACCGCCCCGCGCCGCCAGTTGCTCCAAGCCGCTGATGTAGGCCTCGGCGACTGCATCGTACTGATCCAGCGAAAACATCAGCGTGACATTGATATTGATCCCCTCGCCGATCAAAGTCTGGATCGCCGGAATACCTTCAGGCGTCGCCGGCACCTTGATGAACGCATTGGGGCGCCCGATCGCAGCAAACAGGCGCCGCGCCTGCGCAATGGTCCCTTCGGTATCATAGGCCAGGTCTGGGCTCACCTCAAGACTGACATAGCCGTCGCCCCCCTTCGTCTCCTCGTAGACAACGCGGAGCGTGTCGGCTGCCATCTGAATATCGCGCAGCGCCAAGGCTTCATACACATCGACCGTTGGCCTCTGCTGACTGCACAAAGTCACCAGTTGCGCATCATAGTCGTTGCTGCCGGCAATAGCCTTCTCAAAGATCGCCGGGTTCGACGTCACGCCTCTCACGCCCAGGTTGATCAGCCGGGCCAGTTCGCCATCGAGTATGAACGAGCGACGGATATAGTCGAACCAGGCGGATTGGCCTATAGCCGTCAGCTGTTGAAGCTTCTTATCCACACTTGCCCCTTTCTAGTTGCGACACAGTCATGCAATTGCACTGAGGCGCCATTATAACACACGGACGCTCCACCTGGACCCACGCATGGGCTCCGTCAGTACGCAGCGATGTGATGCTGCTCTATGTAGTCGAAGTTGATGTCCCACCCCAGACCCGGCGCGTGCGATGCGTGCACGTTGCCCCGGGCGTCCATCGGGTCTGTGATCTGGTTGAGCCACGGCGGGGGCTCTTCGTAGTCGATGGCGGGATGGAGCAGGCCACGTTCGTAGAAGGCGCCCGGAATGCCCATCGCGCAGAGCACGTGCAGGTTGCCGGGGCCGCCGCCATGCACTTCCATGCTCATTCCGAAGGCCTCCGCCAGGTGCACGACTTTCATCAACGGAGTGATCCCACCCACATCGCCGACACCGCCCCGTAGCAGGTCCACCGCATTGTGCTTGGCCCACTCGGCCCGGACCTGCATCTTCCCTTCAGCCGTCTCGGGTCCGCAGATGGGCAGGTCCAGTGCCTGGGTCAGCCAAACGTACGACGACATACTGTGCTCGTCCATAGGCTCCTCCATCCAGGCGAAGCCCAGCTTCTCCAACCCGCGTCCCAGGATGAGCGCCTCCTCACGGCTATAGTAGTGGTAAGGATCGAGCATCAGAACCATATCGTCACCGACAGCCTCGCGCACCGCTGCACAGGCCGCCAAATCGCGCCTGACGTCCGGCGCTCCAGGCATAGGCGGCTGCCATGTATGCAGCTTGAACGCGGGATACCCTTGATCGCGACACCAGAGCGCAAAGCGCGCGTACGCGTCAGGTGTGTCGAGCCCGCCCGCCAGATCATCGCCGCACATCGTGCTGGCGTAGGCAGGCACTCGAGCCCGGTACCCACCGAGAAGCTTGAACACCGGCTGCCCCAAGATGCGCCCGGTCAGGTCCCACAGCGCCATATCCACGAGCGCCACAACGCTATCGGCAAGCGTGCTGAGGTTGAGGCGTTGCCGTTGTCGCAGTCCCTGCCAGATCCGCTCACGGTAGAGCGGGTCTTGGCCCAGGAGAACCGGACGGATGGCACCTTGGAGTGTCCCTTCGGCGATCCGCCCAAATGCATAGCCTTCCGCGCCCTCATCGGTCTGGATCGTGATCAGTCCTTGTAGGGCCTCGTGGGGTGGCGCGGGGTGTGAGTGCCCTTCGGAATCTCGCCCCGTAGTGGACATATAGCGGAAAGTTCGGACGCCGATGCCGGTGATCTTCATAGTCATCCTCCTCTCAGAGATCGTCAATCGCGCAGCCAGTCATCGAGGTGCGCCTGGACGAAGGCGTCGTCGTTCAGGTCAGGATAGGACCGATAGACACGCTCGATCTCGTTGAGCTGCCCCGGCGACAGCGTTTCGTCAGGATCGAGACACCAAAGTCCTGCCAGCAGCCTCTGCCTGCGGAGCACCTCGTGAATCCCCGGTATACATCCCGCGAAGCCGTGTGCGGCATCGAATATTGCCGCGTTGGCGTCGGTGAGCTGCGCTCCGAGCATAAGCAGCTCAGCGGGTAACGAAGTGCTAGAGTCCCGCACATATTGGATCTCAGCCAGCAGTGCAACGGCCCTGCGCGTCCAGACGGCCCACTGACCGAGGAGCCCTCCTGCGATCCGAACGCTCTCCAGCCCATCAGCAGTTGGGAAAAGGTAGCGTGTCACCAAGTCGCCGACGATGTTGTCGTCATTGCCCGTGTACAGCGCGATCGCGCTGGAGCGTCCCGAGTCGACGACCCCCCGAATCACGTCCAGCGTCCGATAACGGTTGAACGGCGCGATCTTGATCCCAACCACCCCGTCCAGCGCCGCGAAGGCCCGCCAGAACTGATAGGCCAGCGGGCGCCCTCCGACTGCTGGCTGCAGGTAGAACCCCACCAAAGGCATTACCTGCGCCACGGCCCGGCAGTGCTCGAGGAGGACCTCCACCGGTTCATCGGCCCGGAAAGCCCCCAGGCTCAATAGCACCAGGTGGTAGCCAAGGCGCCGCGCCAGATAGGCTTCGGCAACGGCTTGCTGCGTGCGGCCGCAGACCCCAGCAATCTTCACAAAGGCCCGCCCCATCTTCGCACAGTGCACGTCGATGGCCTCCGACGCCAGCGCCAGGACCGGCTCCAGGAGGCCGATCCCGGGATCGCGAATCGCGAACTGCGTGGTGTGAACGCCCACAGCCAGTCCCCCTGCTCCCGAGTCAATGTAGTAGCGCACGAGGGCCCTCTGGCGCCGTTCGTCAAAGCGGCGTTCGGCATCCAGCGCCAGGGGCATTGCCGGAATCACTGTGCCGCGCCGGAAGTGGCTCAGGACATCGTCCGGGATCATGCCGACTATGCCGGCAGACACGTGTCGCTTCACGTCCCCTCTTTCAGAATCGTCCATCGACAACCTCGAAATGTGTCGGCTTGTTCAGCGAGCGCCCGCCACGCAAGATCCAATCTGCCTGCCACCGCACCAGCGTCATCAGCGGCACCGAGGGGTAGCCGAAACGCGCCATCGCCCTTCCTGCATTGCTGAGGTACATCCGCGCATCGCGATCTTCACCCTCAAACCGCACCTCTCGTCCAAAGAGACGTCCAAATGCCTCAGCCACCGCCCGGACCGAGATCGTCTCCGGCCCCGTAACGTTCAGCACCTCTGGCGGCACGGCGCAATGCTCCAAGCAGCGAAGCGCCTGCCGGTTGGCATCGCCCTGCCAGATTGCGTTGAAGTGGCTAGCACTCAGGCTCACCGGCTGTCCTTCGTATACACGCCACGCGATGTCGTGCAGCACGCCATACCGAAGGTCGACCGCGTAGTTCAGACGGACCAGGCAGACGGGGGTTCCCGAGGTCCGGCTCCAGTAGCCGAAGACGCGCTCACGGCCCAGGCAAGACTGCGCGTACTCACCGGTTGGGTCGACAAGCGTCTCCTCCGTGCACCCGCCTGTCCCCACCGGGACCAATGGATACACACACCCGGTTGAGAAGACAACGATGCGGCTGCCGGTGAAGTGCGCCCCCACGTTGTCAGGTGCAATAACGTTCGCCGCCCATGTCAGATCCTCGCTGCCGCGCGTCCCGAATTTGCGCCCAACCATATAGACGACGTTTGCGACCCGCGGCAGATCGGCCACAGCCTGGCGATCCAACAGATCACACTGAATCGTAGCAA
>Ga0123333_10005300_pt1 | contig 11697 bp, 9 predicted proteins | sample BioC12SIPDNA_3_FD_89957 | JGI IMG/M metagenome (GOLD analysis project Ga0123333, IMG submission 89957) | Anaerobic biogas reactor microbial communites from Washington, USA - Biogas_R2_B C12 SIP DNA | ecosystem: Engineered > Bioreactor > Anaerobic > Unclassified | place: Washington, USA...
CTTCGGGTCGCCTGTCGTGCCCGAGGTGTAGATGAAGATGGCGGTGTCGTCAGGGCCGATGTCCCCGAGGCGCTCGTCGACGCGGGACGGGTCGGCCAAGTACGACCCGCGCCCCGTCGCGATGACGTCGTCGAACCGCTGGACGCCGTTCACGTCCTCCGGCTCGATGACGAGCACCCACCGCACCTCCGGGCATTCATCGCGGATCGCGAGCCACTTCTCCAGCTGCTCGGCGTCCTCGAGGATCAGGCCGACCGCGTCGGAGTGATGGAGGTAATACCTGAGCTGTTCGGCGCTGCTGGTGGTGTAGACCCCGACCGTCACGCCGCCGGCTGTCTGGATGGCGAGGTCGGACACAAGCCACTCTGGCCGGTTCTCGCACAGCACCGCGACCCGCTCCCCCCGCTCGAGGCCGGCATCGACCAGCCAGGCAGCCAGGGCGTTCACGTCGGCCGCGTACTGCGACCACGTGATGGGTTCCCACAGGCCGAGGCGCTTGACGCGCTGGGCTAGGGAGTGGTCGTCTGCCCTGCGGCGCAGCAAGTCCGGGATACTGCGCGCGGGTGAGGCGCTGGTTGGCATCTGCACCGCATCTTACCCAGGCATCGGGGCCCGACGCGCGGTCACGACCAGGGTGTCGGACGCAGGTGCCTCGTCATACGGGCCGATCCCGACCTCGTCCATCACCTGCGCCAGCCACGCATTGATACGGGGCAGCGTGGCGTCGGGCTGGTTGTCGTCATCCAGCGCGAGGCCGACGAACGCTCCGTCCTCCAGCGCCAGTGAGGCGGTGAACTCGTACCCCTCCGTTGGCCACGAACCTACCAGGCGGGCGCCCGCGGAGCGCACCGCGCCGGCCAGCATGCCGAGCGAGTCGAGGAACGTGTCTGGGTACCCAAGCTGGTCGCCGGTGCCGAACAGCGCGACGGTCGTGCCGCGCAGGTCGAGCGCGGCGAGGTCGTCGAGCTGCGACTCCCAGCCGTGCGGTAGCTGCCCGATGTTCCACGTGCAGGCTCCGATGAGGAGCAGGTCGTACTCCTGCAGGCGCTCGACCTCACTCCAGGCAGCGTCGAGGCACGGCACGTCCTGTCCGAGGCGGGCGCGGAGCAGGTCCGCGACCACCTCCGCGATCCGCTCTGTGGCGCCGAACATGCTGCCGTACACGACGGCGACGGTCACGGGTGAAGCTGCGCGCATCGGTCGGATGCTACCCGTCGTCACCGCCTAGGGCCTTGACCAGGGTCAAGGCAGCCATGGCCCGGCACGGGGCAGACGAGCCCCCGCGCAGGCTCAGCGGAACAGGTCGGCCATGCTCTTGCCGAGCAGCTTGCTGGCTGCGAACACCAGCGCCAGCGTGATGAGGATGACGATGCTCCCCATGGCGCTGGCCGGCGCGATGCGATGCGAGGTCAGGTACTCGAAGATGGCGATAGATACCGTCTTCGTCGTTCCGGAGAACAGCATGATCGTCACGCTCAACTCGCCGATGAGTGTCGAGAACACCAGGATCCCGCCCGCCAACATGCCAGGTGCGATCAGCGGCAACGTGACCGTCCTGATGGTCCGCGCCCAGCGTGCACCGCAGATGGTCGAGGCCTCCTCCAGTTGTGGATCGACCTGGCCGATGCTGGCAGAGACAGACCTGAACGCGTACGCGAGGCGTCTGACGAAGTAGCCGAACACCAGCAGGGCCGCCGTGCCCGTCAGGACGATGGGGCCGCTGTTGAACGTCGTGAGGTACGCGACGCCGGTGACGATGCCAGGCAGCACGAACGGCAGCATGATCGTCAGGTCGATGAGCCACTTGCCTTTGAAGCGCTTGCGCAGCGAAACGTAGGCTGTGATGGTCCCGAACGCGAGCGCCATGAGCATGGCGAGCGCCGAGAGCCACACGCTGTTGATGATGGGCTGCAGCACACGGCCGAGGATGAGCTGGTAGTTCCCTAGCCCGAACTGCGTCGGCAGCATGGTACCGGCCCACCGCTCCGCGAACGACGAGAACACGACCATCGCCTGCGGCAGGAGCGCGAGCGCCATGAGCCCCCACACGTACACGTTGCCGAAGATCCGTGCGCCGAGCGAGGTCGCCATGCGAGACCGTTGGGTGGTGCCGGTGAGGGTCACGAACCTGCGCTTGCCAGTCAGGCGCCTGACCACCAGCAGGAAGGTGAGCACCAGCAGCACGTTTACGAACGCGATGGCAGCGGCCCCGTTGAGGTTGAAGAAGCCCTCGACCTGGAAGAGGATGAGCGTCGGCAGGACGTAGTAGTCGCTGCCGAGCACCGACGGCACGCCGACGTTGCCGAGCGCACGGATGAACACGATCATCGCGCCAGACGCGATGGAGGGGGCGACGAGCGGGAAGGTGATGGTCCGCAGCGTGCGCCAGCGCGAGGCGCCCATGATGGCGGCCGACTCCTCGATGAATGGATCGGCTGCCGCCAGTGCTCCCTGGACGATGAGGAACACGAACGGGAAGTACGACAGTGACAGCGCGAGGATGATGCCGAACGGACCGAAGATGCTCGGCAGCGTGATGCCGAACCAGTCGTTCAGATAGTGCGTGAAGATGCCGTTACGCCCCAGCAGCAGCACCCACGAGTATGCCCCGATGAAAGGTGGCGCGATGAGCGGGATGACGGATAACGACAGCAGCAAGTTCTTGAACGGGATGCGGATGCGCGCCAGCGCGTACGCGGCAGGCAGCGCGAGCAGAGTGGCGATGAGCGTGGTGGTGAGCGAGACGACGAGCGAGTTGCGCAGCGCCGACTTGTACAGCGGCGACGTCCAGAACCGCTCGAAGTTGGAGAGCGACAGGTTGCGGAGGCTCAGAGCCTCCCCTTGCGGTACGAAGCTCGACAGCATCGTCTTGGCGATGGGGTAGAGGAGGAACACGAAGAGCACCAGCACGGTGATCGCACCGACCAGCCATGGGGTCAGGTCGCGGGAGCGGCGTGGGAGACCGCCGTCTGGCCCCGCCGCACCGACGCCGCGTGCCGGGAGACCAGCAGCCATCAGGCGTCCGCCAGGTACGCGATGGCGTCGTGGTCGTCGAAGCCCAAGCGCACGGCCATGCCTTCCGCCACGTGAGGTATCGGCCGCGGGCTCTCGACCATGACCTCCTTCATGGCTCCATCGGTGGTGACGAAGTAGCGGGTCATGCTGCCTAGGAAGAGCACGCGCCTCACCCTGCCAGGCACCCCTCGGGAGGCGTGCTCGGTCCCCGGCTGCAGATCGTCGGCCGGCGTGATCGTCACGTGCTCGGGGCGCACCGCCACCACGGCCGCGTGCGGCGAACCCGCTCCCTGCACCTGGTAATCGGCAGCTTCACGCGCGCTCAACGCGTGGCGCCGTGTCGGCGCGGTCTCGAAGCCGCCTGCCACGGTGACGCCGTCGCCTGCAGCACGCGCCGCACTGAAGAAGTTGATCTTGCCGATGAAGTCGGCGACGAACAGCGAGGTCGGGTCGCGATAGATGTCCTCGGGAGCCCCCACCTGCATGAGTGTGCCCAGTTGGAACACGCCGATGCGGTCCGATACCGACATCGCCTCCTCCTGGTCGTGTGTGACGTACAGGGCGAGGACGCCAAGCTCCTTCTGTATGCGCCTGATCTCCTCGCGCATCTGGACGCGCAGTTTGGCGTCGAGGTTGGCGAGCGGCTCATCGAGAAGGAACATGTCAGGCTCGTACGCCAGCGCCCGCGCGATCGAGACGCGCTGTTGCTGACCACCCGAAAGGTCACTGGGGTAGCGACCGTGCAGACCCCCGAGGCCCAGCGTCTCGAGCAACTCGAGCACACGAGCCTTGACCTTCGCGTCCGGTGAGCCCCGTACACGCAAGCCATAGGCCGCGTTCTCCATAACGGTCATATGCGGAAACAGGGCGTAGGACTGGAACACCATGCCGAGGTTCCTGTCGGCTGGCGGCAGGGACGCGAGGTCGCGGTCGCGGAACCGGATCGAGCCGGACGTCGCGGTCTCCAGACCTGCGATCATCCTGAGCGTCGTCGTCTTGCCGCAGCCCGACGGGCCGAGCAGCGAGAAGAACTCGCCCGCTTCGACCTCGAGGTTCACGGCGTCGACGGCCGTCACGGGCCCTTCCTGCGTATCGAAGACCTTGGTGAGCTGCGCGACTTGCAGCCGCCCGTGGCGCTGACGGTCCACTACGTCTCCTTCATGCCCCGCGCCGGCGGGGTGACGATGAGCACGGTGCGGTCGTCGGTGAAGCGTCCGCTCCCCGACCCCTTCGTGCTGGGATACGGGCCGACCTTGAACGGGTCGACGTCTTCTACGTGCGCGATGTGCGCCTCCCAGGCCGCCACGGTCACCTTGCCGGAGGGCGGGGTGCCGAAGTAGCCGTCGCTGAACAGCTCGAGCGTCGACACGTCGGCCGCAGCGATGCGGCGGTCGTGGACGAGTTCGAGCGGTACGTGTGTGCCGTCGATGCATGGCGCGCCGAGCGGTCCAGCGGTGTTGCGGTGCACGCCGATACCGAGCAGACCATGCGCCAGCGTGTCACGGACCAGCGCGGCGGGGAGGTCGGGGAAGGCAGTGAGGGCAGCCGCCTCGGCGGCAGCAGTGAAGGCGCGGTAGGCCGCCTGTGGCAGTGCGTCGGCGTGCTCTTCGAGGTACGAGCCGGAGCCCGCGACGGTGTAGGCCCTGGCGACGTCGAGCGCGGTGTCGGTGAGGTGGGGCGCGACGCCCGTGGCACCGGCGTCGCCTGTCGCTCCGTCGAGGTGCTCGAGTGCGGCAGCGAACACGTGCTTGCGCAGCAGGGCGATCACGCCGTCACCGGGGTTCGTGGTCGCGATGACCTGTGCGCCGTTCAGCCGTACCCCGCAATCTCCGACCACCAGCAGCCGCCAGTGGGACTCGTCGTAGTAGGCGCACGCGAGCTGCGCGGCGAACCGCAGGTGCGGGTCGAGCGCGGCCTCGGTCATGTCGAGGCGGGCGTACTCGCCGACGATGGTCCTCCTGATTCGTTCGAGAACCTCGTCTGCACCTGCCGTCATGGCAGTCCTGTCGTCCACCAGCTCGCGCAGGGCGCGCTCGATCAGTACCCCTGCAGCCTGGCCCCTGCTGCTCCCGTCGGGGAGCGGCGGGCCCTTCTTGGCGGTGACGCCGTCGATGACCGCGAACAGTCGACCGCCGTACGCGACGACGCGGTCGTCGTTCTTGAGCGGGGCGCGCGGGTCCTTGTGGCAGGTGAACGACTCTAACTGCATCGAGGCATTGCTGAAGCGTCTGCTCCTCTGTGGCGAGCGGGCCGGTCGACCGGCCCGCTCGAAGGTGGTGTACCGCTTGATGGGTGGTGCTGGGTCAGCGTTGCGAGAACAGCTCGTCGAAGCGCGCCAGGTTGGCTTCGCGGTTGGCTGCTGCGAGGTCGGGGTCGTAGAGGAACGTGGGGACCTCGGTAGTCGGAGCCAGTCCCTCGGGAGCGGGAGCGTCGGCCCTGACGGGGCGGCGGAAGTGCGTTGCGGCCACCTCGTAGTTGGCGAGCGACGTCGCCCAATCCATGAACGTGCGGGCAGCTTCCGGGTTCGGGCCGCCCTTGATGATGCCCATCGAGTCGAAGCGTAGGCCGGTGCCTTCGCTTGGGTAGATGGCCGCGACGGGCCAGCCCTCGGAGATGAGCTGGGCGATGTTCGATTCCCCGGTGATGCCGATCTCGATCTCACCGCGCGCGACGTTCTCGAACACCAGCTGGGACGAGCTCACGAACGTGGTGTTGCGCACGACCTGCTCGATGAGGTCCCAGTCGTAGAGCTGGAGCATCTGAGCGAGCTGGGCGTAGGCCGAGCCCGACAGCGACGGGTTGGCCATGATGATCTTGCCCTCGAAGCGCGGGTCCGCGAGGTCGGCCCAGCTCTGAGGCGCCTCGTCTGCAGGGACGAGGTTGGTGTTGACGACGAACGCCTGCAGCGGCTGCGAGTAGCCGTAGTACGCGTACTCGGGATGAACGAAGGCCCTATCGAAGTCGGCGTCGTTGGCCGTCTGGTAGGGCTCGAACAGGTGCACGATAGCTTCGAAGCTCTCGACGCTGGCGCCGAAGAAGATGTCGCCACGCGGGTTGGCGGCTTCGGCCTCGATGCGGGTGGTGTGCTGCCCGACACCGGCCGACACGACGGTCACGTTGATCTCAGGGTGCGCCTGGTTGAACGCGGCGACCGTGTCCTCGATGAGCTCGGACGAGCCGGCGTTGTAAATGACGAGGTTCTGCGACAGCGCGGCCCCCGACAGGAGGAGCGCTACCAGGAGCGACCGGGCGAGTGACGTGAGGTGCGAGCGTTTCATCGTTGCCTCCTTGCATGTACCCGTTGGGTTGCTCGAACGCTAGCACAGCCCGACGCGCTGTTGTCTAGACGAATCCAGTCGTTGGCTTCAGAGTCGCTTCACGCGGCCGCGGTAGCGCTCGACGTGCGCCGCGTTGGCTTCGTCCCCACCAGGAGAGTTGGCGCTCTGCCAGATGGCCGGATCGATGCCGCGCCGCGCCAGCTCCTCGACGGCGCCGAGCATGATCAGGTTGAGCGCCAGGGCGTTGAGGTACGAACTGCTCGGCCCCACCGCCTGCTTGACGCCAGGCACCGTCAAGAGGGCGTCACCCATCGGCACCTTGCAGTCCACCACGATGTCGGCGATGTCTGCGAGGTTCTTGCCCGACGGGTGCCTGCTCGGGTGGCCCTGCGGCAACTCAGCCTGCAACGAGCGGCTGGTGACGGCGATCGTCCGCGTGCCTCGCTCCTTGGAGAGCAGGGCAGCGTCGATGGTGCACGCGTTGATGCCGTAGGCGTTTACGATGACCAGCAGGTCGCCGTAGCCGACGCCGAAGTCGTCCAGCACGGCCTTCGCGTAGCCGGGAGTTCGCTCGATCGCGGTGCTTCTGACGGCGCCGCCCACCAGCATCACACCGGTGTCGAGCAGCGGGCTGACGGCGACGAGGCCTCCTGCCCTGAAGAACACCTCCTCGGAGCTCATCGCCGAGTGACCGCCGGGGCCGAAGACGTAGACGAGGCGGTCCTCTGCGACGGCGTCAGCCACCGCCAGCGCGGCGCGTCGCAGCGGCTCGTCTTCCTCGTCGAGGATCCGTTCCATCAAGGACGTCACCCGCCCCATGTACTCGCGTGCCAGCCGTCCCTCACGTCCGCCTTCTGCTCTCGTCGTCACGTGTCCGCGCCTCCCGTGGGCAGCGTAAGCTTCGGCGCATGAAGGCCACAAGCGAAGCCGGTCCACTGCTGATGGGCGCGGCGGCCGTCGAGGTGACGCCGCTCGGCCCCGTCGCGCTGTCGGGCTTCGGTGCGCGGACCCTGCCGAGCACGGGCGTGCACGACGGTCTGTATGCGCGCGCCCTCGCCGTCGCCGAGCGGGGTGGCGCCCCTGTCGTCATCGTCACCGTCGATGTGCTCGGTGTCGGTAGCGACCTCGTTGCCGAGGTGCGTGCAGGACTGGCGAGGGCGGGCGTCGACCGGGGCCGAGTCGCGGTGGTGGCGACTCACACGCACGCCGGGCCCGCGACGTTGCGGCGTGCGTTCCTCGGTGACGTCGACGCTGTCGTCGTATCGCGGATCGTCGACGGCGCCGTGGCCGCCGGCAGGGCCGCCCTCGAGGCGCTCGAGCCCGCCGAGGTGCGGTTCGGGCGGCGCCCGGTTCCGGGCGTCGCCCGCAACAGGCGGGTCGCAGGCGGACCCGTCGATGACGAGTTGGCAGTGTTGTCTTTCTGGCGACCAGGCGGGACGACGCCTGCCGCGCTGCTGGTCTCGTTCGCGCTGCACCCGGTCGTGCTCGGCCCCGACAACCTGCTCGTCTCGCGCGATTACGTCGGGTACGTCGTCGACGCCGTCGAGTCCGACCATCCCGGTGCCACCGTCCTGTTCGCGTGCGGCTGCGCGGGGCAGGTGAACTCGGGACACCCGGCGACGGCGAGCTGGACCACGGCCGCGGCTGCCGGTCGCACGTTCGAGGCTGCCGCGGCCGTTGGCGGGACCTTGAGCGCGGCGGTGAGGGACGTCGTCGCGGGTGGGTCCGTGGCCGTCGCAGGGCCGGGCGACGGTGGGCCACGGTCCGCGGCTCCTCGGCCCGAGCCACGTGCGCAACAACACGTGGTTGCGCCACGCGTGGCGGTGGCGGGCGCCACGGTCGACCTCACGCTGTCGGAGGTCGACAGCGAGCCCGATGCCGAGGTCGCCCGCCTCGAGGCAGAGTCGCGAGCTGCGGCGGAGCGCGGCGACGCGGCAGCGACGGGCCTGGTGGCGGGACAGCTTGGCTGGGCACGGCGGCGTGCCGCGCTCGCTGCGGCGGGGGAGGCGCCGGGCGGCGGCGTGACGGCCGAGCTCCAGGGCATTCGCATCGGTGACGTCATCGTGCTCCTGCTGCCTGGTGAACCCTTTGTCGAGTACGGCCTTGCTCTGAAGGAGCGCCATCCGTCGGTCATCACCATCGGGTACGCGAACGACGCGCCCGGTTACCTTCCGACGGCAACCGCCGTCGGCGAAGGCGGGTACGAGGTCGACCTCGCATACCGCTACTACGGCCAAGCGGCACCGTTCCACCCGCGCTGTGAGGCTGACGTCCATGCAGCGTGCGACGAACTCATCGGTCGGCTGCGGCCCGATACACTCGTGGGATGGACGACCGTTCCCCTAGTGAGCGACCGCATGCCTGACGAGGGCGAGACGCGCGAGCGCGGCTTGTACGCCGAGGCCACTGCACCTGCCCGCGCCGCGCTGACACACGACCAGCTGCGGCAGGCGCTGACGGCCGGGTTGGCTGGCCGCTTCACGGGCCGCAGGGTGCTGACCCTCATCCCCGACTTCACCCGCACCGTGCCGCTGGCCGATCTCTTCCCGTTGCTCGTCGACCTGCTTGACGACGCTGCGAAGCTCGACGTCATGGTCGCCCTCGGCACGCACCCGCCACTGACGGAGGAGAGACTCCAGGCGTTGGTCGGCATCACGGCTGAGGAGCGCGCGGGCCGCTACCGGCACGTCGGCCTCCTCAACCACGCATGGGACCACCCCGACACGCTCACGCGCCTCGGCACCATCCCGCAGAGCCGCGTCAAGGAGATCGCGGGCGAACGCTGGCACCACACGCTCGGCGGCGACGTGCCGGTGTCCATCAACCGCGCGGTGCTCGACTACGACGACGTCCTCATCCTCGGCCCGACCTTCCCGCACGAGGTCGTCGGGTTCAGCGGCGGCGCCAAGTACCTGTTCCCAGGCATCAGTGGCAAGGACATGATCGACGTCACCCACTGGCTCGGCGCCCTGGCAGGCGTGCGCGGCACCATCGGCATCAAGGACACGCCCGTGCGCGACATGATCCACGCTGCCACCGAGTTGGTCCCGACACCAGTGACGCTCGCCGCGCTGGTCGTCGACGGTGCGAAGGTCGCAGGAGTGTACGTCGGCGACCACCTCACGGCCTGGTCGCGAGCCGCCGACCACTCTGCGCGTGTGCACATCACCTGGGTCGACGAGCCCTTCAAGCGCATCCTGTCGTGCGCGCCCCCCATGTACGACGAACTGTGGACGGCGGGCAAGGCCATGTACAAGCTCGAACCCGCCCTCGCCGAGGGCGGCGAGCTGATCATCTACGCCCCGCACCTGCGCGACGTCAGCGTCGTACACGGCCGCCACATCGCGGCCGTCGGGTACCACGTGCTGCCGTACATCCTCGGCAACTGGGACCGGTACGGACACCTACCGCTCGGAGTGCTGGCGCACTCCACCCACGTCAGGGGTGACGGCGCGTTCGATGAGGCCACGGGGGTGGAACTACCGCGCGCGAAGGTCACGCTGGCGACCCGCATCCCGCCAGAGGAGTGCGCAGCGTTGAGCCTCGGCTACCTCGACCCCGACACCATCGACGTGACCGAGTGGCAGGGCAGGGAGGACGAAGGCGTCCTGTTCGTCCCCAAAGCGGGGGAGACCCTGTACCGCGTCAGGCAGCAGTAGTGCCGTACGCGATCGTGGTGATGGGCGTGTCGGGGTGCGGCAAGTCCAGCGTCGGAAATGCTCTTGCCGATCGGCTCGGGTACGACTTCGTCGACGCCGACGACCTCCACCCCCCGGAGAACGTCGCGAAGATGCGCGGCGGCACGCCGCTCACCGACGAGGACAGGTGGCCGTGGCTTGCAGCCGTGGAGGCCGCGATGAGGGAACGGCTGATGCGCGGCGCAGGTATCGTCGTGGCGTGTAGCGCCCTCAAACGTAGCTACCGCGACAGCCTTCGGAGCGCAGGCGAAGCCGTGCGGTTCGTGCACCTGGCCGGGTCTCAGGAACTCATAGGTGCACGCGTCGCCCGCCGCAGGTCACACTTCTTCGACCCGAAGCTCCTCGCGTCGCAGTTCGCTACCCTCGAGGCGCCCGATCCCGCCGACGAGACGGACGTCACCGTGCTCGACGCGGGTGCTCCGCTCGACTCGGTGGTCGCGGACGCGGGCGCCCTGTTCACCCCGCCACGGCAGTGAGTTCGACGAAGCTCACTAAGCCGCCGCGATTGAGGCCGGGTGACACCGTCTGCGCCATCTCCCTGTCGAGCGGCGCGGCTGCCGCGTTCCCGGAGCGGTACAGGCGAGGAAGGCGTCAGCTCGAGGATACGTTCGGCGTCACCGTCGTCGAAGCCCCCAACGCGCTGCGGGACGATGCCTGGCTCTACGCCAACCCGCAGGCGCGGGCGGACGACTTGGCATGGGCGCTGAACGAACCCAGCGTCCGAGGCATCGTGTCGATCATCGGCGGCGACGAGTCGGTGCGTATCCTGCCGTACCTCGACCACGGTCTGATCCGCGCCAAGCCGAAGGTGTTCATGGGGTTCTCCGACGCGACCATCGCGCTGACGGCGTTCCGCAACGCGGGCGTCGTCGCGTTCCACGGTCCTGCTGTGATGACCGACCTCGCGGAAGCGGGAGGCATCCATCCGTTCGTCGAACGCAGTATCCGCCGCGTGCTGTTCGAGGGCTGGAGCGGCGTGCTGGAGCACGCCACCGAGTGGTCGGAGCAGTTCCTCGACTGGGGCGACAAGGCAGTGGCGGAGCGAACACGCGACTACCTTCCGAGCCGTGGACCGGTGTGGCTTCAAGGCTCGGGCATGGTCGAGGGCCCGCTGTGCGGAGGGAACATCGAAGTGCTCGAGTTCCTCAAGGGCACGGCGTGGTGGCCGCACCCCGCGAGCTGGGAGGGGGCCGTGTTGTGCTTCGAGACCAGCGAGGAGGCACCATCGGTCGCGGCCGTCGGACGCTACCTGCGCAACTACGGCAGCCTCGGGATCCTGGAAGGCGCAGCCGCGCTCCTTCTCGCCAGACCCATGCGGTACACGGCAGAGGGGCAGTGGCGCCTCTACGACGAGACGCGCAGGATCCTGGCGGAGTTCGGCCGGAGCACCATGCCGGTGGTCGCCAACCTCGACGTCGGCCACACCAGTCCACAGCAGGTTCTGCCGTTCGGGTGCGCCATGCGCGTCGACGCGGATGCGGAAGAACTCACGCTGCTCGAGCCGGGCGTCAGCTGACGGTGCGGCGATGCCGACGTTCGGGCCGCCTGGCCACAGTCGGTGACCCGGGACGGGCCTACCTCTTGCTCGCCACCTGGTCCTTGAGGCTCTTACCCGCCTTGAAGGCCGGGTACTTGCTGGCCGGGATCTTGATCTTGTCGGTGGTGCCGGGCTTCACGCCGGTGCGCGCCTTGCGACGCCGGACTTC
>Ga0123333_10005301_pt1 | contig 11697 bp, 6 predicted proteins | sample BioC12SIPDNA_3_FD_89957 | JGI IMG/M metagenome (GOLD analysis project Ga0123333, IMG submission 89957) | Anaerobic biogas reactor microbial communites from Washington, USA - Biogas_R2_B C12 SIP DNA | ecosystem: Engineered > Bioreactor > Anaerobic > Unclassified | place: Washington, USA...
AGCTCGCTCGCGAATTCGGCGTCCGTGCTCTCGGACACGATCCTGCACAGCGGGCGCTTCTCGTCCGGGCAGATCCACGCCCAGCCGCGCTCGCGGTTCAGCCGTATGCCGCCGCCGAGCTCGGCGTTCGCCTCCGATTCGGAGAACGCGCGCAGCACGCGGCCCCGCTCGTTGAGCGCCATCTCGATGACGCGGCTCTTTCGGTGCACCTTCGGCATCTGCTGCCGCCACTCGGAGAGATTGATTCCCGCCTCCTGCAAAGCCGACAGCGCCCGGAGCGCGAGGTACAGGCCGTCGAAGTGCAAGAGGAACTGCTCCGGGTGCAGCCGCGCGAGCGCGTCCATCCAGCGAGACTTCTCGACGCTCTCGTAGTAGAGTTCGGCGCCGTAGCGCATCGCGAGCTTGTCGGCCGCGCGCGTGAAGCTCGCTGGGAGCAGCAATGTCCGCTCGCCGGATTCGAGCGCCGTCCAGAGGAGCAGCAGCTGCCCCTCGGCCTCGGTCAGCGCGCCGTCCGCGCCGACGAACGAGGCGGTCTCGCCGGTCGCGTTCAGCCATACGCCGACCTCGTCGCCGTCGAGCTCCATCATCTCCTCCTCCCACTCGCACCGGACGTTGATCCCCGCCCGCACGAACGCGCGCTCGGCGACGGAGAGGAGCTGCATGTCCTCGGCGAACACGGCCACCGGCGGAGCGTTTTCGGAGTGCGCGCGGAACGCCCGGGAGAGCGACGCGACGTACGGGAACTCCGTGCGCCCGACCGCGACCATCGGCCGCGTGATGCCGCAGAACGGGCCGGAGAAGTCCTGCCGGAGCAGCATCGAGCCGATCGACCGCTGGCGCTTGCGGGGGAGCAGCGCGCCCTCCTTCGTCAAGGGCGTCAGGAACGCGCTGTCGACGAGCGCCGCGCCGTCCGCGCCGAGCGATTTCAGCGCGTGCCGAAGCTGCGGAAGCGTCGAAGCGCCCGCGTCGAGCACCTGCACGCCCTGCGCCATCAGCCCCGCCGCGCACGCGTGAAACAGCGCCAGAGACACCGCCGAGTGCGTGTGCGCGAGCAGGAACTCGCGGGGTTTCAGGTCCGCCGCCAGCGCCTGCGCCGCGCGCGCGGCGGCCGCGGGGTCGTTAAGCGGCAGGCTTCCCTCGGAGAAGCCGCGCTCCGCGCGCGAGCCCCAGACGAGGTTCGCCTCGAGCCGCTCGCCGTCCTGCACGCCCTTGTACGGCCAGACCTTGACCCCCGGCATCAGCGACGCCCGCGCGCCGAGCGAAGCGCCGGTCCCGAGTGCGCTCTCCTCGAATGCCTGCGCGCCCTCGGACATCGTTGCGTTCGCGGCCAGCACGCAGCCGCGCGCCTGCGAACCCTTCTCCATGCGCGCGCCCTTCCAGAGCACCGACCGCTTGACGCCGGCCTGCGCCTCAACCGACGCGCCGGAGCCGATCACGCTGTACGCGCCGACATATGCGTCGCGCGCGACCTTCGCGCCGGGGCCGATGAAGCAAGGCCGTTCGACGCGCGCGTCCTCGTCGACAAGCGCGCCCTTCTGAACGCCTGTCGGCACGTCGAGCTTCAACCTGCCGTCCAACAGGTCGAAGTGCGCGCGCAGATACGCCGGCACGTCGCCGATGTCGCACCAATAGCCCTCGAGCACGCAGCCGAACACCCGCTCGCCCTCCTCGACGAGCTTCGGAAACAGCTCGCTTCCGAAGTCGCAGGGCTTGCCGTCCGGGACGCGGTCGAGGATTTCGGGCTCGAGGATGTAGATGCCGGTGTTGATCGTATCGGAGATGACCTCGCCCGGGCCGGGCTTTTCCTGAAAGCTGCGCACGCGCCCGTCCGCGCCGGTGACGACGACGCCGTACTCGAGCGGGTTCTGAACCCTCGTCAGCACCATCGTGACCAGCGCGCCGCGCTCGCGGTGGAATCGAAGCGCCGCGGTGAGGTCCAGGTCGGTCACGCCGTCGCCGGACAGCACGCAAAAGGTCTCGTTCAAAAAGTCCGCCGCCTGCTTGACGCCGCCCGCGGTGCCCAGCGGCACGCGCTCCGTGTAATAGCGCAGCGTAAGGCCCCATTCGGAGCCGTCGCCGAAGAAATCCACAATCGCGTCGGGCAAATACCCGAGCGTGACCGCCGATTCGCGGATGCCGTGCTTTTTCAAGAGCTTCAGCGCGTACTCCATCACCGGGCGGTCCATCAGCCGCATCATGGGCTTCGGACAGTCGCAGGTCAGGGGCCTCAGCCTCGATCCCTCGCCGCCCGCCATGATGATTGCCTTCATGACAATACCCCCACATAAAAAATACCGCATAGATACCTATGCAGTATTTTTTCCGATATGGGGGAAAATCATACAGTTAGCAAATTTTCCAGTTACAAAATGTACTTTTTGACATCCTTGGACTGGATTTCCTCGGAGAGCTGGCTCTTGACGTACTCCGCGTCGACGTTCACGGTCGCCTCCGGCGCGTCGCCGCCGCCGGCGTTGTAGGCGATGTCGTTGAGAATCATCTCCAAAATCGTGTGGAGCCGGCGCGCGCCGATGTTCTCGGCGGTCTCGTTCGCCTGCCACGCGTAGTCGGCGATCGAGGTCAGCGCGCCCTCGTCGAACGCGAGCGAGACGTTGTCGACCTTGAGGAGCATCTGATACTGCCGGATCAGCGCGTTCTCGGGCTGCGTCAAAATCCGCTTGTAGTCCTCGCGCGTAAGCGGCTTCAAATCGACGCGCACCGGGAAGCGGCCCTGCAATTCCGGGATCAGGTCCGTGACCTTCGAGACGTGGAACGCTCCGGCGGCGATGAAGAGCATGTGGTCGGTCCGCACCGGGCCGTACTTCGTGTTGACGGTCGAGCCCTCGACGATCGGCAGAATGTCCCGCTGCACGCCCTCGCGCGATACGTCCGGGCCGCTGTTGCCGCCGCCTCGGCCGGCGATCTTGTCGATTTCGTCCAAAAACACGATGCCGTGCTGCTCCGCGCGGTCGATCGCCTCGATGTAGACGCTGTCCATGTCGATCAGGCTCTGCTCCTCCTCGGCGACGAGTATCCTGCGCGCCTCGCGGACCTCGACCTTGCGAAGCTTCGTGCGCTTCGGGAGGATGGAGCCCAACATGTCGTTCATGTTCATGTCCGTGCCGGGGATTTCGCTCCTCGGCGCGACTTCCTCGACCTCGACCTCGACGACCTCGTGCTCGAGTTCGCCCTTGCGCAGCTTTTCGAGCACGTCCGCGCGGCGGAGCGTGAGTCGGTCGCGCTCCTCGGGCGGAAGCTCGGGCTCGCGCGGCTTGTTGCCGAGCAAGATGTCCAGCGGATTGCTCTTTTTCTTGATCGGCTTCACGATCAGGTCGGCGAGCCGCTCCTCGGCGTTTCTCTCGGCGCGCTTGTGGACGCGCGAGGTGTGCTGCTCCTTGACGAGCCGTATCGACGCCTCGAGCAGGTCGCGCACGATCGACTCGACGTCGCGGCCGACGTAGCCGACCTCGGTGAACTTCGTCGCCTCGACCTTGACAAACGGCGCGTCGACGAGCTTCGCGAGCCTGCGCGCGATCTCGGTCTTGCCGACGCCGGTCGGGCCGACCATCAATATGTTCTTCGGCGTGACTTCCTCGCGGATCTCCGGGGGAAGCTGCGCGCGGCGGTAGCGGTTGCGAAGCGCCACGGCCACGGCGCGCTTGGCCTCGTCCTGGCCGATGATATAGCGGTCGAGCTCGCGGACGATCTCGCGCGGTGTGAGCTGGCTCATGTTCAATCTCCTTTACACGGTCTCCACGATGATGTTTCCGTTCGTGAACACGCAGATGTCCGACGCGATGCGCAGCGAGCGTTCGGCGATCTCCTTGGCGGAGAGCCCGGTGTTCGCGATCAGCGCGCGCGCGGCCGCCAGCGCGAAGTTGCCGCCGGAGCCGATCGCGAGCACGCCGTCGTCCGGCTCGATGACCTCGCCCGTGCCGCTGACGAGCAGCAGGTTTTCCCTGTCCGCGCATAAGAGCATCGCCTCGAGCCTGCGCATCGCCTTGTCGAGCCGCCAGTCCTGCGCGAGCTCGACCGCCGCGCGCGCGAGGTTGCCCGAGTACTGCGTGAGCTTCTCCTCGAACTTCTCCGTCAGCGCGAACGCGTCCGCGACGCTGCCCGCAAAGCCCACGACCACCTGGCCGTTGTAGATGCGGCGCACCTTCTTCGCGTGCGACTTCATGACCGTCTGCTGGCCGAACGTCACCTGCCCGTCGCCGGCGATGGCGCACAAGCCGTCGCGCCGGACGGCGCAGATCGTGGTTCCGTGAAACGCGGTCTGTTCCATGTTCAACTCCTCAATTCGCATTCGTCTTTGATCCTGTCAAGCTCTTGCAGCGCGCGCTCGGAGAGCCGTTCGCAGCGGTTTCGCTTTCCGCGGACTTGCTGATCCGGCGGGTCGAGTATGCCGAAGTTCGCGTTCATCGGCTGGAAGTCGCGCGCCTTTGTGCGAACGTGCCTCTCCAGCGCGCCGAGGACCGTCCTTCCGGTGAAGTCCGGCTCGGGTTCGCCGCGGAGCGCCTTGAAGAGCCCGATCGCCGCGACGAGGCCGCTCGCCGCGGACTCCATGTAGCCCTCGACGCCGGTCAATTGCCCCGCGAAGCGCAAAAGCGGGTCGGACGCGAGCGCGTAGTTTCTGCCGAGCACGTCCGGGGAGTTCAGGTAGGTGTTGCGGTGCATCACGCCGTAGCGCGCGAACTCCGCGTTTTCCAGCCCCGGGATCATCGAGAACACGCGCTTCTGCTCGCCCCACTTGAGCCGGGTCTGGAAGCCGACGAGGTTGTAGAGCGTGCCCGACTCGTTCTCCTGCCGGAGCTGCACGATCGCGCAGGGCTCTTTGCCGGTTCGCGGGTCGGTCAGACCCACGGGCTTCAGCGGCCCGAACGCGAGCGTCTGCCGCCCGCGCCGTGCCAGGATCTCGACCGCGAGGCAGCCCTCGAACACGAGGTTTTTTTCGAAGTCGTGGAGCTCGGCCAATTCCGCCGAGACCAGAGCGTCGTAAAACGCATTGTACTCGGCCTCCGTCATCGGGCAGTTCAGGTAGTCCGAGCCCTTGCCGTAGCGGGACGCGCGGAACACCCTGTCCATGTCGATCGATTCCGCCGTCACGATCGGCGCCGCGGCGTCGAAGAAGTGCAGAGCGCGAAGCCCCGGGAGCCGCGTCAGCGCGTCCGCGAGCGCGGGGTCGGTCAGCGGGCCGGTCGCGACGATCGCCGGGGGCTCCGGCATGCGGTCGACGAGCGCCGTCTCGAATTCGATCAGCGGGTGCTCTTTCAGCGTCCGCGTGACGAACTCCGAAAACCGCTCGCGGTCGACCGCAAGCGCCGAGCCCGCGGGCACGCGCGAGTTTTCCGCCGCGCGGAGGATCAGCGAGCCGAGCGCGCGCATCTCCGCCTTCAAAAGGCCGGAAGCGTTTGTAAGCTGCTCCGCCTTCAGCGAGTTCGAGCACACGAGCTCCGCGAAGCCGTCCGCAGAATGCGCGGGCGAGCGCCTTGCGGGCTTCATGTCGACGAGCCTCACAGGGACGCCGCGCCGGACGAGCTGCCAGGCGGCCTCGCAGCCGGCGAGCCCCGCGCCGGCGACGGTGACCCTAGTCGTCATTGAGCTGCTCGACCTCTGCGCGGTGGCGGCAGGTTTCGTTCGTGCAGACGTGGTAGTGCGTGTCCTTCGCGCCGCGCTTGTAGACCATGCGCGAACCGCAGACCGGGCACTTCTCGTTGACCGGCCTGTCCCACGACACGAACTCGCACTCGGGATACCGCTCGCAGCCGTAGAACTTGCGCCCCTTGCGGCTGATGCGCTCCAGCAGCTTTGCGCCGCAGGCGGGGCAGGGGACCTCGATGTTCTTCGGCAGCGCCAAGGTGTGCCGGCAGTTCGGGAAGTTCGGGCAGGCGAGGAATTTCCCGTAGCGGCTCATCTTGTAGATCATCATCGCGCCGCACTTCTCGCACGGCACGTCGGACACCTGGTCCTCGATCGCGACCTTTTCGATGCTCGCCTCGGCGTTCTCGAGCGCCTGCTCGAACGGGCCGTAGAATTCCTTCACGACGCCGTGCCAGTCGGCGGAGCCGGTCTCGACCGCGTCGAGCTTTTCCTCCATGTCGGCGGTGAACTGTATGTTTACGATGTCCGGGAAGTTCCGGCACATCAGCTCGTTGACGATCTTGCCGAGCTCCGTCGGGATCAGCCGCTTGTTCTCGCGCGCGACGTAGCCGCGGGTGATGATCGTCGAGATCGTCGGCGCATAGGTCGACGGCCTTCCGATGCCCTTTTCCTCGAGCGCGCGCACGAGCGACGCCTCGGTGTAGCGCGGCGGGGGCTGCGTGAACCGCTGCTCGCCCGCGATGTCGAGCAGCCGCGCGACCATGCCCTCCTCGAGGTTCGGCAGCTGCATGTCCTTCTCCTCGACCTGGTCGTCGAGCACCTCCTCGTAGACGGCGGTGAAGCCCGCGAACTTCATCTTCTGGCCGCTGATGTGGAACGTCAGAGCGTTTTCGCCCGCGACGTCCGCGGACAGCGTGTCGAACACCGCCGGCGTCATCTGGCTCGAGACGAACCGGTCGTAGATCAGCCGGTAGAGCCGGAACTGGTCGCGCGTCAGCGAGTTCTTGATGTTCTCGGGCTTTCTTAGGATGTCGGTCGGGCGGATCGCCTCGTGCGCGTCCTGGGCGCTCTTGCGGCTCTTGTAGATGTTCGGCTCCGCCGGCAGGAACTTCTCGCCGTAGGAGGCGTGGATCATGTCGCGCACGGAGGCGAGCGCCTCGTCGGAGATGCGCGTCGAGTCGGTGCGGATGTAGGTCACGAGGCCCTGCGAGCCCTCGCCGAGGATGTCGACGCCCTCGTAGAGCTGCTGGGCGACCTGCATCGTCTTTTGCGTCGTGAAGCCGAGCTTGCGCGACGCCTCCTGCTGCAGGTTCGACGTCGTGAACGGCGCGGCGGGGAACTTGCGCCGCTCGGAACGCTTGATCGAGCCGACCTTATAGCTTCCCACGTGCGCGCGCCGGAGCAGATCGTCGCACGCCTCGCGCGAGTGGATTTCGATCTTCTCGTCGCCCTGCCCGAAGAATCTTGCGGAGATCGACGCGCCGCCGATGTCGAACTGCGCGGAGATGTTGTAGAACTCCTCCGGCGCAAAGATCTCGATCTCGGTCTCGCGGTCGCAGATCATCTTCGTCGCGACCGACTGCACGCGGCCCGCGCTCAGCCCCTTCTTGACCTTCGCCCAGAGGATGGGGCTGATCTTGTAGCCGACGAGCCGGTCGAGCACGCGGCGCGCCTGCTGCGCGTTGACGCGGCTCAGGTCGATGCCGCGCGGGCTCTTGACGGCCGCCTTGACCGCCTTCATCGTCACCTCGTTGAATTCGATCCGGCAGGGCGACGTCTCGTCGATGCCGAGCACGCTCGCCAGATGCCAGGAGATCGCCTCGCCCTCGCGGTCCGGGTCGGTCGCGAGGTAGACCTTCGAGGCGGAGCGCGCCTCCTTGCGAATCTTGTTCAGAATGTCGCCGCGCCCGCGGATCGTGATGTATTTGGGGTCGAAGCCGTTTTCGATGTCCACGCCGATCTGCGACTTGGGAAGGTCGCGCACGTGGCCCTGCGAGGCCTCGACCTTATAGCCGCGGCCGAGGAATTTTGCGATCGTCTTTGCCTTGGCCGGAGATTCCACGATTACCAGTTTCGTCGCCATTGAAGTCCTCCATGAAAAAGCTTCTATTGATACGCCCGATACAGTCCGCCCGGGGCTTTTACGATTATGCCCCGAAGCACAAGCATTGTCAAGAGTGAATTTAGTTTCGCCGCAGGAAATTTACCCAGCGAACACAGCTCGTCGAACGAGAGCTCCTGCTCGCGAAGCGCCGTCACGAGCGTCGATTCCTCCTCGTCGAGCTCCGGGAGCGGCGCCCCGGGCGCGGGTTTTGCCGGGCGGCTCGCCCAGCGGTAGTGCTCCAGTATGTCCCAGCCGGAGAGCGCCGGGGGCGCGCCCAGTTGTATCAGCCGGTTCGGGGCGGCGCTCAGGGGCGAGTAGATCGAGCCCGGCACCGCGAACACGTCGCGGCCCTGCTCGGTCGCCAGGTTCACCGTGATCATCGCGCCGGAGTTCTCCGCGCCCTCGACGAGCAGCACGCCCGCGCAGAGCCCGCTGATGATGCGGTTGCGCTGCGGGAAGTTGCCCTTCGAGGGCTCGGCGCCCGGCACGTACTCGGAGACGACCGCGCCGCCGGCGTCCAGTATGCGCTCCGCGAGCAATTCGTTTTCCGGCGGGTAGATCACGTCCGCGCCGCTCCCGAGCACGGCGATCGTCGGCGCCCCGCCCTCGAGCGCGCCCTCGTGCGCCGCGGTGTCCACGCCGCGCGCGAGCCCGCTGACGACCGAGACGCCCTCGCCCGCGAGCGTGCGCGCGAACTCCCGCGCCGCGCGCTTCCCGTCCCGCGTCGCGCGGCGCGTGCCGACGATCGCGAACATCCGCTCCGCCGAGAGGTCCGCGTCCCCGCGCACGTACAAGGTCGCGGGCGGGTCGAAGATCTCGTGAAGCGACGCGGGGTACGCTTCGGAAATCCGCGGAATCGCGCGCATATTGAGCCGCTCGAGCTCCGAAAACACGCGGAAAAACCGCTCCTCCGTGCGCGCGGCGCGCAGGTTTTCAAGCGCCCGGGCGCCGAGAAACGCCATGCCCGGGTCGCCTATGCTGTCCCAGACGGCGCGCGCGTCGCCGTACTCCGACAAAAGCCTGTAGAAGCGGCGGATGCCGATGCCCTCGACGCCCGACAGCCATATCCAATATTGCTCCATCGCGCTCAAATCCATGCGGCTACCCCCAGTATTTGCGGTCGAGCGTGCGGTACTGCACGGCTTCCGAGACATGCGCCTCGTCGATCACGTCCGCGCCCTCGAGGTCGGCGATCGTGCGCGCGACCTTCAGGATGCGCGTGTAGGCGCGGTTCGAGAAGCTGAGCGCCTCGCTCGAGAGCTTCAGGATTTCCCGCGCGCGCCCGGTCATCGGGCAGGCGCGGTTCAATGTGCGCGCGTTCAGCTGCGCGTTGATCCGAAGGTCGCCGGGCTCGCTCCGGTACCGCTCCGACTGCACGCTGCGCGCCCTCTCGACGCGCTCGCGGATCGCGGAGGAGGGCTCCTCGGCGACTTCGTCGGAGAGCCGGTCGGACGGGATCGACTCGACCTCGATGTGCATGTCGATGCGGTCGAGCAGCGGGCCGGAGATGCGGTTGAGGTATCGCCGTATCTCCGCGGGGGAGCAGCGGCAGGGCTGCAGCCGGCTCCCGAGGTTCCCGCACGGGCAGGGGTTCATCGAGCATACGAGCGTGAACTGCGCGGGGTACGTCGCCGTCGCGTTGACGCGCGCGACCGTCACGAAGCCGTCCTCGAGCGGCTGCCGAAGCGCCTCGAGCACGTCGCGGCGGTACTCGGGCAGTTCGTCCAGAAACAGCACGCCGTTGTGCGCCTTCGAGATCTCCCCCGGCAGCGCGCCCGCGCCGCCGCCGACGAGCGACGCGTTCGACGCCGTGTGGTGCGGCGAGCGGAACGGCCGCTCGGTCAAAAGCCCCGTCTCCGGGATCGCGCCGGCGACCGAGTGGATGCGCGTGACCTCGAGCGCCTCCTGAAACGACATGTCCGGCAAAATCGTCGGGATGCAGCGCGCCATCAGCGTCTTTCCGGAGCCGGGCGAGCCGATCATCAGCGCGTTGTGCCCGCCCGCCGCCGCGATCTCGAGCGCGCGCTTCGCGAACCGCTGGCCCTTGACGTGCGAAAAGTCGACCGGGTACTCGCGCGCGGTCAGGAGGTCTATGTACCGGACCGTCGGCACGGGGGCGATCGGCGCGCGGCCGGAGAAGTGCGCGACCGCGTCGCGGAGGTGCGAGACGGGCAGGAGGCCGATCCCCTCGATCGTGCGCACCTCGGGCAGGTTCGCGGCCGGCAACATCGCCGATCGGACGCCCGCCGTCAGCGCCGCGATGACCATCGGGAGCGCGCCGCGCACCGGCCGGACCGAGCCGTCCAGGGAAAGCTCGCCGATGACCGCCGTGCCCTCGAACGCCTCCGGCCGGAACGCCCCGGACGCGCCGAGCACGCCGAGCGCGATCGGCAGGTCGAACGCCGGGCCCTCCTTTTTGACGTCCGCCGGCGCGAGGTTCACCGTCAGCCGCTCCGCCGGGAACTTCTCCCCGGCGTTCCGGAGCGCCGCGCGCACGCGCTCGCGGGACTCGCGCACCGCGGCGTCCGGGAGCCCGACGACATCGAACGCGGGCATGCCGGGCGCGAGGTTCACCTCCGCCCGGACGACGAACCCGTCGATTCCCAGAATTCCGAGGCTCGTGACCGAGGCGAGCATGGAAGTCCCTCCCCTTTTGTATGCGGGAATATATCGTAATATGCTAAAAGTTATACCAGTTGAACCACCGGAGCAGCATCGCGTAGTTCCGGGCGACCGGGAGCCCGCTCTCGAGCGGGTAGAACGCGATGAACAGCAGAAGCGCGACGGCCATCAGGATGCCCGCGGAGGCGATGAACGCCTGCCGGCTCTTCCTTCGTATGCGGTCGAGCAGCAGCGCCGCCGCGACGATGATGAACGGCACGCTCGCGAAGTAGTGGTAGATGAACGTCGAGCGCGGCACGACGACCCACGGCAGATATTGCGACAAAAACGCGATCAGCACGAGCACGTACGCCCGGGGCGCGCGCCGGCGCCAGGCGGTCGCGAACGCGACGAACAGCAGCGCCGCGAGCCCGAACCACCACACGGCCGGGTTTCCCATGCACGAGATCGACGAGATCATGCCCGCGGCGACGAACTTCGTGCCGGAGTAATACCACATCGGCCAAGCGATGACCGGCCACTCGTACCACTCGGAGCGGAAGTAGTGCGTGTCGCCGCCGAGCCCCGCGTGGTAGTTGAAGATGCTCTTCTGCAGATTCAGCACGCGCTCGATCGTGAGCCCGCCCTCGGCTTGCATGTGCCAGTAGTACGAGAAGTAGTAGATGAGGAGCGGGACTACGACGAACATCAGGACCGAGAACGCCGAGGCGATTGCGAGCCGGAAGAACAGCCTGTTCTCCTCGCGGAGCGCCAGAAGCGCGATCCCGACGGCGGTCAGCGCAAACCCTGCGAGCGATATCGGAACCCACCATTGCGCGGCGAGCATCAGCGCCCGCGAGAGCCTCGAGGCGCTCAGCGCCAGCATGCCGGAGTGATCGAGCACTTTGGAGCCCGCCGCGCCCAGCATCGTCAGAAGCCCCGCCCACGTCATCGCGAAAAATAGCCCGCCGCGCAGCGTCGCGCGGTCCTCGCGGATGTTGTTTGCGATCGCCCAGAGAAAGATCGCGGCGAGCCCGGCCGAGGCGTAGATGCCGATCCACTTCGTCGCCCACGCGATGCCCATGAACAGCCCCGAGAGGCCGAGCGGGACGAGCGACCGCCAGAAGCCGTCGCGATTCCAGCGCATGCGGCTGAAGCGGAACATGAAGAAGTACATGACGAGTATGAAGAACACCGCGTAGCTGTCGATCGTCGCGATGCGCGTCTGCGTGAAGTGCATCGCGTCGACCGCGAACAGGAACATCGCGATGAATGAGAGGTCGGTGCGCTTCGTCAATTGCTTCACGATCAAATACAGCACCGGCAGCATCAATACGCCCGCGAGCGTGCCCATGAACCGCCAGCCGAACGGCGTCATGCCGAACATCTCG
>Ga0123333_10005302_pt1 | contig 11696 bp, 9 predicted proteins | sample BioC12SIPDNA_3_FD_89957 | JGI IMG/M metagenome (GOLD analysis project Ga0123333, IMG submission 89957) | Anaerobic biogas reactor microbial communites from Washington, USA - Biogas_R2_B C12 SIP DNA | ecosystem: Engineered > Bioreactor > Anaerobic > Unclassified | place: Washington, USA...
CGGTAGCGCAGAGAAGTCAGAAGTCAGAAGAATACCACTTCGGGGGATTTCAGCGGGTTTTAAGCGTCTTTTTCCGCATCCGCAATTTGGGAACGTTGTCGATTTTGGGGGTTTTGGTTCTGGTGCACGGGTGGAGGAATATCGGTGCCTTTAATGTGGAAGGACGACACTGAGACGTTTCAGACGGTCGCCATCGGTTGCTTTCGTGGGAAACGGCTGGCAAATCGCTTGGTAACCATCGACACTTGTCGTATAATGGGTGGGGACAGGGATTGGGGGGCGGAGGTCGACGGTGAGGCGCTTCAGGGCGTTTACACTGATGGAACTGATCGTGGTGGTCGGCATCATCGCGATGCTGGTGGCGATCATCATTCCCGTGATCGCCCAGGTCCACGCAACGGGCTACCGGGTCACCTGCACGTCCAACCTCCATCAGATCGGCGTGGGCCTGATCGTCTACGCGGACGCCAATCACGGCAGTTACCCGTGCATCGATCCGCCGCTTGGCAACAACCAGAAGGTGGTGGCGACGAACGATCCGCAGGTCTCGTGGCGCAACCTTTCGCCGGTATGCGGTTACTCGAGCGGCATCGACGATCCGTTCGACTCCAGCATTCCCGTGCACAAGTCGGTGACGGCGGGCATCTGGCTGTTGTGCCGCAACCGCAATTCACCGCTTCCGGAGAAGCTGTTTGTCTGCCCAGCGGTTCCGCGGAAGCGCGGCCTGGAAGACCCGCTGGAGGAAAGCGACGGAAGCCGGCGTTCGGCGGAATATTTCTCCGATTTCTACGTGGACCATTCGGCCGGTCCGCTGGTAAGCTACTCGTTCCACAACCCGTGGTCGCCGCAGTGGTCGGTGATGGGTCCGAATCCCGGTTTCGTGCTGGGGGGCGACGAGAACAACGGCTTGGACCCGACGGCCCACGTGTTTAAGGGCGATCCGGAGAACTACCGGCTTGACACGACCAAGGCCAATAGCCTGAATCATAAGTCGAAGGGTCAGAATCTGCTGTTCGCGGACGCCAGCGTCGCATTTCACACCAACCCGCACGCCGGCATGCACGGCGACAACGTCTATTCGGCCTACCGTGACCTGGGCGGATTGTCGCTCTCGCCGCATCTTCAGCCTGGGTCCAAGGATATCAATCCCGCACACATCGAGACGGACACGGTGCTGATTCCGCTCGAAGAAGAGGCGTTGCGGGGTATCTGATCGACCCATCGGCGGCCATCGCTGCGATTTATCCCCTCCAGAACGATGGATTTACATCGAAATCTCAACCATGAACGGTCGGGGCGGTATGAACGTATGTAAGGGCGCCAAGGCGCCGCCTGAAGACCCGGTTAATCCCCGCAAACGCAAGGGATTGTTTGACATAGGAATCCGCCTACGTTACCATGCGGTTTTTCTGCCCCCCGGTGGGCGGTCAATGAATCATAAGCCATAAATGGGAGCTTTGCCTGAATGAGATCGACCTGTTGGCTGACGGCCCTGGCGATGTGGGCGAGCGTGCTGTGCGGAACGAGCGTCGGCGCGGACGGGGCGCCGGATCCGATTCGGGAAGGTTGGCAATACGTCCGGTACTACGAATTCGACCGGGCTGAGCCGTATTTCCGCGAGGTATTGGAGACGGCCGAGGCGAACAGCGACCGCTGGAAGGAGGCGACCTTCGGTCTGGCGGTGTCGCTGCATCACAAGCGTCCGCCGACCGCAAGCGCCATCCAGGAGGCGGCCAAACTGTTTCGGGAGCTGGCTGAGAAGGACCCGAACGAGAAGTTCGCCCCGCGGGCGTTGATGAACCTGGCCCGCATCCACGAGTTGCGCGATTATTTCCAGGACGTGATCGAGCTGGACAAGGCGCGGGCGATTTACCGGAAGGTGATCGAGAGCTACGGCGATCGGCCGATCGTCGATGAGGCGGTGCTTCGTCTGGCCCAGAGCCACATCAACACGTTCCAGACCGACCAGGTCAACCAAGGCGTCAAGGTTTTGACGGACTGGCTGGCCAAGCACCCGGAGAACTCGCTGGCGGGGTTGATGTGGGTGTATCTGGGGGACGTGTACTTCTATCCGCTGGGCGATTCGGCCCGGTGCGTGGCGGCGTACGTGGAGGCGGACCGGCGGAATTCGCTGGAGCCGGGGCAGGAAGGGGTGTTCTACTGGCGGATCGCCAATCTGGCGGACAGCAAGCTGAACAACCGCGACCTGGCGATCGTTTACTACACCAAGCTGATCACCGAGGTTCCGTCGCAGGGCAAGGGGTACCAGTCGCAGCTCGCGCTGAAGCGGCTCGGCGTGCCGGAGGAGCAGATTCCCAATCTCGAGTGGGCTCCCAAGCCCAAGGAACGGGAGCAGATGGTCCGCCAGGCGCCGACGACTCAGGAGGTCGCCCAGCAATGAAGAAGTTCCTGGTCCAGAATCGCGAAATCCTCATGAACGGCATGGCGGCGGTGTTTCTCGCGGTGTCGTTCGTGGTCTCGATGATCCAGATCAACAGCGTTCACGAGGTCTACTTCGACGAGAGCAAGAAGAACCTGCGGATTGCGCACTGGCAGCTCGAGTCGGGCTATCGGGACGCCCTCGATCACATTATCCGCGAGTATGAGAAGCTGCACCCGGAGGTGGCGATCCACCAGGTGCCGATCACCGAGAAGTTCTACGCCCAGGTAGTCAATACGCACCTGGTGGGCGGGACGGCTCCGGACCTGATGGAGATGGGCATGAGCACCATGGTCTCACAGGACCAGTATCTCCAGCGGTACTTCGAGCCGATGAGCGGCCACGTGGCCAAGCCGAATCCGTATAACGCCGGCACGGAGCTGGAGGGCGTGCTGTGGCGTGAGACGTTCATCGACGGGATGCGGACGGCCTACCGGCCGAGTCTGCAGGACTACTTCGGGGTTCCGAGTTCGACGTTCACGCAGCGGATCTTCTACAACCGCGACCTGTTCCGCAAGGTTCTGGGCACGGATGAACCGCCGCAGACGTTCGGGCAACTGCTCGAGGTCTGCCGGACGATCCGGCAGCACGCGGAGCAGACCGGCGTACTGCTGGTGCCGATCGCGGGCAGCAAGTACAACAGTCCGATTTTCTTCGAGCGGTACCAGGCGGCGTTCCTGGCCGGCTATCTGTCGGAGCTCGATACGAACCTCGACGGCGGGATCGGCGGCATGGAGATGTACGCCGGGCTCGAGAGCGGGGTGTTCGGCTGGGACTCCCCGCCGAACCAGGCGGCGTTCGGCCTGATCCGCGACCTGTCGAACCACTTCCAGAAGGGGTTCATGGCGGTCGGTCGCGAGCAGGCGGCGTTCCTGTTCGTTCAGGAAAACGCGGCGATGATCACCTCCGGTTCGTGGGACGCTGAGAGCCTGTTCCGCCAGGCGGACTTCGAGGTGGGGATTTTCGATTTTCCGATGCCCGCGGGCGACGAACCCTACGCCGACCAGGTTCGCGGCCGAACCAGCGAGGCCTCGACCGGGACCGGCAACGCCTACGGCATTCACCGCTACAGCCGCAACAAGGACGTGGCGATCGATTTTCTCCAGTTTCTGACGTCCAAGGCCATGAACCAGCAGTTCAACCGGGACATCAACTGGATTCCCGCGGTGATCGGGGCGCGGCCGACGAAAGAACTTGAAGTTTTCATGCCGAACCCGGAAGGCTACACGGGCACGCTGTACTGGTTCTGGGGCGGGCGGAGCCGGCAGGTCTACGACGGCGGCCTGACCGCCTTCGTCCAGGGCGAGATCGGGCTGGACGAATTCGGCAAAAACGTGGTGGACGCCCTGCAGGACAACGATTACGGCTGGACCAGGGCCGCCCAGGACGAGTTCGAGGCGGGCCGCAACAACGTGCGGCTCCAGGAGCAGCTTCTGGGCATCCTGAATTCCGACGCGCTGTTCGAGCAGACGTACGCGGACCACGATCGGCGATTCCAGGAGGCCATGATCCGCCAGGTGCGGGCGGACCACGGCCTGAACGAGTATATCCATCGGTTCGAAACGGAACTCCAGGGCAAGTTGAGGATGGAGTAGTATGGCAAACGGCGCGATTACGGAACGCGCGGGAGTGGAGCGGGCGGCCCGGTCGAACGCTCCGGAGCGGACGACCCACTCGGCTGGACGCCGCGTCATGACGACCATCAGGCGGCTGAGGTTTCAGTGGTCGCTTTATCTGCTGATGCTGCCGACGGTGCTGCTGATTCTGGTGTTCAACTACTATCCGTCGCTGGACGCGATTCGGTACAGCCTGTACCGGTGGGACGGGGCGTTCATCGAGGAATTCCGCGGGCTGGAGAACTTCATCCAGGCGTTCGGGCACGACCGGTTGTTCTGGCAGAGCTTCGGGTTGACGCTGATCCTGCTGGTGGCCAACGCGTTCAAGATGTGGCCGAGCATCTTTACGGCGGTGGTGATCCACCGGCTCCAGTCGGAGCGGTGGCAGTACGTCTACCGGGTGCTGTTCGTGATTCCGATGATCATCCCGTCGCTGGTGGGCCTTCTGATCTGGAAGTCGTTCTTCGAGCCGATGACGGGCATCATGAACAAGACGCTCCAGGCGACGCACCTGATGGACGTGCTGCAGTGGCTCGACATCAACGTGTTGGGCTGGCAGGCGTTCACCTACGGGAGTCCGGCGTGGCTGTCGAACAGCCACCTGATCGTGCCGACGCTGATCATCTGGGGTTTTCCGTGGGTGGGCGTGATCGGCGTGCTGATCTACCTGGCGGGCCTGCAGAACATCTCTCAGGACGTCTACGACGCGGGCAAGATCGACGGATTGAGCTGGTGGGGCAAGTTTTCGAAGATCGAGCTGCCGCTGATCATGACTCAGGTGCGGTTGATGCTGATCCTGATGACGATCGGCACGCTGCAGGACTACGGGCTGATCTTGATTTTGCTGGGCCCGGAGGGCGGGCCGAACAACGTGGGCATGGTGCCCGGGTTGTACATGTTCACCGAAGGTTTCCTGAACCAGCGCTACGGATACGCCTGCGCCCTGGGCATGGTGCTGTTCGTGATCATCATGTCGATCACCCTGGTGTATCAGAAGCTTGTGCGGGTCGATAAGTAGGAGTTCCGCTGTCATGCTGAGTCGCCGATCCCGAGAGCGAACCAAGGAACTGATCAAGCACGGGTTGATCCTGTTGGTGCTGTTCTCCGCGTTCTTCCCGCTGTACATCATGGTGGTGATCAGCTTCAAGGACAACGACCAGTTCGTTCGGAACCCGTGGTGGTTCGATTCGATCGGCACGTGGAAGTGGGAGAACTGGTCGTTCGCGTGGGACACGGTGAAGATCTACATTGCCAACTCGATCGTGACGTCGGTGGCGGCGACGGCGTTCTGTCTGCTGTTCGCCACGCTCACCAGCTACGTGATCGCCAAGCACAAGGTGCCGGGTCGAGGCGTGGTGTATTACGGCCTGATCGCGTTGATGTTCCTTCCGGGGACGGCGGCCACGCTGATGACGCTCTTCACGCTGCTCAAGGACATGCACCTGCTCAACAGCCTCTGGCCGCTGATCATCCTGGGGGCGACGGGCGGCCAGGCATTATGCGTGTTTATTCTGCGGCAGTTCATCGAGGAGATACCCAACGAGCTCTTCGAGTCGGCCCAGCTTGACGGGGCCAGTTCGTGGCAGCAGATCATGCACATCGTGCTGCCGATGAGCGGGGCGATCCTCGGGACGCTGGCGATCCTGCAGTTCATCGGCAACTGGAACAACCTGATGCTGCCGCTGATCGTGATGCGGGACGACGTGATGCTGACGGTGCCGGTGGGCCTGATGCGGCTCGAGGGCGAGTACGTCAAGGAGTGGGGCCAGCTCATGGCCGGCTACACGATCAGTTCGATCCCCATGGTGATTTTGTTCATCTTCACCATGCGGCTGTTCATCCGCGGCCTGACCGCGGGAGCGATCAAGGGCTGACCGGGTTCCCTCGGCTGAGGGCCGACAGAGACCGGCATTAGAAATGATTTATTATCATCTTAGTTTTATTGCCGCCCTCTTATGAAATTTTTCACCACTCCATGAATGCCTATTGCACTCAATGTCCTGATCTGCGATAATCACGGGTGTCAAAGGTCCCTGTCAGGAAGGTGACGCATGGCTTCCGGCAGAAAAACCAGCGGGCGGCGTGACGTATCGGTCACGGACGTGGCCGAGCACGCGAAGGTCTCGGTGGGGACGGTTTCGCGGGTCATCAACCGCCACCCGGACGTGAATCCCGAGCTTCGCAAGCGGGTGCTGATGTCCAGCCGTCGGCTGGGGTTTGTGCCGAAGGTCGAGCACCGCTGCATCGCGGTGATCACGGGGCGGATGTCGCCGGTCTCGCCGGTCAACTACGTGACCACGATGATCGGGCTGATCGCTCGGGAACTGGCGGCCCGCAAGTACACGATGGAGTTGGTGGATGTGGAGAACCTGGACCTGGCGTACCAGGCCCACGTGCAGGGGGTGATCGGGGTGGTGTTCGACGAGCGGTTCGCCTCGTTGACCACGATTCCGAACCTTCCGATCATGACGCTGAACTGGCCGATGCTGGAGCGCGGCATCCACAGCGTCGCGACCGACCATTTCCAGCAGTCGTTTCTGGCGACCGAGCACCTGCTGGATCGCGGGCATCGGCAGATCGCGTACCTGGAGAATGAAGGCGGGGTCTGGGGGTCCGATCAGCGGCTTGAGGGCTATCGGGCCGCCCTGGAGAAGGCGGGCGTTCCCTTCGATCCTTCGCTGGTGCAGCATCTGGTCAATCAGCCGGTCTACGACGTGCTGGCCCGGCTGGTCAAACGCGGCATCAAGGCGATGCTGAACTTCAGCGAGGACTACTGCCTCGAAACGGTGCACATTCTGACCAACATTCTGGGCCTGCGCATCCCGCGGGACGTTTCGGTGGTGACGATGGAGAACCTGCCGGTCTTTCAGTACCTCACGCCGCCGCACACCATCGTCCGCCAGCCGCTGGAGGAGATGGTCCGCCTGGCGGTGGAGAAGATGACCGGCCTGTGCGAATTTGAGGGCGCCGAGCGGCGGGAACTGGTGAACGTGATGCTGCCGAACGAATTGATCGAGCGGGATTCGGTGGCCCGTACGGAGGACGGAAGATGACGCGACGCCCTGATTCGGCCTTCCGAACGATGTGTCAGAGGGGACGCGGGTTCACCTTGATCGAATTGCTGGTGGTGGTGGCGATCATCGCGGTGCTGGTGGCGATTCTGCTGCCGGCGATGGCGGCGGCGAAGGAAGGCGGACTGCTGGCTCGTTGCGGGGCGAATCTTCGGCAGGTGGGCGTGGCCTTCGTCGCCTATGGGGGCGACTGCAACGATTACTATCCGCCGACGTTCCACAACTCGCACTGGTACGAGCCGCCCAACGGCCGCAAGTGGTTTAACACGCTTTACCCTTACGCAGGCCTCTACTCCATTTTCAACTGCCCGAAGCTCAACACCATTTCCGAGGGCACCGAGGTCAAGGACTACGCCTACGACCAGGGGCAGTACATCAGCGGCAGGGCTCACTACGGATGGGTTTCGAACTACGCCTACAACATCCGCAACTTCGGAGGCGGGTGGGACGCCCCGCCGACCGATTGCACCGGCCTGCTCAACGAATCGAAGAGCGAGCGGATCTACGACGCCTACGGCGTACCGTTCCAACGGGGCATCGTGGTCAAGTGCGGCATCGCCTGGGTACACTCCGCCGTTCCCGGTGACGTGGCGGCGCAGGACGTGGGAAACCTATGGAACGCGGCGGCGTACCCGCACGGTGTGGGCGCTCCGATCGGCGCTGCGAACGTGCTGTTCCCGGACTGGCACGTCGAGCACACCCCTCTGGCGAAGGTACGCGTGTACGACTGGTACTGGACCCGATGGATTTTTTGGGCGGCCAACTGAATGAACAACGTCATCACCGACAAGTTCCGAGCCTTTACGCTGATCGAGCTGCTGGTCGTGGTGGCGATCATCGCGGTGCTGGTCTCGCTCCTGCTGCCGGCGCTGGCCACGGCCAGAGAGCACGGCATGGTGACCAGTTGCGGGGCGAATCTGCGACAGGTGGGTCTGGCGTTCGCCATGTACATGGATGAGAACAACGGCTACTATCCTCACGCCTTCTACAACGGCGACTGGACCCAGCCGGATACGCGGCCGTGGTTCCACGCGTTGCGGCCGTATACCCACACTTACAGCGTGTTCAATTGTCCCAAACGCAATCAGATTGCCCCGCTACATGAGGCCAAGGAGATTTCGGTCTGGGGCATGCCCGGTCAGGCGTATTCGGGATACCTCTCCAACTACGGCTACAACTCGCACGATTTCGCCAACTCGACGAGCTACGGCAACGGCGACGACTGGCACAATGAGCCCGAGGCCCGCGAACTCTACGATCGCTACGGCGTGAACTTCCAGCGGGCCATCGTGGTCAAGGACGGCAGCGCCTGGATCCACGACGGATATCCCGGGCGAGAAGTCACGAGCGGGGTCGGGCACATGTACGATTCGAGCGGCTATCCGCACGCCCTGGGCGGCCCGCGAGGCTCCAGCAACGTGCTGTTCCCCGACTGGCACGTCGAGCTGGCCCCGTACGGCAAGATTGCCACCGTATACAACTGGGTCGGACCGGCTTACTTCATCTTCTCGGTGGACCCGTAAGATCGGCCCGCGACAACCGAATTGAACCCGAACAAAGGAGCATTCGCATGCATTGGACGTTCCGCGCCCTGACGATCGCCTTGCTGACCGGCGGCGCCGCGTTGGCCGCCGGCGTCGACTTCCAAGCCGGCGACAACGGCCGGATGGCCTTCGCGGTGGACGGCGCCATGATGGCGGAGGGCTTTTCCGTCAGGATCGTCAAGCCGGAATGGACGGGCACCTTCGACGACGTCACCCGCACCGAAGTCCTGAAACTGGAGCCCGGCCAAAGCCGATTTGACAACACGGTGGCTGACGTCGCAACGTATCAGGTCACGGCTGAGAAGAAGGACTCGTCGGTCGCGGTCACATACGACCTGGAGTTTATCAAGGAGACGCCCATCGAGCACGCCAGCGTCGTCGTCTACATTCCCATCAGCTTCGCCCAGCAAGGCGGCACGTTATCCACCTCAAGCCAATCGGACGTCCCATTTCCGGCCAGGTGCGAAAAGAAGTTCATCTACTCGGGACTGACGGAATTGCTCTCGTGGACCAACGGCCTGGGCCAGGGGATCACGCTGCGGCTGCCCTCGCCGACCTACGTTCAGATTCAGGACAACCGGGTCTTCGAGTGGTCCGTTTTCGAACTGAACATCCGTCTGCCCGGCGACGGGAAGGTCGGCAAGTCGAGCTTCACGCTGACGGTCGAGCCCGGCGCAGCCAAAACCGAGAAGCCGCAGCCCTTTGTCGATCGCTACGGCCAGTGCACCAAGAAGGAGTGGCCGGGCAAGGTGACCGCCGACGAGCAGCTTGCCGCCGACATCGAGGACGAAGCCAGGTGGCTGGAGCGGTTCGGCGGACGGCCGGACCAGTGGGACGAATTCGGCGGCTTGGAAGGCTCGAAGGAGCGGTTCGGCCTGAAGGCGACCGGGTTCTTCCACGTCGCCAAAGTCAATGATCGTCCGGTGCTGGTCGATCCGACGGGGAATCTCTTCTTTTCGATCGGGTCGATGTTCATCTCGTGCGACGAGATCACCCGGGTAGGCGGGCGCGAGCAACTCTTTGAGTGGCTTCCCGAGCCGGCGATGCGGAACGTCCACGGCCCCGGTACGGTGAGCTTTTACGATATCAACCTCTCGCGCAAGTACGGCGAGAACGCGGGCGCGAAGTGGGCTGAGAACTCGCGTCAGCGTTGGTGGGCCTGGGGATTCAACACGACCGGTGCGTTTTCGGGCCGGCTTGAGGGTGTTCCCGCTGCGCCGATGGACATGAACCTCTTGTACGGAGATCGGGTTCCCAGGATCGCGGGCGTCGGTCCGGACGTGTTCGATCCCCACTTCGTCGAACGTTTTGAGGCCAACTGCAAGGAGGTCACACCCAGCTACAAGGATGATCCCCTGCTGATCGGGTACTTCCTGACCAACGAGGAGCCGATCGAGCGGCTGGCCATCGTGGGGCCGCAGCTTGACGCGACGGTCGCCGCCAAGGGGCGTCTGGTTGAGTTTCTCAGGGAGCGATATTCCGACGTTGCGGCGTTCAACAAATCCTGGAAGATGGAGGCTGCGTCGTTTGACGACTTGCGGGAGCTGAAATTCTCAGCCGACACCGCTGAGGCGCGGGCGGACATGGATGCCTTCCTTGAACTCTACTGCCGGACCTACGGACAGCTGGTGCGCGAGATTCTGCTCAAGCACGACCCGAATCACCTGATCCTCGGTCATCGCTGGCTGCCGCACACCGCGGCCAACGAGACGGTGATCCGCGGGCTGGGGCCGTTCCTCGACGTCCTGAGCGTCAACTACTACACCTCGGCGACGCCCGATCCGGAGTACCTGCGGCACATTCACCAGCTTTCGGGCGGCCGGCCGGTTCTGCTGAGCGAGTGGAGCTACGGCTGCAACGATCGCGGGCACTCGGGCGGCGTTCGCGACGTGGCCGATCAGAACGAGCGCGGCATGTACTATCGCAATTACGTCGAGCAGTCGGCCGCCCTGCCGTTCGTGGTCGGCGTGCAGTGGTTCGAGTACACCGACCAGGCGATCACCGGGCGGGTCTGGGGCGACCCGGCCACCGCGGAGCGGCATCAGACGGGCCTGGTGGACGTGACGGACCGGCCCTACCGGCCGTTGCTGGAGCAGGCGGCGGTGACCAACCATCGGATCTACGACGTGATGCTCGGCGAGGTCGAACCGTACGCCCTGCCCGAGAGCATCGGCCGGGCGCGCAAACCGGGCGAGCGTCACACCGTGCGTTTCCCGCAGCTCAAGACCCCGGTCCAGATCGACGGCCAGTTGCACGACTGGCCGATGGTCGCGCCCGTCATCAGTCTGGGGCGGCCCCATCTGGCCTGCGGCTCAGCCGCGGTCGCCAAGGACCTGAGCGGCGAGTTCTGGTTCCAGTGGGACGCCCAGAACCTCTACGTCCTGGCCCGCGTGATCGACCCGACACCCATGACCAGCCAACAGACCGGGACGCAGATATGGAACGGCGACGCCGTCGAAATCTTCCTGAGCGTCAAGGCCGCCGATGCCAGCGGACCGATGCAGCCCGGCGACTACCAGATCGGTCTGTGCACCGGGTCGCCGAAACATAACGTCAGCCCAAACACATGGAACTGGACCACAGACGCGCCCCTCGCAGGGGCCGAACTGGCGGTGACAGCCACCACCGGCAACATCAAGGGGTATGTTTTGGAGGCGAGAATCCCCGCCGACGCGTTCGAGGGCTTCTCGCCGAAGACGGGGCTGACCATCGACTTTGACATCGGCCTGGACAACGGCGACGAGGACCGGGACGGCATCCGCACCGTGCAATTGATGTGGCACGGCACCGAGGCCAACTCCTACAACCGAAGCGACTGGGGCCGGGCGGAATTCGTGGAGTAGCGCCGCACTCGCAGGCACCTCGACTCTGTATTCCTGGCGTGGGCCGCGTTTATAATGCCGGACGACGCGAGGATCGACATGGATCGGAGTGCCGAATTCGTCCCGACGCTGTATGTTCCGTCACGCTGGCGGGAACTGCCGCGGACGGTCTATTACCGCTGGGGACTGATGGCGACGCTGCA
>Ga0123333_10005303_pt1 | contig 11694 bp, 8 predicted proteins | sample BioC12SIPDNA_3_FD_89957 | JGI IMG/M metagenome (GOLD analysis project Ga0123333, IMG submission 89957) | Anaerobic biogas reactor microbial communites from Washington, USA - Biogas_R2_B C12 SIP DNA | ecosystem: Engineered > Bioreactor > Anaerobic > Unclassified | place: Washington, USA...
GGTCCCCGTCGCCGTCGAACGCAAGGCCCGCGTCGGCACCGACCGCACGCACCTTGGCGCTAAGGTCCTCGGTGTGCTGGGACCCGCAGTGGTCGTTGATGTTCACCCCGTTGGGTTCGCAGTGGATCGCGGTCACCGCGGCGCCCAGTTCGGAGAAAATCGTCGGAGCTATCCTGTAGGTGGCCCCGTTTGCGCAGTCGAGCACGATGTTCATGCCTTCCAGCCCCTGGTCCTCGGGGAACGTGTTTTTGCAGAACACGATGTACCGGCCGTTGGCGTCGTCGATGCGGGCGGCCTTCCCGATCTCAGCGGCGGTCGGCCGCATATCCTTGATCCGTCCCGAGGTGATCAGGTCTTCTATCGCATCCTCCTCGGCGTCGGGAAGCTTGAAACCGTTGCGCGAGAATATCTTGATCCCGTTATCCTGGTAGGGATTATGGGAGGCGGATATCACGATGCCCGCGTCCGCCCTCATGCTGCGCGTGATAAAGGCGATCCCGGGAGTGGTCAGCGGCCCCGCCAGCAGGACATCCACCCCCATCGAACAGATCCCCGCCGTCAGGGCCGACTCCAGCATATAGCCGCTGATCCGCGTATCCTTCCCGATGACGATCGTGTGCCGTTGCTTGGGATGTTTCTTGCAGACATAGGCGGCGGCCCGGCCGATCTCGAGCGCCATCTCCGCCGTCATGGGGTGAACATTGGCAATGCCCCTAACACCATCCGTACCGAACATGCGTCCCATAGGTTGTTCTCCGCGAAAAAGTCTCCCCTAATGTACATCGGCCGAGGCCGCAATTCCAGCGCCGCGCCGCACCCGCTGCCGGACATAGGGCATACGCCAAAAGGCCGCACCGGGTGTCTGCGGGCGCGCGCGAGGCGCCAGTCACCGTATCGGCCGGCGCCGTCAGACATTGTAATGGTTTTCTCATGCCGCCCCGCCGGGCTTTCAGCCGAAGGCCGCATCCGGGCCTGATGCGGGGCGGCAACTTTATTCTTACGGCCCCGGACCCGGTGGTAGTATGATCGGTTCAGCAGCGCTGGGAACGGGCGCGCCATGCGCACCGCAGAATGTGCCGAACGGAGGCAGGTTCCCGCCAAAGACCGCAACGGCAGACGACGGACCGGGACACGATCCTTTTCTGAGAGGAGCCTGACATGGGGATTCTGGATTTCATCAAGGGCGAGCTCATCGACCTTATCGAATGGACGGACGATTCGCGCGATACGCTTTCCTACCGCTACCCGGACGAGGATAAAGCCATCAAGAACGGCGCCCAGCTGATTGTCCGCGAATCGCAGGTTGTGCAGTTTATGTACCTGGGAGAGTTTGGCGACACCTTCGCCCCGGGCAAGCACACGCTGACCACGGACAACATCCCGGTGCTGACGAGGCTCAAGTCCTGGCGGTACGGCTTCAACTCGCCCTTCAAGGCCGACGTCTACTACGTCAGCACCCGGCTCTTCACCGGCAACAAGTGGGGGACGGCCAACCCGATCATGGCGCGCGACGAGGACCTGGGCATCGTGCGGCTTCGCGCCTACGGCACCTACGACTTCAGGATCGTCGATCCGAGACTCTTCCTGAAGGAGGTCGCCGGCACGGACCAGAATTTCCGTCTCGAGGAATTCGACGACACCATGCGCTCGCGCATGGTCAGTGTGTTCAGCGAGTCGCTGGCCGAATCCCACGTGCCCGTCTTCGACGTGGCCACGCGGCATTCGGAGCTCGGCGAGGCGCTCTTGCCCATCATCAACCCCGTCGTCGGTGCGAAGTACGGGCTGGAAATCACGAGCTTCATTGTCGAAAACGTGTCCGTCCCGCAGGAAGTCGAGGAAGCCATCGACAAACGGTCCGGGATGGCCGCCGTCGGCAACCTCAACGACTTCGTCAAGTACCAGATGGCCCGTGGAATGGAGGGCGGCGGCTCGGGCGCCGGCGGAACGGCCGCCGAGCTCGCCGTGGGCTTCGGGATGGCCCAGCAGATGATGCAGGAGGGCCTGATGAAGCCGCAGGCGGACGCGGCCATGAAGACGGGCCAGGCCGCGGGCGCCGCAGCGCCCCCCCTGGATCTGCTCGGGCCCGCCGACGTGGCGAAGCTGCTCGGAGTGCCGGAACCGGACGTGATGGCCATCATCACATCCGGCGAGCTCAAGTCCAAGAAAATCGGCTCCAGCTACCGCGTGACCCGGGCTGCGCTCGAAGAGTACCTGGCGCAGTAGGCCGTCCCTTTCCGGACAGGACGCGGGGGGGGCCCTTGGCCGCCCCCGCCACCGGACTTCACGGAGGCGTTCGTGGCCGATATCCCCACCCTCAGCAAGCACCCGTGCCCGGCCTGCGGCGCGCAGGCCGAATGGAACCCGGGCAAGCAGAAGCTCGTATGCCCCTTCTGCGGGACCGAATCACCCGCCGAGCTGCCGAAGGACCGGGAGAAGGTCCAGGAACTGGACCTGGACGCGATGCTCCGGCAGCTGCCCGAGCAGGAGAGCGTCCTAGAGACCGAACGACGCAGCGTCCAGTGCCAGAGCTGCAAGGCGGTGATGCTCTTCGACCCGGCGCGCGTGGGGCAGAACTGCGAGTTCTGCGGTTCCCCCGCCCTGGTCGACTACCAGGAGATCCGCTCCCCCATCAGCCCGCAAAGCATCCTGCCGTTCCGGATTTCCGAGAGCCAGGTGCGCGACCGCATCCGGAGCTGGTACGGCAGCAAGTGGTTCGCACCGCGGGCCCTGAAGTCCAAAGCGCTCCTGGACCGGATCAAGAGCATCTATCTGCCCTACTGGACCTTCGACGCGAAGGTCCGCTGCCGGTGGACGGCCGAAGCGGGGCACTACTACTACGTCCGTGAAGAATTCCGGGACAGCCAGGGCAGGCCCCAGGTGCGGCAGGTCCAGAAGGTCCGGTGGGAGCCGGCCTCCGGTGAAATCAGCCACTTCTTCGACGACGAGCCGGTGCCCGGCACCAAGGGCGTGGACCTCAGCCTTCTGGGGCAGGTGGAGCCCTTCCCCACCAAGGATCTGGTCCCTTACGACACGGGCTACCTGGCCGGGCACGTCGTCGAACACTACCAGCTGGCCCTGCGGGATGCGGCCCAGAAGGGCCGCGCGGCGATGGACAGGGCGCTGATGGAGCTTTGCGGGCGCGAGGTGCCGGGCGATACGTACCGCAATCTCCGTATCGGGCCGAACTACTCGGACAAAACCTTCAAGCACATCCTCGTGCCCATCTGGCTTCTCTCGTATACCTACGGCCGGCGCACCTTCCAGGTCCTGGCCAACGGCTGCACCGGCCTGATTGCGGGCCAGTACCCGAAGAGCACCTGGAAAATCATCCTGACGGTCCTGGCAGCGCTCGCGGCGATCCTGGTTTTCATGCTGCTGAGCAACCGGTAGGGCGGCGATCCCCCGCCTCCACCCCGGCGCCTGTGGATCAAGCGTGCGGGATTGCTGCGGCAGACGCCTACGGGTTCCCGACAACGGGTATTTCCCATAAGGGCTGGTGCGCGTTTTCACTGGTGAGGTACAGGGTCCTCCCGTCCGGGCCGTAGCAGACGGCTTCGCCCTGGGGCCGCTTCGGCGTCCTGATGAGGCGGGGCTCACGGGAGAAGGCCCGGGCCCAGGTCTCGCCGCCGCCGCGGGCAAACTCAAAGGCGTCGCCATAGGTCAGCACGACGGCGCGGCGCCCGTCCGGCGAGATGTCCATCGCCGTCGCATAGCCCACCGGTATCGAAGCAACCCGCCGGGCGATGGAAGGCTCCCCGGACCCGCCCGGCGGCAGGGGCATGGAATAGACTCCGCCTTCCCCCGCATCCTTGGCGACGAGATAGATGGCGGATTCCGTGGGATCGACGGCCACGGCCTCGCAATCGTGGGGCCCGTCCTCGAAGGAGAAGCGGATGTGGCAATCCGGTTCGATTTCGATGCCCGGAGCCCCATCCCCCCCGGGGGGGATGTCCAGGCCGGATTCCCGGACAACGTAGAGGTCCAGGCCGGATCGCCTCCTTGCATTGTCGCCCACATCGGCGACCATTACATAACTCTCGTCCCCGAGCCCGTAGGAGGCTATATCCTCCCAGTCGACGGCCGACGCGCCCCTGAGGCCGACTGTGGCGCGTGTCCTGCCGTCGGCGCCGACGAGGAATATGCGGGCAGTGTCCCCCGAATCGTTGTGTGTCCAGAACGCGTTCCTGTAGCGGATGGACCTGGCGATGCCGCTCGACTCGTCGATGCGTGGATCCTCGAGCCGCGACACCTCCCGGGATTCTCCGTACTCCAGGCCCGGGACGGATTCGGAGCCCGGCGCAATCGGCACGGAACGCGAACAACCCGCCGGCAGCAGGATGACGGGCAGAAGAAACGAGGCAATGCCGGTCCAACGCATTCCTGATCGCATAGGCTTCTCCGGATCCCGTGTCATGCCCGGGGAGAACCCCTCCGGCCCGAACGGGACGTTTCGTGCGATGCTACAACGAATATGCCCGCCCGAACAGGATTTTCCACCGCGGCGCCCGAGGCAGGACGACGGGTCCCCGGCCGGAGGCTGTGCGCCCCGCAGCATAAGCATGCGCCGCTGCGTGCGATTGCGCTATCGCACCACAATCGCATCGCCTACGGCACGTTCACCGCTGGGATCCGACGGCGTTCCGACCAGCCTTCCGTGGACCGCCATCGCGGTGGACCCTCCCCCGTCGAGGTTCATGGCTGCAACGGCGCCGAGTCCGATCATGAGTTCGGCCCCCTCTGCGAGCGACACCCCGACACTGTACCCTGGCTGATGCCCGTCCACCGTGACGAGAAGGATCCGGTCCCCGTTGTCCACGCCCGCCATGGTGCGCGGATTGCGCCGGACGCCCCAGCGCAGAAAAAAGGACGGGTCCTGCGGGTGCACCAACCCGTCTGAAACCGGCCGGATATCCGGGCGGCCGTTCACAACGAGCCCCGGCCCGCCGTTGACGGCATAGTCGTTCGCATCGAAGGTCACCGTCTCCCCCCGGGCGTCGGCCACGCGCGTCTCCAGGCGGAGGCTGGAGCCGGCGGGAACATGCGCCGCCAGCCAGTCCGCTTCCGCGCCGATGCCCTGGACAAGCAGGCCGCCGTCCGGGACTCCGCCTCCGGTGCGGCTGCGCAGCCCGGTGACGCGCCCTGTGCTGTCGACGACCGCTTCGACGCCGTCTCCGGCCGGGGTGGCGCTGGAGAATTCGGGCGTCAGGACGACGAGTTCGTCCGGGTCCGTGCAGGTATGGTCGTGCATCGGCAGATCGGTCGGGAAATCCCCCGATCCCCCGCAGTTGCGGATCACTCCGGGTTTCCGGTTGATCCCGTCCACCGGGCGGACACGGTGCCCGTCGATGACAAGGTGCATCGTCGTCGTCAGAGGCTGGAACCGGACGCGGGTTGCGTCGCCGGGCTCGTTCCGGTTGAACATCGCCATCGCGATGCGGCCGTTGGTGGCTTCGCTCAGGATTCTCCCCCGGTCCACGAAAAGGCCGGCGGGCTCACCCGGTACCCCGTCCGAGGGGGACATGACGAAGAAACCCGCATTCACCGCGGCCAGGGCTCCCGACTGCAGGGCGAGATCTGTGACCGTGCTCCGGCCGGCAACCGACGCGCCGTGGGTGGCTCCGACAACCCCGTCGAAAATGCCGGGATCGATCGTCAGAATCCGGACAACCCATGGCCCGCTGGTCGGGTCGCCGTCCTCGCCCGTAAATACCGGGAAGCTTCGGTATCCCATCCTGTTCAGGGCATCCATGTCCGGGCCGGCGGCGTCCCGCGTGGCGTAGGATCCGAGCCGCACGCTGTACCCGATGGTTCCGGCGGGGAGGTCGGCATAGTCCGGGTTGCGCTCCCGGCGCAATACCGGCCTGTATCCCGCATCCAGGAGCCCGGCCGCCGCCCGCTCTGCCTGTTCCAGAGAGGGGAACAGGGAAACGGAAACCCCGGCGTCCTGCGCCAGGACGCTGAGGGTCCAATGGTCGTTATCGGAAACGATACCGCGCACGATCGTCGTCAGCGTGACGCCCGGGGCGAGAGCCGTCTCGGTGCGCTCCTCCGGCAGCGGCCCCCATCCCAGCGGCAGCGTTCCCTCAACCGGTCCCACCGAAATAGGGCGGGCTGCCGGGCCGGTGCAGGACGAGGCAGCCGCCGCGAGCGCCACGGCCAAAGAGACCGCCAGAGCGGCGGCAATCGGGGGATTCCGGTGCGGGCGCGTGCCGGAGGGGACAAGCGTCCTCATGTTCTCTCCCCGATGGAGGCGCCCGCGGTCCTGCCCAGGCGGGCGGAAAGTTTTTCCCTGATCTCCCGCTCCGTCCTCCGGACAAAACCCGTCACGTACTCCACGATATCCCTGGACGGGTCCTCGACCAGGGGCGACAGATCCATCCCGAAGATCAGCTGCGTGGCTTTGTCCGTGGCGTGGGACTCGAAAAACGTCGCGTTCGCGCACCGCCGTCCGATGGCGGCGGCATCGTAGCGTTTGCCGCCGGCGATCTGGGAATCGAAAACGCCGCTGATCGCGGCCGCGAGGTTGTCGCGTCCGCTGACGTCCATCAGCACCTTCTCCCCATCGGGCAGCCAGTCGAGGCTGCGCCACACTTCGCATCCCCAGACCTTGGGGGGGCGCCGGTCGCGCGGCAACTGGCGCAAGGCCTCTATCGCGGCCACGGCCACCCCGATGTGCGTTTCGTGCTTGTCGGCCGGATTGTGCGTGTAGACGACCTGCGGCCGCATGCGGCCGAAGATCCTTCCGAGGTCGTCTTTCAGCGAAGGATCGGAAGCGGACTTGATGACGCGGCTCGGATGGTCGAGCTGGATCATCACACCGTAATGGCCGACGACGGCGGCGGCATTCTGCTCGCGGCGCCGCACCGCTCGCATCTCCGCATCCGTGAAACCCGCGTAGAATCCTGCGCGCGAGCTGCCGCTTCCGTCGGCGCAGGTGATGCCGCCGAACCAGAGATCCCCCCTGCCGTAGCAGGCCAGGATACCGTGGAACGCCATCAGTTCCAGGTCGTCCTGGTGGGCGCCGATGCCGAGGTGCGTGATGCGCCCGAGGGCGTCCCCGACGGGGATGCGGTCCGGGACGAAGACAGCGGCGGTTTCGTGGTGCAGTTTCATGGAAACACCCGTCCCCTCTCATTGTTTCAAATACGGCAGGCTTGCGGCCGCCACGGCCTGGCCGACCCGGCGGCTCTGCTCGTCCGGCACGTGCAGATGAATCCTCTCCGCCTCTTCGGGAAATTCCGCTTTCAGAACCTCCCGGGCTTTTTCCAGGATACTGTCGCCGCCCGGCCCCGTGGTGACGCGGCCCAGGATCAGCAGGTGCGTGAAATCGTAGAAATCCGCGTAGTGCGGGATGGTGTAGCCGAGATACGCCCCGATGGTTTCGTAGATTCCGGCGGCGCGATGATCCCCCCGGGCCATGAGGCGCTGCACCTGTTCAAGCCGCTCGGGGAGGGGCTGCGCATCCGGAAGGCGTATCCCGGCGGCAGGCAGCAGCCGGTTGACCGCCTGCTGGGAGAAATACATCGCCCCGACGCCGCAATCCCCGGACCACTCGTCCCGGGAGGCATCCGCATTGTAATCGACCGGAGCGAAAGCCAGTTCCGTCAGCCAGCCCGTCATGCATCCCCGGGGGTTGATGTAGCCGGCCGCCTCGCTCGATCCCATGGCGATCCCGAGCATGCCGTTGGACCCGAGCGACATGGCGCCGGCCAGAGCGGTTACATCCCCGTCGTTGGCGACCGTCAGCGGCACGCCCCATTCGTCGCGGAGCCTCAAAAAGAGGTTCGTCGCCTGTTCCGATTTCGTATCCGGCACCGACCGGAAAAGGGATGCGACCATGATCCTGTTGTCCACGATCACGCCCGCCGAACTGCCGCCGATGGCGTCGACGCGCGGCAGGTGTGCCCGGGCCTTTTTCAGGCCGTCGCTGAGACGGCCGTAATGGTACTCGGGATCGGCCTGCTCCCTCGGGTCCCAGGGCGATTCCTCGCTGTAGACGACCCTGCCGTCGCAGACCGCGGCGATCTTGAAATCGCTCGCTCCGAGGTCGAAGCCGATGCGGCATCCGTCCAGGTGCCCCCCCAGGGGCGTCGGCGCCTCCCTCGCGTCCGGAACGGATTGCGCATCCGCAACCCGGACATCGAACGGCCTCCCGTATACCCGCCGCATCAATCCCGCGTCGAAGCGGCGGACGCCGGCGCCGGCATAGCAGCGCCGGATGCGCTCGCAGACCGGCGGCGGGCCACCCAGCCACAGGCGCCAGGCGCCGCGCGACCAGAGCAGGAACTTGACGACCCGCTCGGCGTACCGGAAGGTGTCCGCGTCGTCCGAAGACCGCACCGCGATCTCGAAACGCGACAGCAGCCCGTTCTCCCTCTCGAGGCCCACGACCAGCGGCTCCGCCGCACCCGATTGCCGCAGCGCCTTTGCATAGCGGCGGGTGAAAAGCGCCGCCGGCTGAAAACCGGGATCGAGCGGCGGCGGGATTTTCGGCCTCGTGTCGGTCTTCATGCGAAGGTGAATCCTCGGGGTCTATCCCCTGGGCGAACAGGCAACCGTTTCCGTGCGCCCCCCTGTCGGCAACCGCCCGGCGGCATCGGGCAAGGCCCGCGATGCACGGCGGCTTTTCCGGGAAGTTCCGGGCTGGATTGTACTATGCATCGTACCCGTTTTCGCTACAAATTTGGGGAGCGCACAACCGGGGTCCCGAACTCCGGCGGCGCCGTCGTGGGCCTGTCGGCACGTGTCCCGCTGGCATCCCTGCCCCCCAAAGCGCGTAGGACCGTTTCGCCCAAAGCAGCCGGGCATCCTCACGGCCGTCGGGATTTCTCTCTCGATCCATGCCCTCCGTTGAACTGGACGGACGGGATGCTTCGGTATACCATTGGAACAGCCCGACTCGGCAGGAGGGCACTGGACAATTTTGGCAGGGAGAGACGAGTATGCGTATCCAAATGTACGGATTCTTAGTTGCAGCTTCCATTCTGCTGTCCGGCAGCCAGGCACCCGTCGCCGCGCAGATGCCGATCGGGATTGCCTCCCATCAAACCATCCCCGTTGTGGTGGCGCCGTCCCAGGACAAGTTCCTGATGCTTGTTCAGCCGCGCGACATAACGGAAATCGAACGGGACATCCAGCTGGCGGAGCAGATGGAAGAGTCCGCCAGGGAATCCGAACGTGTCGGGGAGTCCCAGAAATCCTTGGCTGCCTCGAGGATTGACGAACAAAAGCGGGCCATCTCGGAGAACAAGGACCGGATGAAATCGGCCCAAAGAGCAAAGAATGACGCCGAAGTGCTTCTCTTGAAAAACGAGGAGAAGGCCCTGGAGCGGAGCAAGAAGCTGCACGAAGAGCGGGAATCCCTCCTGGGGGCCGAGATCGATCTGGCAAAGAAGCGGCTGGAGCTCGCGTCGCTCATGAAACAGGCCTTCGAACTTGAGCGCCAGCTGGCGATCAAGCGCTGGGAACAAACCGAAACCAGTGTCAGCGGCCCCGAGAGCGCCCGCAGCGCGACGGTCGTGATCCAGATGGAAAGGGCGTCGCTCGAAATGCAGAAAAAGGTTGCCGAAAAACAGGGAGAAGTCGCCGGCAAGGCCAAGACGGTGGTCGAAAAACAGCTGAAAACCCTGGAGGCGCAGCAAAAGGTGTACGCGGGCCAATAAAGGGGACCGCATGCAGCCCGGGGGTCGCCCCCTCCCGCAGGGCCGGGCTCACCGAGCGCTTCCGACCGACAGCACCGTCCCCCTTCAGGCATTGTCGGTTCTTCCGGTTTTCGAGCGGGCACCCGCGGCCTGTTCCGGCCCCGGAAGGCCCGATCGAATACGGCGCGGTTACGGAGATCCACCGAAGGAATGGATGTTCAACCGGCCCGGAAACATACCCCGACAAAGCCCCGTGGCTCCCCCATCCCCTCCCGCAGCAAGCCGGGCCTGTCGCTTTTTAAAACACGGCCGACGACTCTTCCCGACGGTTTCCGGCGTGGCCATCAAGGAACAGGACCGGAATAAGCCGCCCTTGTTCCGGTCGGCTTTGGCTGATGCACTACCAAGTTACCGGTGACGGATCTGGCCATCGCTCGCGTGCGCAAGCGGGAGGTTGATCCATGAAATGCAGCCCTCGGGACGGCCCTGAGTATCCGATCAGGCTTGCGCCGCCGGCATGTTGTCCGGGCTTGCCTGGCGATCCCGCAAAAGCACGATGCCGAGCCAAACCGTGGCAATCGCGTACAACAATCCGATAATTATTGCAATGACGCCAGGAGCCGTACCCGACATCGACGGCAGGGTGAATGCGATTACCCCAAGGATGCCAAGGACAAGGAAGACGTAGGCGACGAAGCGCGGCAATGCACGCGTCCGTATCGCGGCTATGCCAATCAGCAATGACGCCCAGCCCGAGATGTTGTCTGAAGCGGTGCCTAGACCGCTCAACATGACAAGAAAAGGCTTGTACATCGAAACATCGGCGGCTTTTTCCATTGCCGCCAGGCCGCGAACGCCGAGCATCACACCGATGATTGTCAGGGCACTGGTAGCGGATGCGGCAATGATCAGCAGGAGCATCAGATTGGGGGCCTTGGCCTGCATCCGCGCTTTAAGCGCTACGGCGACGAACAGGCCAAGAATACCGAGCACAATAGTCAAAACGCCCATCGCTTGCATCGCCGCTGGCGAGCCCGAATAGGCCGCCAATCTTTTGGCCGGATCAAGGCCGGCGCCCGGCTCCGTAAGACCGTAGTGCGAGGCCAATGGCAGCGCTATTGCCAGAAGGATGATGGTCAGGCCTACCGAAACGATTGCCGAATATCCTCCAAGTTTCTGAATTTTCATGGCTTCCTCTCTGAACTATGGGACAGGTTGTGGCGGGCTCAAAACGTTTGGGCCCGTTAGTGAATTCCGGCCGACTTGGTATTGGCCACGCTTGGCACCCCCCAAGGGCGCGGGAAGCGGAACAAGGGACAGGGGCACTAGCTCCATGCAATTGCCGCATTTTTGGGGTGGTGTGCGTTTGGTTCCATATATACGGCGACGCCGGTAGAATAGTCAATCGGATTTGTAAACGCTTCACGCGATCGGTCAAGGAGGATTGCCTGGAACGCACGGCCTTTTTCGGGGGGAGATCGCCGCATGCCTCTGTGGTCGCTTTTCCGGCCCGGTATCACACAGAGCGAAATCACCTGGCGCTCGACAACAGACCGGTCGAGCCGGGCGGGGAAGTCCGACGCACCGATGGCGAAGTCACCTGCCGCGAGCGAACCGGTGGCATTTTGCGGCACTACTGCCGGAAAGCGGCTTGACCCGGTCTGGAATCTGATGTCGGACGCCATGCCGCATGATCGCAGGAAGAGTCCACGAGGGCTTATTTTCCTGAATCGTGCGAGTGAATCGGGCATTGCACCCGGCTGAAGCCCGGTCCCGGATTGCAGTCACTTTACGTTGACCGAGATTGCACGCATCCCAGTGTACCCCCGACCAAGCGCCGCACAATCAGGGAACGTCCGGATGTCTTTACCGATCGGGATGTCGTTTCCGCTGTGGTTGTAGCAAAAGGCGCAATCGTACAGGCAGACACTTGCCGGCAGAGCCTTCAACAGGGGGTCGTAGCGTCCGTCTTCGGCATGGGAGCGGCAGAGGGAGCCGTATTCCCGACGCGTCGGGCTCCATTCGTTCTGCACCTGCCGCTCAGAGCGCAGGA
>Ga0123333_10005305_pt1 | contig 11693 bp, 10 predicted proteins | sample BioC12SIPDNA_3_FD_89957 | JGI IMG/M metagenome (GOLD analysis project Ga0123333, IMG submission 89957) | Anaerobic biogas reactor microbial communites from Washington, USA - Biogas_R2_B C12 SIP DNA | ecosystem: Engineered > Bioreactor > Anaerobic > Unclassified | place: Washington, USA...
TAAACGCGCCCTCGTGCAGATGTCCGTGGATCACGTCGAATCGCTGTCTTGCCAGCAGGGTCAGGATCCTGGCCCCCAGCAGTACGTCAAACCCGAACTTGTGACGGCTTGAGCCCACCTCGAAAGTGCGCCGGCCAGGGACTGGCAGCGACCGTCTAATGTCCAATCCCTCCACGGGGCCGCCATTGTGATAGGTCGCGATCGTAACCGCGTGGCCGAGTTGCTGAAGAGCCTGAGCCTCTTCGAGGATGCGCACGTGGCAGCCATAATCGGCAAAGAAGCTGGTCGGCGCGACCATCAGAATGCGATAATGCAGCGCTCCAAGCGCTTCAGTTTCTTGGGACACTCGCTTTTACCTGGTGGTGGCCGGAGTAATTCTTGCCACATCTCATCCAAAAACCTGGCCACTGGCCGAGTATAGTTGAAAAAAGAGTGATTCTGCAAATGCAGATCAGGTTGTGACTTTTTATCCGTGCTATCGGGTGGCTTCCGACAAGGGCTGCACGCCGTTGTGGATGAGGGCGGCTCGGAGGTGGCGATGAGTGGTCGGGTCCAATCCTCCATTCATCCGGAAATCTATGGAGTCAGAACAGGGTGCTGTACAACAGGTGCATCATCGAGCCTGGACGAGGACGGTCATTCGTTGTCCGGGAAGGCAAAACCAACCGCCAGCCTCCCCAGCGCAGTCTCGCCATCGGCCTCAATCTTGAACTTAACGATCTCGCCCTCTCTGTTATGCGGCATGATGATGCCGACGGGGCTCTGCATGGCCAGGGCATATTCGCCCGGCGCCAGGTTGTCGACCGAGAAGTGCCCTCGTGCATCGGTCTCGACATGGACATCGTTCAGCGGATCGACCGCCGCGAACGCAACGCCGCTGTGATCCTCAATCAGGGCGGGATAAATCAGGATGCCCTTGAGCGGCGTCCCATCGAGGCGTTCCAACTCCCCCCATAAAGAGCCCATGCCCGAAGTCCGCGGCGCCTTGGTGGCAGCCACAACCGGCGATGGCAGCGGGCTGATAGCCAGCATGGCATCCGGAGATGCCTGGGGTGAGAGCATCGGCATTGGCGTCGGCGCCACGGCGGGATACGGAACGCAGCCGGCGAGCGCCATCAGTGCGATGGAGAGGTAGATGAGTCGAAAAACAGGCTTTCTGACGGACATGCAATCCTCAAGAACGGGCGGCCCACTATGACAGAAAAAGAGAGGGGCCGCACGAAGCACCGCCCCTCTCTTCTCGGGCAAAACGCTTAGGTTTAGTAGTTGAAAGCGTCGTAGGTTGCGAATTGGTCGCCAGCCACACTCAGGCTGAGTTGGTTGACGATCGCCGCAATGCTTCCGTTACCGGTAATGGTCGCAGAACCGATGTACTTGTTGGTGCCCCAGGCCCCACCGCTCTGCAGGATGGTCTTAGACTCGCCCGCTGCAAGGGTGAAGGTCTCATCCACAGGTGCAAAGGCTCCAGCCGTATTCGCGCCATAATCCAGGGTTACAGTCACCGAGCCAGCGCTTACATTCTGCACCTGGATGCCGGTGAAGTAGGTGCTATTGTTGGCCATGACCAGCGGGGCGCTGATCTTGGTGGTGGCGGCGGCCGGGTTGAATCCCTCGTAGGCCGAACCGAAGGCCGGTGTCGGTCGCAGCTGGTTCACGATAGCCACCAATGGCTGGCTGTTGGTATTGGTGATCGTCGCGCCGCCGATGTACTTGTTGGTGCCCCAGGCTCCACCACTCTGCAGAATGGTCTTGGAGGCGCCGGCTGCCAAATCAAACGTCTCATCCGCGGGATCAAAGGCGCCAGCCGTGTTAGGCGCGTAGGCGACGGTCACGCTGGTGGTGGTGGTGCCCACATTTTGCACCTGAATGCCGCTGAAGAAGCCATTGTTGTTGGCAAAAATCAACGGAAGGGCCACCGTGGCCGAGCCCTGGGTGAAGCTGCCGTAGCCCAGTAGCGTCTTGGTGCCGGTCGTGTTGACCTGCATAAGGGTGGCAACCACGGGCTGGTCGCTGGTGATCTTCGCCGAGCCGATGAATTTGCCGCTGCCATCCTGCAGGGTGCTGCAGTTCACGGTCGTGCTGCCCGCGGTTTGGTCGAAGATCTTCGCGGCGCCCGGCGGGATCGTGGCGCCTTCACTGCGAGCGGTGCCGTTGCTGCCAGGGACATAGTTGACGGTGATGGTGGCAAGGGACGCGCCCGCATTCTGCACGCTGAAGAAGGTGTCGAACCCGCTGTTGTTGCACATGACCAGCGGCAGGTTGATCTCAGTGGCGCCGGCCTGGAAGCCGTTGGTCGCAGCGAGATAGTCCCCCGGACCTGAGCCCAGGAGATTGCTGATCGCGCGGAGTTCCGTGCTGGAGGTGACCACCAGCGAACCAGTGAAACCGGAAGAAGTTGGAACAGGGAAGACGGTCTTTGAGCCGTTTGCAGGAACGGTAACCTGCGGCGCCGGCGACACATCCAACGTCCCATCTGCCTTGTAGAATTCCAGGTACGCAACGGCGTCGGTGCCCTCCAGGTTCTGGATCTGGATACCGGTCTGGTAGGTGACTGCTACATCAACCGCGTCCACCCCGGTCTGTGCACCGACAACACCGAAAGTGAACAGGCTGAGAACCAGCGCGGCCAAGAGAGCCAAACGTACGACTTTGTTCATAACCATCCTCCTGTTGGAATGAGTCTTGAGATTCGCCTGAATGCGGCCCGTTTGGGCCAAGAGTTATGAGGACCAAACCTTCTCTGCCGATTCATGCAGGCTGCAGCTTAGTCCTTCTGGCCCCGGAATGCAATAACCCGAATGCAGTATTATGGGCGATCAACCACTTCCGCCACGTATGCCAGGCTTCCGGCGATCACATCCAGCAGTGTAATCAGCACGCGCGCGCTCAGCGCGACCAAGACGGCCACACCAGGCGATGCCAGGCGGCCCAACAAAGCCGTGATAGTCACTTCCGTGACGCCGAAGCCGCTGGGCAGAAAAATGGTCAGCATCGAGGCGGTGCCTGCCACGGACCACGCACCGATGACATTGGGCAGAAGATTCAAAGCGGGCGCCTGAAAAATGGCCAGGATGGCAAACAGCAGAACACCGCCCACCACCCAGACCACCACATACAACAGCAGCCAGGAATAAATCTTGGCCAGCGAGATGGCGGGCCCTGCGCCTTCCCTGGTAGCGCGCTGCAAGATCCGGCGCAGCGTGACGGGATTCAGCAGTCCGGCGAGGAGCAGGCCGCCAGCGCCGAGCCAGATCCAACGGCGTTCGGGCATGGCTACCATCAAGAAGGGCACGGCGATCACCAGCCCGGAAAGCCAGGTCAACGCGCCCTCCACCGCACTGCCAACCACGACCGCACGCGAAGAGATGCCTGCACGACTGTACAGGGCTGCGCGGCCGCCCACATACCAGAGCGTACCAGGCAGCCGTTTGGCCGCATTGGCGAGGCAGAAGATGCGTGCGTGACGCGCCAGGCCCAGGCGACCGCCTAAGCTGGCCATGATGGACGCCCACCCGACGATGACGAGCGCCAGATCCACCGCATACCAGGCCGCCACTGCCAACAGCAGCCGCGCATCAGCCCGCAGCAGATGAGCGACCAGCACATCCCGCTCCCGATACACGATATAGCCGACGAAGGCCAGGCAGACGGCCGTCAGCAGTAGCCCTGCTGCCGAGAACAGGGTGCGCCGGTCAAGATTGCGCCAGCGCTCCTTCACGTTTCCGCTCTCTTGCACAGGAAGACGTGACAGTTGGCCAGGTTCAGCGGCAGCACCAGGCTGGCGACGAGATGTGCGATCTTGCGCGGGCGGCGCAGATACCAGCCCCAGTCTACACGGGTGCGCGGGATGGTGATTTCATACTTCACGACCCGCTCCACGCTCAGCCCGCTCTGCTCCAACATGCGCGTCCATCCTACCCTGGTGTTGTAGCGCTGGATCGGTTGGCCGTCATCGAAGGCATCACCATGCCCGGCCGCATAAGTCACGTTGCCGAAGAGGCTGAAGGTGTTGGGCAACAAGATGCATGCCACGCCGTCGCTGCGCAATGTGCGGCAGATCTCCTGCATGCCGGCCAAGGGGTCGACAAAATGCTCAAGGCTGCCAATGCAGGTGACATAACCAAAATGCCGGTCAGGAAATGGCAGGCGCGCGCCGTCACCCACACAGAAGCAGGCGCGCCCGGTAGCAGATCGCGCCCGGCGGATGGCCGTGCCAGAGAAATCCAGCCCGTAGGCCTGGACCTGTGCCTGCCGGGCAAAATCCACCAGCGCGCCCTGGCCGCAGGAAACATCCAATAGCTGCCTGCCGGGCCGGGGATTCATCAGCTTCAACAGCCAGAGGTAGAAGGAATCCTGCAAGCGGATGCCTGCATCGCCGTAGATGTCATCGTAGGCGTGCTGGCTCTCCTCGCGATCGCGGATCTGCGGGTGCCAAATCTCAATCATGTCGGCATCTCTTCTGCATCCTGGCCGCCCATCCCAGGCTGCGCCACGATCATCATCTCCGAGCCCAGCCCAAGCGTATCGGTCAACGCCAACGGCAGGGCCAAGGCCAGTCGCGCGACCGGGTTGTCGAACAGCCGCAACAAAAGCCCACGCAGGAGAGGACGAGCGATGGTTGTATCGGCCCAGAAGCGCAGGCTGAGGAGACCCACGAAATAGCTACCGCTGCCCGTGTGGAACCGGCGCAGGACGAAGCCTGCTTTTTGCAGGATGCGCAGCGCGGTCTGGCGAGAGAAGATGGCCAGGTGGCGCGGTGAGTCCAGTCCTGCCCAGTACGGCCCGAAAACGCGCGCATCCCAGCTGTCCAAAGAGGGCGTACGGAGGATCAGCACGCCGTCCGGAGCCAGGATGCGCCGGATCTCGACCAGCATCGCCAGCGGGTCGTAGAGATGTTCGAAGACATCCCACAGGGTCACAACATCGAACTGGCTATCCGGGAAGCACGCCGATGCCAGATCGCCATGATGGACCGCAATGCCGTAGTTCCTCCGCGCAAAGTCCGCGGCAGACTCGCTGGGTTCCACGCCTGCCACTTCCCAGCCAGGAAACCCTCGCATCTCGGCCAGGAACATCCCCGTCGCACATCCTACGTCCAGCAACCGCCCAGCTCTCCGGTAGCGCAGGACCAGGCGGCGCCGCTTGCGGAGACCATAACGCACGCTCAGGCGCAACAGAGACGGCATATCGCTCAGCTTCTGCGAGATAAAAGGCTCGTACGCTTCGGGATAGTATCGACCCATTTCTGTTGGGAGCGGCCGCGGGCTGAGGTAGACCAGTCCGCAGCGAGCGCAGCGCACCAGGCGAAACTCGCCCGGCACGCCGCACAAGCGGTCACGAGTGTCATGGAGCGACGTGTGGTCTGCGCTGCCGCACAGCAGACAGGATGTGATCTCGGAACGGACGGCCTCAGCCACCGCGTGCCTCCGGCGCCAGGGGGATCCGATAGCCTTCCAGCGCGCCGCGTATCAGTGCTGCCGCTTGGGCGCGCTGCCCGCGCGCGATGAACCGGACCCACATCGCTGCTGTCTTGACAGCCACGAACCCGTGAGCCAGCGCCGCATCTCGGTGATGGGTATGCTTGCGATAGAAGATCACTTGCCCCCGCGCACGCCAGAACACCTGGCTGACCCCGACCTGTCCGGCACTGGCCGACACCTTGTGCCACATCCGTGCCGCAGGGATGCAGAACACGCGGTAGCCAGCTCTTGCGGCCCGTTTGAAGTAATCCGCGTCCTCGTAGTACATGAAGAAATGCTCGTCAAAGCAGCCAATGGCGTCAATCACTTCGCGGCGCACCAGCATACCGCAACCAGTGCCGTAGGTTACTTCGACGAGATCGTTCGCCACCTCGCGATCCGGGATGCGCCGCGGGATGGGCAGCCAGCGGCGGTCACGATCTCCCAGGCGCCAGACACGATCGGCTGGTTCCATGTAGTAGATCGCGGGACACAAGATGCCGGCCTCGGGATGCGCCTCGGCCGCCTGCCCCAAGACCGCCAGCATTTGCGGATCCACCACGGTGTCGTTGTTGAGGATCAAAGCCCCAGCGCCACCACGCTCCAACGCGTAACGCATCCCGGCATTGACTGCGGCGGCAAACCCCAGGTTGCGCTGCATCTGCAGTTGGATCACCCGCGATCCGAACGCGGCATTCAGCGCTGCGGGCGAGTCGTCGGTGGATGCATTATCCACCACGATCACCGACACATCCAGGCCTTCGGCAGCCCTGAAAAGCGACTCGACACAGGCGGTGGTGTCAATCGCCAAGCTCCAATTGGGTATGACCACATACAACGGAAAAATGCCGCTCACGCGTGGGGCCCCCAAACCTGGCGGTAAATCGCTTCAACTCGATTGGTGGCTTCGACCAGGTCAAACAGCGAAAATGCCCGCTTGCGCCCAGCTTCGCCCAACCGCCGCGCAAGGTCATCGTCACCGAGCACTTGGGCCAGCGCGGCGGCGAGTGCGGAACTGTCGGCCGGGGTCACGGCGATGCCTCCGGGCCCAACCACCTCTCCGGCCGCGCCGCCGGTCGTGGTGACGACCGGTATGCCTGCAGCCATCGCCTCGATGAGCGGGAACCCGACTCCTTCCAACAACGTCGGCAGGACCAACACATCCGCAGCGGCATAGTACCACGGAAGGTCATTTTCGGGCACATAACCTGCCAGGATCGTACGAGCCCGCGCGTCACCCAGCGCGGCCTCGAAACGCTCCCGATAGCCTGCCTCCCATTTGCCCACCATGAGCAGTTGTACCGGCGGCATTGCGTGGATGGCCTGCGCGAGGTACTCGACCCCTTTGCGCGGGGTGGAAAACCCCACGTAGAGCACCACCGGCATCTCGCCGGACAGGCCCAGGCGTGTGCGCGCTGCGTGCGAGGGTGGCAGTGCTCTGAATCGCTCGAGATCCAGGCCGGGATAGACCAGCGTCATGCGCGCTGGGTTCGCCCCGTAGTGCTGCACGAACTCGGCTTGCGTCGCCTGGCTGGGCATGAGGATATGACTGGCCCGGCGGACGCTGGGCTGCTCCATCAACCAGCGGGCAGCGGTGTAGTAGCCGCGGCGAAAGAGAAGGTTGCGCCAGCTCGTATGGTAGGGTTGGCCGCCCGCACTGGTCAAACGCTGCCGGAACGATTGAAATGCACTGGCAACATAAGGGCCGCGGTAGGCGTAGGCGAAGTGCACGTCGGCGAAATGCACGACATCGAACCGAAACCGCTGCCTGTCCAGGTGCCTGGCTGCCTGCCACCCCAGGCCGATCCAATCCGCCCGTCCCACGGGCACGCGCACCACACGCAGCGCCTCGGACTGGGGGATTTGCTCCACGTGGGCGGCGGCTGACCGTTCGGCCGCAATCACAGTGACCTCATGCCCGGCCGCGACCAGCCCGCGTCCCAGGTTCTCGACATAGATGGTCAGGCCGGACGAACGAAACGGCGGGAAATCCAGGGTGACCAGGCAGACGCGCATTACAACTCCCGGATCAGCTCGGCCAATTGATGCGCGATGATGGATGTGGACACGCGGCTTTCGAAGCGCGCGCGACCACCTGCAGCCAAGCGAGACCGCAGTGCTACATCCTCAGCCAGTGTCAGAACTGCACCCGCCAGGGCTGCCGGATCGCCCATCGGTACGGCCAGCACATCCTCGCCCGGCACAAACAGCTCACGCGTGGCCGCATTGTCACCGACAATCGTGGGCTTGCCCATAGCGACAAACTGGAATGTCTTGGTGGCAATCACGCGGCTGGCCTTGGGAATCGTTGAGAAATGGCCGCCCAGACAGATATCGGCGGCTGCAATGTGATCTGGCAGCCGCTCGGTGGGTATCCAACCAACAAAATCAACGTTATGCAGCTCCAGGCTGGCCGCCAGTTGCTGGGCCTGGCGCAGGCCAGGCCCGTCACCGCCAACTGTGAAGTGGATCGCCGGCTGATCAAGGAGCAACTCAGCTGCCCGCAGGATCGTGAGCGCGCCGTGCAGGGGCAAGAAGGCGCCATAATAGAAGACCTCGCAGCCTTCCCTGAGTGCAGCCGGCGGCCGCGGAAAAAACAGGCGCTCGTCACAGCCAACATATACCGGCGTAATCTTATCGTACGGCACGGAAAAAGAATCGTGGAAATAGGCCGCATCCGCCGCCGTGTCAGTCAATACAAGATCTGCGACCTTACAGCTCTCTGCATCGAGCCAGAAAGCAAGCCGCCCCGGAATTGAGGCGGGCTCAAAGCGTTGGCGATCTTCGCAAAGCGTGTCGTAGGTCGACACAAACGCATCGAGCACAACGGGTTTGCGTTGCACCCGGCTCAATGCGATCGCCAACGGCTGCCCATAGAAACCCGCAAATACGACATCATAGGGAGGATGTTGGACAATGGTGCGCGCCAGGCCAGCTGCACTGCGCACGAGGGTGCCGTTCAGTTGCGACGTAAAGATGATCACGTCATGATGCAGACGCAAAGCGGCCAACAGGACCCGGTTGCGAATATAACCTATTTCGCGGCCGGAGATGAACAGGATGCGGGGACGATTCATGCGCGAAGATTCAACGCCGGCCTACATGCCTGTCCGTCGCCAGGGCCTGGCGCGGCGTTCCCGGTACACCATCTCTTCCAGCATCTTCCGATTCATGCTCACAGAATCTGCCACCAACCCGATCAAACCGACCTGAAACCCGACAATACTCAGGATCGCGGCCAGAATCAGTGACTGGACGTGCCCGGCGCCGCCTCCGCCGATATAGAACCAGAGGAATCGCAAGCCAAGCACCAAAGCTGCGCCCACAAGTAGCGCACTGGTGGTCATGAACACGCGCAACGGTCGATACATCGTGTAGAACCGGACGATGGTGATCGTCGAAAGCAACAAGAACGAGGGTATGTTTCTGATCAACCGGGATTCGCGCGTCCGCAGATTCGTTCGAACAGACACGTACGCGACCTTCATGCCGCGCTGCCCTGCCTGGATCAATGTCTCCAACGTATAGGTGTACTCGCTCAACACGGTCAGTCTCAACGCAGCCTCGCGACTGAAAGCTCGAAACCCGCTGGTTGCATCTGGAATCGGCGTACCGGCAGCTTTCTCCACCACCCAGCTGCCCAATCTTTGTAGGAAACGCTTGAACGGCGAGAACTCAGCGTGCGTCGCAACGCCGCGATCACCCACTACGATGTCAGCCCAGCCCGCCAGAATCGGCTCCACCAACTTTCCGATGTCCGTACCGGCGTACTGGTTGTCCCCATCCGTGTTGACGATTATATCCGCTCCGGCCGCCAGCGAAGCATCGATGCCGCTCTGGAACGCGGCAGCCAACCCCCGGTTATGGCGATGCTGTATGATGTGGTGGACGCCCAACGTACGCGCGATCTCGACCGTGTGATCGGTGCTTCCATCATCGACGATCAAGTACTCGACTACATCGATGCCGGCCAATGTGCGCGGTAAATCGGCCACGGTCTGCGGCAGCGTCTCTTCTTCATTGTAGCAGGGAATCTGAATCACTAACTTCACGGCGATTCTCGGGCTCGGCCTCGCGCTCTTCCGAAAGCACGTTCGCCGCACATTTTAGCACACCTGGCAAGTCGCAGCCAAGCAGGCGGTCGATTACAATTCAGTACCGCGCGGTTTTGATGCTATGATGTTGCGGCGATCATTACACACTGGGCGACCCTGGGGGGTTGCCGTCTTGGAGAGTGGAGATTTGGGGCTTCGGCTTCGCACAAAGCACCTTACTTCTCTGGCACCCCGCTCGGCCTGTTTCGCAGCACTCGTCTTCATTCTGGCCGCCGGTGTCGTCCTCCGGGTGCGCCCTTATCTCTTCAACCGCTCGCTTTGGATGGACGAAGCGATGCTGGCGCGCAATGTCGTCGGCCGGTCCTTCAGCGAACTCGCTGCGCCGCTGGATTACGCACAAGGCGCGCCCCTCGGCTTCCTGTGGGCCAGCAAAGCCTTGATCGAGGTGCTGGGAAACCGCGACTACATCCTCAGGCTAGTGCCGCTCATCTCCGGCCTGGTTGCCTTGTTCCTCTTTGCCAGGTTGTTGGGCAAGCTGGATCTCGGACCTTCCATCTGTGTGGCGCTCGCCGTCTACGCGGTGGGAGCCCAAGCCGTCTACTACTCAACGGAATTCAAGCAGTACAGCAGCGATGCCTTGGTCACGCTTCTGCTCCTCACCGCTGCCATGCCGGGCTTGCGGGGAGAGGAACGGCCGAGAGACGATGCAATGCTGGCGGCAATCGGCGTGCTGTCGCTCTGGGCGTCGCACCCCGCGGTCTTCGTTGTAAGTGGAATCTTTGCCGCGCTCTTCGTAGAGCGGCTGAGAACGCGCGAGGCGCGCGGCCTCCTTCGCCTGGCAGGCATGGGCCTTGCGTTAACCGTTAGTTTCGGCCTTGTGTATCTGCTGGCGATGCGCAAGCTGGTCGGGCAACAAGTCTTGGTCGATTTCTGGCGCGGCGCATTTCTGCCACTGCCGCCCTGGGCCAACCTGGCGTGGATCAAAACTGCTATGACCGAAATGTTCGTGAACCCCGTCGGTCTCACCCTGCCGGTTGTGGGCCTCCTGCTCATGGTCGCCGGCTCGGTGCGCCAACTGCGGCTTCACTTGCCAACGGCGCTGGCCCTGCTGCTGCCCCTCCTGCTCGCCCTTGCGGCTTCGGGCTTGCAGGCCTATCCATTCCACAGCCGCATGCTGCTGTTCGCCGTTCCCCCGATCCTTGTGCTTGTCGCGCAGGGCATGGAGGCCGTTCGGCTGGCGCTGCACCGTACGCCTGCCGTGTCAGTGATTGCCTGGGCGATCCTGGCAGGCCTGCTGGTGGTTGGGCCCATCGATGCTGCTGTTAAGACCTTCGCACAGCCACAAGAAGGCGAACAGGTGCGACCCGCGGTCCAGTATCTGGCTGCCCACTGGCAGGCCGGCGATACGCTGTATGTTTACTACAGCAGCTATCACGCCTGGGCGTATTACGCACCATCGGTTGGGCTGGATGTCTCCGACCACGTGATTATCGGCAGATATGCGAGGAATGAACCTGAGAAGTATCGAGAAGACATCCAGATCCTGCCGCGCCAAGGCAGGGTCTGGATGTTGTTCTCTCACGTGCATACCGGCAGCCAGGGCAATGAAGAAGATTTGATCTTGCGCCAGCTGGACGGGTTGGGGCAGCTCACCAACGAGCAGCATTACCCCTATGCAAGCCTCTATCTCTTCATGATGGGAGTCTAGCCGTTCGTCTCCGGCCCGTTGACCATTCGGTGCACCGGTAACTCGACAGCGATCGGTTCGGGCGGCTGAGTCGCAAAGACCAATTGCGGCTGCCCGTCATCATCCTCTCCGACATGGACGATGACTGTGTCGCCATCCTTGAACTCGCCTGCCAGCAGCCGCTTGGCGAGCGGGTTTTCCACATGGCGCTCCAGTGTCCGGCGGACCGGCCGGGCACCGAACTGCGGGTCGTAACCCTCCTGGGCCAGCCAGTCACGGGCCGCGCCGGTCAGCTCGATCTTCAGGCCTTGCTCGGCCAGCCGCCCGCTGATCTCGGCCATCTGCAGATCCACGATCGCCTTCACGTGCTCCTGCGTCAGGCTGTGGAAGATGATCACCTCATCGACGCGATTCAGGAATTCCGGCCGGAACGTTTTCTTCAGGTCCCGGTCGATGTTCTCCCGCAGCTGCCGCTCCTGCGAGCTGATGCTA
>Ga0123333_10005308_pt1 | contig 11690 bp, 9 predicted proteins | sample BioC12SIPDNA_3_FD_89957 | JGI IMG/M metagenome (GOLD analysis project Ga0123333, IMG submission 89957) | Anaerobic biogas reactor microbial communites from Washington, USA - Biogas_R2_B C12 SIP DNA | ecosystem: Engineered > Bioreactor > Anaerobic > Unclassified | place: Washington, USA...
GGCGCGCGCCGCGCCCCTCCGAGCTCAGGCCTGGCCGGTCCCGGCTCCCCGGTCGCCGTCCGCGGCCGGGGGCTGCGGGGCGGGCGGGGGCGGCTCGACGTCGACGGTCGGCGCCGCCGGCGGCTCGTCGGCCTGGCGCGGACCGCTGCGCTTGACCTTCACGCTGATGCCGAAGAGGCCCTCGTCGCGCAGGAGCATCACGGCGCCGGCGGCGATCAGCAGCAGCGGCAGGACCCAGCCGCCGCGCCCGTCCATGAAGCCGAACAGCGCCAGCAGCGCCAGGCCGGCCGCGGGCCAGATCGCCCACGGCTGCGGCTCGACCTCGAGGCGCGTGAGCGCGAAGAACGTCAGGGCCATGCCGATCAGGAACAGCCAGCCGGCCGAGGCGCCCAGCACGCCCTCGAAGAACGCCACCAGGCCGAGCGTGGCCAGCGTGCCGGCGGGGATCAGCGCCCACCAACGGGTCTTGTCCTCGTACCAGTAGACGGCGAACGCCAGGCCCAGCGAGGCCAGGAAGGCGCCGCCGCCGAGGTTGAACGGCGCGATGGCCGCGATGGCCAAGCCGGCCAGCGGGATCGCCGCGAGGCGCCAGGCGGCGTTGCCGCGCCGGCTGCCCTCGGTGTACGCGAAGTAGGCCAGCCCGCCGAACAGCAGGGCGCCGAGCAGGTCGCCCACGAAGCGGAACACCCCGAGCGTGCCGAGCAGCGCGATGACGCCGACGGCGATGAGCACGAGCGCCGCGGTCTGGTTCTTGTCCCTCGTCATGTTCACTCTCGCCTCCTCCTTCTGCCCTGAGCCTAGGTCCCTGCGCCCGCGCCGGCGTAGAGGAGGAAGTCTGGCCGCGCGCCTCTCCTACGGGGGGACGGCGGCTCCGCCCAAAGTCGGACGACCCCCTCGCCGCGGTGGCGGTAGCCTTGCCACGGAGATCTCCATGACCAAGGTCCGCGTCCTGCTCGTAGACGATCACACGGTGGTGAGGAAGGGCCTCAGGCTCGCCTTCGGCCTGGAGCCCGACCTAGAGGTCGTGGGCGAGGCCGGCAACGGCCGCGAGGCCTTGGACCTCGTCGAGAGCCTGAGGCCGGACGTCGTCGTCATGGACCTGCTGATGCCGGTCATGGACGGCGTCGAGGCCACGCGCGAGCTGAGGAGCCGCTTCCCCGACGTCGAGGTCGTCGCGCTCACCTCGGTCCTCGAGGACCGCATGGTCGTCGACGTCATCGAGGCCGGCGCGGCCGGCTACATGCTCAAGGAGTCGCGCCCCGGCGAGCTGTTCGAGGCCGTGAGGGCCGCCGCCAGGGGCGAGGTCCGCCTCGACCCCCGCGCCCAGGCGCGCCTCGTGCGCGAGGTGCGCGGGCCCAAGCTGCGCGAGCCCCTGACCGAGCGCGAGTCCGAGGTGCTGTCGCTGGTCGCGAAGGGCATGACGAACAAGGCCATCGCCCAGCGGCTCGACGTCGCCGAGGCCACGGTGAAGTCGCACGTCTCCAGCCTCCTCGCCAAGCTGGGCCTGCGCAGCCGCACGCAAGCGGCGCTCTTCGCTCTCCGCGAGGGACTGGTAGACCGTGACGCCTGAAGCGCAGCCGCACACGTCCCTCAGGGACGGCGCTCTTCGCTCTCCGCGAGGGACTGGTAGACCGTGACGCCTGAAGCGCAGCCGCACGCGCGTCTCGGTGGCGGCGCTCTTCGCGCGGCGCGAGGGGCGCCGTGATCACCGACCCCCTGGAGCCGGCCGCCGCCGTTCCCTGGCACCAGCGCCTCTCGACGCGCCTCACCCTCCTGCTCCTCGGCGTCGTGGCCGTGCTGACGGTCGCGATGGGGGTGCTGCTGTGGCGCGCCCTGGCCGAGGTCGTGAGGCTCCGCACCGGCGTCCCGATCGAGCCCGGGTTCGAGGGCCTCGGTGCCCTGGCCGGCGAGGGTCCGATCGACGCCAGGGCGGCCGCCGCCGTGCTGCGGAGCACGCTGGTGAACCTCGCCGTCGTCGTGGCCGTGACGCTGGTGGCGGCCACGGCGTTCTCGCGCTCGCTCATGGCCGACCCGCTGGCGCGCCTCACCGAGGCGACGCGGGCGTTCGCCGCCGGCGACAGGCACGCCAGGGCCAGGCTCGAGAGCGCCTCGGAGATCGGCGTGCTGGCGCGCTCGTTCGACGCGATGGCCGACGCCCTCTCCGCGGCGCAGGACCGGCTCGAGGCCAGGGTCGCGGCCCGCACGGCGGAGCTGCGCGCGCTCCTCGAGCTCTCGAACACGATCGCGATCACCGACGACCTGGCGCCGCAGCTCGAGGCCGTCCTCCACCGCCTCGTCGAGACCGGCTCCGCCGTCGCCGGCGAGGTCATCGAGATCGAGCCCTCCGGACGCCTGCGCACGGTGGCCGCCCTCGGCGAGGTGCCGGAGAGCCGCTTCCAGGTCCAGGAGGGCGACACCGCGCGGCCCGCCGCCTCCCGCATCGCGCAGGCCGCCGTCGTCGACGGCGACGCGCTGGCCCTGCCGCTGCGCGCCCGCGACGAGGTCGTCGGCGTGCTCCACGCCTACGCCCCGCCCGGGCGCGGCTGGGACGAGGAGCACGTCGACCTCGCCGCCGGCCTGGCGGCGCAGGCCGCGGTGGCGATCGAGAACGCCCGCCTCTACGAGCGCGCCAAGGGGCAGGCCGCCGACGAGGAGCGCCGCAGCCTCGCGCGCGAGCTCCACGACTCGGTCAGCCAGGCGATCTACGCCGTCGTGCTCAGCGCCCACACCGCCAGGCGCAAGCTCGACGAGGGCGACGCGGCGGGAGCCGGCGTCGCCCTCGACTCCGCCGTCGAGCTCGCCGAGGGCGCCCTGGCCGAGATGCGCGCCCTGATCTTCGAGCTCAGGCCCGAGGCGCTCGCCGAGGTCGGCCTGGTCGGGGCGCTCAGGCGCCAGCTCGACGGCCTCGAGCTGCGCCACGGCCTGCGTGCCGAGGCGACGCTGGGCGACGAGCCCGACCTCCCGTTCGCCGCCAAGCAGGAGCTCCTGCGGGTCGTGCAGGAGGCCCTCCACAACGTCGCCAAGCACGCGCGGGCGTCGGTGGTCACGGCCAGCCTCGGTACCGAGGACGGGCGCGTAGTGATCGTCATCGCCGACGACGGCGTGGGCTTCGACCCCGCGACCGCGCGGCCCGGCCACCTCGGCCTCACGTCGATGCACGAGCGCGTGGCCGCGCTGGGCGGCAGGCTCACCGTCGACAGCGCGCCGGGGGCGGGCACGCGCGTCCGCGTCGAGGCGCCGCTGACGGCGCCGGAGGTCAGGTCGTGAGCCGCCACCAGCTCGTCGGGGCGGCCCTGCTCGTCATCGGCCTCATGGCGTTCGCGCCCGACGCCTTCACCGGGCCGGCGCTCCTCCTCGGCATCGCCTTCGCGTTCTACGCGGTCTACCGCCGGAACCGCCGCCAGAGCTGGCCGCTGATCGCCAGCGGCGTGATAGCGAGCCTGGCCGCCACCGCCGCCGTCGACGCCGTCTTCCCGCGCTGGGACGAGGGCGTCGTGTTCCTGCTGGGCATGACCGCGACGTTCACCCTCGTCTACCTGCTCCCGCGCGACAGGGGCGGGGCGCGCTGGGCGCTGTGGCCGGCGCTGGCCTGGGCGTTCATCACCCTGGCCGCGAACGACCCGTGGGGCGGGCTGGCGCGCTGGATCGTGCCGCTCGTGATGATCGGCGCCGGGGTCGTGTTCCTCGGCTGGTCGAAGGGCAGCCGCTGAGGCGGCGCGCCCGCTCCTGACGCAGGACCCGACCCTCACGCGGGACGCGCCCCTGACGCGGGACGCGCCCCTGACGAGGGATCAGCCGCGGCGCGGGTCCACGGTGGCGCGCACGTGCTCCTCGAGGCCCGCGAGGCCCTCCAGCAGGGCGTCGAACTCGCGGCGGACGGCGTCGGGAACGCCGCTCGCGAGCTCCCTGGCCTCAGCCAGCAGCGCCGCCGCCGCCTCCGGCCCCTCGACGCGCAGCACCGGCTGCGCGGCGATCGTCAGCGCCCGCACCAGGTGCCAGCGCCCCGCGATCGAGCCGGCGCCCGGGGACCCCACGACGCCCCCGGCCCCCGGCGCTGCCTCGGCGCCCACCCCGGCGGCGCCCGCCCCTGCCGCGGCCCCGTCACCGTGAAGCGGCCGTAGCGCCTCCAGCGCCTCGCGCGCCAGCCCGTGCGCGAGGGTCGTCTCCTCCCGGCGCGCCGCCAGCGCGGCGGCCGTGTACAGGCTCACGCCCAGCCACGTGACGGCCGAGCCGCCCCCCACGGCCAGTCGGCGGCGCAGCTCCAGCGCCTCGCACGCCAGCTCCCAGGCCGTGGCGAGGTCGCCCGTGCGGGCGCGCTGGTCGGCCACGAACGTGAGCGACTCGGCCAGCCCCTCGGCGACGCCGGGGGCGCCCGGCGCGGCGTCGTGGTGCCGGCGAGCGATCGCCAGGCTCGCCTCGTACGACGCCAGCGCCGCGTCCGCGTCGCCGCGCGCCCTGGCGACGTGACCGGCGACGTCGAGCGCGATGCCGAGCTGGAGCTCGACGGCCACGTCGTCGCCGTCGCCGAGCCGCGCTCGCAGCTCGGCGACGGCCGACCCCACCAGCTCCGACGCCTCGTCCAGGCGCCCCGCGTGCATCCGGCTGCGCGCGAGCTCGACCCGCGCGGCGGCCAGCGCGACCGCTCGCGCCGGCCCGGGGTCGAGCGCCGCGAGCCGCTCGACCAAGGCCACGACGTGCTCGCGCAACGACGCCGAATCGTCCGCTTCGCCGCGGGCCGTGAGGTGGGAGGCCAGCGCCTCCTGGACCCTGACGGCGGCGACGAGGACCCCGACGTCGTCGGCCGCCACGAGGCCGTCGGCCTCAGCCAGCGCGCGCACGGCCTCGTACAGCGTGTCAGTGGCCCTCCCCTCGTCGCCCCGGTCGGCGTGGAACGAGGCGACGTCGATCAAGGCGTGCAGGTAGAGCGCCAGCGACCACTCGTTGACGTCGTCGTCGTAGGCGTCGCGCGCCAGTCGTATCAGCCTGACCAGCAGGGGTCGCCTCGCCGCCGTGTCGCCCACCTCGGCCAAGGCCGCCTGCGCGGTGCGCAGCCACGTCAGGTCGCCGTCCTGGTCGTCACCCTGACGCTCGAGCACGACGGCGAGGCGCCGCGCCAGCGCGCCGGACGCGTGCACGTCGCCCGCGCGGCGCGCGTCCCTCACCAGCCGATGGAGCGCCGCCGCCGCGTAGCGGCCGGCCTCCGGGTCGTCCTCGAGCAGGGCGACGGCCACCCTCATCAGGCCCGCCTCGCTCGCCGCGTCGTGCGGCACCGCGAGCTCGCCGCGCATGCACGCCTTCACCACCGCGGCGAGGGCCGCGGCCGCGGCTCCCTCGTCGAACCAGCCGGGCAGGGCCTCGAGCGCGACGTCGTGGTAGACGCGCTGCGCGAAGGCGGAGCGCGCGGCTCCCAGGCGGGCCGTCATGGCGTGGGGGTCGGCGGCGGCGAGCAGCGCCCGCGACGCGGCGTCAGGCTCGTCGGCGCCCAGGGCCCCCGCCACCGCGGCGACCAGCCAGTCCTCGAACTCCTGCCCCTGCAGCGCCGCCAGCGCCAGGGCGCGCTGCACGGCCTCCGGCGCCTCCTCGAGCCGGCGCGCGACGAGGTCGGCGAGGTCGAGCCCCCGGCTCAGCAGCTGCTCGAGGCCCGCCTCGGTCAGCTCGCCGGCGGGGTCCCTGCCCACGAAGAGGGCGCGTCCCCGCGGCGTCAGCGCGAAGCGCAGCAGCTCCTCGAGCAGGCGCGGGTTGCCGCCGGCGCGCTCGAGGAGCGCCCGTGCCTGCGCGGGCGTGAGCCCGGGCAGCGCCGCGCGCAGCAGGGGCGCGAGGTCCGCGACGGGCCCGAGCCTGATCACGTCGACGACGCCCCGCGCGGCGGCGTCCAGCGCGGCGAGCTCGGCCCCCGCCGGCGACGGCGGCGGGCCCTCCGGGTCGGCCGCCGCTCCCGCCGCCAGCCACTCGCGCTCCCAGTGGGTGACGACGAGCAGCAGCGGCCAGGGGACGGAGCGCAGCGCCCGCGAGAGCTCCGCCACGAACGCCGTGACGCCCGGGTCGGCGTACGAGAACTGCAGGTCGTCGAGGAGCAGGACGGCGGGCACGCCCGCGTCGGCGCCGAACAGCGTCCGCAGGTCGGCCACGACCTGCTCGGCCAGCGAAGCACGCCGCGCGCCGGCCGTCGCGGCGGCGTCGAGCGGCGCGGAGTCTCGGCGCCACTCGTCGTGGAGGCCCTTGAGCTCCATGCCGACCTCCCCGACCTTCTTGAGCAGGCCGAGGAACGGTACGGCGTCCGCGACGACGTCGGCGGCGAGCGCGCCGCCCATGCGCGCCGCCTTCACCAGCCGCTGCCGCCGACGCTGCTCGCGGTGGAAAGGCTCGAGGTGCGGGACGAGGTAGCCGTCGACGTGGCCGGGCAGCGCCCCGGACACGACCTGGTTGCGGCCGCCCGGGTCGGTGAGCCGCAGGCCCCACCACAGGAACGGCAGCGGCGCGCCCTGGTCGCACGCCTCCAGCGGCGGGTTCACCCGCAGGTTGTCGCCGTCCTCGCCCAGGGTCGGGGGCCAGTAGCCCGGCGCGCCGCCCTGTTCCCTGGCGACGAGGCGGGCGTAGAGCTCCTGCGCCAGGCGCGTCTTGCCCAGGCCGGGCTCGGCCAGCAGCACGACGACCCTGGGGCCGTCGCCGGCCCTCACGCTCTCCCAGTGCGCGAGCAGGCGCTCGAGCTCGGCGTCGCGCCCCGTGAACGAGCCGCGGGCGTCAGCAGCGAGTGTCACTGGCCGAGGTTACAGCGTGACCCGTGCTCTCACTCTCAGGCGCTAACCTGCACGGCGTGACAGCCGCACCCTTGGGAGGGGACCGCCCCGTCATGCTCCAGCGCGTCACGGAGCGAGTCCTGGTGGGACTGGGCCCGGTGCAGGGCGACCGCGCCCTGTCGAACAGCACCGTCGTCGCCGGCGCCGAGGCCACCATGGTCGTCGACACGATGATCTCGGCCGAGCTCGTGGAGCCGGTGAGGGCCGCCGCGGTCGAGCTCGGGTCTCGACCCGTCGCCTGGGTGCTGAACACCCACGGCGACAGGGACCACCTCGGCGGCAACGGGGCGTTCGAGGGCGCGCGCGTCGCGGCGCACCGCAGCGTCGCCGAGCACGGCCTCACGCGCGTCGACGAGCCGTTCGACGAGGCCTGGGAGACGGACCTGGGCGGCCTGCTCGTGCAGGTCAGCTACGTCGGGCCGGCGCACTCCGAGGGCGACAGCTTCGCCTGGCTGCCGGACGAGGGGGTGGCGATCACCGGCGACGTCGTGTTCAACGGACTCTTCCCGCTCGTGCGCGAGGACGTCGAGCGCTGGCTCTCGGCTCTCGACCGCCTCCAGCGGCTCGAGCCCACGCACGTCGTGCCCGGCCACGGACCGGTGGGGGACGCCCGCACCGTCCAGTGGCAGCGCGGTCTCCTCGAGGACGTCTACGAGGCGGTGAAGAGCCGCTACACGGCGGGCGTGCCGGCCCTCGAGGCGATCGAGGCCGGGCCGCCGGAGCGGTTCGCCACGCTGCCCCAGGCCGCCGCCCGTTGGCCGGGCGCGGTGAAGGGCATCTACCACGTGCTCGACGGCTTCAGCGGCGCCGGCTGAGGCGGTCGTCCCCGACTTTCGGCGGACGCGGCGCCCCGACGCTCGCCCCTATGATGAACCTCCGCATGACGAACCTCCGCGCCAGGGCGCCCAGAGGAGAGGACAGCCATGACTGACCGCAACGACCTCGCCAGCACCGAGACGACCACGAGCGCCCCCCGTGGGATCGGAGGGCTCTCCCCCATGCGCTACCTCGACAAGGCCATGAACTCGCTGCGGGACCTGGGCCTTATCCGCGACGGTACGACGACCCAGGACGCGCCCATCGTGGCGCTGCTGCAGCAGATCAGCGACCTCGACGAGGAGCGCGTCGTCGCGATCACGCGCACGCTCGCCCAGGCCTCGCTCTTCAACGACGTCGTGCGCGAGCAGGTCGCGGCGATGGAGGTCGGCACGCGCTACGAGCAGATCGCGAACTCGTTCAACTCGATCCGCGACGACGCCAAGGCACTCGTCGACCAGATCGAGGACGGCAAGCTCACCACGTGGGAGCGCCTGACGAACATGTGGATGAAGTTCACGCGCGGCGACATCGCCGACCGCTTCGACAAGATCAGGTCGTCCTACCTCGACGTCACGAAGGACACCCAGGACCAGATCAGGCGCGAGCGCACGATCCTCGAGGCCTACCAGGACTTCCGCGGCGCGCTCAAGGAGTCCGAGGTCCTGGCGTTCGAGGTGCTGAAGAAGGCCGAGGCCGAGGTCGAGGCCGCCAGGCAGCTCGTCGCCGAGCGCAACCGGACCGTCGAGGCCTACGCCGGCGACGACATGGCCGAGCGCGCGAGGCTCGAGCTCGCCCGCGACGAGGCCGTGCGCGCCCTCCAGGACTCCGACGCCCGCTACCAGATCGCCAAGGACCTCTCCGACAACCTCACGATCAGCTACAACACCTCCGAGGTCGTCATGGCGCGCCTGCTGCAGACGACCACGGCCAAGGAGCGCGTCCGCGCGCAGGCGGTCAGCTTCTTCAGCACGAACGAGACGGTGCTGACGGCCCTCTCGGCCTCGTTCACGGGCCTGTTCGGGCTGCACGAGGCGACCCGCACCGTCGAGACGATGAAGGAGGGCGTCAGCCAGTCGCTCGAGACCCTCTCCGAGATCGGCGGGAAGATCCAGGAGGAGGCGCTGAAGGCCGGCTACGGCCCCACGATCCGCGCCGACGCGGTCAAGAAGCTCGTCGACTCGGTGATCGAGTACCAGGAGAAGAGCCGCGACATCATCGCCGAGATGCGCGAGCTGGCGACGAAGAACGCGGCCGAGATCCGCGACGCGGTCGAGGACGGCAAGCGGCGCATGGCCAAGCTCGCGCGCGACACCGAGCGGGTCGTCGCGCAGACCGAGCGGACCGAGCAGCAGGGGTAGATGACCGACAGACGCGACGACGCCGACGCGGCCGAGCGACCCGCGCCGGACCAGGAGGCCGCGCCGGCCGCGGCCCCGCCGTCGGGGGCCGAGGGCGCCCAGCGGCCGGCCGCGGCCGAGGGAGCCCCGCCCGGGCCGGTCGGGGACGCCGCGCGGGTGGCCCCGACCGAGGCGGAGGACGCCGCGCCGGGACCCGAGGGCGCTGCCTCCGAGCCCGTCCAGCTCGACGACGTCATGCTGGCGATGGACGTCGTGGACACGCTCAGGCACCGCGAGCACCTGATCGCCCGGGAGCTGGCCGCCGGAGCCCGCGACGAGGACATGGTCGCGCGCCTGCGCCAGATCTACGCGGCGCAGGGCATCGACGTCCCCGACCGCATCCTCCAGGAGGGCGTCGAGGCCCTCAAGGAGAACCGCTTCGTCTACACGCCCAAGGGGTCGCCCGGCGCGAGGCGCTGGGCGCTCCTGTGGGTGAGGCGCGGCCGCGTGGCCGCGGCGGCCCTGGGCCTCGTGCTGCTCGTGGCGGCCGCGGTATACGGCTACGACGCCGCCGTCAGGGCGCCGCGGCGCGCCCTGGCGGGCGACCTCGCCAGCACCCGGGCCGCGATCGTCGCGCTGTCCGAGGTGCCGCAGGCCACCTCGGAGGCGAACGAGCTCTACCGGCAGGCGGAGCTCGCCCTCGGCCGCGGCGACCAGGGCGAGGCGCGCGAGGTCCTCGACGCCATGCGCGCCCTGCGCGCCCGGCTCGAGCAGGCGTACACGCTGCGGATCGTCACGAACCCCGAGACCGGCGTCTGGCGTGTCCCCGACGTGAACACGCAGGCCCGCAACTACTACCTGATCGTCGAGGCGATCGGACCGAACGGCCAACGGGTGCGCGTGCCGGTGACGTCGGAGGAGACGGGGATGGTGCGCGAGGTCAGCACCTGGGGCATGCGCGTCGACGAGGAGACGTTCGAGCGCGTGCGCCGCGACAAGCTCGACGACGGCATCGTCCAGGACGCGACCTTCGGGGTGAAGCGCGCCGGCACGCTCGAGCCCGAGTACGCGTACCCCACCACGGGTGGGGCGATTACGGAGTGGTGACCCAAGTGGCCAGCATGACGGGCGCCCAGGCGCTAGCCGCCATCACCGACGCGATCAAGCAGGAGCAGGAGCGCACGCGCAAGCTCGACGCCGACCTGGCCAGGGCCAACGCGCAGATCGTCGAGCTCGACGTGGAGCGCAAGGAGCTCCTCAGCGAGCTGGCCGAGGTGCGCGTCAAGTACCTCCTCTCCCGCGAGGTCGCCGAGCAGCTCAAGGGCTCCGACGAGCAGGTCATGAGGCTCCTCGAGGCGCGGGAGGCCGCGACGGCCGCCGTGCAGGCGCGCCTCGACGACCTGCAGGCCAGGCGGGCGGACCTCGAGGCCAGGCGGGTCGACCTGCAGCGCCAGCTGGAGGCGGCCGCCGAGGCGATCGACGAGGCCGAGGCCGAGGCGCAGCGTCGCCTCGCCTCGGACCCCGAGTACGTCGCTCAGCAGGAGGCCGCCAAGGCCGCCGAGCGCGTCGCCGTCCACGCCGACGAGAAGGCGACGCTCTCCGAGCAGGAGCAGGGCAGCAAGGGCAAGGCGTACCGCGCCGACCCGCTCTTCATGTACCTGTGGAACCGCGGCTACCTCACGCCCGCCTACCGCGCCGGCGGCGTCGTGAGGTGGCTCGACGGCAAGGTCGCGCGGCTGATCGGCTACGACGAGGCGCGGGCGAACTACGCCCGCCTCGTCGAGCTGCCCGTGCGGCTGCGCGAGCACGCCGAGCGCATGGGCCGGATCGCCGACGAGGAGCTGGCCAAGCTCAGGGCGCTCGACGAGAAGGCGCTGGCGGAGGCCGGCGTCCCGCGCCTCGAGGCCGAGCACACCGAGGTGCAGGCCGCGATCGCCGAGGTGGACGCCGCCATCGCCGAGGTCGCCGAGGCCGGCGCCGCCGCCCTCGACGAGCTCGGGCGGTTCGCGAAGGGCGAGGACGAGGAGTTCAAGAAGGCGATCCAGTACCTCTCCTCCGAGTTCGGCCGCGACGACCTCAAGGCGCTGCGCCGCGAGGCCCTGGCCACGCCCTTCCCCGAGGACGACGTGATCGTCGCCCGGCTCCTCGACGTCGAGGCCGCGCGGGAGCGCCACGCCAAGACCGTCGCCGAGCTCAAGGAGGTCGCCGAGGCCAACCGCAAGCGCCTGTCGGAGCTGGAGCAGGTGCGGCGCGAGTTCACGCGTCGCCAGTACGACGTGCCCGGCTCGACGTTCTCGAACGGCAACGTGGTCGGGACGGTCCTGACCCAGCTGCTCGTGGGCGCCCTGACCAGCCAGGCCTTCTGGCGCGTCCTCCAGCAGCAGCACACCTACCGCCCGCGCCGCGCCGACCCCCGCTTCGGCTCGGGCGGCTTCGGGCGCGGCTCCGTGTGGGGCCCCGTCGGCCGGGTCGGCAGGGACGTGGGTGGCGAGATCCTCGAGGAGGTGCTCGGGGGCTTGGGCGAGGTTCTGGGCGGCGGTCGGCGCGGCGGCGGCTGGGGCGGGGGCGGCTCGTGGGGCGGCGCCTTCGGCGGCACCGGCAGGGCGCGCTCGTCGGGCCGCAGCGGTGGCGGCGGTGGCGGCGGCTTCCGCACCGGCGGCCGCGCCGGCGGCGGCAAGGGGTTCAAGACGGGCGGGAAGTTCTGAGCTTCCGGGCCTTGGCCGCAAGGCCAAGGCCC
>Ga0123333_10005309_pt1 | contig 11690 bp, 10 predicted proteins | sample BioC12SIPDNA_3_FD_89957 | JGI IMG/M metagenome (GOLD analysis project Ga0123333, IMG submission 89957) | Anaerobic biogas reactor microbial communites from Washington, USA - Biogas_R2_B C12 SIP DNA | ecosystem: Engineered > Bioreactor > Anaerobic > Unclassified | place: Washington, USA...
AGAACCCGGCGGCGGTGGGCGGCGCGCTGCCCGGCGACGACTTTTACCTGACAGAGCCTGCCGCGGGTGGCGCGACCGGCGGCGGTGATTCTGTGGTGGATGCTTCTGACGCGACGGATTCCAGCCTGCCCGCCGCCTGAAAATAAACCGCTTTTCACAGGTAAACCACTGTGCTATAATCAAGGCACGCCGCGGCGGGCAGCCGCGGCGTGCCTTGCACATTACGGCCTGGGCGTGCTTCTGGGGCCGCCCTTGCGGTGCGGTGTGCGCGCCGGTTCCGGCCTGGTTTTCCGGGCCCGCCCGGCGCGGCATGCCCTGCCGTAGTGCCGCAGGGAAAACGAGGAGGGGCCATGAAAGCATCGCCTAAAACCAAAAAAGCGCTGGCTATGCTGGTGGGTGTGGTGTTCTGGCTGGTGGTGTGGCAGGTGGCCAGCCTGCTGATAGCCGAGCGCCTGTTTTTGCCATCCCCCCTGGATGTAGTGCGGGCGCTGGGACAGTTGGCAGTTACCGGGCAGTTTTGGGCCGCTTGCGGCACCAGCCTTTTGCGCATTGCGGGCGGGTTTGTGCTGGGGCTGGTGTTGGGCGCGCTGCTGGCGGTGTTGTCGGCGGCGTTCCGGGTGGCGGAAATACTCATCAGCCCCATGATGCAGCTGGTGCGCGCCACGCCGGTGGCCAGCTTTATCATTTTGGCGCTGGTGTGGGTGAACGTACGCTATTTAAGCACCTTTGTCAGCCTGCTTATCGTGCTGCCGGTCATCTACAGCACGGTGCGCAGCGGCATAGCCGCCGCCGACGGCCAGCTGCTGGAGATGGCAGACGTGTTCCACGTGCGGTTTTGGCGGCGGGTGCGCTTCATCTACCTGCCGGCGCTGCTGCCGCCGCTGATGGGCGCGGCCGAGCTGGCGGTGGGCATGTGCTGGAAAAGCGGCGTGGCCGCCGAGGTGATCGGCCTGCCGGCCGGCACCATAGGCGAACGGCTGTACCAGGCCAAGATTTTCCTGCAAACGCCCGACCTGTTCGCCTGGACGGTGGTCATCATTCTGCTGAGCTGGGGCTTTGGCCGGCTGGTGCTGTTTTTAATGCGCTTTGCCAGCCGCGCGCTGGAAGGGGGTGCCGCACGGTGAATGCTGCAAGTGGTATAGTGCTGGAGCATCTGGGCAAAACCTTTGGCGGGGGGCCGGTGCTGCAGGGCTTTTCGGCAAGCGTTGCCCCCGGCGAGGCCGTGGCGCTGATGGGCGCCTCGGGCGGCGGAAAAACAACGCTGGCACGTATCATCATGGGGCTGGAAAAGCCGGACACCGGCCGGGTGCTGGGCACAGAACATCTGCGCTTTGCCTGTGTGTTCCAGGAGGACCGCCTGTGCGAGGGCTTTACGGCTGTGGCCAACGTGGCGCTGGTGCTGCCCCGCCACAGCCCGGTGGACGTGCCGGCCGCCCTGCGGCAGACGGGCCTTTCAGCCGAGGAGCTGGCCAAGCCCGCGGGGAAGCTGAGCGGCGGCGAGAAGCGCCGGGTGGCCCTGGTGCGGGCCATGGAGGCCCCAAGCGACGTGGTGGTGCTGGACGAAGCCTTTAAAGGCCTGGATGCGGCAAGCCGCCTGCAGGCCTACGCCTATGTGAAAAGCCGCCTGGCCGGCCGCACGCTGCTGCTGATTACCCACGACCCCGCCGAAGCCGAGGCCTTTGGCGCGCGGGTGGTGCCGGTGCAAAAGGCGGGCGGGGCAGAAGCCGGGCCGCCGCCTGCCGATGACTGATAGAATGCCTTTTGGGAAGGAGGGTTGCCCGATGCGCGTGTATGACGAGCTGGACAAAATGATTGTAAAACTGCTGCACGACCTGACCCTGCGGCCCAATTACAAGGGTTTTCGCTATATCCTCGACGCGGTGCGTATCATTCTGCGCTACCCGGACGGGCAGTGTTTGATCACCAAAGACGTCTACCCGGTGGTGGCCAGGGAAAACGCAACCACCAGCGCGTCGGTGGAGCGCTGTATCCGCCACTGCGTGGAAACCATATGGGACTACGCCCCGGCTGTAAGCCTGGAGGATTTTCTTTTCCTCTCGGCCATTGAGCGCCCCACCAACAGCGTTTTTCTGGTGGCGGTGGCCGTTAACATCATGAACACATACGGCAGCGCGGCCCAGGAGCTGATGTGACTGCCCTGCGGCGCGGCACAAGCGGTGAAAAAATGGTGTTTCACTTGCCAGCGTCTGCCCGGCTGGTATATAATACATAGTTAACCAGGCTAAAGAATCGGGCGCCGCGCCCGATGATTATAGTAATAAGACCATAGGGACGAGGAGGCGGACGCTTGAGGAAGCGGGCTGCGCGGGTTTGGGCATGGGCGCTGGCACTGGCGCTGTGCCTGGCTTTGCTGTGCCCGCTTTCGGCGCTGGGCGCCGAGGCCCAGGTGGAGGTGGGCGCCGAGGCCTACGTGGTGATGGATGCCGCCACCGGCCAGGTGGTGGCCGAGAAAAACGCCCATATGGTAAACTACCCCGCCAGCATCACCAAGATAATGACCCTGGCGCTGGTGCTGGAAAATGTGGACCTGGCGAAGGATTCCGGCACGCTGGTAACGGTAAGCGACACCGCGGTGGACGCGCTGATCCCGCGTGCCTCGCAGGTGGCGCTGGTAAAGGGCGAGCAGGTACCGCTGCTGGATTTGCTCTATGCCACCATGATAGAATCGGCCAATGACGCCAGCCACGCGCTGGCTGAGTTTGTGGCCGGCAGCATGGAAGATTTTGCCGTGCTGATGAACGACAAAGCCGCGGCGCTGGGCCTTTCCGGCAGCCGCTTTGTGAACCCCAGCGGCCAGCCGGACGACAGCCACGTGACCACCGCCTACGACATGGCGGCCATCACCCGCTGGGCGCTGGGCGTGCCGGGCTTCCGGCAGTTTTTTTCGGCGGTGGAGTACACCATGGCCCCCACCGGCCTGCAGCCGGCCGGGCGGCAGTTCAACTCCGCCAACCTGCTGCTGATGCCCTTTACCCGCTACCACTGCGACGGGGTGACCGGCAGCAAGACCGGCTATACCGACAACGCGCTGTACACCATGGTAACCACCGCCAGGCGGGGCGATACCGAGCTGATTTGCGTGGTGCTGAAGTGTGGCACCAACAACCTGAAATATGATGATACCAATGCGCTGCTGGACTATGCCTTCGGCAACTTCCGCCGGGTGAGCTATGCCGCCGCCGATTTGGCGCTGGGCACACTGCCGGTATACGGCGGCGGCACCGAGGCGCTGGGCGAGCTGCCCCTGCAGGGCACGGCCGACGCCAGCTTTTTGCTGCACAACAGCCTGGGGCCGGAGGCCGTGCAGGTGACACTGGACGCGCCCGACCGCTATGTGATGGGCGAAAGCTTTGCGCCGGTGGCGGTATTGGGCCTGCCGGAGCAATGGTCGGCCCAAAGCGGTACGCTGGCCACCATGCCGCTGGTGCTGGCCGGGCTGGACGAGCTGCTGGCCACCAGCACGGGTGGCGCGCGGCCGGCCGGGCAGCAGGGCGAGCCGGTATCGCCATGGGTATGGCTGGCCATTGGCATACCGCTGCTGCTGGTGTGCGCCTTTGCCGGCAGGGTGCTGTATGTGCGCCACCGCCGCCAAAAGCGCCGCATGGCGCGCCTGGCCGCCGCCCGGGCCTACAAGCCCGTGCGCCTGGCCGACCGCCCCAAACCCCCACAGCGCACACCGGAAAAAGGCAAGCGCGTTTACACCCCCGCCGCCGCGGCGCGGCAGCAGCAGCCCGGCCTGCGGGTGGCGTCCCGCCAGGTGTATACCATCCAGCCCCGCCGCGCGGGCGAGCGGGCCCGGTAAAGCCTGCAACAAAAGCAAAAACGGCAAAACCGCACCTTGCAGGGTGCGGTTTTTGGCTTGTGTGGCGGCCATGTGGGGTAAAAGCAATACGGCTTTTCACCTCGGTTTTCTTGTGTTTTCGGGCCCAAGCCGGTATAATCATATGGTAAACCAACTTGAAAACAGTTTCGCTGTTTTCAAGGCGCAGGCGCGGCCTGCGCGGCGCGGCCTGCGCGGCGCGCACTGCGCGCCGTTTACTATATACGGTGTTCACAACCCGCCCAACGGGCGGGATGGCACGGCAGGATGCCGCGTACTTGAAAATCATCTTGGGAGGATTTTCAAGTTAGCTGAGTATAAAACACCAACACAACAGGAGGTGGCGGCGTGAAAACGACTTTGGTGGGCTACACCGGCTTTGTGGGCGGCAACCTGGCCGCCAGCCACCGGTTTGACAATCTCTACAACTCGGCCAACATCACCACGGCCTTTGGCGCCGACAACGGCCTGGTGGTGTACAGCGGCATGCCCAGCGAAAAATTCCTGGCCAACGCCGACCCCGCCGCTGACTTGGCCCGCGCACAGGGGGCACTGGAGAACATACGCGCCATGCGGCCCGAGCGGCTGGTGCTGATAAGCACCGTGGACGTTTACCGCAAGCCCTATGGCGTGTACGAGGACAGCCCCGCCGGCGGCGATGGCCTGCCCGCCTACGGCCAAAACCGCCTGGCGCTGGAAGGCTGGGTGCGGCAGGAGTACCCCGACGCGCTGATACTGCGCCTGCCGGGGCTGTTTGGCAGGGGACTGAAAAAGAATTTCATCTATGATATCTTCAACCTGACGCCGGCCACGCTGACGGCGGCGAAATATGCGGAACTGGCTGAAAAAAACCCGCTGGTGGCCGAAAGCTACGCGCAGGACGACGCCGGCTTTTACCGGCTGAAAAAGCTGCCGGATGAGCAGGCGCAGGCACTGCGTGAATTTTACCGCCACAACGATTTCAACGCCACCCGCTTTACCGACAGCCGCTCGGTGTTCCAGTTTTACAACCTGGCTCAGCTGTGGGACGACATCGGCCGCTGCCTGAAGGCCGGGCTGAAGCTGGTGAACCTGGCCACCGAACCGGTGGAAGCCGGCATGCTTTACCGCACGCTGTTTGGCGCCGCTTTTGAAAACCACCTGGACGCGCCGCCCTTCCGCTACGACATGCGCACCTGCTACGGGCGGGAGCTGGGCGGACTGGACCATTACATTGCCGACCGCGCCGACGTGCTGGCCGGCATTGCCCGCTTTGCCCGCGGGGCATACGGCGACGCCGCGCTGCCGCCGCAGGAAGGGGCGACGCCATGAAGCTGGCAGCTTCCCAGCTGGCCTGGGCGCCCGAGGACGAGCACACCGCGCTGGGCATGCTGGCCGATTATGGCTTTGCCGGCCTGGAGATAGCGCCCACCCGCTTTGCCGGCCCCACGCCGTACGCCCACCCCGAAAAAGCCGCCGGCTACGCCAAAGCGGCACAAACCGGCCACGGCCTTGCGCTGTGCAGCATGCAAAGCATCTGGTATGGGCAGCAGGGGTCTATTTTTGGCCCCGAGCGCGCCGCCCTGCTGGACTACACCAAGGCGGCCATTCGCTTTGCGCAGGCGGGCGGCATAGGCAACCTGGTGTTCGGCTGCCCCAAAAACCGGGTGATGCCGCTGGGCGTGGTGGTGGAGGACGCCCTGCCCTTTTTTAAAGAGCTGGGAGACTACGCCCACGCCCATGGCACGGTGCTGGCGCTGGAGGCCAACCCGGCCATCTACAACACCAACTTTATCAACTTTACTGCTGAGGCCTTTGCCTTTGTGCGGCAGGCGAACAGCCCCGGCCTGAAAGTGAACCTGGACGTGGGCACCCTGCTGGCAAACGCCGAGCCGCTGAGCGACATTGAGGGGCATGTGGGGATGCTCAACCACGTGCATGTGAGCGAGCCGCACCTGGCGCCGGTGGCGCGGCGCGAGCTGCACAGCCAGCTGGCGGGGCTGCTGCGCAACGAAAACTATGCCGGGTTTGTCTCGCTGGAGATGCAGGCCCAGCCGATGGATGTGCTGCAAAAAACGTTGGCCTACATGGTGGGGGTGTTTGGATGACGATGGACAACCTGCCCGGCGTGCCCAACTTTGAGCTGGAGGAATTCTTCCCCAGGCGGCGGGGCTATTGCCTGCTGATCCCGGTCATCAACGAAAACGGGCGCATCACGGCCCAGCTTATGCGCGGCTTGCGTGCCGGTGTGCCCAAATGGGTGGACATTGCCGTTTGCGACGGCGGCAGCACCGACGGCAGTGTGGCGCCCGAGCGCCTTAAAAAGCTGGGGGTGCGGGCACTGCTGGTGAAAACCGGCCCCGGCCGGCAGGGCGCGCAATTGCGCACCGGCATTTGGTGGGCGCTGCGCGAGGGCTACAAAGGCATACTGACGATAGACGGCAACAACAAGGACAGCATTGAGAGCGTGCCGCGCTTTATAGAAAAGCTGCGCGAGGGCTATGACCTTGTGCAGGGCAGCCGCTTTGTGCCGGGGGGCCTGGCTGTGAACACCCCGGCCAGCCGCCTGCTGGCCGTGCGGGCGCTGCACGCGCCGCTTACCAGCCTGGCCGCCGGCCACCGCTTTACCGACACCACCAACGCCTTCCGCGCCTATTCCCGGCAGTACCTCACCCACCCGGCCGTGCAGCCGCTGCGCAATATCTTCTCCGGCTACGAGCTGCTGGCCTACCTGAGTACCCGCGCCACCCAGCTGGGCCTGCGCGCCTGCGAAGTACCCGTGGCCCGGGTGTACCCCAAAACCGGTAAAACGCCCACCAAGATAAAGGGCCTGGCCGGCAACTGGGACTTATTAAAAATACTGGCGGCCAACGCCATGGGCGCTTACGACCCGGCTTTCTATTAAAGCGGGTGCCTCAAGCGGCACCACCGAGCCCCGGCACCCTTTGAGAAGCGCCCAGACAAACCACTGGAGGAAAACACCCCTTGCCTTACGACAAGATCATCATCGGCGCCGGGCTGTACGGCCTGTACGCCGCCCGTTTTTGCGGCCGCCAGGGCCAGCGGGTGCTGCTGCTTGAAAAAGACGCAGTGCCTTTTTCCCGTGCCACCACCATCAACCAGGCGCGGGTGCATATGGGCTACCACTACCCGCGCAGCCTTTCCACCGCGCTGGGCACGCGGGATTATTTCGAGCGTTTTGTAGACGATTTTGCCTACTGTATCAAGGCGGACTTCCAGCAGGTGTACGCCACCAGCGCCCATTTCAGCTGGACGAACGCCACCGAGTTCAAGCGGTTTTGCAACGCGGCGAATATTCCCTGCGACGAGATATCGCCCGACAAGTACTTCAAGCCCGGCCTGTGCGACGGCGCGTTCATCACCCGGGAATATACCTACGACGCCGTGCTGCTGCGCCGCCAGCTGCTGGACGACTTGGCCGTGCTGCCCAACGTGCAGCTGCGGTTTTCGGCCGGGGTTACGGGCATAGAGCAAAGCGGCGGGCACTGGGTGGTGCACACCGCCGCCGGCGAGCGGGAACAGACGGCTTACCTGCTGAACACCGCCTACGCCGGCGTGAACGAGGTGAACGCCCTGGCGGGGTTCGAGCCGTTCAGCATCAAGTATGAGTTGTGTGAGATGATTTTGTGCGAGGCCGACCACGCGCTGGAAGGCGTGGGCATCACGGTGATGGACGGGCCGTTTTTCTCCATTATGCCCTTTGGGCGCACGGGCATGCACTCGCTTACCAGCGTCACCTTCACACCCCACCTTTCCAGCAGGGAAAAGTTGCCCGCTTTTCCCTGCCAGGCCAAAAGTGGCGGCGCCTGCACCCCCGAAAACCTTGCCAACTGCAACGACTTCGCGGCCCGCCGGCAGAGCGCCTGGGCGGCCATGGGCCAGCTGGCGCGCAAGTACCTGCGCGAGGAGTACGATTTTGTGCTGAAGGGCTCGCTGTTCTCCATGAAGCCGGTGCTGAAGGCCAGCGAGGTGGACGACAGCCGCCCCACTCTGGTGCGGGTGCTGCAGGAGGGGCCCACGTTTGTCAGTGTGCTCAGCGGGAAGATCAGCACGGTATACGATTTGGAGGAGGTGCTGTAGATGGAGAACCGGGAGAAAAACTATGTGTCGGCGGTGGTCTATCTGGGCAACGAGGCCGGCTGCGCCGCGCCCTTCCTCGCCGAGCTGTGCGGCCGCCTGGCCGAGCGCTTTGAGCAATATGAGCTGGTGTTTGTGAACGATGCCAGCGGCGACGGCACCGAGGCCGAGGTGCGCCGTTTTATAGACGAAATGGACGCCCCGCCACCGGTGACTTTGATACACCTGAGCCTGCGCCAGGGTGTGGAGGCCGCGATGAACGCCGGGCTGGACATGGCCGTGGGCGACTTTGTGTGGGAGTTTGACACCATGGCCATGCCCTACCCGCCCGAAATGATTTTAAAGGCGTACGACGCCTGCATAGAAGGGCACGACATTGTGAGTGTGTCGCCCAGCAAAAACCGCGGGGCGGGGGCGGGGCTGTTTTACCGGCTGTTCAACTCGGCCAGCCGTTCGCCCTACCCCCTGCGCACCGATGTGTTCCGGCTGCTGAGCCGCCGGGCCATCAACCGGGTGCGCAGCGTGACGGCGTCCACCCCCTACCGCAAGGCGGCCTATGCGGCCAGCGGCCTTTCCATGAAGCAGCTGGTGTTCCCCGGCAGCGCGGGGCGCGCGGTGGAGCATCTGCGCTTTTCCCGCGCGGTGAGCTCGCTGGCGCTGTACACCGACGTGGGCAGCCGAGTGTCGCTGGCCATCGCTTTCATTATGCTGGCGCTGATGCTGGTGGCGCTGGTGTATACATTGGTGGTGTTTTTTGCCGGGGCGCAGGCCCCCGCCGAGGGCTGGACCACCACCATGCTGCTGCTTACCGGCGGGTTCTTCGGCGTGTTCCTTATTATGTCCATCGTGCTGAGGTACCTCTCGCTGCTGGTGGAGCTTATCTTCCGCAAGCAGAGCTACCTGGTGGAGAGCGTGGAGAGGCTGGTATGACGCGCACCCTGCGCGCCGGTGGCTTCGCCCGCCGGTTTTTGGACAAACAACTGGGCCGGTTGCCCTTTTGGCTGCTGGTGGCCGGGCTGGTGCTGGTGCGCCTGCTGATAGCCGCCTGCCAGCGGGTGTATCTGACGCCTGAGGGCGCCCCGCTGGACGACATGCTGATGGTACGCGCCGCCCAAAGCCTGGTGGAGGGCGGCTGGCTGGGTGGCTACGGCGCCTTTGCCATAGCCAAGCACATGGGCTTTGCGCTGTGGCTGGCCGGGCTGCACACACTGGGGCTGCCGCTGCTGGTGGCCAATACGGCGCTGTGGTTGGCCGCCGCCGGCTTTGCCGCCTGGGCGCTGCGGCCGGTCTTCCGGGGGAATTTGTCCCGGCTGGTGCTGTTTGCCTTTTTGGCGTTCCAGCCGTTTTCGTGGGCGCCGTTTACGCTTAGGGCCTACCGTGATGCCATCTTCCCGGCCTTTTGCCTGGTGCTGTTTGCCGGGGTGGCTGGGTTTGCGTTGCGCATCGGGCAAACAAAATTGCGCGGCGGGGTGCTGTGCGCCGTGGGGGCGGGCCTGGGCCTGGCCGGCGGCTGGCTGCTGCGGGAGGACGGCGCCGTGCTGCTGGTGTTTGCCGGCTGCGCGCTGGCGGTTACCCTTTTGTTTGTGCTGTTTTCCGGCCGCGGCCGCAAAGGGACAAACGGCGGTCGGCCCATCGCACCGCAAAATATGGCACAGCCCTTTTCAGACGCATCAGCCCGGGCGGTGGAGGGAACTCTGCCGCAGGGCGCAGCCCCCGCGCCGCCAGCCGCTGTAAAGCCCGCGGCCAGCCGCAAGCTGGCCCGCAGCCTGCTGGCGTTGCTGCCCTTTGCCATGCTGGCGGCCGGGGTGCTGGGTTTCAGTGTGGCCAACAGCGCGCATTACGGCGTTTTTATGGTGAGTGATCTGTCCTCGGGCAGTTTCCCGCAGGCGTATGGGGCGCTGGCGGCGGTAAGCCGCGCCGAGAGCGGCGATGTGCAGCGGGTGCCGGTAACGCGCGCCGCGCTGGGCAAGCTGCTGGCCGAGGTGCCGTCCCTGGCGCCGCTGCAGGACGCCCTGGCCACCGGGCCGGTGCTGAATGGCTTTGCCAGTAAAGAAACCGGCGAATACGGCGGCAGCTTTTACTATGCGCTGCGCCTGGCGGCCCAATTGGCCGGCAAAACGCCCGACGCGCAAACAGCCCAGGCCTATTGGCAAACGGTGGCCGACGAGGTGGCCCTGGCGGTGGACGAAGGGCGCCTGCAAAGCGAAAGTATTTCCGCCTCGGTGCTGCCGCACTTTACCGGCGACCTGCTGGGGCCAACCGTGGCCGAAACTGGCAGCGGCTTTTTAGCCGTGATGACCTTTGCCGACACCGACCCCCGCCCGGCAGAGAGCGTGGGCGAAGCCGATGCCATTGACGCGGTGGCGGCATTTTTGCACAGCCAGCCCCAGCGGGGCTATGTGGCCGGCACCGATGAACCCTACTACAACACCCTGCAAAAAGCGGTGTTCCTGCTGTGCGATATTCTGACGTGGGTGTATCGCATTGCCATCTGGCCGCTGTTTGTGTTGGCGCTGGTGGGCATGGTGCGGCTGTTTATTACGGCAAGACGGGGGCCAGAAAGCGGAGATCTGAATCCAAAAAACAGCGATAAATATCATATTATCAGCAAAACAGCACCTGGCGAGCCACTTGGCGCAAAACCTGGCGCACCAGGCGGGCAGCGGGTGAACCCTATGCGCTTGCTGGCGGCCATCATGCTGCTGGGGCTGCTGCTCAGCTTTTTGCTGCGGCTGGTGGTGGCAGGGGTTATGGAAGTGGCGGCGTTTGGCATTGGCACCTATGTGATGTATCTGGCGGGCGGGGTGCCGGCGCTGCTGTTGTTCTGTGCGCTGGGCTCGGCGCTGCTGGTTAAAAGGGAAACCCCGCAGGCCGTGAAGTGAACTGACCCCAAAAAGTTAGACAAAGAATGAATTAAGCAGCCATAAGGGCTTGTTGTCTGTGAAGAGCAGGCGGCAAGCCCTTAAGCTTTGCCTTGATACGACGGTTGTTGTAGTAAGAGAGATAATCAGTGAGTTCAGCCACAAAATGCTCCATAGACTCAAAATCCTGTAGGTAAAGCAGTTCGCTTTTAAGGTGGCCAAAAAAGTTTTCCATGATGGCATTGTCCAAGCAGTTGCCCTTACGGCTCATGCTTTGTCGGATTCCCTTTTTTCTGAGCATCCGTTGGTACTGTTGGTGTTGGTACTGCCATCCTTGATCGGAGTGGAGTATGAGATTTGTGTCATCCGGTATCTGCAAAAATGCCCGAACCAGCATATTCGACACCATGGAAAGAACCGGGCGCTCTGAGATGCTGTAACCCACAATATCCTGGCTATGCAAGTCAAGGACAGGAGAAAGGTAAAGCTTCTTCCCAAACAGGGCAAACTCGGTCACATCCGTCACCCACTTCTGGTTTGGTGCGGTGGTGCCAAAGTCGCGCTCCAGCAGGTTTGGGGCAATCTTGCCAACCTCGCCTTTGTACGAACGGTACTTCTTCATCCGCACTCGGCACACAAGGCCTGCTTCACGCATCAGGCGCTGTACGGTTTTATGGTTGATGGTATAGCTTCGGTTGCGAAGCTCCATTGTGATGCGGCGGTAGCCATACCGTCCTTGATGTTCGTGAAAAATGTGGGTTATTTGCTCTCTAATTTGGATATACTTGTCCGGCTGGATAAGCCGATTGGCATGATAGTAGTAGGTTGCACGGGGCAATTGAGCGACAGAAAGCAAATGTGCTAATGGATATTCTTGCCTTAGTTTTGTTATCACCTGCGTTTTTTGCGTA
>Ga0123333_10005310_pt1 | contig 11687 bp, 12 predicted proteins | sample BioC12SIPDNA_3_FD_89957 | JGI IMG/M metagenome (GOLD analysis project Ga0123333, IMG submission 89957) | Anaerobic biogas reactor microbial communites from Washington, USA - Biogas_R2_B C12 SIP DNA | ecosystem: Engineered > Bioreactor > Anaerobic > Unclassified | place: Washington, USA...
CCTTCAGAGTCGGAGTCTGACACTCTATCCAGCTGAGCTACGGGCACATACGCTTTATGCGCTTATGTATTGTAGCGGATGATCCGCAGCTTGTCAAGGCAAAACCCATTCAAACCCGGCGCAAACTTGCAAAACTCCCTCCCATATGCCGGCAGCGCTTTCCATTCCTTAAAGAAAATGATATACTATGGTTTTGGTGGCTCCCCCATCCCTCCGGCCCATACTGAAGCAAAGGAGTGCGAGCCGCAATGGATCATTCCCCCACCGCTCGCAAAAAGCGCAGCCTTCCCCTGCCTTCCAAAAGGCTGCTTGCCTGGTTGTGCGCCCTGCTGCTGGCGGCAAGCACCCTGCCGCTGTATGTCCTGTCCTTGTACAATCACCCCTACTATGACGATTACCAGTTCTCCGCAGACGTACATGCCGCCTGGAGTGAGACCCGCAGCCTGCAAGCGGTGCTTCAGGCTGCTCTAAAAAGCGCGGCCAGCATCCGTGCCTCCTGGCAGGGAACCTATACCGGCACCATTTTAAGCAATCTCCAGCCCGGAGTTTTTTCGGAAAGCCTGTACTTCCTCACCACCTTTGTGCTCCTCACAGCCTTTGTGCTCTGCTTCGGCTTTTTTCTGAAGGTTCTTTTTGGGGATCTGCTGGGTCTTGACAGGCCTTCCCTGGTGATATTGATCAGCCTTACCCTCACCCTGCTGGTGCAGCTCATGCCCGATCCGGATGAAGCCTTCTTCTGGTTTAACGGAGGCATCGGCAACACTTTCATCTATTCCCTGCTGGTGCTAAGCCTGGGGCTGTGTGCCCGACTGCTCCGCACCGCCTCCCGCGGAGCGCCTATCTTCCTCACTCTCGCCCTGCTGATTCTCATGGTGCTGCTGGGCGGCGGAAGCTATGGGGGCGGGTTGTTTGGCCTGTGCCTGTACCTGGGGCTCACCGCCTGGGCCTTTGTCCGCAGGTGGCCAAAGGCTCCGCTGCTTCTTATGTTCACGCTGGTTTTCCTGGGCTGCTTCCTGTACAACATGTCGGCGCCGGGGAATGCGGTCCGGGCCGGTGTGATTGCCAGCAGCATATCCCCTGTGAAAGCCGTTGCCCAGGCCCTGTACTATGGCACGGCCCTGGCAGGCAGCTTCCTGTCACTTCCCCTGCTGGGGGTGACGGCCCTGGTCCTCCCCTTCTTATATACCGCCGCCAAGGCCAGCCCCTTCTCCTTCTCCCATCCCTGGTTATGGCTTCTGGGCGGCCTGGGCCTGTTCTGCACCCAGCTGGTCCCGCCCCTCTATGGCGGCGTGTTTATCGGCGGGGGCCGCATTGTGGATACCTACTGGCTAAGCTTTGTGGTGCTGTGGCTTCTGTATGCCTTTTATCTGACGGGCTTTGCCCTGCGCCGGCTGGAGAAAGCCGGGCGCGCCCACCTGCCGGCCTCCTTCCCCGCACCCGTCAAGCAGGGTCTGGTTCTGGCTTCTGCCCTCGTGCTGGTGGTGGGTTGCCTTGGCTACAAACGCCCCGCGGACAAAACCTACGGCCTGCCCAACCTGGCGGGGATGAGCGCGGCCCTGTCCATTGTAACCGGGGAGGCCCGGCAGTATGACCGGGAGATGACGGCCAGAGAGGTCCTGCTGAACGATGCCTCCCAGCCCGAGATTACCCTGAGCCCCCTTTCGGTGGTTCCGGAACTGTTTATGAAGGACCAGCTGACCCTGGACGCAGGGGAAACCGTGCGGCTTATGCTTCAGAAGTACTATGGAAAAACCGCCATCCACCTGGCGGGAGAGGAGGCTGCCCCGTGAGCAAAAAAATCCTGGCCTTTCTCTGCGTGATTTTGCTGCTGTTAAGCCTGCTCCCCGTCTATGGCCTCTCCTTTTTCAACCATCCCTTTTATGACGATTTTGGTTTTTCCATCAAGCCCCACGCTGCCTGGCGGAACACCGGCAGCCACATGGCCGTCCTGCGCGCCGCCTGGGAGAACACCCTGGGTACCCGCAATACCTGGGAGGGTACCTATACCACCACTTTTCTCAGCGGTCTCCAGCCCGGTGTCTGGGGAGAAGATCATTACTGGATCGGTACCTTTGTGCTGGTTACGGGGCTGCTGTTGGCCCTGGGCTTCTTCCTGTGGCAGGTGCTGGGGAAAACCCTGCACGCGGATGCCCCCACGGTTATCATCGCCTTTTGCGGGCTGGCCTTTTTGATGGTGCAGCTGGCCCCCAGCCCATCGGAGGCCTTCTTCTGGTTCAATGGGGGCGTGGCTTATACCTTTCTGTGGAGCCTGCTGCTGTTGACCGCCGGATGCTGGCTGGCCTATGCCCGCTTAAAAACCAGGGGCAAGTCCGCCGCTCTCTTTGCTTTGCTTCTGGTACTCGCCGTGCTCCTGGGCGGAGGCAAATATTCCATGGTTCTTGTGGCGCTGCTCCTGGCCCTCGCCTTTACCCTCCTGGCTTTTGTACGGCGGCATCCAAAGCGCCTTGCCTTTGCTATGCTGACCCTGGTCCTCCTCCTGTGCCTGGCCTTCAGCGCATCCGCCCCCGGCAATGCCGTCCGGGCCAAGACTCTGCAGGGCGGTCTGAGCGCCCCCATGGCCGTGGCCCAGGCCCTCTATTTTGGCCTGGCCCTCATGGGCCATTGGTTCTCCCTGCCCCTGTTGGCGGTAGCTCTGATTTTAACCTGGCTCCTGCTGCCCACCCTGCGCCGGAACAGCGCAGCCTTTGCCCATCCCCTGTGGGTCACCCTGGCTGCCCTATGCCTGTTCTGCGCCCAGCTTGCCCCCACCCTCTATACAGGCAACTTTCTGGGGGATGGCCGGGTGATGAACACCTATTACTACTCCTATTGCCTGATGGTCTGCGGCCTTGCCACCTACTGGGCAGGTTTTCTCCTGTCAAGGAACACCGGCATCCAGCCGGAGCCCTCGCCCCGGGTTTCCCTTCCTGTGCTGGCTTTAGCCGCCGTGCTCCTGGTGGTGGGCATGGCAGCCTATCGCCCCCAGGGCCGGGAAAGCTATGGCCCTCAGAACTCCACCGCCGGTACGGCCGTTTTCTCTCTCCTCAAGGGGGAAGCCCAGGCCTATGACCGGCAAATGGATACGCGGGATGCAGCCATGAACGACCCCGCCCAGACAACCGTTGCCCTCCGCCCCGTGGACCCGGTTCCCAAGGTGTTTATGGGCGACGCGGCAGACAGCCAGGCCATCGATTATGTGCTAAGCCTCTATGCGGAGTATTACCGCAAGGAGTCCGTAACCCTTGTCCCAAAGGAGTAACGCGATGTTGCTGGAAGGAAAGAACGCACTCATTACCGGATGCGCCCGGGGCATCGGCCATGCCCTGATGACGGCTTTCGCCCGGGAGGGCGCCAATGTATGGGCCTTTGCGCGCAAGGAAAGCGCGAGCTTTATGGAAGATTGCCAAGCTCTGTCCCAGCGGCACGGGGTCTGGGTGCGGCCTGTGTATACCGAACTCACCAACGAGGCCGCACGCAAGGCGGCCTTTGCCCAGGTGCTGGCGGACAAGCAGCCTTTGGACATTCTGGTGAACAACGCGGGAATCATGGGAGAGGACAGGCTCTTCCAGATGACATCCGAAGCGGAAATGCGCAGCATCTTTGATGTCAATTTCTTCGCCCTTCTGGAGGTCACCCGCTTTGCGACCCGCCTGATGGCCCGCCGCAGCCGGGGAGCGGTGGTAAACATCGCCAGTGTGGCTGGCCTGGATGGGGACAGCCGGATCGACTACTCGGCCAGCAAGGCAGCTGTCATCGCCGCCACCCAAAAGCTGGCGCGGGAGTATGCGGGCCAGGGCATCCGGGTCAACGCCCTTGCCCCCGGTTACACAGATACGGATCTGGTCAGCGGTCTTTCCCAAAAGGTTCGCCAGGAAACCCTGGCCAGGATTCTCCTGGGACGCCCGGCCGATCCCATGGAAATTGCCCAGGTGGCGGCATTTCTGGCCAGCGACAGAGCCAGTTACGTTACCGGCCAGACCTGGCGGGTGGACGGCGGCATCCTGTAGCAGCGCTTATCAACAGCAAGGAGGAAATCCCATGAGCAATCTGAATAAATACGTAGACGCCTTTGCAGCCGCCCTGGAAGTGGCGCCGGACCAGGTACCTTCTCTGGTCTACGGCGAAAGCCCTTCCTGGGACAGCGTAGGCCATATGACTTTGGTGGCCAGGCTGGAGGATGCCTTTGATATCATGATGGAGATGGATGATATCATCGATTTGAGTTCTTTTGAAAAGGGCAAGGAGATTCTGCGGAAGTATGATGTGGACATTTGATCGTTTCGGCAGCCAGGTTGCCGTTGTCGACGAATTTGGTCAGCGCCTTTCCTACGCAGAGCTGGCCCGGGAGGGCCGCGCTCTGTGCCAGGCTGTCGGGAGCCGCTGCCTGGTCCTGCAGGTCTGCCAGAATACCCTGGGCAGCTTCCTGGGGTATGCCTCCTTTCTGGAAGGGAACATTGTTCCTGCCATGCTGGGGGCAGACACAAATCCGGAAACACTGGAAGCCCTGTACCAGGCCTATGCTCCCAAGTTTCTGTGGGTGCCGGAGGGCATGCGCGTAAAAAAGTGCATGCCGGTGTACAAACGTTTTGGCTACCAGCTTCTGGCAACGCCCTTTGAGGACAGAACACAGCTGCATGCGGATCTGGCGCTCCTGCTCACCACAAGCGGTTCCACAGGCAGCCCCAAGTTTGTGCGGCAGAGTTACCGCAACATCCGCTCCAACACAGACAGCATTGTGGAATACCTGGAGCTGACCGCAGGGGAGCGGCCCATCACCACCCTGCCCATGCACTACACCTATGGGCTGAGTATCATCAACAGCCATCTGGACGTGGGGGCTGCCATCCTGCTTACGGATAAAGGCATTGCCCAGAAGGACTTCTGGAGCTTTTTCAAGGCCCGGGAGGCAACCAGCTTCGGCGGCGTTCCCTACACCTACGAAATGCTGGACCGGATGCGCTTTACCCGCATGGATTTGCCCAGTCTTAAGGTCATGACCCAGGCCGGGGGCAAACTGTCCCTTGCTCTCCATGAGAAGCTGGCCCGCTGGTGCCTGGAAACCGGGCGGAAGTTTTACGTCATGTACGGCCAGTGCGAGGCCACTGCCCGCATGTCCTACCTGCCCTGGACACGGAGCCTGGAGAAGGCTGGTACCATAGGCATCGCCATTCCAGGAGGGCGCTTTGAACTCCTGGACGGGGATGGAACAGTGATTACCCAGCCGGAAATCACCGGCGAGCTGCGCTACCATGGGGACAACGTCACTTTGGGATATGCCCAAAGCGCCGCCGATTTGGTCCTGGGGGATGAGCGGGGCGGCGTGCTGGATACCGGGGACATGGCCAAAATGGACGCCGACGGCTATTTCACCATCGTAGGCCGTCAGAAGCGCTTTCTGAAGATCTTCGGGAACCGGGTGAACCTGGACGAAGCCGAAGGGCTGCTGAAAGCCGCCTTTCCTGATGTGGATCTGGTCTGCGGAGGCAAGGACGACCATCTCTACCTCTTTGCCACCAGGGAGGATCTCCTGCCGGAATTGCGCCGCTACCTGATTGAAAAAACCGGCCTTAACCCGGTGGCCTTCCATGCCAAGGTCATCCCGGAAATCCCCCACAACGATGCGGGCAAAACGCTCTATAAGGAGCTGGAGCAGTACTATGACTGACATGGACGCCCTGCTGGCCCTGGCTCCCTATGGTCTGGACAGGGAAGCCAAGCAGGCTCTTCTCACCCGGGAACTCCTGGCCTTAAGCCGCCATCATGCGGCCGGCTGCCCGGAGTATGCCCGGATGCTCTCCGCCTGGGGAACGGATCTGGACCGGATCCAAAGCCATGAGGAGATCCCCTTTCTGCCTGTGCGGCTTTTCAAGGAGTTTTCCCTGAAAAGCGTGCCCCAGGAGCAGCTCTACAGGACCATGACCAGCAGCGGCACGACGGGTCAGCAAGTCAGCCGTATTTACCTGGACCGGGAAACCAGCACAGCCCAGAGCAAGGCTCTGTCAAAGATCGTGGCCAGCTTTCTGGGGAACAGCCGCCTGCCCATGATCATCCTGGACAGCAGCGCCCTGGTGTCCAGCCGGACCCAATTCTCCGCTCGCGGGGCGGGCATCCTGGGCTTCAGCATCTTTGCCAGGGACAGGTTTTTCGCCCTGGATGAGTCCATGGCCCTGGATGTGGAGGGCCTGAAGGCCTTTCTCTCCAGGCATCGGGGGAGTCCCATCTTCCTGTTTGGCTTCACGTTTATCATCTGGCAGCATTTCTATCAAGAGCTTCTGCGTCTTGGAGAAAAGCCGGATTTATCCGCCGGCATCCTCATCCATGGGGGCGGCTGGAAAAAGCTGACCTCCCAGGCTGTGTCCCCCCAGGGGTTCAAGGCCGCCTTGGGCGAGGTCTGCGGTATCACCCAAATCCATGATTACTATGGTATGGTGGAGCAGACCGGTACCATCTATCTGGAATGCGAACAGGGGCATCTTCATGCCCCGGTCTGGTCCGATGTGACCATCCGGGACCCCTGGGATTTCTCGGTTGCTCCCATGGGCCAGCGTGGTCTGATCCAGGTCAGCAGCCTCCTGCCCCGCAGCTATCCCGGGCACATCCTCCTCACCGAGGACGAAGGCTCCCTTCTGGGGGAGGACGACTGCCCCTGCGGCCGCAAGGGCAAGTATTTCACCGTGTTCGGGCGGGTCGCCCGGGCGGAGGTAAGGGGGTGCAGCGATACCTATGAGCACACATGAGAGCTGCGCCTGGCTGTGCGGCGCGGGAGATTTCACCCTGGCCGCGGCAGCTCCTCCCCTGACGCCCTTTGCCCCTCCCGTGATGGCGTTTTTAGAGGCTCTTTCCGCCGCACTGCTTGAAGACAAAGCGCTCCGGGAGTATCCGGACCTGACCGCTCTGGCCTTTTTCTGCCGCAGGGGCAATCTGGAAAAACACCGCCGGGATTACGAAACCTGGAGCAAAGGCAACCGCGTTGGACGGGGGCTGGTCTTCCACATCGCCCCAGGAAATGTTCCCCTCAACTTTGCTTATTCCCTGGTTGCCGCTCTGCTGGCGGGCAATGCTTCCCTGGTGAAGGCCCCAAGCCGGGACTTCCCCCAGACCCGCCTTGTCTGCCAGGTGATGGAGGGCCTGCTTGCTTCCTCCTTTCAAACCCTTCGGCCCTATGTGAATGTGATTTCCTATCCCCGGGAGCGGCAGGAGATCACCCAGGAACTCAGCACCCTCTGCGATGTAAGGATCATCTGGGGCGGGGACGAAACCGTGACCCATATCCGCCGGATCCCCCTGTCTCCCCGGGCCTTTGACATCACCTTTCCGGACCGCTATTCCCTATTGGTTCTGCGAGCCTCGGCGGTGCTTGCCCTGGAGGACAAGCAGCTTCAGGCCGCAGCACAGGGCTTTTACAACGACACTTATCTTCTGGACCAGAATGCCTGCACCTCTCCCAGGCTTTTGTACTGGCTGGCGGAGAATGAGGATACTCCCTCCCTTCACAAGACCCGTGCTGCCCAGGACCGCTTCTGGAAGGCTGTCCATAGCTACGCCGCGCCTCGCTATACGCTCCAGCCCGTGGTGTCTGTGGACAAGCTCACAGCTTTCTATGAGGCTGCCCTCCGGCTTGGGGAGGTCTACCGCCCGGCCGGCGGGGACAACCTGATTGCCCGCATCGGTGTGAAGGAACTCAGCCCTCAGGTGGAAAGCATCCGCTGCCCCGGAGGCCTTTTTGTGGAATACATCGACACCGACCTGAGCGCTCTCCTGGCCCTCGTAAGCCCGAAGTTTCAGACGGTGACGTATCTGGGCATTGACCCTCAGGAACTCCGGCAACTGATCCTGTCCCATGGGCTCAAGGGCATCGACCGCATTGTGCCGCTGGGCCATAGCCTGGACTTTTCCCTTGCCTGGGACGGATACGACCTGATCAACATCCTATCCCGCCAGGTGGAAACCTGGTAACGCATCCCGGCCTATACTCATTTGAGGTGATTCCCCCATGGACAAGACCCTTCTCTCCTTCGTGATCCCCTGTTATCGCTCCCAGAACACCATCGGTCAGGTGGTGGCGGAAATCCATGCCACGGTGGACCCCCGCCTGGCGGAGTTTGATTATGAAATCATTCTGGTCAACGACGGCAGCCCGGACGATACGGCAAGCGCCATCGCCGCCTTGTGCGCTGCCGATCCCCGGCTGGTCTTTGTCAACCTGTCCCGCAACTTCGGCCAGCACAGCGCCCTGATGGCGGGCTTTGGGCAGGTGCGGGGCGACATCATCATCTGTCTGGACGACGACGGCCAGACCCCTGCCCTGGAATGCTTCAAGCTCATCGACAAGGTTCGGGAGGGCTATGACATTGTCTTCGCCCAGTATGCCCAGCGCAAGCAAAGCCTCTTCCGCAACCTGGGCAGCCGCTTCAATGCCGCTTGCAACCATTTCTTCTTTGGCCAGCCCAAGGACATCACCCCCAACAGCTACTTTGCCTGCCAGCGCTTTGTGGTGGACAGCGCCCTGCGCTATCCAAACCCCTTCCCCTACATTACGGGACTGCTGTTTCAAAGCGTCAGCACCTGCACCAATGTGCCTGTTACCCACAAAGCCCGGCTGCAGGGAGAAAGCGGTTATACCCTGCGCAAGCTCATCTCGCTGTGGTCCAACGGCGTAACCGCTTTTTCCATCAAGCCTCTCCGCCTGGCCAATTACATCGGCTGGTTCACCGCGATCTTTGGTTTCCTGTTTGCTCTGGTCACCATCATTCGAAAGCTCATCGATCCATCCATTCAGGCAGGCTGGGCCAGCACGCTGGCAGTGATGCTCACCCTGGGCGGCGTCATTATCGCGCTGATCGGCATTGTCGGGGAGTATGTGGGCCGCATCTATCTGAGTATCAACCGCAGCCCCCAGTACGTGGTGCGCAGCATCATCGACCCCAGAGGGAAGGAGGGTCGCCATGAAGACTATACACGCCACCTGGGAACTTGAAAACCTGGGCATTGACACCTGTGAACTCCTGCTGGAGCCCCGGGATACCCTCCAGGATCTGTCCCAGGTGGAGCAGGACTGCATCCAAAAGGGGGCCCGGTATCTGGTGGTCAAAACCCCGGTGAACTGCTCCCAGTTGCTTTTCGGCTTGCCATCCCTGGGATATACCTTCGTTGAAACCGTGTTTCATGTAACGATCAAGCGGGGAGACTATGCCATGCCCGCCACCATCGCCCGCTTTGATCGGGGGCTGACCGTAGCGGAACGGACCTTGCCCGATGATCGGGAACGGATTGGCCGCTTGATTCGGGATGGAATTTTTACCTCGGACCGGGTGTCCATCGACCCTTTCTTTTCCCATGCCCAGTCCGGTAACCGCTTTGCCAACTGGGTGGACAGGATCATTGCCTCCGGCGGAAAGTTGTATGAGGTTTTGCAGGGTGCACGGCCCTTTGGTTTTTTTGTGGTCAGCCGGGTGGATGAGGATACCGTGGACCCGGTGCTCATGGGGCTGTATGACGAGTCCCGCGACCGGGGCATGGGGGCCCTGCTCCACAAAAAGACCCTGGATACCTGCTTTGCCTGGGATTGCAAGCAGCTTTCCAGCACAATTGTCAGCAACAACTGGAAAGTGCTGCGGGTCTACATGAATGCCGGAGCGACCCTCTCCAGCACCCTGTACACCTATGTGAAGCATGTAGGATGAGGGAGGCGAGCCTGTGACACCCAGAAAATCCGGCAGGTTTCAACCCTCCCACCGGATCGAATCTCCCCGGCCGGACATCCGTTCCTATCTCTTTCTCCATCTGACGCTGCTACTGTACAGCCTGGCCAGCGTCTTTGCCAAGTACGCGGGGCTGTACCGCCTGGCGGGCCTGTGGGAAACCACCCTTGTGTTCGTAGGGCTGGAGTTTTTAGCCCTTTTGGTCTATACTTTGCTATGGCAGCTCATCCTCCGGCGGGTAGACCTCTCCTTTGCCTACAGCAACCGGGCGGTATGCACCCTGTGGACCATCCTGTTTGGTCTTCTGTTTTTTGGCGAGGAGATAACCTGGGGAAAGGCCGTCGGCATCCTGGTGGTGCTGGCGGGAGTGGTGCTCGTGGTGACGGATCATGACCGTTAGTGTGCTTATTTACCTCATCACCCCCCTGGTGGCCGCCCTCTCCCAGGTGATCCTCAAAAAGGCGGCCAGCAATCCTGCCCACAAGGGCCTGCGCTTCTACCTGAACCTTCCCGCCATCCTCGCCTATGCCCTGTTCTTTGGCTGCATGCTGCTCAACATCCTGGCCCTGGGCGAGCTGGACCTGTCCGTGGCGGGGGTGCTGGAGGCGTCCGGATATCTATATGTCCTGTTTCTGTCTCATCTCTTTTTGGGGGAGAAGATCACCCGCCGCAAGCTCATCGGCAATGCCCTGATCATCGCGGGGATCGTGCTCACCCTCACCTGGAAATAGTCCCCCATTCCGCGCCCTGCCGCGACCCAACGGAGGTACCCCTATGGAACAGCAAACCCCGGCCCGCCAAAAAGTCATCTTTTCCGGCATCCAGCCCACCGGCACCCTGACCCTGGGCAACTACATCGGCGCCCTGCGCAATTTTAAGCTGCTGGAGGATGATTATCTCTGCCTGTACTGCGTGGTGGATTTGCACGCCATCACACTGCGCCAGGACGCGGCAGCCCTGCGAAAGCGCTGCCTGGACCTGGCCGCCATCTATCTGGCCGTGGGCCTGGATCCGCAAAAAAGCCTGATTTACTGTCAGAGCCATGTGCCCGCCCATGCGGAGCTGTCCTGGATCCTCAATTGCTACACCTACATGGGCGAGCTCTCCCGCATGACCCAGTTCAAGGACAAGAGCGCCCGCCACGAGGACAACATCAACGCGGGCCTGTTCACCTACCCGGTGCTTATGGCCGCGGACATCCTCCTGTATCAGGCCGACCTGGTGCCTGTGGGCGTGGACCAGAAACAGCACCTGGAACTGACCCGGGACATCGCCCAGCGTTTCAACAACCTGTACGGCAATGTGTTCACCATTCCCGAGGTCTACATCGGCAAGGTGGGCGGCAAGGTGATGAGCCTCCAGGAGCCCACCCGGAAGATGAGCAAATCCGATCCGGAGGACACCTACATCTCCCTACTCGATCCTCCGGAGGTCATCCGCCGCAAGCTCAAGCGTGCCGTCACCGACAGTGACGCAGAAATCCGCTATGACGTGGAGCAAAAGCCAGGCGTCAGCAACCTGCTGGCCATCATCGCCGCCCTTACCGGGGAAACCCCGCAAGCCGTGGCCGACTCCCTGTCCGGACAGGGCTACGGCAAGCTGAAGGAGCGGGCCTGCGATGCCGTGACCGCAGCCCTGGAGCCCATCCAGGCGGAGTATGCCCGGCTGATGGCCGACAAGGCCTATCTACAGGGGGTACTGGATCAGGGTGCCGAGCGGGCATCTGCCCTGGCATCCCGCACCCTGGACAAGGTGAAGCGCAAAATCGGCCTGGCGGCCAGAGGCAAAGACAGCCGCTAAAGACTGTAAAGGAGAAGGATCATGGAACATTCATATGACGCGATCATCATCGGCGCAGGCCCGGCAGGCATCTTTGCCGCCTTGGAACTTGCCGACAGGAAGCCCCAGGCCAGCATTCTCATCGTGGATGCAGGACGTGCCATTCGAAGGCGCACCTGCCCCGCCCGCATCAACGGCCAATGCGTC
>Ga0123333_10005312_pt1 | contig 11684 bp, 11 predicted proteins | sample BioC12SIPDNA_3_FD_89957 | JGI IMG/M metagenome (GOLD analysis project Ga0123333, IMG submission 89957) | Anaerobic biogas reactor microbial communites from Washington, USA - Biogas_R2_B C12 SIP DNA | ecosystem: Engineered > Bioreactor > Anaerobic > Unclassified | place: Washington, USA...
CGGAACGATTGAGCCCGCGCCCGCGTACTTGCCGATGCGGTCGTAGACGCCGATGCCGGTCAACGTCGTCCCGAGAAAGATCAAGACACAGCTCGTGAACATCGGCGCGGTCATCTCGCTCAGGTTTAAGGCGACCGCGAGGTTTGTAAAGCACTGGCCGATCACGCAGATCAGCCCGCCGACCCAGAACGCGCGCAGGCATCCCCGGACATGGCGCGACTTCGGGGTCTTTTCCTCTACGATTTTCGCGTATTCGCGCACCTTCTGCGCCTGGTTTTTGCTCATTTCCCGCCATCCTTCCTCTCGCGCAGCCCGAGGTTTTCGCGGCGCGCGTACAGGCGCGTCTCGCGGTCGCCGGGCCGCCGCTTGTATTCCAGCCCATAGAGCGGAACGGTTTGCCGGGGATCAGACATGCTCCCACCTCGCTTCCCGATAGACCAGCGTCGCACCGTCAAAGCGAGGCTTGGGCTCGGGCTTCATCGCGTACGCGATCATCATGGCGAGCACGGCGGCCGCCCAGATCAAAAGAAACCACCAGCCGAATCTCGCGCGCCTGTTGCTTCTTTGCATATCCATCCCTCCATGTGGATATCTTCCGCACTGCGGCGCGCGATTATGCAAATTTCGGCCGCGCGCGAAGAGCGACGGCGAACGCGCTCTTCGCACAAAAAACACCCCGTCCAAAAGGATAGGGTGTTCGAATCGGCCGAATGCGATGCAATTCCGGACCACAGTCTGTTATTTGGGAGAAAAAACAGACCGTGTCCTGTTCTGATTTAAGGCCGAAGTCCGTTATGCCGGAATCTCGCTGCGCAGCGCCTCCGCCATCTCGCGCGAGACGGGACAGATGAACGAGAAATTGCCCGCAAGCGCCGCGTCGATGAACTCCCGGGCGCGCTCCTCCTGCCCGTCTTCGTGCAAAAGCTTTGCGAGGTAGTAGAGAGTCGTGACCTGCCTCGGCCTGCGCTTGTGTGCGCGCGTCAGGTAGTCATAGGCGAGCCTGCGCTGCTCGGCGGCCGCGGGATCGCCCGCCTTCCTCGCCTGTTCGCACAGCTCCATGTACAGAAGCCCGAGGTTGTCCAGGATCGAGGCGTCCTCGTCGTCGTAGTCGAGCGCCTCGTTGTTGAACGCGATCGCCTCGGCAAAGTCGCCGGTCTCGGCGGCCTCGAGCACGAGAAACAGCCCGAGCGTCGTGTAGATCGCCGTCGTCTTTCCGTCCTCGGCGGCGCGCCTGATCGTCGCGATCGCATCCGTCAGCTTCCCCATCCGCCACAGGCACACCGAGTAGTTGATGCGCAGCTCGAACCGCTCGTCCGGCGTGAGCCCCGCCTTGTAGTGGACGCGCAAAAAGGCGTCCCTCGCCTTCTCGAACTTCCCGTCGCGCATCAGCAGAATCCCGTAGGACATCAGCATGCCGACGCGGTCGAGGCCGCCCTCAAACGCCTCGGCGTAGAGCCTTAGCGCCTCGTCGTGCTTTTTGCGCGCCTCCTGAACCTTGTTCGCCTCCAGCAGCTTGTTGCCGTCCAGGTGGAAGCGGTACGCCTGGGTGCCGGCCCTCGTGGCCCTGTCGTTTCCAAAGATGCTCAATCGCCAAGTCCTCCTCCAAGTTGTTTGCGTTCGAGGCGCCGAATCCGCCTCTCGATCTCCGGCCGCTCGTCCGCCCCGCACATCGCCAGCGCGATCTTCGCGAAAAACGCCGCGCGGCGGTAATTGTGCTCCCGGTGCTCGAGAATCTTCGAGAGCTCTATGTGCGGGACCCAGCCGAGTTGGTTTCTGCGCACCATGTCCTCGAGCACGGTGCGCGCGCTCTGCCAATCCCCGGCGCGCCGGTAGAGGTTGTAGAGCCGGAAGCTCCCCTCCGGGACGTCCCGGGACAGCTCGTAGAGCGACCCGGCGTCGCCGTCCCCCTGCCGCTCGAGCGCGCGGCCGAGGCTGAACAGGTCCAGCCCCTCCCCCGCGGTGTGCGGCCGGTCGAACAGCTCCGCGAGCCGCGCAAGCAGCACGCCGAGCGTCACGATGTCCTGCAGGTTGTGCCTGAGCACGTCGTCGAGCACGGATCGGTCGCCGGTCGAGAGATACCGGAAGAACCGCTCGGGGACCTCGCTGCCGGGGATGTCGCCGACCCTGCGGACGCCGAGCACGCGCTCCTCGAGCTGCGCGAGCCGGCAGCTCTTGAGCCGGAGCTTCCACACGCGCCGCGCCGGATGCAGGAGGTCGAGGTGCGAAAGCGGCCGCCAGCGCGCGCCGAGCCGCGAAAGCGTGTAGCGCGCCTCGAGCAGCGGCATGTCGAACGCCTTTCCGTTGAACGTGACCGCGGCGTCGAACCGCCCGAAGAGCTCCGAGAGCCGCAAAAGCATCTCCGGCTCATCCGAGTAGTCGCCGAGCATGAACTGCTCGGTCACGAACTCCGCGCCGTCCAGATACCCCGCGCCGACCAGAAACGCGACGGTTCCCGCGCCGCCGGAGAGCCCGGTCGTCTCGGTGTCGAGGAACAGGCACCGCTCCGCCGAAAAGCCGTCCGGCGCGCCGAGCCTCGAAAGCCCGCGCGCGGGAAGGTTCAAAAGCCCCTCCGGGGCCGGGCGCCGGTCGACGCGCAGCATAAGCCCCGACGCCGGAGCCGCCGACGCCATCGGCGCTGCCGACGCCGCCGGCGCTGCCGGGCCGGGCGCCATCGCCTGAAGTTTTGCGCGCAAGCCGGATGCCATCGAATCACCCGTTCCCCATTGTAGACGCGGCCGCGCCGGTTGTCAAGCATGGCATCTTAACTTGACATTTCAGGCGATTGATATAGTATAATTTGTGTCGAACCGATGCGGGGCAGAGCGTCAAGGGATTTTCCCGCCCCCCGCGCACGTTCGAAATCGGCGTCAGTAACTCCGGAGGAATTCTCAGATGGCAAACGACGAGACGAGGACGCGGCACGGCTGGAAGGCAAACGCCCAGCTTTTCAAGAAGTTCTACCCCTACTTCAAGCCCTACGGGGGCATACTCGCGCTGGACCTGTTCTTCGCGGCGCTGACGACGCTGTGCGACCTGGCGCTTCCGCTGATCGTCCGGTATTTCACCGGCTCCCCGGGGAGCCTGACGGTGCGCGCGGTGCTGCTCCTGGGCGGGCTCTACATCGTGCTCCGGCTCGTCGACGCCTCGTCGAACTACTACATGCAGTCGATCGGCCACGTGATGGGCACGAACATCGAGACCGACATGCGGCGCGACATGTTCGCGCACCTGCAGAGGCTGTCGAACTCGTTCTACGACAACGCGAAGATCGGGCAGATCATGTCGAGGATCACGACGGACCTGTTCGAGATCACGGAGTTTGCGCACCACACGCCGGAGGAGGTATTCATCACCTCGATCAAGATCGTCGCGGCGTTCGGAATCCTCCTGTCGATCAACGTGCCGCTGACGCTCATCATCTTTGCGATCTTCCCGTTCATGGTCTACTTCTCGGGGAAATTCTCCGGCAAGATGCGCGAGACCTTCAAGCAGTCTCGCCACCAACTGGGCGAGCTGAACGCGCAGGTCGAGGACAGCCTGTCGGGGATACGCGTCGTAAAGTCGTTTGCGAACGAGGACCTCGAAAAGGAGAAGTTCTCCGAGGGCAACAACGGGTTTTTGCGGATCAAGCGGCACATGTACCGCAACATGGCGGGCTTTCACTCGGTCACGCGGCTGTTCGACGGGCTGATGTTCATCGTGGTCGTCGTGCTCGGCGCGCTGTTTCTGATCGCCGGCAGCAACCGCATCACCGCCGCGGACTACATCGCCTACATCCTGTTCACGCAGACGCTGCTCGTGTCGATCCGGCGGCTGATCGAGTTCTCCGAGCAGATCATGCGCGGCATCACCGGCATCGAGCGGTTCGTCGAGATCATGGAGGTGCCCGTCGAGATCGACGACGCGCCCGACGCGGTCGAGATCGACGGCGTCCGGGGCGACATCACCTTCGACCACGTGAGCTTCTCCTACGAGGAGGGGCAGGAAAACGTGCTGACCGACATCAACCTGCACGTCGCGGCCGGCGACAACATCGCGCTCGTCGGGCCGTCCGGCAGCGGCAAGAGCACGCTGTGCAGCCTGATCCCGCGCTTTTACGAGGTCACGTCCGGGCGGATACTGCTCGATGGCGAGGACATCCGGCGCTATACGCTCCACTCGCTCAGGAACCACATCGGCATGGTGCAGCAGGACGTGTACCTGTTCTCCGGCACCGTGGTCGACAACATCCGCTACGGCCGCCCCGGCGCCTCCGACGAGGACATCGTGCTCGCGGCGAAGCGCGCGGGCGCGCACGAGTTCATCATGGAGCTCGAGCACGGCTACAACACCTATGTCGGCGAGCACGGCACGAAGCTCTCCGGCGGCCAGAAGCAGCGCATATCGATCGCGCGCGTGTTTTTGAAGAACCCGCCGGTCCTGATCCTCGACGAAGCGACGAGCGCGCTCGACAACGAGAGCGAGCTGATCGTGCAGAAATCGCTCGAGGAACTGATGAAGGGCCGGACGACGTTCACGATCGCGCACCGGCTGACGACGATCCGGAACGCGAAGGTCATCCTCGTGCTGACCGAGGAGGGCATCGCGGAGCAGGGCAGCCACGAGGAGCTGATGGCGAAAAAGGGCGTCTATCATTCCCTCTACAAACTGTACAGCGAGGCGAAATAGCATGGAAGTTCGGGCGTATCGCGAAGACGACCTCCCGGCGATGGCGGAAATCTGGAACGAGGTGGTCGAGGAGGGCGTCGCCTTCCCGCAGACCGAGCGGCTTTCCTTGGGCGACGCGCGCGAACTCTTCGCGCAGCAGAGCCTTTCGGCCGTCGCGGAGGAGGATGGAGAAATCCTCGGGCTCTACATCCTCCACCCGAACAACGTCGGCCGCTGCGCTCACATCGCAAACGCGAGCTACGCGGTGTCGTCGAGGTGCCGAGGCCGCAGCGTCGGCGAGGCGCTCGTCCGGCACTGCCTCCAGACGGGCGGCGAGCTCGGCTTCCGCCTCTTGCAGTTCAACGCCGTCGTCAAAACGAACGCGCGCGCGATACGGCTCTACGAGCGGCTCGGGTTCCGGAGGATCGGCGAGGTGCCCGGCGGATTCTTGATGAAGGACGGGCACTACGAGGACATCGTGCTGTTCTACCACGAGCTTTAAACGGAAAGACCCGCGCGCGTTCACGTTTGGAATCGCACATCAATTGCATTTGTTTGAGCCTGAGTGTATACTGTTGAAGTGAGGTGATTTCGATGCAAATCTGGAAGGACAGGAAGCGCATTCTCGGGATGCCGATCTCCTTCACCGTGTATTCGCTGTCGGAGGACCGGCTGTTTGTGAAGACGGGGCTATTCAACCTGCGCACGGAGGAGATACTGCTCTACCGCATACGGGACATCGGCACGCGGCGCACGCTCGGCCAGCGGCTGTTCGGCGTCGGGAGCGTGCAGGTCTGCTCGTCCGACCACACGCGGCCGGAACTCGAGGTCAAGAACATTCGCGGCGCCGAGAGGGTCAAGGAATTGATCCACGAGCACGTCGAGGCGATGAAGCTCCAGCGCCGCATGAAGGTCACCGAGTTCCTCGGGGACGACGACGACCACCCCGACCTCTTCGACGGCGAAGACAACCGGTAGCATGCGAGGGACCTCTTACATCCATCGGCGCGGGCAAGTCGTCGGCGCCTGTTTGCTGTTGGCCGCGCTGTCGGTCGCGGCGCTATTCCTATGCTGCGCGGTCGGGAGCGCGCGCGTCGCTCCGAGCGACCTTCTCGAAACCGCGCTCGCGAAGCTCCGCGGCGCGCCTGCCCCGAACCCGACGGCGGAATTGATCCTTTTCGGCATCCGACTTCCGCGCGCGCTGCTCTCCTACGCGGTCGGCGCGGCGCTCGCCGTCTCGGGCGCCTTGATGCAGGGCGTGTTCCGGAATCCGATGGCCGAGCCGGGGCTCTTGGGCGTGTCCTCGGGCGCGGCGCTCGGCGCGGCGGTCGCGATGGTGCTGAATCTGCAGCTCTCGGCGCTCGGGTTCTCGGCGGTGTCGCTGTCGGCGTTCGCCGGAGGCACGCTCGCGGTGCTGCTCGTGCTCGGAATTTCGCGCGCCGGGCGGGAGTCGGCGACGGTGCTGCTGCTCTCCGGCGTCGCGGTCAGCGCGTTTCTGTCCGCGGTGATCGCGGGGCTGCTGGCGCTCAACCACGACAAGATGGACACCGTCTATCTCTGGACGATGGGCAGCTTCGCGTCCGCGAGCTTCCCGAAGCTCCGGCCGGTCGCGGCGGCGACCGCCCTCGGGCTCGCGGCCTCGCTGTGCGTCGCGCGCGATCTAAACGCGCTGTCGGCGGACGCGGACGCCCGCACGCTCGGCGTCAACGCGCCCGTCGTTCGGCTGTTCGCGCTCGGCGTCGCTACGCTGCTTACTGCCGCGGCGGTGTCTGTCAGCGGCGTGATCGGCTTCGTCGGGCTCATGGCGCCGCACGCGGTGCGCTCGCTGACCGGCGCGGACCACCGGTCGCTGCTGCCCTTGAGCGCGCTCGCGGGCGGGCTGTTTTTGCTCGCCGCCGACACGCTCGCGCGGACGCTGTTCATGCCCGCCGAGCTCCCGGTCGGCGCGATGACCTCGCTGTTCGGCGGGCCGTTCTTCCTCCTGCTGATCCGCCGCGCGCGGGAGGGTCGCCGATGATTCTCCGGGCGGAGGAGCTGCGCTTCGCGTTCCCCGGAGGCGCGGAGCTGATCCGGGGCGTGACGCTGTGCTGCGCGCCGGGCGAGCTGCTGGCTCTCCTCGGGCCGAACGGCTCCGGAAAGACGACGCTGGTCCGGCTCCTGACCGGCGGCCTCCGGCCCTCGTCCGGGCGCGCGACGCTCGACGGGAGGCCGATTGCGTCGCTCTCCCCGCGCCGGCTCGCGCGCGCGGTCGCGCTCGTGCCGCAGTCGTCCGCGCCGCCGGAGGGCTTCACCGCGCTCGACGTCGTGCTGATGGGCCGCCACCCGCACCTCCCCCGCTTCGCCCGTGAGGGCGCGAGGGACATCGAGATCGCGCGGGCGTCGATGGAGCGGACGGGCGTCGGCGGACTCGCGGACCGCCCGGCGCGGACGCTCTCGGGAGGCGAGTGGCAGCGCGTGCTCATCGCGCGGGCGCTCTGCCAGGAGCCGCGCGTGCTGCTGCTCGACGAGCCGGTCGCGAACCTCGACATACGCTACCAGCTCGAGGTGCTGCGCCTGCTCGCCGCGCTCGCGAGGGGCGGGCTCGCCGTCGTCGCCGTGATGCACGACGTGAACCTCGCCGCGCGCTTCTCCGACCGGCTCGCGGTTTTGAAGGACGGAAGGCTGCTGGCGTCCGGCGCTCCCCGGGAGGTCATGACCGAGGCGCTCCTCGCGGACGCATACGGCGTCTCCGGCCGCGTGTTCCCCGGCGCGTACCCGCGATTCGAGCCGGATTAACGGAAGTTTCGCTTGCCAAAGCAAGCCAAGGCGGATATAATAGCCGCATACGATACGCGCGATGACGGAAAAGGCATCATCCGCGGCGTCTTCAGAGAGCGCGCCCCCGGCTGCAAGGCGCGCGGCGCCGGATGACACGCCCCGGCTTCCCGAGCGCGCGGGAGAACGCCTGTGTCTGCAGGAAATCCCGCCGCCCCGCCCGCGTTACAGGGCCTCAAAGCACAAGCACGGTGGTACCGCGAACTGACCTTCGTCCATGCACGGACGGGGGAATTTTTTTGGAGGGAATCGGCATGGGAAAGAAGGACAAGCAGGAATTTGTCGCGCACATTACGCCCCGCAGCGAGGACTTCTCGCAGTGGTACACGGACGTGATCCTGAAGACCGACCTCGTCGACTACGCGCCGGTTCGCGGCTGCATGGTCGTGAAGCCCTACGGCTACGGCATCTGGGAGCGGATACAGCACGAGCTCGATCGCCGCTTCAAGGCGACCGGCCACCAGAACGTCGCGATGCCGATGCTGATCCCGGAGAGCCTGCTGCTCAAGGAGGCCGAGCACGTCGAGGGCTTCGCGCCCGAGGTCGCGTGGGTCACGCACGGCGGCAACGAGAAGCTCCCGGAGCGGCTCGCGATCCGCCCGACGTCGGAGACGCTGTTCTGCACGATGTACGCGAAGTGGGTGCAGTCGTGGCGGGATCTTCCGATGAAGTACAACCAGTGGTGCTCGGTCATGCGCTGGGAGAAGACGACGCGCCCGTTTTTGCGCACGAGCGAGTTCTGGTGGCAGGAGGGGCACACGGTGCACGCGACGCCCGAGGAGGCGCAGGAGGAGACGCTCTTGATGCTCGACGTCTACCGCGAGTTCGCCGAAAACGCGCTGGCGCTGCCGGTCATCGTCGGCCAAAAGACCGACAAGGAGAAGTTCGCCGGCGCGCGCGCGACCTACTCGATGGAGGCGATGATGCAGGACGGCAAGGCGCTGCAGGCCGGTACCTCGCACAACTTCGGCACGAACTTCTCGGAGCCGTTCGGCATACAGTTCCTCTCGAAGGACGGCAAGCTCGAGTACGCGCACGAGACGTCGTGGGGCGCGTCGACCAGGCTCATCGGCGCGATCGTGATGACGCACGGCGACGAGCGCGGGCTGAAGCTGCCGCCGCGCGTCGCGCCGATACAGGTCGTGATACTGCCGATCGCCCAGCACAAGGAGGGCGTGCTCGACCGCGCGCGCGCGCTGAAGGAGGAGCTCGAAAGGGCGGGGCTGCGCGTCGAGCTCGACGACCGCGACACCTACTCCGCCGGCTGGAAGTTCAACGAGTGGGAGATGAAGGGCGTGCCGGTGCGCCTCGAAATCGGCCCGCGCGACATCGAAAACGGCGTCGCGATGTCGATGCGCCGGGACACTTTCGAGAAGAGGGAACTGCCGCTCGAGGGCATCGCCGAGGCCGTCCGGGCGCTGCTCGACGACGTGCACGACACGATGTTCGAGCAGGCGCGCGCGTTCCGCGACCGCCACATACGCACCGCGGCGACGATGGAGGAGCTCGAGGAGGGCGTCAAGGACGGCTTCGTGCTGGCCTCGTGGTGCGGCGACCGCGCGTGCGAGGACAGGGTCAAGGAGCTCTACGGCGCCTCGACCCGCAACATGCCCTTCGACCAGGGCGATCTCCCCTCCGACCATTGCGTCGTCTGCGGCGCGAAGGCCGAGAAGAAGATTTACTTCGCGAAGGCGTATTGAGAAATCCAACGGAGGGCAATCCGGCGGGTGCCGGGCTGCCCTCCGGCAATTTATTCCGGGAAGGCGCATCGGAAAATCCGGCGGAATGCCCGGCCCGGCGGGCGCCCATCCCCTCCGACCGCCGCTCGCCTGCGAGCGAAGCACAAAGAGGATTTGCTTCGCGAAGGCATGCCAGGAAATCCAGCGGAATCAAGCCCGGCGGGTGTCGGGCTTTTTTGTCCGCCCGAATCGGATATCTGCGTCCGTTTCGTGTACAATTTCGGCAATTCTCCGACTAAATATTGACATTCGATAATTCATACGTTATACTTCCATTATTCAACGCCTGAAAGGACTTGTTATATGCAGGGCGAAATCTCCAGCTATCGCGTCCTTCGCTCCCAACCGGAGTACATAAAGCTGATCGCGGCGAACCTCATCAACCGCTTCGGAGACTCGATCGACGCCATCGCGTTTTCGCTGATGATGTACGAGATCACGAACAGCGCGTCGCTCGTGGCGCTGATTTTGGGGCTCAACTACATCCCGACGGTGCTTCTGCAGCCGCTGGCGGGCGCGCTCGTCGAGCGGCTTTCGAAAAAGCGCACGATGATCGCGTTCGACCTCGTCCGTGGCGCGATCGTCGCGGCGGTCGTGTGGCTCTACCGCGCCGGCTCGCTGACGCCGGGGCTCTTGATCGTGATGACGCTTCTGATTTCGACGGCCGAGTCCTTCCGCGTGCCGGCCGGCGTCGCGATCGTGCCGATGCTTCTCAAGGAGGAGTGCTACAAGGTCGGCGTCGCGCTCAACCAGGCGGTCGGCCGCGCGACGGAGCTCGTCGGGTTCGCGGCGGCGGGCGGCATCATACTGCTCGTCGGGCGCGGCGGCGCGCTCTTGATCGACGTGGCGACGTTCGCGCTGTCCGCCGCGGTCATCGCGTTCATACGGCTCGAGGAGACGGTCACGCGCGGCAGGGCCGACTTCCGCAACGTGCTGAGCGACTTTGCCAAGGGGCTTCGGCTCGTCCGCGAGCACCGGGTGCTGATCGCGCTGCTGTTCGTCGCGGCGCTGATCAACTTTTCGACGGTTCCGCTGCAAACATTTTCGGTCCCCTACGTCACCGACTGGCTGCACGGCGACGCGAGCGTGCTGTCCGCGATGCAGTTTCTCGTCGTCGCCGGCACGGGCATCGGCTCGGTGATCTGCCCGAAGCTGACGCGCATACGCCGCAACACGCAGATCGTCGCGTTCGGGCTGTTGCAGTCTGCGGCGCTTCTGCTGTTCGGGCTCGCGGTGCTCGCCCGCGACCTCGAGTCGCGGCGCATCGTCGCGCTCGTCGCCTGCCTGATGTTCGGGCTCTCCTCCGGCGTCATCAACGTCGTGTTCGCCGCCGCGCTGATGCGCAACGTGCCGAAGGAATACATGGCGCGGCTGTCGGGCATCTCGAACGCCGTGATGACGAGCGCGATCCCGGCCGGGAGCTTTTTGTGCTCCGCGCTCGCGGCGTTTGTCAAGGTGCCGGTCGCGATCGCGGCCAGCGCCGCGCTGAGCTTCGTGCTGTTCTTGGGAATCGCCGGGATCAAGACGCTGAAAAATCTGTAAGCCCGATTTGCACGATAAAAAGCGCCGATGCAGGCGCTTTTCTTATAATTCCTCCCGCCGCTTCTGCGCGGCCTTGAGCAAATTCCGCGCGTGCTCGAGCGCGCTTCCCGCCGCCTCGGCGCCGCCGACGAGCCGGGCGATCTCCAGCGCGCGGCCGTCGTCGTCGAGCGCGCGCACGGTCGTCTCGGTGCGCTCCCCCGCTTGCCGCTTTTCGACGACGAAGTGCCTGTCCGCGAGCGCGGCGATCTGCGGCAGGTGCGTCACGCACAACACCTGCCGGGTTCCGGCGATCTTCGCGATTTTCTCGCCGACCGCCTGCGCCATGCGCCCGGAGACGCCGGAGTCGATCTCGTCGAACACCATCGAGTCGACGCCGTACTCGTCGGAGGACGCGGCCTTGAGCGCCAGCATCACGCGCGAGAGCTCGCCGCCCGACGCGATGAGGTGCAGCGGCTTCAGCGGCTCGCCCGGGTTCGGCGAGATCAGGAACTCGACCAAATCCGCGCCGGTCTCGGTGATCTTCTCCGGCGCGACGCGAATCTCGAAGCGCGTCTTCCCCATGCCGAGGTCCTTCAGGTGATCGAGAATCTTTTTCGAGAGGCCGTCGGCGATCGCGCGCCGGGCGTCCGTGAGCGCGGCGCACGCGGCCTTCAATTCCGCGTCCATCGCCTTCAACTGCCTTTTCCGCTCCGCGACGTCCTCCTCGCCGCCGGCGAGCTCCGCCCGGCGCCTCTTGAGCGTTTCCCCGCGCGCGATCACGTCGGAGAGCTCCGGCCCGTACCGCTTCTCGAGCCGGCGGATCAGGTCGAGCCGCTCGGACAGCTTTTCGAGCTCCGCGGGGTCGCCGTCGACCTCCTCGAGCGCGTCGCGCAATTCGCAGCCCGCGTCCTGCGCGGCGTATGTAAGCTCCCGGAGCCTCGAGGCGAGCGCCTCGTAGCGCGC
>Ga0123333_10005320_pt1 | contig 11659 bp, 12 predicted proteins | sample BioC12SIPDNA_3_FD_89957 | JGI IMG/M metagenome (GOLD analysis project Ga0123333, IMG submission 89957) | Anaerobic biogas reactor microbial communites from Washington, USA - Biogas_R2_B C12 SIP DNA | ecosystem: Engineered > Bioreactor > Anaerobic > Unclassified | place: Washington, USA...
GACCGACGGGAGCGCGAGCTTCGTGCTCGAGCACGACTCGTACGTCCAGCCGCGATGGACTCCCCTGCGTGACGGGACCGTGAGCCTGCTCGAGGACGGCCGGCCCGCTCTCACCGTCTCCTTCCGCACCGTCCTGGCCCCCTGAGAGGAGGCGCCGTGGAGATCGTCGTCCGCGCGCTCGTCGTCTTCGTGTTCCTCTGGGTCGTCACGCGACTCGTGGGCCGTGCGACGCTCGGGGAGCTAAGCACCTTCGAGCTCATCCTGTTCATCACGATGGGCGACCTCATCCAACAGTCCGTGACGCAGCACGAAAACTCGGTGACCTCTGCCGTGCTCGCGGTCGGCACGATGGCGCTCCTGACGATCATGCTCGCGTGGGTCAACGCGAGGTTCACCCGCGCGCGCGTGGTCACGCACGGGATCCCCGTCGTCGTCGTGCTCGACGGCGAGCCGCTCGTGCGCACGATGCGCACCGAGCGGCTCTCCCCCGAGGACCTCTTCGCCGCAGCACGCACCCAGGGGATCGAGCGGATCTCCGACGTGCGTATGGCGGTCCTCGAGGCGAACGGCCAGCTGTCCTTCTTCACCTCGGGCGGCGACGACGGCGCCGCGCAGAAGCCGGAGGCCGGATGAGCGCGCTCGAGGTGGGCCGGGTCACGATGCGCCACCCGGAGAAGGTCATGTACCCCGCGACGGGCACGACCAAGGGCGAGCTCGTCGAGTACCTGCGCACCGTCGCACCCGCGCTCCTCGCCCAGCTCGAGGGACGCCCCGTGACCCGCGTGCGGCTGCCCGACGGCATGGGCGGCGAGCGCTTCTTCGAGAAGAACGTCCCGCGCGGGACCCCGGCGTGGGTCCGGCACCGCACGCTGCGCGCCGCCCCGGGCGGACCGGACGAGGGCAAGACGGTCGACCTGCCCTTCCTCGACGAGCTCGACGGTCTCGTGTGGGCGCTCAACCTCGGCGCGCTCGAGCTGCACACCCCGCAGTGGCGGGTCGGGCCGCGCGGCGGGGTGCGCAACCCTGACCGCTTCGTGGTCGACCTCGACCCGGGGCCGCCCGCAGGGCTCGCCGAGTGCGTCGTCGTCGCCCGGCTCGTCGCGGACCGACTGCGCGCCGACGGGCTCGAGGCGATCCCGGTGACCTCGGGCAGCAAGGGCCTCCAGCTGTACGCCCCGCTCGACGGGAAGGCTCCCGTGATGCGCGTGCACGCCTATGGTCGATCCCTCGCTCGTGAGCTCGCCGCCGAGCACCCCGACCTCGTCCTCGCGACCTCGGGCCGCGAGGACCGCACGGGTCTGGTGTTCATCGACTGGTCGCAGAATCATCCCGCGAAGACGACGATCACGCCGTACTCCTTGCGCGCCCGCGAGCAGCCGAGGGTCGCCGCGCCGCGCACGTGGGCGGAGCTCGAGGACCCCGGTCTCGCACAGCTCGACTTCCATGAGGTCGCACGACGGGTCGGGACCGAGGGCGATCTCTACCCGTGGGACCTGCCCGGGGGGAGCGTGCCGCGCGTCGACTAGGCGCTATGCGTCGAGCCAGACCCGCCGCGGGGGGACGAGCGCCTCGAGCTCGGGCCACAGGTCCGCGGGGAGATCGGCCGTAGCCGCCTCGACAGTGGCCGCGACGCGGTCCGGGTGGCTCATGCCGACGATCGTCGAGGCGAAGCGCTCGTCGCGCACCGAGAACTGCAGGGCCGCGGTGCGCAGGTCGGTGCCGTGGCGCGCACACACCTCACGCATCGCGGCGGCCGCCTCGACGAGCTCGCTCGGCGCCCGCCGGTACCCATAGCTCGTGCTGGCCGGGTCGACGAGGATCCCCGCGCCGTAGACCGCGGCGTTCATGACGGCCATGCCCTGCTCGAGCGCCGCGTCGATGATCGGCCCGGCGCTGCGGTCGAGCAGCGACCAGCGTGAGTGCGTGAGCAGGACGTCGAACACGCCCAGCTCGAGGTAGCGCGCCATGACGCGGACGTCCCCGCCCGCGAGCCCGATCGCGCGTACCTCGCCCGACTCGCGCGCCGCGACGAGCGTGTCGACCGCGCCACCCGGCTCGGTCACGTGGTCGAAGTCGTGGTACTCGGGGTCGTGCAGGTGGACGAGACCCAGCTCGTCGACGCCGAGCCGCGCGCGGCTCTCGGCGAGCGAGTCCCGCACGCGCCGACCCGAGAAGTCCGAGCCGCGCGCGTCGACCTTCGTCACGAGCAGGACGTCCTCGGGCAGACCGCCCGCCTCGGCGAGAGCCTGGCCGATCCGCCGCTCGCTCTCGCCGTCGGCGTAGTCGTTCGACGTGTCGAGCGCCCGGATGGGGCTGCCGAGCACGGCGCGCACGGTCGCGACCCCCTCGGACGCGGGCTCGACGTGGCCGAGCGGGCTGCACCCGAGCATCACGGCCGTCGAGCGCAGCCCCGTCGAGCCGACGGGACGGACCCAGTTCGCAGGGAGCTCGGGCGTCGTCGTCATGGAGCCTCCACGGGCTGGGACCTTGTACCGGGTCGCGTCGTCGTCGGGCTCCCTAGCGTAGAGGTCGTCCGTCGGAGGAAGGAGACCCATGCCCAGCGCCCTCGTGGTGTACGAGTCCATGTTCGGCAACGCCCGCCGCGTCGCCGAGACCGTCGCCGAGACGCTCGGCCGCGAAGGGTTCGACGTCGACGTGCGCCGCGTCGCGGACGCACCGTCGCAGCCCCGGGTCGACCTCCTCGTGCTGGGCGGGCCCACGCATGCGCTCGGCATGTCCCGCGCCGCGACGCGCGCGACCCGCGAGGCCCACGTGTCGAGCGAGGAGGACCGCGCACGCGTCGCGAGCGAGCCGGGTGCGGACACCGGGCCCGGGGTGCGCGAGTACCTGCGCCGGGTCGACCTGAGCCCCGGCCAGCCGGTCGCGGTGTTCGACACCCGCGCGAGCACGACCGTGCGCGCGGGTGCGAGCAAGGGCATCGCACGGCGCGCCACGGCGCTCGGCGGGCGCCTCGTCACCTCGGCGCAGAGCTTCCTCGTCACGGGCATGACCGGACCCCTCGCACCCGGCGTCGAGGACGCAGCCCGGCAGTGGGGCCGGGAGATCGCGCGGGGGGTTCAGCCGAGGGTGAGCGAGCTGCCCGGGGCGAGCCGCACGTAATCGGCACCCGTACCGGGGCCGTTCGGCCCGAGCAGGCGGTCCATGAGCGCGAGCCCGCGCTCGCCGAGGAGGCCCTCGTGCACCGCGAGGGTGCGTCGCGGCGCGACGAGCCGCACCCAGTCGACGAGCTCGGCGAAGCGCAACCACGGCCCGTGCAAGGGCACCGCGAGCACGTCGACCTCGACCCCCGGGAAGGTCAGCGCGTCCCCAGGGTGGAAGAACGCGTCGTCGACCACGAATCCGACGTTGCGCACGCGCGGCAGGTCGGCGTGGATCTCGGCGTGCCACTCCCCCACGACGCGGACCGCGAAGCCCGCGACCTCGAGCTCGTCGCCGTCCGCGACCGCGTGCACCTGCGGCCCGTCGAGACCCGCCGCGAGATCGGCGTGCGTCCAGACCTCGAGCTCGGGACGCGCCTCGAGCGCCGCCCGCAGCGCCATCTGGTCGACGTGGTCGACGTGGTCGTGGGTCACGAGCACCGCGTCGGCCTCGCGCAGCGCCTCGGGCTCGGTCCACGCCCCCGGGTCGATCACGAGCCGGCGCCCGGCCTTGCCGAGCGACACGCACGCATGCCCGTGCTTGACGAGCTCCATCTCAGGTCCCCTCCGCGAGGCGCACCCACAGCTCGTGCGCACCGTCCTCACCGTCGAGCCGGTAGCCCACGTCGAGCAGCTCGCCCGAGGGTTCGCGCCCCTGCGAGCGGGCCCAGTCCTGGATCCGTCCGAAGGCCGCCGCGACGGCCTCGACAGGCCCCTCGTGCACGTGCCGCACCCACTCGCCCGCCGGAACCTCGACCGTCACGGTCCTCAGCCCCCGCAGGCTCAGATCGGCATCGAGCAGGCCGATCACCTCGACGTAGCCGTCCGCGACCGCACGGCTCAGCTCGGCGTAGGTTCGACCTTTCGGGGCCCCCGACGACGCAAGACGGCGCCACGCCTCGGGGACGAGCCGACCGAGATCGGCGAACTGCCCCCTCACCTCGAGACCCGTGATGCGGCTGGTCCCTCGGTGGACGACCTCGATCCTCACCCTGCCTCCTCGACCCGCACGCCGAGCCGTTGCGCAGCCTGCGTGACCCGCTGCGCGAGCTCGAGGTCGCGACGCGACAGACCGCCGACGTCGTGCGAGGTCATCCGCACGGTGACCGTCGGGAAACGTAGGTCCACGTCGGGGTGGTGGTCGGCGGCCTCGGCAAGCTCGCCGATCGCGTTCACGAGCTCGAGCCCGCGCGCGAACGTGCCCGTCGCGAAAGTGACCACGGCACCGTCGTCGTCGGCCCTCCACCCCGCGAGCGACGGTTCGGCGCGAAACTCGGCCGCCACGATCCGGTCGGTCATACCGCCCAAACTACCTGCGACCACGCACCTCGTGGGCGGCCCGTCAGAAGATCTTGCGCAGGGCGCCGCGGACCTCCTTGTGGTTCGCGCCCCTCATGGTCCGGTTGCTGAGCCCTGTCAGGCGCCGCACGAAGGTGTCCGTCGCACGCATGTCGTGCGTGCTCGCCTCGGTCTCCTTCTCGTGGTGGTGACGCTTGTGAGAGTTGCGGTACCGGAAGTAGATGAGCGCGTAGAAGGCGGGCCCCGCGAGCAGGAACAGCAGGCCGATCCCGCGCGCGTCGCTCTCGTCGCTCGCCGCCATGACCTGCAGGGCAGGCAGGACGTCGGTCGTGAGGGTCTCGAGCATCAGCCACCTACCAGGAAGATCACGACGGCGAGCACGGTCCCCACGGCCTGGGCCACGGCCGAGGCCCCCAGCAAGCGCGTCTGGTTGATCGGCACCGAACCCATCGTCTCGCCCGTGCGGGCGTTGACCGCGACGTAGTGCAGGAGCGAGCGGCCGCCCGACTTCTGCTCGTGATAGCTGTAGAGCCACACGGGCAGGTACGCCGAGACCCAGCGCTGGCCGACGACCTCGACGTGCTCGGCGTCCCAGCGCACCCCGCGGTCATAGTGCCCGAGCGTCTTGAGCGCCTGGTGGCGCGCGATGTCCTGCGACTGCGTGTGCACGATCGGCGCGAGCCGCTCGACGTTCGTGTCGCGACGCTCGGAGGTGAACCCGGCCAGGTAGTTCGAGTCGTACTGCACCGCGTGCTCGACGTCGAACGGCATGATCGAGTTGATGATGTTGTTCGTGTTCGACGAGGTCTGGTCGAGGCGCTGGCTCGAGGACTCGACCGTGAGGTCGTTGACGTGCAGGTCGAAGGCCCGCTCGACGTCGTACAGGTCCGCGTCGTAGCGCCGCTCGTCGCGGTCACCGACCTTGACCGTGTACGAGCGCGTCTGGTGCTCGCCCTGGCCGCGGAAGTGGGCCCGTGCGTTGACGTCGACCACCATGTACGGCAGGTAGATCCCCATGACGTTCTCGGGGTTGAACTCGGCCCGGAACCGCTTGTGCGCGTAGAACTTGCGCTTGCCCACGAACTCCGCGATCTTGCGGACCGCTTCCTCCTTGGGCAGCTTGAACGGCAGCACCATGTCCGGCACGGCCCCGTTGGGGATCTGCTGGTTCATCGACAGCGTGTTGCGGCACCAGTGGCACCGCGCCTGCGTGCTGTGGTCGGTGTCGATCACGACCTCCGCGCCGCACGCGCTGCACTTGAAGGTCATCACGACCTCGGTCGAGGGGATGATGTCCGCCGAGCCCGAGCCCATGACGACGCCGCGCAGCTCGCCGATCCCCTGGTCGAGACCGAAGGCCTCGTTCATGTTGGTCGACTGCCACTCGTGGCGGCAGAAGTTGCACCGCAGGTTGCCCGTCGCGACGTTGAGCGAGATGTCGGTCGCGCCGCAACGTGCGCACTTGCTCAGGCCGTCCTTCGCGCCCGCATCCGTCTGGATCGTCTGGGGCCCCTCGGGCTCGCTGAGCCCCGCGATCGTCTCGGCGAGCGTGGCTGGGTCCTGGGCGGCCTCAGGGACAGCGCTCTCGGCCGACGCCCCGGGCGGCGCGGTGGCCGCCTGGGGTGCCGGGTGCTGCGAGCGCGGATCGATGTCCGTCATCTCGCGCGCCTACAGTCCGAGGACCTTGTTCTTCGCCGCGTCGAAGTCCTCCTGGGTGATCAGTCCCTGGTCGAGCAGCGTCTTGAGCTGGGTGAGCTTCGCGACGGGGTCCTCCGCGGCCGGGGCCGCAGCGGGTGCGGCAGGTGCGGGCGCCGGCGCGGGCGCCTGCTGCTGGTGCGGCGGGGGCGTCGGCGGCTGCTGGAGACCGCTCATCGCACCCCCCGCGGCGTTCATGCCCATGCCGAGGAAGGCCATCCCGGCCGCTCCCCCGTCACCCTCGCCCGCGGCCTGGATGCCACGCGCGGCAGCCTGCTGCATGAAGGAGTTCCCGCGGGCACCGCCGAGCGCGTCCGCCTTCTTGACGTCGCTCAGCAGGGCGCGGGTGTCCTCGTCGTACTCGATCGACTGGAGCGCGACCTTGACGATCGTCAGACCGCGGTCCGAGGTCCACTGGTAGCCGTCCTCGACCGCCTGCGAGAGCGACTGCGCGAAGCCGATCGCGTCGCCCTGGATCCGCATGATGCGGTTCCCCTTGCTCGGGTCGTTCGTGTAGTGCGAGAACGCCGCGGCGAGCGAGCCCACGACCTCGTTGAACAGCTGGCTCGCGGCGTCGTTGTCGAGGTCGGAGAAGTCGAACACCCGCCCGTTCGCCTGGTAGTAGGTGAGCGGGACGAAGCCCTTGACGAAGAGGATCGGGTCCACGATCCGCAGCGTGTACGTCCCGCGCGTGATCGCACCGACCTGAGCGCCGAGGTAGGCGTCGTCCCAGTAGATCTCCGACTGCGTGCCGAAGCGGTTGTTCGGGATCTCCTTGAGGTTGACGTAGAACGCCAGCTGCTGCGAGCCCGGCTGCCCGCCGAACTTGAACCTCTCCCACGAGGTGCCCAGCGTCGAGGCGAAGATGCCGTCCCCGGAGAACACCGAGCGCGAGTTCGGGTCGTTCGAGTCCCAGATGAACCCACCGGGCTCACCGACGAAGCCCGTGAGCTGACCGTCCTGGAAGGTCAGGAGCCCGTACCCCTCGGGCACGACGATCCGGCTGCCGTTCGTGATGATGTTCTCGGAGCCCTTGGTGTTCGAGCCGCGACCCGCGTTCTGCCCCTGGGCGACCGCGGGGAAGATCGCCGCGGTCGGGGCGAGGCCCGACGGTGGCACGAGGAAGTCCTTCCACTGGTCGGCGAACGTCCCGCCGAGCGCGCCGGCGAACGCCTTGATGAACCCCATCGTCGATCCTCCGTCTGGTCGTCCCGGTCCCCGTCGAGGAACCGCCGTCGTCTGCTCGCCGCGCGGCTCGCAAGTCCCGAGGTCGTAGCCTCGCGAACGCCGCCAGCATAGTCACGCGGACCACCGCGAAAGGGCCCTCGGAGCACATTCGGACTAAGATTCACCCGCGTGCGTCGAGGGAGCGCCGACGTCGCTCCCTCCGCGCCGTGCGGCCCTCCTCGGGTGAGGAGGAGGCCTTTGCGGGAGAAGTCGCGGCTCGTCGTCGGGATCGACCAGACCTGGACGGTCACGGACCACGCCCTGCACGGGGACCTCGAGGTCAAGTACACGGTCGACGCGAGCGGCACCGAGCTGCTGCTCTACCGCGACGGAGTCGCGGGGCACGTGCTGCGCAAGGACCGGTTCGCGGTGCTGCGCAGCCGGCTCCTCACGCGGCTTCCCCGCGTGGCACGCCGCCGCGTCGCCCATTGGCGGCGTGAGGCGTCCCGCGTGCGCGTCGCCGTGCGCGAGGCCGCCCACCGCCGCCGCTCGCGTCGCCCCCGGCTGCGCGCGGCGGGCCTCGTCGCGCTCGGCCCCCTCGTGCGTCCGTGGCTCGGTGCGCTCGTCACGGCGCACGACGCGAAGAGCGAGGAGAACTTCCAGCGCGAGCAGGTCCTCGAGGTGTTCCGCGCCGCGGGGGTCGAGGCCGCCGTCCTGCCGGGCGGGACCGGCAAGCGCGCCGTCGTCGTGATCCGCCACGAGGACCGCGAGCGTGCGGTCCACGCGCTCGCTCGCGCGCTCGACGAGCCGTGGTACGTCGTCCCGCTCGACACGCGCTCGGCCCGGCCGCAGCGCATCACCGTGCGGAGCCTGCAGCGCCAGTGCGCCCAGTCCGACGGTTTCCGCGTGTTCCGCTACGTCGCGGCCGGCCCCGACCGGGGCGTGGCGGGTGCTGCGCTCGGCTGCGACGTCGAGGTGTGGCGCTCGCCGCGGCCCGCGCTCCTGCACCGGCCCGCACCCCCGCTCGACTACTCGGGCCACCTCGTCGCACCGCGACGCAACGTGTGGGCGCACCTGCTCGGCCCGGACACGTGGCAGGACGCGGGATCACGCGCCGGCCACCTCGTGGACGTCGGCTCGCTCCCCCACATCTTCGACGTCAACGTCCCGATCGACGTCGTCTACACGTGGGTCGACGGGGCCGACCCCGAGTGGCTCGAGGCGAAGAACGAGGCGCTGCGCGCACGGGGCCACGAGCCGCGCCCCGCGGACGCCGTCGACGAGGCCCGCTTCCGCTCGCACGACGAGCTGCGCTACTCGCTGCGCTCGCTCGAGATCTATGCGCCCTGGGTGCGACGCGTGCACCTCGTCACGGCGGGCCAGCGCCCCGCATGGCTCGACGTCGAGAACCCGCGCCTGCGGCTCGTCGACCACCGCGACATCTTCGCCGACCCGAGCGTGCTCCCGGTGTTCAACTCGCACGCGATCGAGTCCCAGCTGCACCACGTCCCCGGGCTCGCCGAGCACTACCTGTACCTCAACGACGACGTGTTCTTCGGGCGCCTCGTCACGCGCGACCAGTTCTTCCACGGCAACGGCCTCGCGAAGTTCTTCCTCTCCTCGGCCGTCATGGGTCTGGGCCCTCGCAAGATCGAGGAGAGCGCCCACGCCCAGGCCGCGAAGAACAACCGGGCATGGCTCGCCGAGCGGGTCGGGCGCACGGTCTCGCACCACTTCCAGCATGGGCCGCACCCTCAGCTGCGCTCGGTCCTCGCCGAGCTCGAGCGCGAGGACCCCGAGACCTTCGCGCGAGTGTCCGCCTCGGCCTTCCGCGACCCCGAGGACCTGTCGATCGCCTCGTCGTTGCACCACTACTACGCCTACGCGACCGGGCGCGCGGTGCCCGGCAGGCTCGAGTACCTCTACCTCGACCTCAACCACCCGGGTGCCGCACAGCGGCTCGGACGGCTCCTGCTGCGCCGCGAGTTCGACGTGTTCTGCATCAACGACACGCCCGGCCCGCCGCGCGACGAGGCGGGCAAGGCGCGCATGCTGCGCGACTTCTTCGAGCGGTACTTCCCTCTCCCGAGCTCCTTCGAGCTACCGGGCGCGTGAGGGGCCGACGGCGCGCCCTAGGGACACCGCACCGCCCCTCTTCCTAGGGTGGAGCAATGGCAATCGCACCTGACACGTGGTGGGGAACCTTGCTCGCGGTCGGCCTCGCGCTCGGCGGGGTCGTGGTCCTGACCCTCGTCCAGGTGCTCGCGGCACGCGCACTGCGCACGAGGATCCCCACGCTCGTCGCGCTCGGCCGACGCACCCGTCCCGCATGGGTCGCGCTCCTGGCGACCGGCGCGGTATGGGTCGCGTGCGCCTCGACGCTGCCCGCGCGCACCTCGTGGTGGCCGGCCGCCCAGCACATCGCGCTCGTCGCGGTGATCTTCGCGGGCGCGTGGCTCGTGCTCGGCCTGGCGACCTTCGGCTTCGAGCGCCTCGTCGCGCGCGAGGAGCACGTCCCGGGGGCCGAGGGCCGACGACGACGCACGCAGATCGTCGTCCTGCACCGTCTGACGCTCGTCGCGATCGGCGTGCTCGCGATCGGCCTGGCGCTGTCGACCTTCCCCGCGATGCGCGCGGTCGGCACGAGCGTGCTCGCCTCGGCGGGCATCGTCTCGATCGTCGCGGGCCTCGCGGCGCAGTCGATCCTTGGCAACCTCATCGCCGGGCTCCAGCTCGCCTTCACCGACGCGGTGCGCGTCGGCGACGTCGTCGTCGTCGAGGGTGAGTGGGGGCGGATCGGCGAGATCAACCTGTCCTACGTCGTCGTCTACATCTGGGACGAGCGCCGCCTCGTCCTGCCGTGCAGCTACTTCACCTCGACACCGTTCGAGACGTGGACGCGCCAGTCCGACAAGGTCATCGGGATCGTCTTCCTCGAGCTCGACTGGCGGGTGCCGATCGAGGAGGTGCGGGCGAAGTTCTTCGAGGTGATCGAGGCGAGCCCCGAGTGGGACCGGCGCTCCGCCGGGGTCGTCATGACCGACGCGCGAGGCGGGGTCGTCACGGTCCGCCTCACGATGTCCGCGAAGGACTCCTCCGACCAGTGGGACCTGCGCTGCCACGTGCGCGAGCAGATGGTCACCTGGCTCCAGCGTGAGCACCCCGAGGCGTTGCCCCGCACGAGGGTCGCGCTCGAGACGGCCGAGGAGGCAGCATGAGCACCCGCACCGCCCGCGAGGTCCCCGTCGTCCCGGGCTACCACCCCGACCCGAGCGTGTGCCGGGTGGGCGAGGAGTTCTTCCTCGCGACCTCGACCTTCGAGTACGCCCCGGGCGTGCCCATTCGCCGCAGCACGGACCTCGTGCAGTGGGAGCTGCTCGGGCACGCCCTCACGCGCGCCGACCAGTGGCCGTTGGGGACCTTCGACGACTCGCGCGGGATCTTCGCGCCGACCCTGCGCCACCACGACGGGCGCTTCTGGATGATCACGACCGACGTCGACGGGCTCGGCGGGCAGCTCCTCGTGACCGCCGAGGACCCGGCCGGCCCCTGGTCGCCCGCGGTGCGGCTGCCCGACGTCGCCGGGATCGACCCTGACCTCGCGTGGGACGCGGACGGGCGCTGCCTCGTGACCTTCTGCGCGACGCTCGAGCCGCAGATCCAGATCATGCAGGTCGAGGTCGACCCGGCCACGGGGGCCTCGCTCGAGACCCCGCGTCGCCTGTGGTCCGGGACCGGGCTCGAGCACCCCGAGGCGCCGCATCTGTACGAGCGGGACGGCTGGTGGTACCTCATGGTCGCCGAAGGGGGCACGGGGCGGGGCCACGCGGTCTCGATCGCCCGCTCCCGCTCGCCGCGCGGGCCCTTCGAGGGCGCGCCGCACAACCCGATCCTGAGCCACCGCTCGCTCGCGCACCCCGTGCAGTCGACGGGCCACGCCGACCTCGTCGAGCGGCCCGACGGCACGTGGGCGATCCTCTTCCTCGGCACGCGCCCGCGGGGCTCGTTCCCCGGCTGGCACGTCAACGGGCGCGAGACCTTCCTCGCCGAGGTCGAGTGGCGCGACGGGTGGCCCCACGTGCACCCGAGCGACACCGAGGTCGCGGGGCCCGAGTGGTTCACCGAGACCTTCGACTCCTGGCCGCTCGACCCGCGCTGGGTCTCCCCCGGCCTGTTGCCCGAGGACTTCGTCGCGCCGGCGTCAGGGGGCGGGGTCACCGTCTCGGAAGCCGTCGCGCCGTCGGGGGCCGCGTCGATGCTCGCCGCCCGGTGCACCGAGGACCACTGGCGGGCGACGGCAGACGTCGAGCCCGGGGCGGGAGTCGCGGCCCTGCGCGTCC
>Ga0123333_10005323_pt1 | contig 11655 bp, 9 predicted proteins | sample BioC12SIPDNA_3_FD_89957 | JGI IMG/M metagenome (GOLD analysis project Ga0123333, IMG submission 89957) | Anaerobic biogas reactor microbial communites from Washington, USA - Biogas_R2_B C12 SIP DNA | ecosystem: Engineered > Bioreactor > Anaerobic > Unclassified | place: Washington, USA...
GGCGCGATTCACCTCGATCGAACACTCCATGCTTCAGAACCTCCTGAGATCCCGGCAAGACGGATGGGATGTTCCACAGTGCAGCAGTGGATGCGCCGCCAGCTCCAGTCCCATCGCCCATCTCACCACACCGTTTCGCCATGTGCTCCAGGAACCAGCGGACTCGACCGAGTATAGCATGGGTCAACCCAAAACAGAAGGCCACCGGCAACCGCCGATGGCCCATCTCTATCCTATCGACCGCGCCACACGCGTTACGTCAGGCAGCAGCTCGGCGCTGCCCGATGTACTCAATGACCTTGCCCACCGTGGTTATTGCGCGTGCGTCATCGTCCGAAATGGGCTCTGACCCGAGTTCATCCTTGAACTCATCCTCAATCGCCATGATCAACTCGACAAGATCCAGTGAATCCGCCTCCAGATCCTCGCGAAAGCGCGTATCGCTGGTGACCTCGTCCTCATCGGCGCCCAGCACATCCACGATGATCGCCTTCACCCGCTCGAACGTATCTGCCATCACCCTTACCTCCATTTCGTGTTTCGCGCATCTGCGCGATATTCTACCCACGGCACCGCATTTGTCAACGGGTTGACAAGGCGACCAGCCGACGGTATCATACGTCGCGTCACGACTGCGCATTGCCCGTTCCCCAGCTTCGTGTGAGAAAACACCAGCCACAGGATGGGGTTACGCACCCGAGAATCGAGGCGCATGCACCAACAGCGAAAATCTGACCACCTCGTCATCAACCTGAACGAGGACGTCGACTTCGACGGCATCACATCGGGCCTCGAGCGGTATCGCTTCGTTCACCAGGCTGTGCCCGAACTCAACCTGCGGGACATCGACTTGCATACCGAATTCCTCGGGAAGCGCATGGCCGTTCCTCTACTGATCTCGGCGATGACGGGCGGCACCCCCGAAGCCAGAGAGATCAATCTGCGGCTGGCGGCTGCGGCCCAGGCGGCCGGCATTGGGATGGGTGTGGGATCCCAGCGTGCGGCGATCGAGGATCCTAGCTTGGCAGACAGCTACCAGGTTCGCAGCGCAGCGCCCGACATCATCCTTCTGGCAAACCTGGGCGCGATCCAGCTAAACCACGGTTACCGCATCGACCAGTGCCGTCAAGCCATTGAGATGATCGAGGCTGACGCGCTCGTCCTTCACTTGAACCCACTTCAGGAGGCGCTCCAGTCGGGAGGCGACACCGATTTCGCCGGGTTGCTGCAGGCGATCGAGTCGGTCTGCCGTGCGCTAGAGGTACCCGTGATCGCCAAGGAGGTCGGCTGGGGCATCTCGGAACGCGCAGCGCGCCAACTGGCGAATGCCGGTGTATATGCCATCGACGTTGCGGGCGCGGGGGGCACATCCTGGAGCACAGTCGAGATGCACCGGGCGCCAACGGAAAGGGATCGGCAGATCGCGGCTGCCTTCTCAGGCTGGGGGATACCCACAGCAGAGAGCCTGCTCATGACGCGTCGAGGTGCACCCCGCCTGCCCATCATCGCCAGCGGCGGCATCCGTGATGGGATCAGCGTGGCCAAGGCGCTCGCGCTCGGCGCCAGCCTGTGCGGGATGGCGCGTCCATTCCTGCAGGCGGCTGCCGACTCGCGCAACGCGGTCGCGCAGATCATCGACATTGTGACAGCGCAACTGCGCATCGCTATGCAGGCAGCGGGCGCCGCAAGTATCGACGTACTGCGCCGCACCAGCCTGCAGCGCCTGGACTGATGAACCCACCTGTTCGAGAGGACGGCTATGTCAATCGCCTCGTTTACATCTAGATACCTCCCGCCTCTGGAAGCTGAGATGCAGGCTCTGGTGCAGACGAATGAGGCGCCACACGCCGGCCTGTTCGGCATGCTGAGATACCATCTCGGCTGGGTCGATGAGGCATATCGCCCGCAGGCCGCGGAGAGCGGCAAACGCATCCGCCCGCTGATGTGTCTGCTGACATGCGAGGCGTGCGAGGGTAAGTGGGAACAGGCCATTCCGGCTGCGGCGGCCATTGAGCTACTGCACAACTTCTCGTTGATCCACGACGACATCGAGGATAGAGACACGACACGCCGCGGGCGAGCCACGCTATGGACGATCTGGGGCGAACCTCAGGCGATCAATGCCGGCGACGCCCTCTTCAGCCTGGCGCAACTGGCGCTGCTGAAAACAGGCCAACGGGGAGTCGACCCGGCGACCGTGATCGCTGCACACACGCTATTCAATGAGACGTGTGTCGCGCTGACCGCCGGTCAGTTCATGGATATCGGATTCGAGACACGGCAGGATGTGACGGTTGCGGATTACCTGACTATGATCTCGGGCAAGACAGCCGCGCTGGCGGCGTGCGCCTGCAAGATGGGCGCACTGCTCGCCGGCGCCCCCGATCCGAGACAACGCGACCTGAGGGCTTTCGGTTACCACGTCGGGCTCGCATTCCAGATGCGCGACGATGTACTGGGCGTGTGGGGCGACCCGGCCGTAACCGGGAAACCCGCCGGATCGGACATCGGGCGGCGCAAGAAGTCACTGCCCATACTGCATGGGATCGAACACAGCTCCGAGCTACGAGCCCTGCTGGGCGGAGACGGCGAGCTGACGGATGCCAACGTGCAGCACGCGGTGGAGCTTCTGGAAGGGACGAGCAGCCGCGAGTACGCCGAAGCGCTGGCTGCTGAGCATCACACCCTCGCCCTACAGGCTCTGGACCAGGCTGCTGTCAGCGGAGAGGCCGGATGGAGCCTCTACGAACTCGCGGGACTGCTGGCCAGCCGGCAGAGCTGATAGCGCAGCCAGCGCTCACTGGTTCTCGATCGTCTCAAGCGGCGATTCCAGCGTGCCTTCAGGGCCCGGCGTCGGCCCTGGGGTGGGCGTGACGTACCCCTCCTCCGCCTCGCGAGGCAGCCTGGACAGAGGCAGCCCGTAGTAGGCCTCGACGACCTGGCGGGTCAACGGCGCTGCGACGGTGGATCCCTCCCCACCGCGCTCCACGATGACCGCGATCGCGATCTCCGGATTCTCCGCCGGCGCGTAGGCTGCGAACCATGAATGAGGAATAGACTCGGGGCCACCCGCCTCAGCCGTACCCGTCTTACCAGCCACGGAGATACTGAGCCCGGTGTAGCGGTGCCACGCCGTACCAATGTCGTCGGCCGTCACGCCTAGCAGAGCCTGCTGGATAGCCTGCAGATGTCCCCGGGTCAGCGGTAACTGCCCGGCGACTTCAGGCTGTGTGACCTGCTCCGGCGTCGTTTCGTTGCCCGCGATACGCTCGATGACATACGGGCGATAGAGGGCGCCGCCGTTACCGACTGCTGCGAGCATGCGCGCGATCTGCAGCGGCGTGACCAAGAGGTAGCCCTGGCCAATGGAAAGATTGATCGTGTCACCGATCCACCATCGCTCGGCAATTGCGTTGACCTTCCACTCCGGGTCGGGCACCAATCCGGGCTCTTCGGAAATACCCACCAGCCCCGTCCTCTCGCCCAGACCGAAGGCGCGGGCCATCTCGCCCAAGATGTGTGGATCGAGCTCATCAAGAATCTGCCCCACGGAGTAGAAGACCACATCACAGGACGCGGTGAGACCATCCTCCAAACTAATATCCCCATGCCCGGAGGCGTCCCAACACACCTTTCGAGCACCGGGACCGAGTCCCTCCCAATAGCCTGGGCAGTGGAAGATAGTCTCAGTCGGCGACATGCCAGCGCGCTCTAAGGCCGCGGACATCGTCACAATCTTGAACACGGAGGCCGAAGGGTAAGTCCCGTGCGTCGCCCGGTTGAAGAGCGGATTGGCAGGATTGGACAGAATCTGCGATCGTTCCGCGGCGCCGGCGGGGCCCGCGAACACGTTGGTGTCGAAACCCGGTCCACTGGCCATGGCGAGAACCGCACCAGTCTGTGCATCCAGCACGACGATAGCGCCCCTCCGTCCACCCAGGATCTGCTGCACCTTGCGCTGAAACTCACGATCGATCGTGGTGGTGATCGCGCGGCTAGGTTCGGCCGGACGCTTGGCCACTTCCGCCACCACCTCACCGGCCGGCGTCACAACGGAGAGGGCGCCACCGCGTTGGCCGGCCAGAATCGACTCGCCCCAGGCCTCCAGCCCCATGATCCCCACCCACTCGTCACCGCGGTAGCCAAGGGCGCGATACTCGGCCAACCTCTCCGCCGGCACCGGCGACACCCATCCGATGACGTGCGGCGCGCTGGCGCCAGGATAGAGACGCCCATTCTTCTCATCCCGGTAGATGCCCGCAATAGAAGACAACAGGGCGTTCTGGTCGACGCTCACCTCGGCCGGGATTTCGGCGATGGGCACACGCCAATCCGCAGGGGCGCTGGCGTAGCGTGACTGGATCTGCTCGGTGGAGAGTCCCGTGACCTGTGCCAGCGCCGCCAGAAGCGCGGGTTCATCCTGAATCTGCCCGGGGATCACGCCAACCGTGACAATCTTGCCCTCGACCGCCAGGCCCAGACCATTGCGGTCGTAGATGTTAGCCCGCACGGGCGTCACATAGTCCATGCGGAAGTAGTTGCCTCCCGCCAGATGTGGCCAGATTAGCCCTGCATCCCAGTCAACCCACCATTGGTCCTCGTACAGGCTGAGCGACATGACCGTATCGGTCACGAGCTCACCGACCAGCGCGGTCTCCAGCCGCAGATCAAAGGCAACCCGCGCGTGGGCGCCTTCCTGCAGGGCCGACCGCACGTGGGTCGTTACGGTGATCACAGTGGCCGTGACCATCGCATCCTGGTATCGCCGCGTGAACCCCGCCTCATCGATGACAGCCCGAGACTCGGGAGAGAGCCGCACATACATAGCCGCGTAGTCACCCTCGCTCCATGCGTTGAGGAATCCGGTTGCTGTCGCACCGGGGGAAGGAGGCGTTTCGGTCGGCGGAACCTCAGCCGTGACGGTGGCGACTTCGGTGGCAAGAATCGAGACCGTGGGCGAGGCAGGCATCGGGCTGCCGCATCCAAGGATGAACAGGAGAAGCATGAGCACGAGGGCCGGTCTCTTCATCGAGATGATTATAGCGGCGAAGGGGGAGATGTCAACGCATGTCGGCCAAAATGCTATCGAAGACGTCACAGACGCGATGAGTGTGGGCCTGGCAGCAAGCCGGCACATCGACCGTCGGCGCGAAGTCCCAGTCACGCAGACAGCGGGTCACGTGGCAGAGAGGCAGGCCAACCACGTTCAGATAGCAGCCCTGGAAGGCCCGCACTGGGTGAAAACCAGCGTGCTGAATTGCATAGGCGCCGGCCTTGTCCAGCGGATCACAACTGGCAACGTACTCCGCGATCTCGGCATCCGAGTAATCGCGCATCACCACCTGGGTAGTGGCCACATCCGTCACACAGTCGCCAGTCGCCGGTTCCAGGAGCGTGACCGCGCTAAGGACCTCGTGGGTTCGCCCCCGCAGGCGCTCCAGCATCGAGGCGGCCTCCGCATCATCGACGGGCTTGCCCAGGACCGCACTGCCCAGCGCGACGACCGTATCGCAGGCGACGATCACCACACCGGGGGTCACTGCCAGCTCCGCGGCAGCCGCCCCAGCCTTGGCCCGGCTGAGTCGACGAGCCAGATCGGCCGGAAGTTCGCCATCGCGGGTGGATTCATCGACGTCCGCGGAGGTGACGGTGAAGGGTAAGCCCAACAGGGTCAGGTGCTCGCGGCGGCGCGGTGATTGAGAGGCCAGGAGCAGGGTCAGTTCAGGCATAGTAGGGCGGATTGTAGCACAATGACGCAGTTCGTAGAATCGACGCTTGCGCCGGGCGCCTACGCCGTCAGCCCACGCACGAAAGCAAGCGCCTCCTCGCGGGTCATGACCTCTCCAGCGGCCTGCGCCTCGCGCAGCGCCTCCAGCGCGCTGCCCACGCCCGGGCCTGGCTCGACGCCAAGCGCTTCCATCACATCGCGGCCGTCGAGCAGAGCGGGCGGTGCGACCGTCTCGTCCCGTCGCACCGTGTAATGCTCCAGCAGCGTCTCGACTACGTCAAGCCGGCGTTCCCAGCGCTCAGGGATCAGGTTGGTCCCCCAGGTGGACAGGTGATCGGCCAATCCCATCAGTGCGACCTCAACGCCCGCGCTGCCCAGATCGCGGAAGTAGCGATATATGGCCCGCCGGGTCACAGCCGGTTCACGTCCAAGCAGACCAGGTCGCATATGGCCACCGATCATGCGCGCCACGCGCTCGCATTCGTCGCTGCTAAACCGCAACCACTGCAGCAAGTTCAGACTCAGCGGGGCGCCCACTCCTTCGTGACCATAGAAGCGAATGTCGCCCTGCTCATCGCGCGTCTGGGTGGCGGGCTTGCCCACGTCGTGCAGCAGCGCCGCCAGCTTGAGCAGCACGCCCCGCTCGCGACCGCCCGTCTCTGTCGCGGCCAGATGCTCGGCAATCCCCAGGCCGAACCGTCGCAGACGCGCATCCACGTCAACCCAGACCTCAGGCGGCGGGCCGGCGAGTGCAGGAGTGGGCATCCCAGACCCAGTGCACGCCATCACGACCCCCTCGAGCGCATCGAGCATATGCAGGCTGTGCTCCCAGACGTCGAAGCGGTGCGGCCACGACTGGGAAACCCCCTGCGTCTCCGCCAGCGGCGGTAGCACGTGCGCGAGCACGTCCAGCTCGTCCAGGCGGCGCACGTGTAGCGCGGCGCCTGGCAGTGCGATCAGCCGAACCAGTTCGTCCCGCACACGCTCACGTGACGGCTCGGCCAGCCGCGCGGCGTCGCGCCGGATCCACTGTTCGGTCTGCGCGTCGATCGAGAAGCCCAACTCCGCCGCCTGCCGCACGGCACGGAGCGTGCGCACCGGGTCGTCGCTGAACGCGCGCTCGCTGGTAGCACGAAGATGGCCAGCCGCCAGATCGACGCTGCCGCCCAGCGGATCGATCAGCTCACCGTCGGCGTCGAGCGCCATCGCGTTGACGGTGAAGTCCCGCAGGCGTAGATCGCTAATGAGATCATCTCCGCGCAGATCTGCGAAATCGAGCGTCACAGTCCCAGAATCCCCGGTCGGGAGGATCACGCGTCCGGCCCCGCGATCGGCGTCCAGCGGATAGTAGGCGCCGCCCAACGCGTTGGCCGTGGCCCGCGCCAGGCTCAGCGCGCCGCGCTCGACCGTGAAGTCCCAGTCATGGATCCGACGAAGGAGCAATGCGTCGCGCACCGCGCCGCCGACCAGCCACAGCCCAACGCCGCGCTGACCGGCCAGCCTCAGAGCTACGCGCCACAGTCCATCAGGCGGTCGGATCGAGCTCATCCATCGCCTCATCAACCACAGGCACGTAGAGCAGTCGGGGCTCTTCACGGGGCCGGCTGCGTTTGGACGCCAGCCGGGCCTCCTCCGACGTCCACCCCACCCCGAACACACGGCCGTTCACCAACGCCACCCACCTGCCAGCGTACGGCTCCAGGCCACGCAGCTCCTGATCACCTACCATCTTTCCGTCATCCCCACATCGACTTGGCTACTACTCGACGCGGTAGACCACGTCGCCGGCAACGACCGTCATCACGGCACACGCGTCCGCGATCTCCATCGGGTCCACGTGGAAGATATCGCGATCCAGCACAGTCAGATCAGCCCACTTGCCCGCCGAGATACTGCCTAACTCCGCCCGCATGCCCGCCGCAATCGCCGGCCCCATGGTATAGGCCCAGACCGCCTCCTCGACTGTCAGCCGCTGGGTGGGATACCAACCACCAGCAGGCGTTCCGTCCCGCCGTTGCCGGGTTACCGCAGCATGGATGCCCCACAGCGGATTGGGATCGGCCACCGGGGCGTCCGAGCCGAACGCGAGCGTGACGCCGGCCCTCAACATGTCGCGGAACGCGTAGGCCCAACGGCCGCGGCTGCCGATTGTCTGCCCGACCATGGTGATGTCGTCCGTGGCATGGATGGGCTGCACCGACGCGATCAAGCCCAGTCCAGCCAGGCGCGCCGAGTCCTCGGGCTGAGTGATCTGGACATGCTCGATGCGGTGGGGCGCAGCGGGGATCGCCGTCTCGCGCCGCTGCCGTTCCTCGACGATCGGAGCGAGCGCCAATAACAGCTCGTGAATCGCGCGGTCGCCAATGGCGTGAATCGCAGCGGAGAGTCCTGCCCGATCGGCCCGCCTCACAGCGCTGGCGATCTCGGCAATCGGGGTCTGCGGCAGGCCGCAATCTTCGCCGCCGACGTAGGGTTCGGATAGCCACGCCGTACGGGCGCCCTGGCTGCCATCGGCGAAGTACTTGAGATGCCCGACCCGCAGCAGCCCGTTGCCGCAGCCCGTCCGCAACCCCAGTTCCACCGCCGCGTCCAGGTGTCCGCCCGGGAGCAGCATCCACGTGCGCACGTCCAGATCGCTGGCCTCCGCCAGGCGCTGGTAGGCCCGGAAGATCACCGCGTCGTCGGTGCCCGCGACGCCGGGAAACGCGTGCACGCCCGTCAGGCCCAGGCGATGCAGTCCGATGAAGCCCCGCCGCATGGAGTCCAGCAGTTCCTCCTCGGTCGGAGCGGGCAACACTCCACCTAGCAGGTCCAGCGCCTCGTCACAGAGCACGCCGTCGGGCTCGCCGTGCGCATCGCGGCCAATCAGGCCACCCGGAGGCGCTTGCGTCCCCGGCACAATACCGGCCCGCTGCAGCGCCGCGGAATTGACGACGGCCAGGTGGAAATCGCTCCGCCAGAGCACGACCGGGTGCTCCGGGGCCACGGCGTCCAGGTCCCATCGCCTGGGCATCTGTGGATCCGGCCAGTCGCTCTCGTTCCAGCCCTGGCCCAGGATCCACTGTCCGGGTGAGGTTTCGGCGGCACGCGCCTTGAGGGCGGCCTGCAGGTCGGCCAGCGAGGTCGCCGCGACCAGCGACAGGCGCCGGCGGCCCAGGGCCCAGCCGGCGTAATGCAGGTGGGCGTCGGTCAGGCCGGGCAGGACGGTGCGTCCTTCCAGGTCGATCACCTGGACGCCCGGCCACGACCTCGCCAGCACGTGGTCATCGTCGTGGACGGCAATGAAGCGGCCGCCGCGGATGGCGACGCCCTGGGCGCGAGGACAGGCCGGGTCCTGCGTATAGATGTTACCGTTGATCAGAATCAGCTCGCCGCGCATGATTCGCTCCTGGCCGGGATTGGCGCGTTTCAGCCAAAGGCAGCCCGAGTATGCCAGAGTTCGGTAGAGATGTCAACGTGATGGGTCAGTGGACCCGCTATGCCCACGCTTGCTCATCTGAACCACCTCTGTTATTATCCCGCTGACCAATGCAGCCTTGAAACACTATTCTAGACAACGGAGAGAGAGGTTTCACATGATTGTCAGACTATCCAACGGGAAAGAGATTCCCATCGAGATGCACAAAGTACGTATTGTGCAGAAGACCAGCCTGCCGCCCGTCGCGCGACGGCTCCAAGCCATCGAAGAAGCCGGCTACAACACCTTCCTGTTGCGGACGCGTGACGTTTTCCTGGATATGCTCACCGACAGCGGCACCAACGCCATGAGCGATAACCAGCTCGGCGCGATGATGGTATCCGACGACGCCTACGCGGGGTCGGAGAGCTTCTACAAGCTGGCCGATGCCGTGCAGGACGTACTGGGCTTCCGGTATACCTTGCCGGTACACCAGGGCCGTGCCGCCGAGAACCTGTTGGCCAAGGCCTTCGTGAAGCCCGGCGACGTCATCCCGATGAACTATCACTTCACCACGACCAAAGTCCATTTCGAACTGGCCGGCGGCAAGATACTGGAGATCTACGGGGATGGCGCGCTGGAGACCGATAGCACCAACCTCTTCAAGGGCAACATGGACCTGGAGAGACTCCAGGAAGTGATCGACACGTACGGAGCGGAGCGGATCTCGTTCGTGCGCATGGAAGCGACGACGAATTTGATCGGCGGGCAACCGTTCTCGTTGGAGAACCTGCGCCAGGTACACGAGCTGGCGACCGCCTACGGCATCCCGCTGGTCTACGACGGCAGCCTGATCGCGGAGAATGCGTATTTCATCCAGCAGCGCGAGGATGGCTATGCAGATATGTCGATTCAGGAGGTCCTGCGCGACGTATTGAGCCTGGTCGACATCTTCTATATGTCAGGCCGCAAGTGCGCGGGCGTGCGCGGCGGGCTAATCGCGACCAACGAACAGAAATACTACGACCTGCTCCTGCCCTGGCTGCCCGTGTACGAGGGATTCGCCACGTACGGCGGCATGTCCACGAAGGAAGTGGAGGCGATGGCGGTCGGGCTGCGTGAGATGACACAGCAAGAAGTCGCCAGCGCGGCAGCCGATTTCGTGAAGTATTTCGTGGAGCGGCTGGATGAACGGGGTGTCCCGGTCGTGAAACCGGCCGGTGGCCTGGCCTGCCACGTGGACGCGCGGCGATTCCTGCCCCACGTCCCGTCCCTCCAGTACACGGCCGGCGCCCTGGCCGCCGCGATCTACATCGCATCCGGCGTGCGCTCTATGGAGCGCGGCACCGTGTCGATGGAGCGCGACGAGGACGGGAACGAGGCGCCCTCGGACCTGGAGCTGGCGCGTCTGGCAATACCGCGGCGGGTCTACACGCTGTCGCACATTGAATACGCCGTTGATCGCATCGCCTGGCTCTACGAGCACCGTGAGCTCGTCAAGGGCCTGGAGTTCGTGGCGGAGCCGCCGGTCCTGCGGTTCTTCTTCGGTCGCCTGGCCCCACTGGCGGACTGGGGTGTCCGACTAGCCGCCGCGTTTGAGGCCGATTTCGGCCCTGCTGTCTGACCTGAACCGCATTTGACAATATCCGGAGTGTATGGTATCATCCCGTGTCAGGGAGCAGATATGAGCCACACCCAAGACTTAACGGTCAACTGCATCAAGCGATGCCGACGTAGCGCGAAGCCGGACCACCTATCTGGTTAGGCTTGTTTGGCATACCCGGTTCACGGTTAACCAGCCAGCCTCCAGTGGGAGGCTGGCTTTTCTTATGCGCGATGGATGCCCCCATCGCGCTTCGTATACCCGGGACGACGCGGGGCAGCGTCCCAGATGGGAACAATCCTGATCCAGAGGGGGAATCGATATGAACGCTGCGAGAGAACAGTGCCAGAAGGTGGTCCTCGCCTATTCCGGCGGTCTGGACACCTCGGTCATCGTGCCGTGGCTCCGCGAGAATTACGGCTGCGAGGTCATCACCTTCACAGCGGACTTGGGCCAGGAGGACGAACTGGTCGGCCTGGAGGAGAAAGCCCGAGCCAGCGGCGCCAGCAAGGCGTACATCGTGGATCTGCGCGAGGAGTTCCTCACCGACTACGCCTTTCCCACGATGCGAGCGGGCGCCATCTACGAGCGCCTCTATCTGCTGGGCACATCTTTCGCACGTCCGGTGACGGCCAAACACATGGTGCGCATCGCTCAAGAGGAGGGCGCCGACGCGATCGCCCACGGATGCACTGGCAAGGGAAATGACCAGGTACGTTTCGAACTGACCGTCAAAGCGCTAGATCCGCACCTCCGCGTTATCGCGCCGTGGCGGGAATGGGACATCCGGTCCCGAGAGGACGCCCTGGCCTATGCGCGCGCCCACCGTGTACCGGTCGCCGCGACCGAGAAGTCGATCTACAGTCGCGACAGCAACATCTGGCATATGAGTCATGAGGGTGGCATCCTCGAGTATCCCTGGGCTGA
>Ga0123333_10005326_pt1 | contig 11652 bp, 11 predicted proteins | sample BioC12SIPDNA_3_FD_89957 | JGI IMG/M metagenome (GOLD analysis project Ga0123333, IMG submission 89957) | Anaerobic biogas reactor microbial communites from Washington, USA - Biogas_R2_B C12 SIP DNA | ecosystem: Engineered > Bioreactor > Anaerobic > Unclassified | place: Washington, USA...
AGCACCACCCCGTTCGAGAGCCTCGCCGAGGGCGAGTTCTACGAGGTGATGGCCGAGGACGTGCGTAGCAGCTTCCTGGTGCTCAAGACCGCCGCACGCCTGTTGAGCGTCGGTTGGGTGGTCATCGTCGCCCCTCCCAGCGCCGACTCCGTCCAGATGCTCGCGGTGCAGGGTGCGCTGGGGCGCATGGTCGACGGCTTCAGGCAACGCTTTAATTACCCGCGCGCCAACCTGGTCATCCCGTCGCGGCCCAGCTCGGACCCGCGGCACGACCAGGCGCTGGTGCGGGCGGTGCGGTACCTCGGCTCTCCCGAGTCGACGGGTGTGAGCGGTCAGTCGGTCGACATCGAGCTCCCCGATCCCCCACGCATCAGCGAGGCCCTCCTGCCCGAGGTCAGGGCCGCGCTCGACACCAACGTGCGGCAGGACGACGACGGCGGCTACTGGACGGGCGCCGGCGTAGGGGCGTTCGAGCGGTCGTACCTGACGGGCGACCTGAACGACGAGTACGAGGCGGGAGGGGCCGGTTTCTACGACGACGGCGACGACCATCACGGCAGCGTCGACGACGGCGCCGCCGATGATGACAGCCTCGCCGATGACGACGGCGACTCCGACGACCACGAGGAGTTCGACCTGCACTGGAGCGAGGAGCTCGGGCTGCGCAGGGGCGCGCCCGCCCTGCGGCACATGGTCGGCGACGAGGGCGGCCCAGGACTCGACCACGGCTACGCTGCCGGTCTCGAACCGGCCGTCGACCTATACGGCGACCTCAGCAGGCTCGAAGGTGGCGAGTTCGACTTCGGTTACGACTCCGCGTTCGACCGCGACGACGAGCTGACCCCCGACGGCTCCTCGAAGAAGCGCGCATGACATGAAGTGCCCGTACTGCTCATCAGAGGACACGCGCGTGGTGAACTCACGCCCGTCTGACGAAGGCGCCGCCATCCGGCGCCGTCGCGAGTGCACCGCGTGTCAACGGCGCTTCACGACCTACGAGCGCGCGCAGTTCGAAGCGTTGATGGTGAAGAAGCGCTCGGGCAGGCACGAGGTGTTCAACCCTGACAAGCTGCTCGACAAGCTGCGCATCGCCGCGAACAAGCGCCCGATCAGCGAGAAGCAGATGCGCGAGTTCGCGTACGGGTTCGAGGACGAGGTCCAGGTACCCGAGATCTCGTCAGACGTCATCGGCAAGCGCGTGCTGCAGTTCCTCCGTGACCTCGACGACGTCGCGTACATCCGGTTCATGAGCGTCTACCGCGACTTCGACAGCGTCGACCGCTTCATCGAAGAGATCAAGCAACTGGACGACGAACAGGCGAACGTGCGGCCGACGGCCCAGCCTCACGCCTCACCCTCCGACGCGACCGCGCAGGTGCCGAGCAGCAGCAAGGAGTGAGCGGTCGCGGCAGCGGACGCCGCGGCGGCCGGCCCTCGAGGGCGCGGCGAGCGCGTCAAGGACACGGTGGACCGGCCAGGGGCGACGCCGTCGACGTCGCGCTGCCTGCCGAGTTCAGCGCGCGCATCATGGCTGACCTCGGCCCCGACGACGGAGCGCGCCTCCTCGGCGCCCTCGGCGAAGCACCCGGCACCGGACTGCGCGTGAACTCACGCTTCGGCAGCGTGACCGACCTGCTGACCGTGCTCGGCTGGCAGGCGAGCGCCGTGCCGTGGTCGCCGGACGGGGTCCTCCTCCACCCCGACGGAGCCGGTGACGTGGCAGCACGGCTGACGCAGGACGTCGGGCGCGCCGGCGCCGACGACGAGCCGGCCTCGCGCCATCCCGCGGGCAGGCATCCGCTGCACGACGCGGGCGCCTACTACGTACAGGACCCGTCGGCGATGGGAGTCGTGCCGGTGCTTGACCCGCAGCCAGGCGAGCGTGTCCTCGACCTCGCAGCCGCGCCGGGAGGCAAGAGCACCTACATCGCCGACCGCATGGCAGGCTCCGGGCTGCTGTGGAGCCATGACGTCGACGCGACTCGGGCGGGCGCCCTGGTGGGCAACCTCGAGCGCTGGGGGGCGCAGAGCGTCGTCGTCAGCCACGGACCGACATCCAGGCTCGCACCGCTGCACGGCACGTTCGACAGGGTCCTGCTCGACGCGCCGTGCAGCGGTGAGGGCATGTTCCGCAAGTCGCGAGCGGCCAGGGAGCTGTGGTCACCGCGCCGCGTCACGGAGTTCGCCGAGGCGCAGGCGCGCCTGCTCGACGAGGCGGCCGACCTGCTCGCTCCTGGCGGCGTGCTGGTGTACTCGACGTGCACGTTCGGGCCGCTCGAGAACGAGTCGGCCGTCGGCGCGCTCCTCGAGCGGCGGAGCGACCTCTCGCCGTTCCCGTTCACAGCCGCGGGAGCCTCAGGCGGCCTCGAGCCGTACGCGACCGACGCGGGACTCGTCGGCGCCTGCGCCCGCTGGTGGCCCCACCTTCAGTCCGGGGAGGGCCACTTCGTCGCGCGGCTGCTCAAAGAGCCCGACGCGCAGCGACCGCAACGCCGCGATCCGAAGGCGGCGGCGCACGGCAGCGAACCGTCGCGCGCCGAGAGCGACGCCTACGCGGCCTTCTGCGAGGAGTCGCTCGGCTCGTGCCCACCACGGGGACGGCTCGTGCGCTTCGGGGAGTGGCTCCACCTCGTGCCCGACGCGTGGCTGCCCGAAGGGATCGCTCCACGGCGCGTCGGCGCGCCGGTCGGGCGCGTCTCGGGGGCCAGGTTCACGCCCCACCACGCCCTGTCGCGGCTGCTGCCGTCACACGGAGAGCACGCCGTGACGGCCGACCTCTCACTCCACGACCCACGTGTCGATGCGTACCGCGCAGGCGCCGTCATCGAGGCAGACGTTCCCGACGGCTGGCTGGTGGTACGCGTCGGCGGCTACCCCCTCGGGTGGGCGAAGTCGAAGAGCGGCGTCCTCAACAACCAGTATCCCAAGGGACTGCGCAGGACCTGACGCGCTCGTGTCGGCCTTCACAGGGCGGGGCGTCCCGTGGTAGACTCCGTTTTGGCTTCCAGCTTTCACCGCCCCCGATCAGGTGGACAAGCCGAGAGACCGCTACACCAGGACCAACGCTGACGCGAACCACCGGTTCCATCAGCCGAGCCGAAGGACGTGAACGAGTGAAGACGTACTTCCCGAGCGAACCCAGCAACGACTGGGTCCTCATCGACGCAGCCGGTCAGAAGGTCGGTCGCCTCGCGACCCAGATCGCCGCCGTGCTCAAGGGCAAGCACAAGCCCGACTACACGCCGAACCAGCCCGGTGGCGACTTCGTCGTCGTCATCAACGCAGACAAGGTCGAGCTCTCAGGCAACAAGCTCGACCAGAAGGTCTACACGCGCTACACCGGGTACCAGGGCGGTCTCAAGCTGACGACGGCTCGGGACATGCTCGGCAAGCACCCGGAGCGTGTGCTCGAGCACGCGGTGTGGGGCATGCTGCCCAAGACCCGCATGGGCCGCAGGCTCATCAGGCGTCTCAAGGTCTACCCCGGTGAGGCGCACCCGCACGACGCGCAGCAGCCGAAGAAGTGGGAGTTGGCGTGATGGATCAGTATTACGGTACGGGTCGCCGCAAGGAGGCGATCGCACGCGTGTTCCTGAGGCCGGGCAACGGTCGCATCACGGTCAACGGTCGTGAGTTCCAGGAGTACTTCCGCGGCATCCTGGTGGGTGTCGAAGCGCTCGAGCCGCTCAAGGCGACCAACACCGCGGGCCGCTACGACGCGCTCATCACCGTGCGCGGCGGTGGGCCGAGCGGCCAGGCCGACGCCATCAAGCTCGGTGTCGCTCGCGCGCTCCTCAAGGTCGACCCGAACTTCCGCACCACGCTCAAGCAGAGCGGGCACCTCAGCCGTGACGCTCGCATCGTCGAGAGCAAGAAGTACGGCCTCAAGAAGGCCCGTCGCGCACCCCAGTACAGCAAGCGCTGAGTTCACTCAGGCACGCTGACTCCGCGTGACGCTGCTTCAAGCGTTGATACTTGGGATCGTGCAGGGACTCACCGAGTTCCTTCCCGTATCCAGCTCAGGCCACCTCGTCCTAGCCAACTACTTCCTCGGCTGGGGCGAGGGGCTTTCCCTATCGGTCGACATCGCGACCAACACCGGCACGCTGCTGGCAGTCCTCATCTACCTGCGTCGCGACGTGGGACAGGCGCTGGGCGGCTTCTTCTCCGGACTGCGGTCGGCAGAGGCGCGCACCGGCGACGGCTGGCGGCTCGGCCTGCTCGTGCTCGCCGGCTCGGTCCCGACCGCGATCATCGGCTTGGCGCTCAGCGGCGTCTTCGAGTCGCTCAACACGCCCCTGCCCGTCGCCATCGCGCTCGCGGTCACGGGCGTCATCCTGTGGTTCGCACCGAAGTCGGGACCGAAGCACACGGTCAGGCAGGTCACCTTCAAGGACGCGTTCATCGGCGGGGTCGTGCAGGGCGTCGCGGTGATCCCCGGCATCTCCCGCTCCGGGTCGACCATCTCCGCCCTGTTGGGCCGCGGGCTCGACAAGGAGCTGGCTCCGAAGCTGTCGTTCCTCATTTACCTGGTGGTGTCGTTCGGCGTCGCGCTGCTCGGCATCAGGGAGTTCGACGGCTCCATCGGTGTGCCCCAGTTGCTGGTCATGACGGCTGCCTCGTTCGCCGTGGGCTACGGCGCGCTGCTGCTGGTCTTCTCGCTCCTCAGACGGGGGCAGTTCAGGGCTTTCTCGCCGTACCTGTGGGCGCTGTCGGCGTTCACGCTCATCCACCTGTTCGTCACCCGCTGACCTCCGGAGCCGTCTCTGCTTCATGTCTGCCACTCGAGCGGCCGCGGCCCCTCTCACGACCCGTCAGCACGACTTTGGAGCGCCCCGCACCGGGCTATGATTGGTCAGCTAAGGAGGCGACTCCATGGAAGTCGTTACTCGCATAGCGCCGTCCCCGACGGGCGATCCGCACGTGGGAACCGCCTATGTCGGTCTGTTCAACTACCTCTTCGCGAAACGCAGCGGCGGCCGCTTCGTGTTCCGCCTCGAAGACACCGACAGGCAGCGCTACCAGCCGGAAGCCGAGTCGCGCATCCTCGACATGTTCGAGTGGCTCGGCATCGAACCAGACGAAGGCCCCGACCGCGGAGGCGAGAACGGACCGTACCGCCAGAGCGAGCGCTTGGACATCTACCGTGAGCACGTCGACAAGCTGCTGGCGTCCGGCGCGGCGTACAGGGCGTTCGAGACCGCCGAGGAGCTCGACGAGATGCGAGCGGCCCAGAAGCGGCTCAATCAGCCTCTCGGGTACGATGGCCGCGGCAGGCACCTCGCGCGCGCCGAGCAGGACCGCAGGGCAGCAGCAGGCGAGACACACGTGGTCAGGCTCGCGACCCCCGACGACGGCGCCACCGTCTTCGACGACCGCCTGCGGGGCGAGATCAGCATCGCGAACTCCGAAGTGCGCGACCCCGTCATCCTCAAGAGCGACGGCTACCCCACGTACCATCTCGCCAACGTCGTCGACGACCACCTCATGGGCGTCACGCACGTCATCCGCGCCGAGGAGTGGATCACCAGCACCCCCATCCACGTGCTCCTGTACGCGGCGTTCGGCTGGACGGCTCCACAGTTCATCCACCTGCCGCTGCTGCGCAACCCGGACAAGTCGAAGGTCAGCAAGCGCAAGCTCGACACGTCGGTCGATTCGTACAGGCGGCAGGGCATCCTGCCCGAAGCGCTCCTCAACTTCCTCGCCACCATGGGCTGGAGCATGCCTGACGGACGCGAGTTCTTCGGCGTCGAAGACATGGTCGAGCAGTTCGACATCGACCGCGTCTCCCTCGGCGGACCCGTGTTCGACCTCAAGAAGCTGCGCTTCTTCAACGCCAAGTACCTGCGCGAGATCCTGAGCCTCGAGGACGTCGCCGAGCGCGTCGAACCGCTGCTGCGCGAAGCAGGCTACGACCTCGACGGGCACGACGGGTTCGACGAGGACTACCTCCTCGACGTCGTCGACGTCCTCAGGCCCCGCTCCGAGACCCTGGTGGAGATCGTCGAGCAGGCCGAGTACTTCTTCGTCGACCAGGTCCGGTACGACGACGCGGCGCGCAAGCAGTTGGCGACCGGACAGACGTTCCTCCAGGACATCGAGCGCGAGCTGTCGCGCCTCGAGTTCTTCGATCACGACGGCGTCGACGACATGCTTCACGAGTACATGCAAGACCAGGCCGTGCCGAAGGGCAAGGTGCTGATGCCGCTGCGCGCCGCGCTGACGGGCACGACCAACGCACCGAGCGTCGTCGACCTCATCGTCATCCTCGGCAAGCGAGCCTCCCTCGACCGGGTCGGCCATGCGCTGACGTTCATCGACGCAGGCCTCCCGGACGACGACCCGCAGAAGGCGTTGGCCGAGGAGAAGGCGCGTCTCGAACGCCAAGCGCAGGCCCAGGGCAAGAGCGTCGTCAAGAGCGTGGGCGCCGAGGCTGCGGCGAGGGTCGGCCTGGCGGGCGCCGTCGTCGAAAGGTCGGGAGGCGATTCGTGAGCTGGTTCGACCGCCTGAGACAGGGCCTGTCGAAGACCAGGAACGCGCTCACCAGCGCAGCCGAGGCGAGTGAACCGGAGCCGGTGTCGACCGGCCCGGCCGAGCCCTCCGCAGCAACGACGACCGGCGACCCCGCCGACTCCCCGGCGCCAGGTCCGGTGGTGACGACTGCACCAGCCGCCTCGTCGGCCTCGGCGCCTGCCGGGACCGCAGCCCCCACCTCCGGGACGGCCCCGACCAGAACCGACCCACGCGCACAGGCCTCGAGAGGGCCGTTCGGCGGGCTGCGGCGCGGCAAGGGCACGGCCTGGGAGATGAGCTTCGACGACCTCGAGCTCGCGCTCATCTCGGCCGACGTCGGCGCGAAGCTCGCTGCACAGGTCGTCGCGGGCGCTCGCGCGGAGCGGGAGCGGGGCACGCCGTTCAAGGAGGCGCTGGAGAAGGCGCTCCTCGACCAGCTCGAGCCCGACTCGATGCGGCAGAAGCTCAGGCGCGTCGGGTTCCAACTCGACGTCAGCCGCAACGTGGTCCAGCCGGCAGGCAAGGTCGTGATGGTCGTCGGCGTGAACGGCGTAGGCAAGACCACCACCATCGCGAAACTGGGGCGCTACTACTCCGAGCACGGCCGCTCGGTCATGTTCGCGGCAGGCGACACGTTCAGGGCCGCAGGAAGCACGCAGCTGGCGGTGTGGGGTGAACGCATCGGCGTCCCCACCGTCACAGGTCCCGACAACGCCGACCCGGCGTCGGTCGCGTTCGACGCGGCCACCCGCCGCAAGGCCGAGGGCCATGACCTGCTCTTCGTCGATACGGCGGGTCGGCTCCATACCAAGCACAACCTCATGGAGGAGCTCAAGAAGGTCAAGCGCGTCATCGCCCGCGCGGACCCGGGCGAGCCGAAGGACGTGTGGCTGGTACTCGACGCTGTGACGGGCCAGAACGGCTTGGAGCAGGCTCGCCGCTTCCACGAGGCAGTCACGCTCACCGGCGTCGTCGTCACCAAGCTCGACGGCACCGCGAAGGGCGGGATCCTGCTGCCCATCGCCCGCGAGCTGGGGATCCCCATCAAGTTCATCGGTGTAGGCGAACATCAGGACGACCTGCAGCCGTACGACGCCGCGGCGTTCGTGCACGCGCTCCTCGACATGCCTCCGGCGGCGGCCTGACCGGCGACCGACCTCTCCTGATCATCGCCGCGACCAGGTTCGAGCTCGAGCCCATCGCTGCGGCGTTGACGCAGGCGCAGCTTCTCGACGCGGCCGACGCCTGGCCCGCCAGGCGAGCAGGCGTCCTCGCAGGCACACCCGTCATGCTGGCCGTGGCGGGGATCGGCAAGGCGAACATGGCGGCCGCCACCGCGTCGATACACGCGACGGACCGCCCCGGCGCGGTGCTGCTCGTCGGCATCGGGGGCGCGTACCCGGGTTCGGCTGGGCGTGACGCGCTCGGCATCGGTTCAGTCTCCGTAGCCGAGAGCGAGTACGACCTCGACCTCGGTGTGGGCGCCGGCCCCGAGTGGCGCGGACTCGACACGCTCGGCTTCCCTGCCGTGCCGACCGACCCGCCCACCTACAACCGCGTACCGTGCCACGCCGCGGCGTCGCGTGCGGTGGCCGACGCGGTCGGCTGTGTGCTCCTCCCCTTCGCGACCTCGGACAGCGTCACGGCGGATGCAGCCTCGGCCACACGCATCGCGGCTGCCACCGGCGCCGCGGTCGAGTCGATGGAGGGGGCCGCTGCTGCACAGGTGTGCCTCAGGCTCGGGCTGCCGTTCGTGGAACTGCGCGGTGTCAGCAACGCGGTCGGCGTCAGGGACAAGAGCGCGTGGCGCGTCCCGCAGGCCATCGAGGCCGCCTCTGCGGCTGCGCTTCTCGCGGTGCGGGCGCTCGCGGCGCTTTAAGGTGAACGTGAACCAGGAGGGACCATGAACGTCTTGAGCAACCTGCCGACGTGGCTGTACTGGGTGATACTCCTCATCACCTTCATGGCGTCGCACGTGCTGGCCTACAACCCCGGGGCACCCGCTCGTACGCCGCTGGTCGGCACCGCGTTGAGGGTCGGCTCCTCGCTGATCCTGCTCCTTGGCCTCGTCCTCATCAACACATCCGACCCAGGCAGCATCCTGCTCGCGCTGTTCGCCGCCGCGCTCGGCGGCTTCCTCAGCGGCAAGGGGGCCCCTCCCCCGAAGACGGTCCCGGCTGCCACCGAGCCCGGCGACCAGGGTGGCGACGCGGACACTCGGGACTGAACGGACCCCGCCACCCGTCGGCCACGGGACCATGACCCATACGGCCCGTCCAGCACGGGGCTGACGCGGGTATACTCGTCCGCATGGGACTTGTGACAGGACTGGAGATCCTCGCGGCAGCGCGAGCCGGCGGGTACGGGGTCGGAGCGTTCAACACCAACGACATGGAGATCACGCAGGCGATCGTCGAGGCCGCCGAGGAGAGTCGCAGCCCCGTCATCGTCGCGCTCTCCGAAGGCGCGCTCGCCTTCGGCGGTGACCCCCTCGTCGCCGTCGTGCGCTACATGGCCGAGCGGGCGAGCGTGCCGGTCGCGATCCACCTCGATCACGGCTCGAGCTTCGAGTCGTGCCTCAGGGCACTCAGGTACGGCTTCACCTCCGTGATGATCGACATGTCCCACGCCGACGAGGCGACGAACGTGCGCGAGACCGCGCGCGTCGTCGCGGCAGCCCACGAGGTCGGCGTCACCGTCGAGGCCGAGATTGGCCGCCTCGGCGGCATCGAAGAGCACGTCAACGTCTCGGCTGAGGACGCGACGCTCACCAAACCGGACGAGGCAGCACGCTTCATGGAGGAGAGCGGCGCCGACTACCTCGCCGTCGCCATCGGCACGTCACACGGCGCGTACAAGGGCAAGGGCCGCCCGTTCATAGACCACGCTCGGTTGAGGGCCATCGCTGCGGTCGTCCCTGCGCCGCTCGTCATGCACGGAGCGTCAGGGGTGCCCGCGGCGCTCGTCGACCGCTTCAACGCGGCGGGCGGCCAGCTGGCCGACGCGGTCGGCATCCACGACGACGACGTGACGATGGCTGTGACAGAAGGCATCGCCAAGATCAACACCGACACCGACCTGCGCCTCGCGTTCACGACGAGCGTGAGGGAGACGCTCGGGGCCAAGCCGAACGAGTTCGACCCGAGGAAGATCCTGGGGCCGGCCCGCGCCGAGATGAAGCAGGTCGTCGCGGCGCGCATGCGGCTGTTCGGCTCAGCCGGGCGCGCCTGAATCGGACCCGTCACGTGACGGCGTGACGTAGACGGTCTTCTGGTGCGCCATGTGCACGGCGCCTGGAGCGCCGCCTTTCACGCGCCACACGTTCTTCCGCTGAGTGTAGTCCACCGGCACGCTGTCCGACTGCTTCGCCTTCGAGTAGCCTGCCGCGAGGCGAGCCGCGAACAGCACCGTGTCGAACGGCACCTCCCGCCCCTGCGACCTCACGATCACGTGAGAGCCCTGGTAGCCCTGTACGTGAAGCCAGACGTCGCGCGACTTCGCCACCTTGAACGTGATGGCCTCGTTCTCCTTCGCGCTGCGGCCCACCAACACCTCGTACCCGCGGGGGTCGACGAACCTCACGCCAGGCAGCTTCGGTCTCTGCTTCGCCGCATGCCGGTCCTGCGGCTCGACGCCACGAGGCTCGACCTCGTCGAGCCAGCGCTCGATCGAGCCTAGCGTCGCCTCGTCGGCGCCCGCCAGCGCAGCCACCTTCTCCTCCACAGCCTGCAGGTCACCGTCCAACTCGGGCAGGCGCTGTCGCGCGTTCTCGGCCCGAGCCTCGCGCCGGCGCGCGCGGGCGTAGCGTTGTGCCGCGTTCCCGGCCGCGTCGAGCGCAGGGTCGATGGTGAGTCGTACCCGCTCTCCGTCGAAGCCGACAAGCTCGACCACGTCGCCGTCGGGGAGGAACGAGCCGACGCTGGCGAGGAGCAGGTCGGCTTCCTCCCTGATGCTCTGGGCATCGTTCGCAGCCGCGATCGCCATGTGCGCGTCGGCGACTCGCTTCGCCGCCACCTGCCTGCGCTTCGCGAGCCGCCGCGCGAGCGACGCAGTCGCAGCGTCGGCTCGTCCGCCGCCGCGCGCGTCGGACGCGACCTCCGAACGACGTAAACCCGTGACGGCGTCGAGCGCCGCCGAGGGACGCGCTACGACCTCTTGGAGCGCCGCGACGGCGCGGTCGAGATCGTCGCCTTCGAGTGGCGCGCTGTCGTCCCTGCTCCGAGCCAGCGCCACGACCACCCGGTAGAGCTGCGGGCCGACGCCGTCGATGACGCTGCGCACGTCACGGAGCGGCCTGCCAGCGAGGGTCCTTCGCAGCACGTCCTCGCCTGCTCCGCGCGGGTCGAGCTTGACGTACGGCGGCGGGTACTCGTACCTGACGCCCGCGCGGACCTCACGGTGCCGGTTCTGGCCGGCGTGGACGGTTCGTTGCGTGCCGACGATGGTGCCTGCCTCGTCGACGAGGATGAGGTTCGCGTTCCTGCCCGTCAGTTCGACGATCAGGTCGATCGGCTTCTCGGGCACGAAGCCGGTGCCCTCGCCGAAGCTCAACCGCACGACCCTGTCGAGCGCGCGTTGCTCGACGGCCACGAGGTCGCCCGTGGCCCGCGCGGCGAGCTGCGCCTGGAACGGCGTGCGCGGGCGCGAGGCCGCGCGACCGGCACCGTCGTCGCCGCGCGGGGCGTCGCCGCCGTCGACGAGCACCTCCAGTCGCGGATCGTCGTGGTGGGCCGACACCGTCACGACGGCGCCAGAGTGGAGGCGCAGCTGCACCGACCGGTCGTCAGGGAACCGCCACGCGCCGCGTCCGCTCGGGACGAGCCGGCTCAACAGTGCCAGTCGTTCCGCGATGAGCAAGCCGTCCATGCCCGATGGGGACGCTCAGTTGAGCAGGCGATCGAAGCCGCCGAGGCGCCGCTTCGCCTCTTCGACGTACTGCGTCAGCGGCAGGTGCCACTCGCTGGTCGGCTCCGTGTGCTCAAGGGCCGAGCGGGCATGCATGAGCGTCCTGGCCGCGTACTCGTCACCCAGTTGGGCGTAGACGTCGGCGAGGAGCTGGTGGGCGCTGACCCAGTACGGGTCACCCACCTGGCTGTCGCTGATGGCCTGCTCGAACCACGACGCAGCCTCTTCGAG
>Ga0123333_10005329_pt1 | contig 11645 bp, 9 predicted proteins | sample BioC12SIPDNA_3_FD_89957 | JGI IMG/M metagenome (GOLD analysis project Ga0123333, IMG submission 89957) | Anaerobic biogas reactor microbial communites from Washington, USA - Biogas_R2_B C12 SIP DNA | ecosystem: Engineered > Bioreactor > Anaerobic > Unclassified | place: Washington, USA...
CGTATACGACCCGCCGACCCGCAATCCGCAGGCGGATTGCTAAACACGCAGGTAGTTTGTCGGCGTGTCGACCCGTATACGACCCGCCGACCCGCAATCCGCAGGCGGATTGCTAAACACGCAATCAGTTCGCCAATGCCTTCGCGCCGGCGTTGCCCTTGGACATCGCGTCCTGCACCTCGGTCCAGACGGCCTTCAGCCGCGCGTAGTCGGCGTCCGACATGCCGTCCGGACGCTCCTCGAGCCACTCGCCGACGGCGAGCACGCGGTATTCGTAGCCGCTGCCGCCCTCCTTCTCGTAGCGCCAGACCCAGGTCGGGACGTACACGGGGTTCGCGATCTCGAACTTGCCGTCCTCGGTCTCCTGAATCGTGAACTCGAAGATCAGGCCGCAGTCGAAGCCCTCCTTGCGGACGTCGGAGAGGAAGTTGCCGGTCGCGAGCAGGCACAGCGTCTTGTGCGGCGTCCCGTCGTCGAGCTTGCCCGGGAGCCAGTAGGCGGGCTGCACGGTGTGCGGGTTGAAGCCGATGATGACGTCGACGCCCGCGGCGACCATCGCCTTGGACATCATTTCCTGCTCCTCGTTGGGCTTTGCGCTCAACATGTCGCCCCAGCTCGCGTACGCGATCACGACGTCGGCGCCGGCTTCGCGCGCCTTCTGGACGTCGGCCTTGACGTTGCTCGACTTCGTGACGAGGTTCACGCCGAACTTCAGCGCGTCGGAGCTCGAGGACTTTTCCTTGCCGTTCAGGGTAGACGTATAGTTGAGGAAGGCGACGTTGATGCCGTTGATCTCGACGATGTTCGGCGAATCCTTCTCGGCCTGCGAAGCCGCCGCGCCGGCGTACTTCATGCCGCCGGAGCCCCCGGCCTGCTTGCAGTTCTCGATGGTCTTGAGGAGGCCGTCAAACAGCATGTCGAGCGCGTGGTCGTTCGCGAGCGTCAGCATGTCGACGCCGGCGCTGCGCATCGCAAGCATGATCTGCGGTGGCGTGTTCATCGGGTCCTTGCCGGAGAACGCGCTCTCGGGGCGCGTGTCCATCGGGCCCTCGATGTCGCCGACGGTGAAGTCGGCGTTTCCGACGACGTCCTGAATATAGTCGAACATCGGGGTGAAGTCGTAGCTGGTCTCGGTGCGCGAGGAATCGAGAAGGTTCGGCATGACGGCGATCTCGCCGAGCGAGCGGATCGTCGCGGAGCGCAGGGACGGCGTCGGGACCGGCGTCGGCGCGGGCGTGGGCGTCACGGCGGGGGTCGGCGCGGGCGTCTCCTGCAGGGCGGCCGGATTCACGTCCGGCGTCTGCGTGACGACGGCAACGACGGGTTTCTGCTGCGTTACGTCGGGCTCGTAGGAGGAGCCGACCAGCCGTATGATGAGCATGACGCCCACGGCGATCAGCGCGACGACCAGAATGCCGATCAACACGAGCCCCAGCGGACGGACGATGTAGCCGCCGACGCGAAGGCCGCTATTTTTCTTCGCCATGTATGTTCCCTCCCATAGTCCCAATGATTACAGTTTATTATAACACACGCGAAAAGATGTAAGCAATGGGCGAATCGTCATTCTTTGAGAAGATTTGATGGGAAAATTCGGCACACCCCCGAAAAATGCACGGAAATATGACTTTCTCGGGGCTTCGGCGCGGATAATGTTCATTTTTCGGGCGGGTTTTTTCGTTTTATTCGATTGACGGACGCGGGGTTATGGTGTATGCTTATAGAGGATAATATTACAGAAGTATGACAATGTAAATCTGCGTATCCGCGACGAGGTGCAGTATATGGCAACGCATAAAATCTGGAAACTGAAGTTCAACATCTCGAAGGCGGGACTTGCCTTCCGCTGGGGCGACGGCGAGATTCAGCGGTTCCCCTTCGGCCTGAAGTCCGGCGAGGGCGTGGACGTGGCCGAGGGCATGGACGAGGAGAACGCAGTTTATCCGGACGATGGCGCCGACGACGAATACGGACGCTACGACGACGGCTATGCCGGCGAGGATTCCTATGCGGACGGCGAAGGCGACTATGAGGAGGGCGACTACGAGGAAGGCGACTACGACCAAAGCGAATACGGGGAAGAGGACTACCAGGAGGGCTATTACGACGAAAACGGCGAGTACATAGAGGGCGAGGAGGAGCAGAGCTCCTTCATGCAGTACATCGACCAGAACGACTGGGTCACCTACGCGCTGCTCGTGCTGTTCCCGCCTCTGGGCATATACCTCCTGTGGCGGCGCGGCCAGTTCGACACGATGATCCGCGCCGGCGTGAGCGCCGTGTCCGCGATCTGGTTCATCGCGATCCTGTGGATCATCATCGCGCTTCTGACCGGCGGCGCGAACGACGACCCGACCGGGACGAAGCCCGGCATGGTGCTGCACACGGTTACGCCGACGCCGATCGTCTCGACGGCGCCCTCGGTTGCGCCGACCTCGACCTTCAACGCGACCGGGACGGTCAATCCGCTCGAGAGCGCGGCGGCGACGCCGCTCCCCGGCACGACGATCGGCCCGAGCGAGACCGCCGGCGCCGGCTACGTCTACAGCCCGGCCACCGGCATCTACTACCACGCGGTCAAGGACTGCGCGTACATCCCCACCGGCGTCTCGGCATCCTACGTGACGGTCAAGTTCGCGGAGAACCGCGGCCAGTCGCCCTGCCCGCTGTGCTTCAACGCCACGACCTATTACGCGACGACCGACGGCAGATATTACCACGTCAAGTCGGACTGCTCCGGCATGAAGAACGCCTCGCCCGTCACCGAGCAGGCCGCGAAGCTCGCGGGGAAGACCGCCTGCCCGGTCTGCATCGGCGGCACCGGGGGCCAGACCCCCAACACCCCCAACACCCAGGCGCTTCAGGAATACATCAACCGCCTCTCGAAGGACGCAAGCGGCATCAAGGTCTGGGCGACGAAGGGCGGCAATTATTTCCACACGGTGAGCGACTGCTCCAACATGAAGGGCGCATCGAACGTGACGCTCCTGACCGCGCTGAAGGCCGGCAAGACCGCCTGCCCGAGGTGCGCGTCCGCCGCCGGGAAGATCGTCTACGCGACGGAGACCGGCAAATACTACCACAAGGACAGCACCTGCTCCGGCATGCGGGGCGCGAAGGCGCTGCCCGTCGCGGCCGCGATGGTCATGGGCAAGGACTCCTGCCCGGTGTGCATCGGCAAGGTGAAGCTGCCGTCGAACCTCACGGGCGGCGGCACGACCGCGCCGGAGACCTCGGAGGACGGCGTGTACGTATACGCGACCTCGAACGGGCGCTACTACCACACCGACAGCGGCTGCCAGGGCATGACCGGCGCCGACCGCGTGCTGCTGAAGACGATGCTCGCCGCGGGCAGGCCCGCGTGCCCGGTCTGCGCGAAGGACGCCGGGCGCCAGGTGTACGCGACGAAGGACGGCAAGTACTACCATTCCTACGCGACCTGCTCCGGCATGTCCGGCGCGACCGCGGGCTCGCTCGCGCAGGCGCTCGCCTACGGCTATGAGAAGTGCCCGGTCTGCTGGAAGAATGTCTCCGGCGGGGACACGGTGCCGGGGGAGACCGAGAGCGTCTCCGGCGTCAGCGTCTACCGGACCGACAAGGGCAAGTACTACCACACGAACCAGACCTGCTCCGGCATGTCGGGCGCGACGAAGGTGACGCTCGAGGCGGCCGTCGCCGAGGGCAAGACCGCGTGCCCGGTCTGCGCGTCGATCGCGAACAAGACCGTCTACGCGACCGCCGGCGGCAAGTACTATCACTACAACCAGACGTGCTCCGGCATGACGAACGCGAAGGCCGGCACGCTGGCGGACGCCCTGATGCACGGCTTCGCCGCCTGCCCGGTCTGCGTCAAGACGAGCACCGGCGGCACGCAGACGCCCGGCGACGTCGGGTACGCGCCCGGCAAGTCCGGCATCAAGGTGTACGCGAGCCAGAGCGGGAAGTATTACCACCTGCTCGAGAGCTGCGCAGGCTCCGAGGCGAGCTACATCACGCTCGAGACCGCGCTCAACTACGGCAAGGACGCCTGCCCGATCTGCGCGAAGAAGGTCGCCGAGCGCACCGTCTACGCCGCCGCGGGCGACCAGTACTTCCACGCGACCGCCGAGCACGCCGGCTCCGGCGCGAAGGCGGGCACGGCGGCGAGCGCGCTGGCGTACGGCCTCAAGGTCTGCCCGGTGTGCAGGGCCGCGGCCGAGAGCGGCGACGGAAGCGTTCCGGAGTCGTCGGAGACGTTCAACCGCGGCGAAAGCGGCATCAAGGTCTACGCGACGATCGGCGGCACGTACTTCCACATCTCGAAGCAGCACGCGGGCTCGGAGGCGAGCTACGTGACGCTCGAGACCGCGCTGAACTACGGCAAGAAGCCCTGCCCGGACTGCGCGAGCGCCGCCTACAAGACGGTGTACGCGACGATGGACAGCAAATACTACCACTACAGCAAGACCTGCGCGGGCTCGGAGGCGAAGTCCGGCTACCTCGCGATCGCGCTCGCGATGGGCAAGGACCCCTGCCCGGTCTGCGTCAAGGGCTCGGGCGGCGGCAGCTCCGGCGGCGGCTCCGGCGGCTCGACCACCGTCGATGCGGTCTACATCGACTTGAGCGGGGACTCGAATCCCTCGCTGTTCCACAAATCCTCGAGCTGCTCCGGCGCCGGCATGTCCGGCGGCGACAAGGTGACCGTGGAGTTCGTGCAGGATCAGGGATTCAGCCCATGCCCGTACTGCTGGTAAAAAACCGCTGCCAAAGAAATCCAAACGGGTCGCTCCTTGCGGGGCGGCCCTTTTGCTCATTGAAAATTTATACGTTCGGTGCTATACTGTATTCTCGCAAGCGCGGTGCTTGCGGGAATACCATGCGTTTTGGGAGCGATACGGTGATTGCGACGGTGTGCCTGAATCCGAGCATAGATCATATGCTCCAGGTGGAAAACTTCAAATATGGGGGGCTGAACCGCGTCGCCGGCGAGCGGTTCGACGCGGGCGGCAAGGGCGTCAACGTCGCGGTGGCGCTCTCGGCGCTGGGGCTCGACGCGGAGTGCGTGGCGTTCATGCACAGGGAGAGCGCGCGCACCTTCGAGGCGCGGCTTTTGAAGAGCGGAACCGCCTACGAATTTGTCTGGCTCGAGGGCCGTACGCGCACGAACCTCAAGGTGTTCGACGAGGCAAAGGGCGCGGTCACGGAGTTCAACGGCTCCGGGCGCCCCGTCTCCGACGCGGACCTCAGGAGGATGGCGCAGTTGGTCGCCGAGCGCGCGGAGGGGGCGGACACCCTGATCCTGTCGGGGTCGCTCCCTCCGAACTGCCCGGAGGAATACTACGCGGAGCTGATCCGGGCGGTCGACGGCCTCGGCTGCCGCGTGATACTCGACGCGGACGGGGCGCCGCTCAGGCACGGCATCGCGGCGAAGCCGTACCTCGTCAAGCCGAACCGGCATGAGCTCGAGGCGCTCGCCGGGCGGACGCTCGAGACGAGGGAACAGGTGCGGGACGCCGCGCGCGAGCTGATCGGCCGGGGGGTCTCGGTCGTCGCGGTGTCCTTGGGCTCCGGCGGCGCCGTGATCGCGGACAGGGACGAGGCTTGGTTCGCGCCCGCGCTCGACGTCGAGGTGCGCTCGACCGTCGGCGCGGGGGACGCGATGGTCGCGGGGCTCGCGGCGGGCCTGCTGATGGACGCGGAGCTTGAGCGGGTATTCGCGATGGGCGTCGCGAGCGCGTCGGCCATGTGCATGACCGAGGGCACCGACGCGCTCTCGCGCGCGGACTACAAGAGGCTGCTGGAGGCCGTGCGGCCGGAGCGGATATAGGAGAGACGATGTATCATGGCACAGTCTGAAAACGGCGTCAGGTTGATGCCGAGCACCACTCGACTGGTCGCGCTGGGTTTTGCGACGGTCATACTGATCGGGGCGCTGCTCCTGACGCTTCCCATCTCCTCCTCGACCGGCGAAAGCGTCGGCTTTCCGGACGCGCTGTTCACGTCGACCTCCGCGGTGTGCGTGACGGGGCTCGTCGTCCGCGACACCGGCACGGAGTTCTCGACGTTCGGCCACGTCGTCATCATATTGCTGATACAGATCGGCGGCCTCGGCTTCATGGCGGCCGCGACGATCTTCTTCATGCTGCTCGGCAAGCGCATTTCGCTCGGCACGCGGCTGATGCTGCAGGAATCGCTGAACGAGGACCGCATCGGCGGGCTCGTGCGGCTGATGCGCTGGGTGATCTTCAGCGCCTTTACGATCGAGGGCATCGGCGCGCTCCTGCTCGCGACGCGTTTCGTGCCGATCTTGGGGCTCGGGAAGGGCCTTTGGTACTCGGTGTTCCACGCGATCTCGGCGTTTTGCAACGCGGGGTTCGACATCCTCGGAAACTACCGGAGCCTCATAGATTTCCGATTTGATCCGATCATCAACTTCACCGTGATGGCGCTGATCGTGATCGGCGGCCTCGGCTTTTCCGTGCTCCAGGACGTGCGCGCGAGCCGCTCGTTCCGCAAGTTCCGGCTGCACACGAAGCTCGTTTTGACCTCCACCGCGATCTTGATCTTCGGCGGCGCGCTGTTCTTCCTGATCGTCGAGTGGAGCAACCCCACGACGCTCGGCCCGATGAACCCGTTTCAGAAGGCGATGGCGGCGCTGTTCCAGTCGGTAACGCTTCGAACCGCGGGCTTCAACACGATCGACCAGGTGACGCTCCACCCGGCGAGCAAGTTCTTGTCGGTGATATGGATGTTCATCGGCGCGTCGCCCGCGTCGACCGGCGGCGGCATCAAGACCTCGACCGTCGCGGTGCTGTTTCTGACGGTGCGCATGGTCGCCAAGGGCAGGAGCGAGCCGACCGCGTTCGGCCGCACGATCCCGAAGGGCACCCCCGGGCGCGCGCTGGCGATCGCGTTCATCGGCCTGGGCGTGCTGCTCACGGAGATCATGGCGCTGCAGCTATTGCACCCCGAGAAGCACATCCTGGACCTGATGTTCGAGGTCGCCTCGGCGCTGGGCACGGTCGGCGTCTCGTCGGTCGTCACGAACACGCTCGGCCAGCCCGCGAGGCTGTTCCTGATCCTCGCGATGTACACGGGGCGCGTCGGCCCGCTGACCCTGACGCTCGCGCTCGGGCGCAGGCAGGCGGCCGCCGCGGATATCATACACTACCCGGAAGACAGAACATTGGTCGGTTGACGAAGGAGAAGGACAACATGACGAAGAAACAGTTTGTGGTGGTTGGACTCGGGCACTTCGGGGCGTCCGTCGCGACGACGCTCTACCGGATCGGCGCGAACGTGCTGGCGATCGACGCCGACGCCGAGCGCGTCGAGGAGGTGCGCGACATGGTCACGCACGCGGTGCAGGCCAGCGGCGTGAACCGCGAGGCGCTCATTCAGCTGGGCGTGCGCGATTTCGACATCGCGGTCGTCGCCATCGGCGGCGACATCAAGGCGAGCTGCATGGCGACGATGCTGATGAAGGAATTGGGCGTCGGCTACATCGTGGCCAAGGCGCAGGACGAGATCCACGGCAGAATGCTCTCGAAGCTCGGCGCGGACAAGGTCGTCTACCCCGAGCGGGACATGGGCAAGCGCGTCGCGCATAATCTCGTTTCCGGCAACATATTGGATTTCATAGAGCTCTCCCCGGACTACTTCATGGTCGAGGTCACGCCGCCCGTGGAGTGGGAGGGAAAGTCGCTTTCGCAGCTGGAACTGAGGAAGCGCATGGGCGTCAACGTCATCGCCATCCGCCGCAACGGCCAGGTGGACGCCTCGCCGAAGCCTGCCAGCGTGATACTCGCCGGCGACCGGCTGCTGGTCATGGCCGAGAAGGACGTCATCAAGGAGCTCGGGCACCACTAGGGCGCCGCCGGCGCCCCGGAAGGAGCGCGCATGCGGAACTGCCTGCTTTTGGAGGACGCGGAGAGGCGCCTCCGGGCGCTTGAGCCGGCGCTGGAGGCCGTGGGCTTCCGCGTGCTTTACCCGGTGGGCGACGTCGAGCGCCTGTGCGCGAAGGAGGCCGAGAACGGGCTCTCGCTGATCGGCGCCGGCGAGGGGACGCTCCGGGCGCTGCTGCTCGCGGAGCGATACCCGGTCGGGAGGGTCGTATTGATCGGCTGCCCGCTCCGGCCGCGCGGCAAGTCGACGCTTCGCAGGCGCGCCGAGCACAACCTGTTTTCGGTCGTCTCGGACCTCCTGGTCGTGCAGCCGACCGAGGACGACTCGATGCGCGCGCGCGGGGTCGACATTTTGCTTCGCGGCGTCAGCGCGCGCGTCCGGCGGCGCGTCGAGATGGGCCGGGACTTCCGGGATTTGTGGACAAACTGTAAACAACCGCTGACGGAGGCTGTTTTGGGCTTTTTGACGGGGCCCCCGGAGTCAAAAACCCTTGCGAAACCGCGGAATTCGTGATAAGATAGCAGACAGGCGATCACTCGCCCGTCTGTTTTTTATGTGGGAGGATACCTGTCATGCGAAAGTTTTTTCTCGCGCCGGCGGCGCTTCTGATCGCGCTCGCAATCATGCTGTCGGGCTGCAACCTGATCAGCGTCGATCCCATCATGCAGCTGAACGAGGATCGCGCGAAGCTCGAAAGGGAATATCAGACCGTGCTCGCGGAGTACGACGGCGGAACCGTCGCCGTCAAGGACATTTTGCTCGAGTTCTACAACGAGCTGTCCTACTACTACCAGATGTCGGCGTCCTACGGCATGGGCTTCGGCGAGGAGCAGGTCGAGTCGCTCAAGCAGTCCGCGGTCGGCTACGCGCTCGAGCGCGCGGCGCAGTCGAAGGAGGCCGAGGCGCGCGGGATAACGCTTACCGAGGCCGAGATCGCCGAGATCGAGACCGAGGCGCGCGAGGGCTACGACGGGAGCCTCGCGGGCTACGCGCAGCAGATGGACGGCAAGACCGAGGAGGTCCGCTCCGCGCAGGCCGCGTTCGCGCTGTATCAGGAGGGGTACACCTACGAATCGCTGTCCTCCTACCTGATGGCGCAGAAGATCGCCGAGAAGCTGCGCGCCTCGACGGACGCGGAGGTCGCGGAGGTCACCGACGAGGCGCTGCAGGCCGTCTACGAGCAGCAGGTCGAGGACGACGAGGCCTATTACGCGAGCTACCTCGACGACTTTGAGAGCGACATGACCGGCGACACGCTGGTCACGTGGATGCCCGAGGGCTTCCGCACCGTCAAGCACATCCTCGTGATCCCGGAGGCTTCCGCGCTCGACCCGTACAAGGAGAAACTGAGCCAGATCGAGTCGTTCGAGGCCGAGCTCTCGTCGCTGAACGACGACCTCGCCGCCGCGACCGACGACGACGAAGCCGTCGGCGATCCGGAGGCGATCCGCGCCCAGATCGCCGGCGTCGAGGCCTCGATCGCCGACGCGAAGGCCGAGCTCCCGGCGCTCGAGGCCGCGTGCCTCGCAAACGTCCGGCAGAAGCTCGACGACATACAGGAGAAGCTCGACGGCGGCGAGGACTTCATGGCGCTGATCGACGAATACGGCGAGGACCCCGGCATGAAGAACGAGCCGACCCGCACGCGCGGCTACTACGTGTCCGCTTTGTCGACGACGTGGGACCCGGCGTTCAAGAACGCCGCGATGCTGCTCGAGAACGTCGGGGACGTGTCGAAGCCGGTCGTCGGAAAGAGCGGCGTGCACATCATCCGCTACGAGTCGGACGTCGCGCCCGGCGCGGTGCCGCTCGATCAGATTCGCGAGGCGCTCAAGGAGGAGACGCTCGAGAAGCAGCGCGAGGAGCACTACACCGCGAAGCTCGCGGAGTGGGTCGAGGCGCTGCACCCCGTCTACCACTACGACGCCTGGACCCCGAACGTCTGACGGAGGCCGACATGCAATATGTGACGCTCAGAGGCATCGATAGGCCGGTCTCCCGGCTCGTGTTCGGCTGCGCCTATCCGGGGATGATCGAGGGCCGCGACGAGTCCCGGTGGCTCGATTCGGTCTACGGGATGGGCTTCACCGCATTCGACACCGCGGAGAACTACGGGAAGAGCGAGGAAGTGCTCGGAAACTGGATGGCCTCCCGCGGAATCCGCGAGGAGCTGACCGTGATCACGAAGGGCTGCCACCCGTACGAGGGCCGGCCGCGCGTCTCGCCCGGGCACCTGAAAAGGGACTTCGAGCAGTCGCTCGAGAGGCTGAAAACCGGCTACGTCGACGTCTACCTCTTGCACCGCGACGACCCGGAGAAGCCGGTCGGGGCGATCCTGGAGGCGCTCGATTCCTATGTGCGCGCGGGGAAGATCCGGCGCATCGGCGCGTCGAACTGGACGCTCGAGCGGTTCCGGGAGGCGAACGCGTACGCGCGGGAGCGCGGGCTCGAGCCGTTCAGCTTCACGAGCCCGAACTACGCGCTCGCCCGGCAGGTGCGCGACCCGTGGGGCGGCGGCTGCACGTCGCTCTCCGGCGAGGAGCGCGCGGAGGAGCGCAGGTGGTACGGGGAAAACGGCGTCGATGTGATCGCGTATTCGTCGCTCGCGCACGGGTTTTTGTCCGGGAAGGTTTCGAGCGCGGAACCCGACAGGCTCGAGGCGCTCTTGGACGAGGGCGGTCGCCGCGGGTACATGAGCCCGGACAACCTCGAGCGCCTCGCGCGCGCGGAGCGGCTCGCGAAGGAGAGGGGGAGGACCGTCCCCGAGATCGCGCTCGCGTACGTGCTCGCGGACCCGATCGGCATATTGCCCGCCGTGTCCGCGACAAAAAAAGAGCACCTTGAGAGGAACGTCTCGGCGCTCGACTTGCATCTGACGCGGGAAGAGTGCGCGTGGCTGGATTTGCGAACTTAGAGCCGGCAATCGCCGGCTCCAGTCTTTTCAGATATATTTGCGCATCTGCTGCAGCGCGGCCTTTTCGAGCCTCGAGACCTGCGCCTGCGAGATGCCGATCTCGCCGGCGACCTCCATCTGCGTGCGGCCCTGGAAGAAGCGCCGCTGGATGATGTTGCGCTCGCGCTCGCTTAACTTTCCCATCGCCTGCCGAATCGACAGGTCGCGCACCCAGTCGTCCTCGTTGACGCGGTCGTCGCGCACCTGATCCATCACGTAGATCGCGTCGCCGCCGTCCTGATACACCGGCTCGAACAGCGACACCGGGTCCTGAATCGCCTCGAGCGAGAGCACGACGTCCTCCTCGCGCACCTCCATCTCCTCGGCGACCTCTTTGACGGACGGCTCGCGCCCGAGCTGGTAGGTCAGCTTCTCGCGCGCCTTGAGCGCCTTGTAAGCGGTGTCCCGGAGCGAGCGCGACACGCGAATCTGGTTGTTGTCCCGGAGGTATCTGCGGATTTCGCCGATGATCATCGGCACCGCGTAGGTCGAAAACCGCACGTTCTGGCTCGTGTCGAAGTTGTCGATCGCCTTGATCAGGCCTATGCAGCCCACCTGAAACAGGTCGTCCACGCTCTCCCCGCGGTTGTGAAATCGCTGGATGACGCTGAGCACCAGCCGCAGGTTCCCCTGTATGAATTCGTGGCGCGCGGCCTTGTCGCCCGCATGAATCTTCGGGAAGAGCTCCCGCATCTGCTCGTTTTTGAGCACGGGCAGCGCCGAGGTGTCCACGCCGCAGATTTCAACCTTTTTGATGGACATATCTCCACCTCCACGGCAAGAGTATTGCCGTCGAAATGGGACGCTA
>Ga0123333_10005331_pt1 | contig 11644 bp, 3 predicted proteins | sample BioC12SIPDNA_3_FD_89957 | JGI IMG/M metagenome (GOLD analysis project Ga0123333, IMG submission 89957) | Anaerobic biogas reactor microbial communites from Washington, USA - Biogas_R2_B C12 SIP DNA | ecosystem: Engineered > Bioreactor > Anaerobic > Unclassified | place: Washington, USA...
ACGGTCGGTGACCTCGTGCCGTGCCTCTCGGGGTCGGCGCGGAAGCTCGGCAGGTCGACCACGGTCCAGGCGGGCTGGGAGGGCCGGCGCTCCGGACCGGGGCGCGCGGCGGCTCGCGGCGCGCCGGCCGGCGCACCGACCGGGGCCGGGTCCAGGAACAGGTTCCGGGCGAAGAGGGCGTGCCAGGCGTGCTCGGTGACGACCCGCACCGGCAGGCGGTAGCGCGGGTCGGCGCCGGCGTGGAGGTGCTGGGCGTGGAGGCTCAGGCGCCGGGCGTGCGCCAGCATGTCGCGGCGCAGGCGCTCGAAGCTCGCCGGTTCCATCGGCTGGTTCACGCCGCCCCAGGCGACGCTCGCGCTGGCGGCGTTGGCGACGATGAACTTGTCGCTCGGCGACCGCCCGGTGTACACGCCGGTGTCGGCGGCCAGCGCGCCGGCGGACGTCAGCAGGGCCTCGCCGCGCCGCACCGCCTCCTCGACGAGGGCGGTGGCGGGCGCGTCGTAGGTCACGTCGAGGCCGTCCAGCGGGAAGCCGTCGGACTCACCGCGCTCCAGCGTGCCGCGTTGCCGCTCGCTCAACCTCGTCCTCCGATCCCCGAGGCTACCACCGCAGGGTGACGCCGAAGCTGACGGCGCTCCGGTCTGACGACAAGGACGTCGAGAGGTCGACGCCCACCAGGCTGCTCACGTCGTACGCCACGCCCAGCCCGAGCTCGGAGCGGGGCGCTGCGAGGAGGCCGGCCTGCGGGAAGTCGATGCGTCCGGAGATCTCGAGGTCTAGCGGCCCGAGTGCGTACTGGAGCGCTACCTCGTTCGTGACCGCGAAGCCGGGGTCGTCGGGGTCGGCGGTGCCGATCCGGTAGCTGGCGAACAGCTCGGGGTTCAGGTAGCCGCCGAGCCTCACCGACACGCCGAACTGCTCCGCGCCCTCGAGCAGGCTGGAGACGGCCGACGTGCGGATCTCGACGACGTCGAGACCCAGGGCTTCGCGCAGGGCGTTCTGCAGCTCGCCGAGGAGCAGGACGTCGACGGCGGTGTCGAGCGCGCCCTGCGCCACGGCGCCGCCCAGGCCGCCGGCGCCGATCAGGTCGGAGCCGAGCTCGAGTCGGCCCAGCGTGACGAGCGACAGGAGCTCGCCCTCGGTGAGGGGTCTCACGCCCGCCCCGACGGCGGCCGCCTGCTCGCCCTCGCCGCCGGCGACCTCGATCAGCGCTTCGGACGTCAGCGTCGGCCTGACGTCGAACCTCACGCGCCCGTCCTCGTCCCGCTCGACCGGCCCCTGGAACGCCAGGTCGACGCGGAACGTGCGGCCCTCGGGCGCCGCGAACGAGACGTCCGTGCTGCCCGTAAGGACGCGGCTCTTCTCGAACTCCGTGTGCGCCCTGACGCTCAGGTCGGGCAGCACGCCGCGGTTCGCCGTGAACGTGGCGACGGCCTCGTCGACGGTGAAGTCGCGGCCGGCGAACCGCAGGTTGCCTCGCAGCGCCCGCGCCTCGCCGTCGAGGCGCGGCTCCGCGCCGGTGCCGGACAGCGTCAGGTCGAGCGCGGCCTCGAGCGAGGCGAACGAAGTAGCCATCACGACGCGCTGGGGCGCGGTGATGCGCAGGTCGTCGAAGCGGAGGTTCGCCAGCGCCCCGGTCGGGACCGCCTCGGCCCGGGCCGGGCCTACCGGTGACGGCGCCACGGCACCGAGGTCGAGCGCGGTGGCCCGCGGGTCCTCTCCTGCCTGGGCGCCTGGGGCGGGCACCGTCGGTGCCTGGCCCTCGCCAGGCTCGGCCGCGCCCTCGGCCGCTGCCGCGGCGCCTCCGCCCTCCGCCACGGTGTCGACCTCGGCCTCGTCACCGCCAGCATCCGCGCCGGCGCCGGCTTCCGAGGCGCCTCGTTGGCCCCCTGCCGCCTGGTCCTCGGCGGCAGCCGAGCCCTCCGCGGCCTGTGCCCCACCGGCGACGGCGGGGTCGAGCACGACCTCGGTAGCCTGGATCGCGCCGCTCAGGGTCACGCCGCCGTCGGCGCCGACCAGGCGCAGGTCGGCGGCGAGGGTCGAGTCGGCGATGAGCAGGCCGGGGTATGCCACCCTCAGGCCGGTGCCGCCGGCGCGCAGGTCGAGCGGCGCCAGGGTGCCCTGGACCGCCAGGGGCGCCCCCAGCCGTCCGGACAGCGCCAGGTAGGGGCGGAACAGCGGGTCTTGGGTGATCGCGCCGGTGACGTCGTCGATGCGGCCGACGCCGGGCACGACCAGCTCGCCCTCGAACCGCAGGTCGGAGGACCTGAGCGCCAGGGGCTCGAGCGTGACCGTGGCGTCGCCGGCCAGGCGGAGGTCGCCCTCGACCGGGTCGAGGGCGCTCAGCGTCGCCGCGGCCGACAGCGCCGCCCCCTCGAGGCGCACGTCCGCCTCCGACAGCCGGTAGCTGGTGCCGGCGACCCGGAAGGCCAGGGCGTCGGTCTGGAACGACACCAGCGGCTCCTCGACCGTGCCCGTGGCCGTGAACGTGAAGCTGCCCTCGGCGCCCACGCCGAGCAGCGCGAACGACGGGACGAGGCCGAGCATCGGGCCGAAGTCCGCCTCGTCCGCGACGAGCTCGAAGTCGAGGCGGTCCGGCGAGAGCACTCCGCCGGCGCGCCAGTCGCCCCGGCCGGAGAACGTCGCGCGGTCGACGGTCAGGGCCCCGTCGTCGAACGTCATCGTCAGGTCGCCGCGCGTGAGGACCCCGGCGCGCTCGAGGGTGAGCTCCTCGCTGGCCAGCGCCGCGTAGCCGCTCGCGGGGTCCGCGAGGGGCACGTCGACGCGCGCCACGCCGGTCAGGTACGCCGTGACGTCGGTGGGGCCCACGACGGCCTCGGCGAGGAGGTCGAGCGGGAAGCGCTCCAGCCGGGCCGAGCCGGCAAGCCTCAGGTCGGAGAGCGTCGCCGAGAGCAGCGAGCCGCCCAGCGTCACCGCGGCGTCGACGCGCGAGGTCGGCCCCGAGAGCTGCACGGCCAAGGGGAGGGGGGTCTCGCCGACGGCCAGCTCGGGGGCGACCAGTTGCCCGAAGACGAAGTCGCCGTGGAGCTGCACGACGCCCGACAGGGCGCCTGCCACGTGAGGGGCGGCGGAGGCCACGGCCGGCAGCTCGGAGAGCTCGATCGTCCTCAGCCTCACCTCCACGTCGGTGTCGCCCTCGCCCGATACGGCCGCGAGCGCCGGGGAGAGGCGCCTCAGCGGGGCGGCGCCGCTCACGCTGAGGCTGCCCGCCTCCGTGGCGACGGTAGCGGCGCCGCCCACGCGCCCGTCGGCGAACGACGCCTCCGCGTCGACCCGGACCTCGCCCCAGCCGGGCGGCGCCAGGCGTACGCCGGCGACCGTCATGGTCCCGGCGGGAGGCTCGCCGGGCACGTAGGCGAGGCGGGCCGTCACCGACCCGGCGGCGACGCCGGGCACGGGGCTCGCCCCGGACGCGTCGGCCGGGAGCGCCAGCGCCACGTCCACGAGGGCGCTGCCCGTCGCGGACTGGTAGGTGGCGGCCAGCTCGCCCAGGCGCCCGCTCGAGGTCAGCCGCCACTCGCCGGCGTCGGCGCTCACCGCCAGGGGCAGCACGCGGTCGGCGCGGTCCCGGGTGTCGATCGGGAGCTCGAGCGAGCCGGTCAGGTTCGCGGTCCTAGGCGTGAGGGCTCCCGAGAGCTCGACGGCGAAGCCGGAGAGCGTGGCGCCGAGGTCGCGCAGCACCATGGCGGGCCCGCCGCGCAGGGTCAGGACCGCGGAGCCGCTGGCCGCCCCGGTGCCGGTCACGACGAGGCCCTCCTCCGTGACCCGCGCGACGAGGTCGGCGAGGTCGGCGGCGGCCAGGTCGGCCGCCAGCCCGGCCTCGGGCAGCGCTTGGGGCGTGAGGGTCAGGCGCGGCGCTCCGGGCGAGCCGGACGGCTCCAGGCGCGCCGTGACGGGACCGATCGGCACCTCGAGCTCACCGAACGCGAGCAGGCCGGCGGGCGCCTCGAGGAGCCTGAGGTCGCCGCGCGGCTGCCCGGCCGCGGTGGACGCCGAGGAGAGGCGGACGTCGAGGCCGGGCGCCACGCGGCCCTGCACGCGCAGCGGTGCCGTGACGAGCGGTACGGCCACCGACTGGTCGAGCGTCACGCCGCCAGGTCCGACCGACACACGGCCGGCCGCGGCGACGCCGGCAGCCTCGGCGTAGGCGGCCGTGCCGAGGACGACCTGCGGCACGAGCTGGCTGCCCTGCAGGACGCCGCGGGCCGAGAGCGCGACGGCGGGGTCGTCGGCCGGCGTCCGCGCGCCGGTCAGCGCCACCTGGCCGGTCCAGTCGGCGCCCGCCGGGCGGCGGCCGGTCACGCTCAGCTCGCCGCCGAGCAGCGTCCCGGCCATGCTCACGGTCGTCGCGCCCGCCGACAGGTTCACGTCCAGCGCGACGTCGGCGCGCAGCTCGGCGCCGCCCGTGACCCGACCGGTGAGGCGGCCCTCGGCCGCCCTGCCCTCGCCCGCGACGTCGACGGCGAGCGCTCCGGGCAGCGTCAGGCCCGAGACGCTGGCGCGCCAGGAGAGGTCGCTCGGGTCGAGGGTGGCGGCGATCCCGTCGCCGGTGACGTGCAGCGGCTCGCCGGGTCCTGCCGCGCTCACGACCACGGCGCCCAACCCCTGGCCGGCGACGGCGAGGTCCGTGAAGGCGCCGCTGAGCCACGTGCCGGCGGCGGCCCTGTCGCCGAGCGCCAGGGAGGCCGCGCCGGTGACAGCCGGCGCGACCGCCGCGAGCGGTCCCTCGACCTCGATACCGGCCAGGCCCGCCGAGACGGAGCCGCGCCAGCCGTCGAGGCGGCCGGCCCCGGTGAGCACGACCTCGTCGCCGACGTCGGCGACGAGGAGGATCGCGTCGCCCGCCCTGAGGCTGCCGCTGGCGCCGACGTCGTCGCCCGCCACCGCCACGCGCAGGTCGCTGGTGACGTCGCCGTAGCCGAGCGTGGAGCGGAGGTCCAGGCGGCCGCGGGCGGGCGCCGCCTCGAGGCGCAGCGCGCCCCTGAGGTCGCCGCGGCCGCTGAGGGCGGCGAAGACCGTGGGGTCGCCGAGCGTGCCGCCCACCTGCACCGCGCCGTCCACCCTGGCCGGCACGCCCTCCACGCCGACGCCGACGGCGTCGAGCTGCGCCGTCAGCGTCGCTCGCCCCAGCGCCTCGACGGAGGGCGCGACCGCGACCAGAGGGCCGCGCACCAGCCCGGTGAGGCGCGTGTCGCCCAGGTCGAGGTCGGCGAGGTCCACCTGGGCCTGCAGCGCGACGCGCAGACGACCGTCCAGCGCGGCCGACCCCTCGATCCGGCTGGCGCCGCTCTCCACCACGAGCCCGTCCACGACCACGCTCCCCGTGGACGACCCGCCCATGAGCCGCAGGCTCGCCCGGGGCGCCTCGGCGAGCGGCAGCAGGCCCGGGAGCGGCATCTCCACGAGCTCGCCCGCGACCCGCCAGCCGCCGCGCTCGGCCGCCGCCGTCAGCGAGAGCCCGTCGCCGGCGAGGTCGAGCTCCGCCCCCTCCGCGCCGACGCTGAGCCGGCCCGCGGCGGAGACGGCTCCCGACACGCTCACGTCGGCGGCCAGCGCGCCGGTGACGGGGGCGTCGGAGGGCACGGTTGCGGCGAGCGTCACGAGCGGGGCGCCGTCCTGGCCGGGAGCCGCGCCCACGTCGAGGACGAGGTCGCCCTCGCGGGTGGCGCGCAGGCCGAGCGTCACCGGCGCGGCCTCGACCGGCAACGGCCCGCCGTCGAGCGTGACGTCCAGGGCCCCGCCGAAGCCCGCCCGCCGGCCCCAGCTCAGACCCTCGCCAGCGACGCTCACCTCCAGGCCGGCGAGGTCGGGCGCGAGCGCCTCCAGGGCCGGAGAGACGTCGCCGCCGGCACGCACGCTCACCGTGCCCGGGCCGAAGGCGTAGGCGGCCTGCAAGCCGAGCCAGTCGAGGCTCAGCTCGACCGGGTCGCCCGCGAGGCTCCAGGCGCCCGCCTCGCCGACGCCCGCGAGGGGCCCGGAGGTGGCGGCGACCGCACCGGACAGGGCGAGCTCGGGCGCCAGCGCGCCCGCCCCGGTTACGCTCAGGCGCGCCCCCTCGCCCAGGCCCGGCACCCCGGCCAGGTCGACAGCCAGAGAGGTCAGGTGGACCTCTTGGCCGCGCGCGGTGAGCTCGCCCCTCACCCCGCCGGTGAGGCCGGCGGGGCCCGCGCCGGTGAGCGAGCCCGTCACCGAGGCGGTCCGCAGGCCCGGCTCGGGCGTGGTCAGGACCGCGTCGAGGTAGGCGCCGGGGACGTCGACGTGGAGGCGCCCACTGGCGAGGTCGTCGTCGAGCTCCAGCCAGGCCTCGACCGGTCGGCCAGCGGCCTGCCCCGTGACGACGAGGCGGCGGTCCTCGTTCCACGCCAGGCGCCCCGTCACCTCGGCCTCGGGAGAGGCGAGGGTGAAGCGCAGGTCGTTGGGCGCGGAGCCCGTCAGCGTGACGGCCGCGCCCTCCACGGTGCCGGCGGCGTCCACCGTCAGCTCGGTGGTCATGGGATCGGTGCCCAGGGACGCTCGGCCCGTCGCCACGACGTCGACGACGAGGCCGAACGCCGCGCCTATCCTCGCGAGGTCGACGTCGGCCATGTCCAGCGCCGCGGTCAGGTCCGCGCCCTCGCCGCTCACGGTCGCCACGGCCACCGGCGCGTCGCCGGGCGCGTCGGGAAGGAGGGCGGCCACCTGGCCCCGGTACGCGGCGCCCTCGCCCGTCAGGGCTAGCCGCAGGCCCAGCGCGCCCGCCCCCGGCGCGTCCGCCTCGGCGTCGGCGGTGAGCTCCCACCCGTCCGCGGCCGTCCAGCCGGCGCGCGCCACGACGGGCGAGGACAGCAGGCCCACGGCCGCGTCGGTGCCGGGCGGGAGCGCGGCCGCGACGGCGGGCCCGGCGAGGGTCAGCTCGGCGGTGGCGGCGCTCGGGCTCGCGCGGGCCGCGGCGCTCACGCCGGCGCCCGTGAGCTCCGCCGTGACGCGCGGGTCGGCGAGCGTGCCGGCGAGGTCGGCCGTGAGGTCGGCGGGCTGACCGAGCAGGGTGAATGGCAGCGCTACGCGGCCGGCCAGCGCCCCGTCCTCCGTCACGGTCGCGTCTACCCAGCTGCCGATCAGGCGGGGGGCGCCGTCCGGCGGCACGCTCAGCGTCGCGGCGAGGGGCGGCAGCTCCAGGTAGGGTTCGGCTGCGAGGGCGGCGCTGGTCAGCGCGACGCTCAAGCCGGCGAGGGGCGTGGCGCTCAGCTCTGCGGCGACGGCGCCGGCCAGCGCCGTGGCCGAGCCTGCGAGGCGCAGCTCGGGGGTGAGGGTGCCGGCGGCATGCAGTGACGACTCGAGCGGGCCGGTCGCCGTCACCGCGACCGTGAGCTCCGCGCCGGCGCCGCCGAGGGTCAGGGTGGCGATGGCAGGCTCGTCGCCGGCCAGGGCCAGGTCGGCGCGCAGGGCCCCGGCCCAGCCGGAGGCCGGGTCGCGGCGCAGGGTCCCGTCGACCCTCGCGGTGAGGCCGCTCGGTGCCCGGTCGGGCAGGTAAGGCGCGAGGTCGGCGTCGTCGGCCCTGACCGCGAGGACGCCGTCCGCGTAGCTGGCCACCAGGTCGTCGCCGAGGCCGACGGTGGCCGTCATCGCGAGGAGGTCGGCAGTGCCGGCGAGCGCGAGCTCGCCAGTGGGCCGCGCCGGCTCGGGCAGCGGGGCGGCCAGCAGCTCGGCGGGGAGCCTGCCCGAGAGGACGAGGTCGCCGACCGTGCCGGCCGCCTCGGCGAACGGCTCGTCACCGGGGCGGGCGAGCGTCACGAGGACGGGGGTGGCGGCGGGGTCCAGGAGCGGGACGGTTCCGCTCGGCAGGGCGAGGCTCGCGACGAGCCCCTCGCCGGCGTACGTGACAGGCAGGGACACGGGACCGCTCACCCGGACAGCGTCGTCGCGCAGGTCGAGGCGCACGGGCGAGCCCGCCACCTCCAGGGTCGCGGTGGGCGCTTCGGTCCAGTCGAGCTCGAGGCGCCACGGCACGTCCGGCACCGCGGCGGGCCCCGCGCTCACGCCCGCGACGACCCCGGCGCCGCTCACGCCCGCCGTCGTCACGGACAGGCCCTGCAGGGGGCCGACGTCGAGGGTCAGGAGCGGCGCGCCGGAGCCCAGGTCCGCCACGCGCGCGGCGCCGGCGCCGCGCACCGGCAGTCCGCCGACCTCGCCGTCGAGGGTCACCTCCAGAAGGTCCCCTCGGCCGGTCAGGACGGCGCGGGCACTCACGGGCGAGGACACGTCGAGCACCGCCCGGCCGGCGAGACCGTCGACGCCGCCTGCGGCGACGAGGCCCGTCATGTCCAGGACCAGCGTGCCGTCGACGGGTGCGGGGCCCGTGACCGGCCGGGAAGCCAGCACCCCGAGGTCGCCCTCGAACCGCTCGCGTGCCGCGGCCGTCGCCTCCGGGCCGACATCGGCCGGCGGCGGGGGCGGCTCGCCGAGGACTAGGCCCCAGAAGGCGGCCAGGTCGGCGCCGCCGACGACCGTCAGCGCGGTCGTATCGGCGGCGTAGGAGACCGTGACGCCCCGTCCGTCGCTGTCGGGCGGGCCCGAGGGGTCCCCGATGACGGCCCCGGCGGGTCCTCCGCCCAGGCGGGCGGTGGCGCGGAGGGGTCCGTCCCAGCCGACCTCGAGCGTCACCGGCAAGGCGCCGAGCCAACCGAACAGGTAGAGGCGGCTCGCCTGCGGGTCGGCGGCGCCCACTAGGCGCAGGCTCGCGGGCAGCTCCGCCTGCGCGCCGCCGGCGTCCCTCACGGTCACGTCGAGGTCGGCGCCGCGTACGCCGCCGTGCAGGGTGGCGGCCAGCACCGGCTCGGCGGGGTCCGCGCCGGCGACGGCCACGGGCAGCCCGTCGAGCGTGAGGCTCACGCCCGCCGGCCCGGCCGCGATGGCCAGCGCGCCGTCCTCGCTCGTCGCGCTCAGGCGCCAGCCGCCGGCCTCGCCGGCGGGCGCGCGGGCCTCGGCCACGAGGACTCCGTCGGGGGTGGAGGCGGGCCCGGCGGTCAGCGCGGAGTAGGCGACACGCCCCGACCAGGCCAGGCCGTCGGCGCCGAGCACGAGGGAGCTCGCCGGCACGGTGACGCGCGCGGTCGCGGCGCCGTCGGCGAGCGCCACGGGCGTGGGATCGACGAGGACGTCGAGGGTCAGCGCCAAGGGCGCCAGGTCGAGGACGCCGGAGACCAGCGCGGGCCCGAAGCGCCCGAGCACGCCGGTGACGGCGCCGTCGCTGTAGACGCCGGACGCGCTGCCGCGCAGGTCGGGGCCCGTCGCCAGGCCGGGCACGGTCACGGGCCCGTCGGCGTCGAGCACGAGCGTGAGGCGGGCGCCGTCGAGCGAGGCCGGGCCGGAGACGCCCAGCGTCACCCTGGCGTCGTCGGGCAGCGGGGCGAGGCCGAGGCGGCTCAGGGTCAGCCCGCCGTCGAGCCTGCCGTCGGCGAGGACCACGGCGCCCTCCAGCTGTCCGCCGGCCGAGTCGCCGCCGGTCACGAAGCCCTGCCAGCCGTCGGGGTCGAGCCGCGCCTCGAGGCGGGCGTCCACGCTCCTGCCCGCGACCTCGCCGCTCCACTCCACGGTGAGGTCGCCGTCCTCGCGGTCGTCGACCGCCAGCCGCAGCCGGGCGTCGACGGCCCCGAGGCCCTCCGCGAGCGCCGAGAGGTCGACGCCGCTCGCCGTGAGGAGCAGGCGCTCGCCTGCCTGGCCGGGCCCGACCTCGAAGTCGACGCGTCCACCACCGAGTCGGGCGAGGCCCTCGGCCCGCACGCGGCCGTCGCGCGGCAGGCGGAAGGCGGTGCTGAGGTCCTCGAGCGGCACCCCCTCCACGGCGCCCGCGCCGGTGGCGGTGCCCTCGAGCGCCACGTAGTCCCAGCCGCTGAGGCTCAGAGCTACGTCGGCGGCGCCCTCGAGGGACACGGGCGGGCCGTCCGGGTAGCTGCCCCGCAGCAGCCAACCCGCGGCCTCCGCCAGGCCGGCGCGGCCGGTCGCCTGCGCCTCCCAGCGCTGCGCCGCGACGTTCACGACGCCCGTGGCGCTGACCGCGCCTCCGAGGGTGTCGCCGCTGACGGCGGCGGTGATCACGGGGTAGTCGAGCTCGGCGGTGCCGTCGACGCCCGTCGCCACCAGCCCCACGTCGGCCACGGACACGTCCTCCAGGACGAAGCTGCCGGTCACCGCCGGGCCGCGGACCCTGAGGGTCCCCGTGACCGTGCCGCCGTTCACGCCACCCCACCACTGACGCGCGATCGTCGCGTCGGCGCGCTCCACGCGCCCGTCGAAGGTGCCGGTCAGGGTCTCGTAGCGTCCCGCCAGCGTGGCCGACCCGTCACGCGTCGCGACGGTGCCGCTGAGGTCGAGCGCCGTGCCGCTCTGACTGACCTGGAGGTCGGAGACCGAGGCGTTCGGCAGGGTGAACGGGAGCTCCTGCACGTCGACCTGCACGTCGGCGAGGGCGAGCCGCCGGAGCTGCAGCACGATAGCCCCCGTCGGGGCTCCGGGCGGCCCCGCGGCGGACCCGTCGAGCACCTCGGAGAGGTCCAACGAGCCGCGCGCGCCCGTCACCTCCACGTCGAGCGGCAGCTCGCCGCCGATCAGCGAGGGCAGGAAGTAGCCGACCCGGAGGCGGTCGACGGTGACGTCGAGTCCGGGGCCCTCCACCGCGGCGTCGCGGAGGGTGACGCCGCGCCAAGGGTTGCCCTCGGCACGCGAGTAGGTCACGTGCACGCCGGAGCCCTCCAGCGCGGCGGTGACGCGCGCGACCAGGTAGGCCCGGACGGGGGGGAAGGCCGGCAGGAAAGCGAGCAACGCCAGGACCGCCACGGCGACGATGGCGATGATCGCTGCTCTTCGTCGTGACATCGCTGCCAGGCGGGTCCGTTCGCGTGTTCCGGCGGGGCTGGCCGGCTGGGGTCGGGAGCGTGGGAAAGCGGCAGGAGTCCCGTTCCCTACGCGCTTCTCATGACTCGCAAATCTACCACGGACGCATGAGAGGCCCGGCCCCGCCGGGACGAACGTTCCTTCACGCCCCGCGCGCTCGGCGGGACCGCTACGATGTCGGTCCATGTTGCGGGACGGGGCTCAGGAGGGCGGTAGCGCCCATGGCAGGGCGAGGCTCACGGCCATCGTGAAGGGGAAGGTGCAGGGAGTGGGCTTCAGGGCCTTCACCCGCACCCAGGCCCAGGTCCTCGACCTGGCGGGGCACGTCGAGAACCTCGACGACGGGCGCGTCGAGGTCGTGGCCGAGGGGTGGCGCGACGACATCGAGCTTCTCCTCGTCCGCCTCCGGACCGGGCCGACCCACGCCGAGGTGGAGGACATCGAGGAGACCTGGTCCGAGCCCGTCGGCTTGAGCGGGTTCCATGTCTACTGAGGCGGGCGCCGGCTCCGCGCGGGACGGCGCGGTCCGGGAGGACGTGCCGGGCGCCGATCGGGACGGCGCGGTCCGGGGGGACGTGCCCTGCGCCGGCGAACCCGGCGAGGTCCTCGCGGGCCTCGCGCCCCTGGGAGAAGACCGCCTCGGCGCGGTGCCGGGCGTGCAGGTGAAAAGCGCGCTCACGCGGCAGCGGGGCGCGGCGGGGACGGAGGACGGCGCGCGGGCGTGACGGCGCGCGCTCCTTTATCCGCATGAAGA
>Ga0123333_10005332_pt1 | contig 11643 bp, 9 predicted proteins | sample BioC12SIPDNA_3_FD_89957 | JGI IMG/M metagenome (GOLD analysis project Ga0123333, IMG submission 89957) | Anaerobic biogas reactor microbial communites from Washington, USA - Biogas_R2_B C12 SIP DNA | ecosystem: Engineered > Bioreactor > Anaerobic > Unclassified | place: Washington, USA...
CAAGGGGGAGGGCGTCATCGTCGGCATGCTCGACACCGGCGTGAACGCCGACCACCCCTCGTTCGCCGCGACCGACGGTGAGGGCTACACGCACACCAACCCCTACGGGTCCGGGACCTACGTCGGGGTGTGTGCCCCGGACGCGACCGCCCACGAGGACATCTGCAACGACAAGCTGATCGGCGCCTACAACTTCACCGGCACCCGGACCGCGACGGACGACAACGGCCACGGCAGCCACACCGGTTCGACGATGGCCGGCAACGCCCACACCGCCGTCTTCCCGGTCGGCGCCGACACCTACGAGCTGCCGGTCTCCCCCGCCCAGATCGCGGGGCTGTTGATGATCTCGTTGCTGACGTCTGTGTCCAGCTCCCACTGCTGGTCCGGCTCGACGGCCGCGATGCCCGGCTGCCCGACCAGCGCGGTGGCCTCCTCGGCGCTCAGCTCGAGGGCGATGCCGTTGAGGGCGTGGGTGTAGGTGTCGGTCACCTCGACGTCGCGGCCGAGCAGCTCCTCGATCTCCAGACCGGCCTCCTCCTGCACCTCGGCGAGGTGGTCCAGGTAGGCGCGGCTGTCAGCACTGTCGGTGTCGAGCCGGGCCTCCCCCGTGGCCTCGGGGCTCGTCGCCGCCAGCGCGTCGGTGCCGCCCTGGTAGGTCGCCAGCGGCGCCTCCTCCAGGCGCACCAGGTAGACGCCGCTCGCGGACTCCGGGAGCAGCTCGTCCGCGGCGGGCGGCTCGGAGAGCCCGCCGCTGTCCGCCTGCTCGAGCCCCGCCCCGGGTGCGGCAGAGGGAGACTGAGCTGACGACATACTGGCGCTGGTGGGGTCGTCGGTGACGTCGTCGACGACGCGGGACTGGGCGATCTGCGGGGCGGAGAGGGTCAGCCCCAGGGCGATGGTCAGGGACGCAGCGACACGGCTGCGCGAGCGGGGGGTCGGCATAGTTCCGGACGTTAGGAGCCGTGACCTGCGTAGACAACCCGCAAATGGTCAGGTTTCGTCAACATCTGCCGGACAGGTTGTCGACAGCAGATGGACAGACCGGGGCCGGTCAGTCGTGGGTCTCCGCCTCGTGGTCCGCGTGGCTCGGCGGCTCGAGCTGGAAGGTGGAGTGGTCGATGGCGACCGGGAAGTGCTGTGCGACACAGGCCTGCAGCGCGTCGAGCACCTGGGGCGCGTGGCCGTCCAGGAAGCACTCCTCGTCCACGACGACGTGCGCGGTCAGCACCGGCACGCCGGTCGCGATCTGTGAGGCGTGCAGGTCGTGCACGCCCTGCACGTGCGGGACGCCGAGCAGGTGCTCGCGCACCTGCTCCAGGTCCAGGCCCGCGGGGGTGGACTCCAGCAGGATCCGCGTGGTCTGCCGGAGGAGGACGAGGGTGCGCGGGATGATCAGCACCGCGATGAGCATGCCGGCCACCGCGTCGGCCCGGGTCCAGCCGGTGGTGGCGATCACGATGGCGCTGACGATGACGGCGACCGAGCCCAGCGCGTCGTTGACCACCTCGAGGAAGGCCGCCCGCAGGTTGAGGTTGGCCGAGCGGCCGCCGGCCAGGACCAGCAGCGCGGCGACGTTGCCGGCCAGGCCGATGATGCCGAAGACCAGCAGACCGGTGGACGCGACCTCCGGCGGGTCGGTGAGGCGGCGGACCCCCTCAATCAGGGCGTAGACCCCGACGGCCAGCAGCACCGCGGCCTGCGCCGCCGCCGCGAGCACCTCGGTCCGCAGGTAGCCCCAGGTGCGGGTCGACGTCGCGGGCCGCAGCACCAGGGAGGCCGCGACCAGGGCCATCAGCAGCCCGCCGGCGTCGGTCAGCATGTGCCCGGCGTCCACGAGCAGCGCCAGGCTGCCGGTGACCACCGCTCCCACGACCTGGGTCACCAGGATGACGGCCGTGATCGCGAAGGCGACGGCGAGCCGGCGGCGGTTGGTGGCGTGCTCGCCGTGGTCGTGGCTCACACCGTCGATGCTAGTGATGCCGTCCCGGTGGACGTCCGCGCGGCGCGAGTCCAATCCATTGTCCCAATCCATTGTCCCGGGTGGGGCAGTATGTGAACCATGACGACCTCCGACGCGGCCGGCTCTGAGGTGACTCCGCCCGGCGTGATCATCAGCGACGGGCTGCCCGAGGCCAACGGCGTGGAGACGCCTGTGCCCTCGGCCAGGGTCCTCGTGGTCGACGACGAGAAGGCGCTGGCCGACGTGGTCAGTCGCTACCTGCACCGGGGCGGCTACGACGTCACCCAGGCCCACGACGGCCAGAGCGCCCTGCAGCTCGCCCGCGCCCTGCAGCCCGACGTCGTGGTCCTCGACCTGAACCTGCCGGGTCGCGACGGGCTGGACGTCTGCCGTGAGCTGCGCGAGTTCTCCGACTGCTATGTGGTGATGCTGACCGCCCGGGTCGAGGAGGTCGACACGCTCCGGGGTCTGTCCGTGGGGGCCGACGACTACGTCACCAAGCCGTTCAGCCCGCGTGAGCTCGTGGCGCGCGTCGACGCGATGCTCCGCCGGCCGCGTCAACACACCGCGTCGGTCGAGACCGCCAAGGAGCAGGCGGCGCCTCCGAGCCAGCGCGACTGGGGAGGGTTGGTGATCGACCTGCAGAACTACCAGGTGACCGTCGACGGCAAGAGCGTGGAGCTGACGCGCACCGAGTTCGACCTGCTGGACGCCCTGTCCGCGACTCCCGGCCGGGTGCTGAGCCGCCCGGACCTCATCGTCGAGGTGTGGGGCGACTCCTGGGTCGACGACGAGCGGCTGGTCGACGTGCACGTCGCCCACCTGCGCCGCAAGCTCGGCGACCCCGCCGGCGACCCGCGGTTCATCCGCACCGTGCGCGGCCGGGGCTACCGGTTCGGCTCCGCCGACGCCTGACGCGGGCCCTCCCCGCCCGCCCCCCAGGACGCGTCTACGAGCGCCTTCCGTATCTGCGGGCCGGAAATAACCGTCTCCCAGAACGCCAAGCCGCTTGAAGTTGGCCCGCGCGGGTCACCCGTTCGGGCGGCCCCCCTCGGTGGGCAGCCAGAACATCACGGTCGTGCCCAGGCCCGGTCCGGAGCTGTGCACGCGCAGCTCACCGTGGTGTGCCCGCACGATGGCCGTGGCGATCGTCAGGCCGACCCCCGACCCGTGGGGCCGGTCCTCCACCCCTTCGCTGCCGCGGAAGAAGCGCATCGTGATGTGGGGCAGGTCGGTCGCTGCGATACCGCTGCCGGTGTCCTGCACCTCGACCCGGACCAGGTCGGTGCCCCTGGTGACGTAGACGGTGACCGACCCGCCACCCGGAGTGTGACGCAGGGCGTTGTCGAGCAGGTTGGTGAGCACCTGTTCCAGCCGTTGCCTGTCTCCCTGCACGACGGGCAGGCCGGGGCTGATCTCCTGGCGCAGCTCCACCCCGCGCTCCTGCGCGAGCGGGGTGGCGGCGACGACGGTGGTGCGCACGACGTCCTCGATCGGCACGGGCGCGAACTTGAGGTCCACCCGTTCCTCGGCGCGGGAGACCGCGCGGACGTCGTCCGCGAGCCGCGCCAGGCGCTGGGTCTGCGCGCGCAGGACGGCCAACGTCGGCTCGTCGAACTCCGCCACGCCGTCCTCGGCGGCCTCGAAGTAGGCGTCCAGGGTCGCGATCGGGGTGCGCAGCTCGTGGGCGAGGTCACCCAGCAGCTGCTTGCGCTTCTCCTCGACGGTCTGCAACTGGTCCGCCATCACGTTGAAGGCATCGACCAGCGCGTCGACGTCCTTGCCGAGGCGTGGCGCCGGCACCCGCAGGGCGAAGTCGCCGGCGGCGATCCTGTCCGCAGCGGCGACGACCCCGCGCACGAGCCGATTCAGTCGCCGTGCGATCAGCAGGCTCAGCACGAGCGCGACCGCGGAGGCGACCAGGATCGCGATGATGCCCGAGATGGTGTTCGCGGACCGGAACGCCTCCGGGGTGCGCGCCTCCCGCATCGCGGCCTTGGAGAAGATCTGTGTCTCCAGGATGGTGTCCACGATCCACAGGGTCCCCACCGCCACCACGATCACGAGCACCAGCGCGCCGAGCACGCGCAGCGCCAGCCCGCTCGTCAGCAGCCGCCGGAACCGCCCGGGTCGACTCCCATCCTGCTCCGGGGCCTGGTGAGCGAGGTCCTCCGCGCGCGCAGCCATGTGGCCATCTTCCCGCGCGGAGCGGGGGTGGCCCAGCATCGCCCCGGCCGAGTCGCCGAGGAGGCCCGGCCCAGCGTCGCCGGCCGAGTCGCTGGCGAGGCCGGCGCGCTGCGTCAAGCCCGTCAGTCCCAGTCGCGGGTGTCCAGGATCGGGCCGTCACCATCGCTGAGCTGCTCGACCGCGACCACGTCGGCGCGGAAGCGCAGCCCCTCCCGCACGCGCGGGCCGAGCGCGGCCACGATCTCCTCCGCGTCGGCTCCCTCCGCGGGCACGACCTCGCACCGGAGCGTGTCGACGTGGTTCTCCCGACCGACGACGAACCGGTAGTCGGCGACGCCCGGCACGCCGGCCATCACCGGCGCGATCTGCGCAGGGTGCAGGAACATGCCCTTGACCTTGACGGCGGCACCGGTCCGGCCGAGCACGCCCCGCAGCCGCAGCGACCCGTCGGGGCCGAGCATCCAGCCGGACAGGTCACCGGTGCCGAAGCGCACGAGCGGGTAGTCCGGGCGCAGCACGGTCACCACGACCTCGCCCTCGGCCTCGTCCGTGATCGGTGCGCCGGTCGCGATGTCGCACACCTGCACCAGCACCCCGTCGGCCAGCACCAGCCCGGCACCGTCGCCGTTCTCGTAGGCCAGCAGCCCGGTCTCCCCCGTGCCGTAGGCCATCCGCACCGTCCCGACCCGCTCGGTCAGCACCGCACGGAGCGAGTCGGGCAGCGGCTCGGCGGTCACCATCGCCCGGTCCAGCCGCCACCGCTCACGGGGCAGGCCGGCCTCGTCATACCGCTCCACCAGGGCGTTGAGATAGCTGGGCAGACCGCAGTATGCCGTGACGCCGAGATCCGCGATCGCCTGCACCTGCAGGTCCTGGTTGCCGATGCCGCCGGGCAGCACCCGGGCGCCGGTCGCCAGCACCCCGGCCTCCATCATGGCCCCCGCCGGGGACAGGTGGTAGCCGAAGGCGTTGAGCACCGTGTCGCCCGGCCCCACGCCCAGGTCAGCGAAGACCTGGCCCCAGCGCCAGCTGTCGTCGCCGGCCAGCTGCGGCTCGTAGAGCGGCCCCGGCGACTGGAACACCCGCACCACGTCAGCCCCGTCGGCGAGCAAACCGCCGAAGGGCGGGTCCTCCCGCTGCAGGTCGATCACCGCGTCCTTGGGCAGGACCGGCAGGTCCGACAGCGCGGCGACCGAGTCCACCGCGGCCGGGTCGAGCCCGGCAGCGGCGCACCGGCGCGCGAGCCCCGGCACCGCCGCGGCCCGACCCATCAGGTCGGCCACCGCCCGATCCAGCCCCCGATCCCGCAGGTGGCCCTGCAGGGCAGCATCGATGGACATGGCCTCTCCTCCTGTCAGTGCCGGCGTCGGAGCCGGCTGTCACTGTCGGCGTGTCAGAGCCAGCGCTTGCGGCGCTTGTAGTGCTTGACGTCGCGATAGCTCTTGCGACTGCCCTCCTCGCCGAGGCCGAGGTAGAACTCCTTGACGTCCGGGTTCTCGGCCAGGTCCTTGGCCGGGCCCTCGAGCACGATCCGGCCCTGCTCCATGATGTAGCCGTGGTCGGCCACCTCCAGGGCGCGGCGGGCGTTCTGCTCGATGACGAGCACGGTCAGCCCCTGCTCGACGTTGAGCCGCTTGATGTAGCCGAAGATCTCCTGCACCAGCAGCGGCGCCAGACCCAGCGAGGGCTCGTCCAGCATCAGCAGCTTGGGTCGCGCCATGAGGGCGCGCCCGATCGCCAGCATCTGCTGCTCACCACCGGAGAGGTAGCCGGCGATCCGGCTGCGCATGTCCGCCAGCTTGGGGAAGAACTCGTAGACCAGCTCCAGGTCGGAGGCCGTGTCCTTGCGGGTGTAGGCACCGGCGACCAGGTTCTCGGCGATGGTGAGGTGCTCGAAGACGTGCCGGCCCTCCATGCACAGGCTCATCCCGAGCTTGACCCGCTCCGCGGCGTCCATCCGGGTGATGTCCTGGCCCTGGAAGGTGACGCTGCCGTCGGTCACCTCACCGTGCTCGCTGGGCAGCAGTCCGGAGACCGCCTTCAGCGAGGTCGACTTGCCGGCTCCGTTGGAGCCGAGCAGGGCCACGATCTTGCCCTCGGGCACCGCGAGGGAGAGCCCGCGCAGCACCAGGATGACGTCCTCGTAGATCACCTCGACGTTGTTCAGCGCGAGGAGCGGACCCCCGGAGGCAGCAGCGGGCGCCGCCCCCTCCGGGGAGACCGTGGCCCTGGTCGGACTCATGGCGTGACGCTGCCTTCCACCTCGACCATCTGGCCGCCCTCGGCGCGGTAGATGCCGGTGGTGGTGGAGCCGCGGTGCGACTCCTCGGAGAACTGCACGACGTCGCCACCGATGAGGCCGCCCACGTCGATGGCGCCCATCGTCTGCAGGGAGTCGCGGATCGCCGGGCCGGTGAGCTCGTCGCTGTTCTGCAGCGCGTGCTCGATGCCCTGGGCCATCACGTCCATGGTGGCCCAGCCGGCCACCCAGGAGACGCCGACGTCGCTCTCGTCGATGCCCTCGGCCTCGATGTACTCGCGGATCGCCTCGTGGCCCGGCTTGTCCGTGGTGATCGGGGCGATGGGCTGCACCAGCATGTGACCCTCGGCCACGTCAGCGCCGGCGATGTTGATGAACAGCTCGTTGGCGCACCAGTTGAGGCACACGATCGTCATGTCCAGGCCCTGGGCCTGGATGTCCTTGGCCACCTGGGCGGCCGGCGGGGCGACGTTCTGGATGACGATGTACTTGGCGCCCTGGGACTGCGCCTGGCTGAGCAGACCGACGTAGTTCGCCTGGCCGCCGGGCATCGGGTAGGCCGTGTAGCCCAGGCTGTAGCCCTTCTCGGTCACCCACGCCTCACCGTCGGCGACGGGGGCCTGGCCGAACGGGCTGTCGTGGTGGAAGACCGCGACCTCGGCGTCGCCGCCGGAGTCCTCGTTGATCCAGTTCAGCGCGACGCGCATCTGGTCGGAGTAGGTCGGGGCGACCACGAAGTTGAACGGAGCCTCCTCCGGGTTGGTCAGCGGCTCGGCGTAGGAGGCGGACATGAAGGGCAGCTCGTCGTTGGCGACGCTGCCGCTCAGCGCCTCGGAGTCACCGGTGCCCCAGCCCTGGATCGCGACGACGCCGTCGTTGACGTACTGGTTGTAGAGCTCCTCGGCCCGCGGCACCTCGTAGGCGTAGTCGTTGCTGTCCGCCTCGATCTGGCGACCCTCGAGGCCGCCGTTGCCGTTGACGTAGTCGATGTAGGCGAGCATGCCCTCGTTGTAGGGGGCACCCACGTCGCCGGTGGCACCGGTCAGGTCGGCGATGATGCCGATCGGGATGGGGTCGCCGGAGGCTTCGCCGTCTCCGTCGCCGTTGTCTCCGCCGTCGCCACCACAGGCGGACAGCACGAGGGCTGTTGCCGCAGCGGCGGCCACCGCTGCGATCCGGGTCTTTCCGAACATTTCCTTCTCCTTCTCGGGTGGTGCACTGCGGGGTTTCACGGTGTATGACGTGGGAGGTGTTGGTCGTCGGTGTGGGGGTCCGCGGGTGGTCCGGGGACGGTGAGCCGGGCCGCTAGTAGCGGAACGGCCAGAATCTGAGGTAGTCCTTCATCCGTTGCCAGATGCGGTCCAGACCGCGTGGCTCGAAGATGAGGAAGCCGATGATGATGGCGCCGAAGACCGCGTTCTGGATCGCGGGGAGCTGGTCGGACAGGAACGGCACGGAGCCCTCGACGGCGTTGGCCACGTTGCGGATGAGCACCGGCAGGATCGTCATGAAGATCGCGCCGTAGACGGCGCCGGCCACGCTGCCCAGGCCACCGACGATGATCATCGCCAGGTAGAGGATCGAGACCTGGAGGGTGAACTTCTCCCAGGTGACGACCTCGCTGTAGTGCGCGGTGAGCGCACCGGCCAGGCCGACGAAGGCCGAGGACACGGCGAAGGCCGTCAGCTTGGCCCGGGTGATGTTGACGCCGATGGCCTCGGCGGCGATGTCCTGGTCCCGGACCGCCATGAACGAGCGGCCCAGGCCGGTGCGGAAGATGTTGCGGGCGCCGATCACCGCGAGCACCGCCAGCGGCATGAGGATCCAGTACCACTGCTGCTCGAAGACCGCGCGGGCCCCGATCTTGAAGCCGAGGAACTCGAACCGGTCGACGTTGATGAAGCCCTTGCCCTCGGTGAGCCAGCCACCGTGGTCGCGCCGGATGATGAACTCGATGATCTGCTGGCTGGCCAGGGTCGCGATGGCCAGGTAGAGGCCCTTCAGCCGGAGGCCCGGCAGTCCGAAGAAGGTGCCGACCACCGCGGTCAGGACGACCGCGATGAGGATCGCCAGCGGCGTCGGCAGCCCGATGCGGTCGGACAGGATCGCCGAGGAGTAGGCCCCGACGGCCAGGAAGCCGCCCTGACCCAGGGAGATCTGCCCGGTGTAGCCGACCAGGATGTTCAGCCCGACGGCGCCGATCACGGCGATGAAGATGGTGTTGACGATGGACAGCCAGTAGTTGCCCATCACGAAGGGCACCACCAGCAGCAGCACGGCCAGGAGGGCCAGCCGGAAGTACTCGGCCTTGGTCGCCCGCAGCTTCAGCTCAGAGGTGTAGCTGCGGTGATGGATACCGGTCGCGGTCGCGGCCACGGGTCACACCCTCTCGATCCGGGTCTCGCCGAAGATGCCGTAGGGGCGGACCAGGAGGATCAGCACCAGCACGACATACGGAATGACGGTGGCCAGCCCGGGGTCGAGGTAGCCGGAGACGAACTGACTGAGCAGGCCGATGGTGAGGCCGCCGACGATGGTGCCGGGCACCGAGTCCAGGCCGCCGAGGATCACCACGGGGAAGACCAGCAGGCCGAAGGCCGCCAGGTTCTGGTCGACGTTGGAGATGTCACCGAGCAGCACACCGGCGATCAGCGCGCTGATGGCGGCCAGGGCCCAGGCCATGGCGAAGATGCGGCGCACCGAGATGCCCATCGTCATCGCCGCCTGCTGGTCGTCGGCGACGGCCCGCATGGCGATGCCGTGGCGGGAGCGGCGGAAGAAGATGGTGAACGCGGTGAGCACGATGGCCGCGATGGCGATGACGAACAGCCGGTTCAGCGGGACGGTCGCCCCGAGGAAGGTGATCGAGTCGCGCGGCAGCAGGGCCGGCTGCTGCTTCGGCGAGGTGCCGTAGAACATCTGCACCACGGCCTGCAGGAACATCGACAGCCCGATCGTCACCATGATGATGCTGATCGCGCTCTCCCCGACCATCGGCCGCAGGATCAGCCGCTCGATGAGGACACCGAGCAGGGTGGCGACGACCACGCCGAAGACGACGGCGACCACCAGAGGCAGCTGCAGCACCACGAAGGCGGTGTAGAACATGTAGGCGCCGACCAGCAGGAACTCGCCCTGGGCGAAGTTGATGACACCGGTCGCCTTGTAGATCAGCACGAAGCCCAGCGCCGCCAGCGCCAGGATCGCGCCGTCGGCCAGCCCGTAGATCAGCAGGTTCAGGAAGGTGCTCACCGGGCCACTCCCGTCTCACGTCGCGCGCTCATCGGCGACCACTCCAGACCGGACGACGACCCCGACCCTCCGGGATCGTGTAGCTGGTCAGGTCGAAGATCGTCAACGTCAGCTCCCGTTCCACGGAGGACCCGTCCTGGTAGGTGATGCGGCTGCGGACGGTCACGTCGTCCTGGCCCTCGCGCAGGGCGGCGATGATGTCGGCGTAGCGCTCGGCGATCACCGAGCGCCGCACCTTGCGCGTGCGGGTGATCTCGTCGTCGTCGGGGTCCAGCTGCTTGTGCAGCAGCAGGAACCGCTGCACCCGGATCGACTCGGGCAGGTCGCCGTTGGCGCGGGTGATGTCCTCGGCGATCAGGTCGTAGACCTCGGGCTTGCCGGCCAGGTCGGTGTACGTCGTGTAGCTGAGCCGCTCGTGCTCGGCCCACGACCCGACGGTCGCCGGGTCGATGGTGATCATCGCGGTCATCCCCTGGTCGGCGGTCTCCGGGGCGAAGGTCACCGCCTCCTCCACGTAGGGGGAGAACTTCAGCTTGTTCTCGATGAACGCGCTGGAGTAGCGGGTGCCGTCGGCCGCGGTGAGGACGTCCTTCTGGCGGTCGATGACGACCAGCTGCCCGGTCTCCTCCTCGAGGTAGCCGGCGTCACCGGTGTGCAGCCACCCCTCGGCGTCCACGGCCTCGGCCGTGGCCTCCGGGTTGCGGTGGTAGCCGCGGAAGACCGACGCCGAGCGCAGCAGGATCTCGCCGTCCTCGTTGATCCGCAGATCGGTGCCGGGGATCGGGCTGCCGACGGTGTTGAAGGCGATGTCGTCGTCGCGGTGGATGACGGCGATGCCGCAGATCTCGGTCTGGCCGTAGAGCTGCTTGAGGTTGATGCCGATGGCGTGGAAGAAGCGGAAGACGTCGGGTCCCAGCGGCGCGCCGCCGGTGTAGCCCCGCTGCAACCGGGCCAGGCCCAGCTGGTCGCGCACCGGACGCGTGGCGACCTGGTCGGCGATGGCGTGCATCACCTTCAGGCCGGCACCGGGCTTCTTGCCGCTGACCCGCAGCTCCGCGACCTTGTCGCCCACGTCGTAGCCCCAGCCGAAGACCCGGCGCTTGAGCCAGCCGGCCTCGTCGATGCGCACCTGCACCTCGGAGAGCATCGACTCCCAGATCCGCGGCGGGGAGAACATCACGTCCGGCCCGATCTCGCGCAGGTCGGCCTTCTGCGTCGAGGAGTCCTCGGGGAAGGAGATGGTCAGGCCGGTGGAGAGCCCGCAGGCCACCGCCAGCATCTGCTCGCCGATCCAGGCGAACGGCAGGAAGGAGACGTAGCGGTCCTTCGGCCCGATCGGGTCGATCTGGGTCAGGTGCTCGGCCATCGCCAGCAGGTTGTGGTGGGACAGCTCGCCCAGCTTGGGCTTGGACGTGGTGCCCGAGGTGGTGCAGATGACCGCGATGTCGTCGGGCCCGCTGGCCGCAACCTGCTCGTCGAACCAGCCCTGGCGCTCCGCGCCCCACTCCCGGCCCTGCGCCTCCAGGTCGGTGAAGTCGGTCAGCCAGGGGTCGTCATACTGCTCCAGGCCGTGCGGGTCGTAGAAGACGACCCGCTCGATCCGCAGCGGCTCCTCCCCCTCGATCTGGTCCCACTCCTCGCGCAGCCGCAGCAGCTTGTCGACCTGCTCCTGGTCCTCGGCGACGACCACGCGCGCCCGGGAGGTGCTCAGGATGTGGTGCAGCTCCTCACCGATCGAGGTGGGGAAGATGCCGACCACGGCGGCACCCAGGCTCTGCGCGGCCAGCTCGGCGATCAGCCACTCCGGCCGGTTGTCGCCCAGCACGGCGATGATCTCGCCACGCTGCACCCCCAGCGAGGCCAGCCCGTGCGCGAAGTCCCGCACCCGCCCGGCGTACTCCGCCCAGGTGATCGGCTGCCAGATGCCGTACTGCTTCTCCTGCATCGCGACGTCGGTCGGGCGCGTGGCCGCCAGCTCCGC
>Ga0123333_10005339_pt1 | contig 11637 bp, 6 predicted proteins | sample BioC12SIPDNA_3_FD_89957 | JGI IMG/M metagenome (GOLD analysis project Ga0123333, IMG submission 89957) | Anaerobic biogas reactor microbial communites from Washington, USA - Biogas_R2_B C12 SIP DNA | ecosystem: Engineered > Bioreactor > Anaerobic > Unclassified | place: Washington, USA...
CCGGCCCCGGTGTAGCCCATGCCGGCCCGCAGACCGCCGATCAGCTGATAGACCATATCGGACAGGGGGCCCTTGTGGGGCACCATGCCCTCGATGCCTTCCGGCACCAGCTTCTTCTGGTCTTCCTGGAAGTAGCGGTCGGCGCTGTGTCCCACGCTCATGGCGCCCACCGAACCCATGGCGCGGTAGGCCTTGTAGCTGCGGCCCTCCCACAGGATGCGCTCCCCCGGGCTCTCGGTGGTGCCGGCGAAGAGCGAACCGATCATGACGCTGTGAGCGCCGGCGGCCAGCGCCTTCACCATGTCTCCCGAGTAACGGATGCCGCCGTCGGCCACGATGGGTACGCCGTACTTGTAGGCTTCGGCGGCGCAGGCCGATACCGCGGTGACCTGCGGCACGCCGCAGCCGGTGACGACCCGGGTGGTGCAGATGGAACCGGGTCCGATGCCCACCTTGACGCAGTCGACTCCTCGCTCGACGAGGGCCTTGGTGCCGGCGGCCGTGGCCACGTTGCCGGCCATGAGCTGGATGTCGGGGTACCGCTCGCGGATCCTGGCGACCGCGTCGAGGACTCCCCGGGAGTGACCGTGGGCGGTGTCGATGCAGATGATGTCGGCCTGGGCCTCCACCAGCGCCTGCACGCGCTCGTCCGTGTCCTTCGCCACGCCCACCGCGGCGCCCACCCGCAGGCGGCCAAGTTCGTCCTTGCAGGCGTTGGGGAACTCGATGATCTTCATGATGTCTTTGATGGTGATCATGCCGCGGAGCTTGAAGTCGTCGTCGACCACCAGAAGCTTCTCGATCTTGTGGACCTTGAACATATCGCGGGCCTGGTCGAGGTTGGTGCCCACAGGCACGGTGACCAGGTTCTCGGAGGTCATGAGTTGCGTGATGGGTTTGGTGAGGTCGGTCTCGAAGCGCGTGTCGCGGTTGGTGACGATGCCGGCCAGCTTGCCGTCGGGATGGACGATGGGAACGCCGGAGATGCGGTACTCCTTCATGAGGGCTTCCGCGTCGCCGTAAGTGGCGGTGAGGGGCAGAGTGATGGGATCGACGATCATCCCCGCCTCACTCCGCTTCACCTTGCGGACCATGTCGGCCTGACGTTCGACCGGCTGGTTCTTGTGGATGATGGTGAGGCCGCCCTCCCTGGCGAGCGCGATGGCGAGCGCCGTCTCCGACACCGTGTCCATGGCCGCCGAGAGCAGGGGGATGTTGAGGCTGACTTTGGAGGTGACCTTGGTCCGGACGTCGGTTTCTTTAGGCAGGATCCCGGATTCCGCCGGGATGAGGAGGATATCGTCGAAGCTGAGTCCTTCACCGGCGATTTTGCTGTCCCAATCGATCACGCCCGACCTCCTTTTCTCGTGATTCTAGCACCGGCCCTCGCGGTGTGCGCGAGGGTGCGCGGGAGTGGGTCGGCGCGGCGTCTGGCGAAGAAGCGGCGGGCCGGCCGCTTCGGCCAGCGGAGCGTCGATCGCCGTCTCCTCCGCGACCTCCGCCTCGCCGTGCCCGGTGAGGTCCGCTCCTGCACGAAGCGACTGTCCGGCGGCCCCGCTATAGTGATATGGTCCGGTGGGGTTCCCGACAGGAGGCGCATGCGGTTCATCCACACAGCAGACTGGCAGATAGGCAGACCGTTCGCGGGAATCGGCGACCAAGACAAGCGCGCTCTCGTGAAGCAGGCCCGGTTGGAGGCGATCAAGCGGATCGGTGCTGTGGCCAGGGATGTCGGAGCGGACTTCGTCGTCGTGGCAGGCGATCTGTTCGACTCGACGAGCGCCGACAAGGCTACGGTTTCGGCTGCCTGCAGCGCGATAGGGCAGATGGAGCTGCCGGTGATCGCGATACCAGGCAACCACGATCACGGCGGTCCGGGGAGTGTCTGGGAGCAGGAGTTCTTCCGGCGCGAACAGGAAGCGCTGGCCCCCAAACTGGCGGTACTCCTGGAGGCGGCGCCGCACGAGCTCGATTCCGCAGTTGTGTTGCCCTGTCCGCTCATGCGGCGGACCGTCGCCACCGACAGCACGGAGTGGCTTCGGCCTCCGGCGGCCTACTCGGCTCTGCCAGACGACAAACCCCGCATCGTGCTCGCTCATGGGAGCGTCCAGGTCTTCTCGGGCGGATGGGATGACGAGGCCGAGGACATCACCGTCAGCAACCTGATCGACCTGGAGCGGATACCCGAGGACGAGGTCGACTACATCGCCTTGGGCGACTGGCACGGGACCAAGCAGGTGGGCCCGAAGGCCTGGTACGCCGGCACGCCTGAGCCTGACCGCTTCGCCAAGGGCGGAGACCACGATCCCGGCAACGTCCTCATCATCGACGTCTCTCGCGGCGGAGTCCCTCAGGTCAAAAAGGAGCGCGTCGGGAAGCTGAACTGGGTGGAGATGAGCTTCGATTTCGCCGCCGACGACGCAATCAACGGGTTTGAGGAGCTGCTCGCCTCGACTATTGGGCAACGTGCCGGTGACGACCTGCTTCGCCTGTCGCTCACGGGGTCGCTTGGTATCGAGGCATCCAACCGGCTGGGTCAGGTGCTGGAGTCTCTTGAGGCCAGACTGCTAAGGGTCAAGCTGTCGGACCTGACGGTAGTCGCTCCCACCGATGACGAGATCCATGCTCTGACGCGGGGCGGTGCCGACCCCGTGATCGCGCAAGTGGCTCGCCGGCTGGTGGAACGAGCCGTGGGCGATGGCGACGAAGCGGCAGTGGCGCGCGTGGCCCTCCGCGAGCTTCATGCAGTCTGGAAACAAGAGGGAGCGGCATGAGGCTGCTTTCCGCCACGGTTCGAAGCTACAGGGTCCACGGCGACCTCACGGTCGAGTTCGACCCCGCGCGCACCCTGATAGGCGGACTCAACGAGACCGGCAAGAGCACTCTCATCGAGGCGATCCACCGTTGCCTATTCCTGAAGGCTACGGTCACCGGCGAGGCTCGAGCCCGCATGGTGTCGACCTGCGCTTCGGGACACCCTGAGGTCGAGGTCTGCTTCGAGGCCAACGGTGCGGAGTACCAGGTGACGAAGCGCTTCAGCGGGCCGGGCGGCACTGCTCGTCTCGTGCAGGTCGGCGGTCCGACATGGCATGGTGAAGAAGCCCAGTCGCGTCTGAACGAGCTGTTGGGAGTGGGGGAGGTCGGCGGAGGAAGAGGCATGGACGGCCGGGTATCCGAGCAATGGGCCCATCTCTGGGTCTGGCAGGGCAAGAGCCTGGACGATCCGTCCGAGCACGTCGCAGCCCAGCAGGCCGATCTACTGCTTCAGCTCCAACAGGTAGGCGGCGCGGTGGCCATGCAGTCCGAACTGGACGGCCGGGTGGCTTCGCGGTTTTCGGAGGCCAGGAGCCTCATCTACACGTCGACCGGGAGCGTCAAGAGGAACTCCGAACTGGACAGAGCGCAGACCGACCTGGCCCAGGCAGAGGCGGAGAGGACGGCGGCCGCGGCGCGGGTCGAGAGGCTTCATCAAGCAGCTGAGGAATTCGAGGACGCTTGTGCATCGATCGAGCGGGCGTCTCGCGATCGGGAGGAGCTGAGCGCGCAACTCCATGATGTCGAGACCAAGATCGCCCGGGTCGAGGAACTCCGCCGGAGCGAAGAGAAGCAGATCTCGGATGTGGCTAGCGCGGCCGAGAAGCTCACGGCGCTCGAGACCGTCGAGGCAAACATCGTGCAGTTGCGGGACGCCATAGGGAGCGTCCAGGAGTCCCTGGAACCGAGGCAGGAGGCGCAGGCGCGGCTGGAAGAAGCGCTCGCCGACGTCCGCAAGAGCAGGGACGAAGTCGAGCACTCCTACGACAAGGCGTTGGAGGCCACTCGCGACGCGCAACGGCGGAGAGACCTGGCAGCGGCATTCGTGACCCGATTAGACAAGCAGTCTCGCTGCGACAAGCTCGACGGGCACCTTGAGACCGTTCGCGGTCTTGAGAAAGACCTGGCGGGCATCCGCGACGACCTGGCCAGGCTGGTCCCGCTCGATCAGCAGGGTCTGGATGCTCTGCAGGCGCTCGAGGGACGGGCGGCCCAGGCCGAATCGGCATTGGACGCGATGGCCACAGAGGTGGAGGTCGTCACCGCCGACGTCCCGGTTATCGTGGGAGACACTGAGCTCTCTTCGGGAGGACGCCGCACGGTTTCCGATCTCGCCGAGGTGACCGTGGGCGATTCGGTCCGCCTGCGGATTCATCCGGGCGGCGGCGACAGACTCGCCGAGGCACGAGAGGCGGTGCGCCGGTTGCGCGGCGAGCTCCGCCGCGGCCTGGATGGATACGGCTTGGCCTCGGTGGCCGAGGCCGTCAGGATGACTGCATTGAGGACCGAACTGCTGTCGAGAGAGGCCTCAGTGGTGGCTGCGCTTGGACAATGGCCGGCGGGTCTGGCGGGACTGGGGGAGGAGCGCAGGCTTGCGGGGGAAGAGCTTGCTGCCGCCGATGCGGACGTGCAGCGGCGCGGGGAGCAACTGGCCGACGTTCTCGTGCCGACGACCATAGCGGAGGCTAGGAGCCGGCTCGAGGTTGAGGAGGACAAGCTGCGGAGCGAAGATTCGCAGGCGGCGGGCTTGAAGGCCGATCTTGATGCACTGCGAGTGCGCGTGACCGAGAGCGAGGCTGCATTCAAGGAGGCCTGCGGCTCGATAGCCGATGACAAGACGAGCTTGGTGCAACTCTCCAGTCGGCTAGATCTACTGGTCGACACTCACGGTGCCGATGAGGTGCGCGCCCGGGCCGTGCAAGACGCTCGCGAGACCAAAGGCAAGCTTGAGGCGGAGCTCAGGGACACCCAGTCGGCGCTGTCAGCTCTGCAGCCGGAGCTGCTTGTCGCGGATCTCGAACGGCTTCGGCGGGCGCTGGAGCAGACCGACGTGCAGAAGCAGGACGCGGAGAATAGGCGCGCCGCGAGTCAGGCGCTCCTTCGCTCCGATGGCACGGACGATCCGGTCGGGGCGCTCGCCCAGGCGGAGGCCCGAGTGGAGTCGGCGAACGGACGGCTGGAAACGGTATCGAGAAAGGCGAAGGCGATAGCCCTCGTCGATGACCTATTCCAGGAGGAGCAGCACGCTCTGGCCGATCGTTTCTCCCGTCCCCTGGCCGAGAAGATCGGCGGCTATCTCCAGTGTCTCTTTGGCCAAGAGGCCCAAGCGGTCGTCTCGTTCGAGGACAACCACTTCAAGAGCATCGAGTTGGCGCGTCCGTCGGAGGGGGGTGCGACAGCCTTCGCCCGCCTGAGCGGGGGTGCTCGGGAGCAGGTGGCCGCGGCCGTCCGGCTTGCCATCGCCGAGTTGCTGGCCGCGGATCACGATGGTTGTCTGCCTGTCGTGTTCGATGACGCTTTTGCCTACTCCGATCCGGAACGCGTGAACACCCTGCAGCGCATGCTGGATCTTGGCGCCGCCCGTGGGCTGCAGATCATAGTCCTCACCTGCAACCCGTCCGACTATGCGGCTCTGGGCGCTCACCTGGTCATGCTCGGGCAGCCTGCTGCGTAGTGGCTATGAGCATCGATACGGTCATATTCGATCTGGACGGCGTCATCATCGACACCGAAGAGGAGTGGAGCGCTGTGCGTCACGAACTGGCCGAGGCGCATGGCGGGCATTGGAACGATGAGACCGACCAGGCCTTCCTGATGGGCGACAACTCAATGCAGTGGGCCGCGCGGATGCGTGAAGTGAACGAGGTGCGACTCTCCGACCAGGAGATATACGACGGCGTCGTCAGCGGGCTGCGTAAGCGGTATGCCCGTCATCTGCCCGTCATTCCCGGCGCCAAGGAGGCCATCATTGCACTGGCCGAGGGGTACCGCCTCGGTGTGGCCTCCTCGTCACCGTTGGAGCTGATCGAGTACGCGTTGGAGCTGGCCGGGGTCCGCGGGTGCTTCGCCGCCGTGGTCTCCTCCGACGAGGTGGCGCGTGGCAAGCCGGAGCCTTTCGTATACCTGGAAGCCTGCGCGCGTCTGGGCTCCTCGCCCGCCCGTTCGGCGGCTGTGGAGGACTCCACGAGCGGCATCCAAGCCGCGTACAAAGCCGGTCTCGCCGTCATCGCAGTGCCCCATCATATCTACCCGCCTTCGGCCGAGGCGCTGGCGCTGGCCGACGTTGTCCTGCGCTCCGTAGGTGAGCTCGCGGGCGGAGTCGTTGCCTCACTTAGGCGGGGATGACGATGGTCCGCATCCTCGAAGACTTGGACATCCCCGATGGGGAGCTCGCCTTCACTACCTCTCGAAGCAGCGGTCCCGGCGGTCAGAACGTCAACAAGGTGAACACCCGGGTCACGCTGCTGTTCGATGTGGACGCATCGCCGTATTTGTCTGCGGAACAGCGGCAGGTGCTACGCACGCGTCTGGCCGGACGGATCAATCGGGAGGGTATCCTGCGAGTGGTCTCGCAGCGCCATCGCACTCAGCTTGCCAACCGCGAGACCGCGGTGCAGCGTTTCGTCGACCTTCTGCGCGAGGCGTTGGCGGAGGAGCCGGAGCGGATCCCTGTCAAGCTCCCTGAGACGGTGAACGAGAAGCGGCTGGAAGCGAAGCGCCGCCGGTCCCGGACGAAGCGGGACCGGGTTGTGGATCTCGATGAGGAGTACTAGAACTCGATGAAGCTGTAGGGAGCCGCGCCCGTGTGGAACATCGCGTCGGCCTGTGCGATAGCTCCGGCGCGTAGCTCCTGCACCCGGCCGGCGGCCGCCAAGGTGGCGAACGAGACCCCGCCGAGATAGGCCGAAGCCAAGGTTTCCACCGCGAGCGCGAGATCGGGCGTGGCTTTCGTGACGGTGCATTCGACGCCGGATGCGCCCGCGCTTCCGCCCTGGAATGCGTCCGCGCCGGTGCCATCAGCGCGGAGCGCATAGCGGACCCTGCGCGGGACCGGGAAGCTCTCCGTCACGTCGAGGACCAGCTCTCCCGGACACGAATAGGCACGCGCCGCCAAGGCTCGGGGCACGTCGAGCAGCCGCAGCCACAGGAAGTCGGCCACCGCCTCCACCTTGAACTGCCGCAGGTCGGCGAGCTGCCAGCGCAGCGGTTCGTCCACCCGGCCTCTCCAGCAGGTGATGGTCGCGGCCAGATCGGTGTCGATGATGTAATCCCACAGCGCCCGGTAGGTGCCGAGGTCCGCGGCCACGAGCTCCACCACCCTCACTTCATAGGCCGGTGTCTCTCCCGACCACTCCTCCTTGACCCGGTAGCTCACGTAGCCGTCCGGCCTGCCCGGCGTGGTCTCGTGCATGCAGTGGAACATCCTGCCCGCACCCTCCCGGTTCGGCGTGGGGTCGCCGAAGTACTCCTGCCAGAGGCCGGCCGAGCGTCTCACCATGCCGGGCTGCCGCAGTCGCAGACCGTCGAAGATGGCCGGGAGTTGCGCAGCGGCTTCGTCGGTGTCCAGCAGGGTGATGCGCCCCGCGGAGGCATCGTCCACCGGCGAGGAGAACCGGGCACGGGCACGTTCCAGGCGGAAGCTTGCGAAATGAGTCGCCGGTCCGTAGCCGAAACGGCCGTAGATGTTGCCCTCGGAAGCGCCCAGCCCCGAGATCGTCTCTCCCCGCTCCATCATGTCGGCTGCCTGGGCCAGCATGAGTCGTCGCAGCAGTCCGCGCCGGCGATGAGTCGGGAGCGTGCCTATCCACGTGACCCCTCCCATGGGCACGGACACATGCCCGGGAAGCGTGAGCTCGAGAGAGAGGACGGCGGAAGTGGCCACCATCTTGCCGTTCTCGAAGGCGCAGAGGGAGCGTTCGAAGGGAAAGCTCGCCTGGTAGGCCTTGACGTCGTCCTCCGTCCACTCCTCGGCGAAGGCGACACCCATCAGTCTCACAGCGGTGGGGAACTCGTCCTCCGCAATCGGGCGTATCTCGATGGCGTCCATATACCCCCCCGGCTCAGCGCAGCAGACAGCCGTGCTCCTGCAGGTGCGCCTGCCACTCGGCCTCGCTCGGCTCGCCGCATTTGCGGAGCAGCTTCGCCCACTCGTCGTCGACCCAAGCTTCGATGTTCGCCAGAGCCCATTCGTTACCGGCCTTGAACAGATGGGCGAAACGGCCTTGCCGCTTGAGCCAGGGCACGAGCGGCAGCTTGTGATGGGGCCGGTAGGTCAGGCGGTACTGCCCGTCCTCACACTCGAAAAGCGGCCAGTAACAGGTGTTCACAGCTTCGCGGGCCAGGTCGATGCTCTCTGCCCCGTCTGAGCGCCAGCCGCGCGGGCAGGGGGAGAGGATGTTGAGGAACGTGGGCCCGTCGGTGGCGAGCGCCTTGGCCGCCTTGCGCACCAGATCGCGGGGATCGTGTGGAGAGGCCTGGGCCACATACCTGAGGCCGTGGGCGATCATTACCTCGGTGAGGTTCTTGCGGTTCTGCAGCTTGCCGGCGGATTCCTCGCCTACCGGGCTGGTGGTGGTCCAGGCACCGGTCGGCGTGGCGCCGGACCGCTGGAAGCCGGTGTTCATGTAGGCGCCGTTGTCGTAGCACACGTACAGCATCTTGTGGCCGCGCTCCATGGCTCCCGAGAGGGACTGCAGACCGATGTCGTACGTGCCGCCGTCGCCGCCGAAGGCGATGAACTTCACGTTCTCGTCGATGGCGCCCTTCTTCTTGAGGGCGCGGAAGGCCGTCTCTACGCCGCTCAGCGTGGCAGCGGCGTTCTCGAATGCGGTGTGGATGAAGCCACCCTTCCAAGATGTATACGGGTAGATGGTGGTGCTGACCTCCAGGCACCCGGTGGCCGCCGCGACCACCACCGGGTCGCTGGCGCCCATCAGGACCTGACGGACGACGATGGGGGCGCCGCACCCGGCGCACATGCGATGGCCGCCCGCGAGCTGGCTGCCCTGGTCGACCAGTTCGAGCCATCTGCGTCGGGCCTCCTCGAAGTCGTTCGTCTGCTCGAGGGCATCCACCGGGCATACGTCGACACAGGCGCCGCACAGGATGCAGCGGCTCTCATCGACCCGGAAGGAGTTCAAAGACCTCTGGTTGAAGGTGAGCGCGCCGGTGGGGCAGGCGCTCACGCAACGGCCGCAACTGATGCAGTCGGCCAGCTGGAGGGCTTCGCCGTACGGCGTATCCACCTTCATGGTGAAGCCGCGACCGGTGAAGTCGTAGCAGGCCGGGCCGGCCACGTCGCGGCAGACCCGCACGCAGCGGCCGCAGGAGATGCAGCGGTCCATGTCGCGTCTGATGAACGGATGCTCGTACTGGGGCTCGACGTCGCGGACACGGCAGTCCTTGGCAACCAGTTCGTTGGTCGTTATGCCGTACTCCACGCCGAGTCGCTGCAGATCGCAGTCCCCCAAGCTGGGGCAGACGCACTGCAGGCAGCGCTGGGCCTCCGCTTGGGCGGCAGCGGCGCCGAGGCCGCGCTCGATCTCAACCTCAAGTGAAGCTAGACGCTTGCCCTTGGAGGCCTTGGGCATGGTGGCGCGGGCCGCCGGTTCGGCGGTCGCGCCCATCTTGAGCCAGACCGGGGCGCGCTCGGCCAGACGCCGGCCGAGCGCGCCCAGCTCACCGGCCGCCTTCAGTTGTTCCAGGTACGTCAGAGCCGTGTACGAAGACAGCCTCTTCTCGAGCGCGGCAAGGTCCTCGCCTCGCAGCCACGCGTCCACGGCCAGGGCCGTACGCTTGCCCGCGGCCACCGCGTGGATTAGCGACTGAGCGCCGGCGACTGCGTCGCCGGCCGCGAACACGCCTTCCTCAGCCGTACGCCCGGTGAACGGATCCGCTTCCAGCCGCTTTCCGTCACACGGTTCCGTCGCGACTATGACCGTTGTCCCGGCGGCAGCGAGACTCTCTGCCTTGGCGATCTTGACACCGTACTCGACCTTGACCCCCTCCTCGGCGGCGGAGGCCAGTTCGCGGTTCCCGGCCGGGAACGCATCGGCCTGGCAAGGCGTGACGATCGTGACCTGAGCGGCGCCGAGTCGCAGCGCCGTGCGCGCGGTGTCGAGAGCGACCACTCCGTCGCCCGCCACGATCACGTTCTTGGCAAGGACGACCTTCTCTCCGCTTCGCACCCGCTCCAGCAGGTCGGCGCCGTCCAGGACCGCACCGCTGCTGGAGGCACGGCCCTCCGCCTTCTTCCCGCCTCCCGCGCGGCTTCCCGGCGCCGGTCCGCTGCCGGTGGCGAGGACCACCGCGTCGAACCCGGCGTTCAACAGACTCGAGGGGCCACCGGCCGCGCCCGTGCCGCCGCCCATATCGGCGCCGGCTACCTGCGAGCCGCCCACGAAGCGGACCCCCGCGTCCCACAGGGGCTGCAGTTCGTCGTCGAGGACCTTCGATGGGAGCTTGAACCCGGGTATCCCGTAGCGCATTAATCCGCCTGGCTTCTCACGGCCGTCGTAGATCGTGACCTGGTGGCCGCGCTGGGTCAGGAACCAGGCGGCGGCCAGGCCGGCGGGACCGGCCCCGATGACGGCCACACGTTTGCCGCTCGGTCGAGCGGTCCGTAGGCTCTCGCCCGCCTTGCGCTCGTGGTCGGCCGCGGCGCGATGCAGGGCGCAGATGGCGATGGGCTCATCCACATCGCCACGTCTGCACACTGGCTCGCAGTAGCGGGGGCAGACGCGCCCCAGGACTCCCGGGAAGGGTAGCTCGGCCCGCACGATGTCCGCGGCGCCGTCGAAATCGCCCGCGGCCAGCGCCGCGATGTAGCCGGGTATGTCGATGTGCGTCGGGCAGGCGTGCGTGCACGGCGCCTCGCAGTAGGCGTTGTGATCCGAGAGGTACATCCTGAGATAGCTCTCGCGCCGGGCGCGCACACGCGGGGTGTCGGTCTCGACCACCATGCCGTCGGCCACCCAAGTGGTGCAGGCGGCCTGCAGCTTCTGCATGCCCGAGACTTCCACCAGGCACATACGGCAGGCGCCCCAAGCGGCCGTGTCCTCGACGTGGCACAGGGCGGGGATGTATATGCCCTCCCGGCGGGCCACCTCGAGAACGGTCTCTCCCTCACGGGCGGCGAGCGTCCTGCCGTTGATGGTGAGTTCCAGGGCCTTCTTGCCGGCGGCGCCCTTCTTGCCGGTGGCGCCGGTCCTCGCAGTTGCGCCAGTTCTCCCGGCGGCGCTCTTCGGGGCCGTGTTCTCGGCGCGCGTGCTCATCTCCGCCTCCCTTCAGCAAGCGAGAGCACGCCCGTTTCGACCCGGACCGCGTCGAACTTGCAGGCCTGGCGACAGGCGTCGCACTTGATGCACAGTTTCTGATCGATACGGTGAGGAGACTTCCGCTCCCCACTGACCGCTCCGGAGGGACAGGCGGTGAAGCAGGCCCGGCAGCCTGTGCAGGCCTCCTTGTCGATGGTGTAGCGGATGAGTGGGCGGCAGACCCCGGCCGGGCAACGCTTCTCCACCACGTGGGCCATGACCTCGTCTCTGAAGTAGCGCAGGGTGGACAGCACCGGGTTGGGGGCGCTGCCGCCGAGGGCGCAGAGCGATCCTTCCACCACGTCCTCCGCCAGCCGCTCCAGCGATTCCACCTCTTCCACGGTCGCCAAACCGGCCGAGATACGCTCGAGGATCTCGAGCATGCGTGTGGTCCCCACCCGGCAGGGCACGCACTTGCCGCAACTCTCCTCGGCGGTGAACTGGAGGAAGTACTTGGCGAAGTCGACCATGCAGGTGGTGTCGTCGACCACGACCATGCCTCCGGAGC
>Ga0123333_10005340_pt1 | contig 11637 bp, 8 predicted proteins | sample BioC12SIPDNA_3_FD_89957 | JGI IMG/M metagenome (GOLD analysis project Ga0123333, IMG submission 89957) | Anaerobic biogas reactor microbial communites from Washington, USA - Biogas_R2_B C12 SIP DNA | ecosystem: Engineered > Bioreactor > Anaerobic > Unclassified | place: Washington, USA...
CGGTGATCGCGTTATACAGACCCTGGTCACGTGCCATCAGCACGACATCCAGCAGCATCTTCTCGGTGATCGGATTGCCGATCTGCACGGCCCCTCCGGAGATCGTCTCGCTCTCGCTGGTGAGTTCCGCCGAACTGAACGTGGCACCGTGGATGCCGTCGCGGCCAGTGCGGCCGCCGATCGCGACGATGTAGTCGCCGGCCAGCGGATTCTTCCGCGACTTGTCGCGCGGCAGCACGCCCGCCGTGCCGCAGAACACCAGCGGATTGCCGAGATAACGCGGATCGAAGTAGATCGCGCCGTTGATGGTCGGAATGCCTATCCGGTTGCCGTAGTCCCGCACGCCGGCCACCACGCCCTGCATCACTCGGCGGGGATGCAGCACGCCGGGCGGAAGCTGCTCGAGCGGCGTGTCGGGAGGCGCAAAACAAAACACGTCGGTGTTGCACACCGGCTTGGCACCCAGCCCGGTGCCGAGCGAATCGCGGATCACCCCGCCAATGCCTGTGTTGGCGCCGCCGTACGGCTCGAGCGCTGATGGATGGTTGTGCGTCTCGACCTTGAAGACCACGTTCATCCGCGCGTCGAACCGGACGATTCCCGCGTTGTCTTCGAACACGCTCACGCACCAGTCGTCGGCGCCCAGCTCGCGCCGGATCTGTTGCGTGGCCGCGAAGATCGTCTCCTTGAGCATGTTGTCGAACTGCCGCACGCCTGTCTCGTCGCGATAGGCAATCCGCCCGGCCAGCGTCTTGTGGCTGCAGTGTTCACTCCAGGTCTGCGCCACCGTCTCCAACTCCACGTCGGTCGGATCGCGATCCAGCTGCCGGAAATAACGCTGGATCGTCTGCATCTCGGCCAGGTTCAGATACAGCTGACCGGTGCGGCTCAACTGCTCCAGCGCGGCGTCATCCAACCCGCGGATGGGTACCTGGACCAGCTGGAACTCGTAGGGTGCACCCACATCCAACTGCCGGAATTCCAGCGGCCCGACCAGGACCTGCTCCACCGAGTCGTTCGCCAGCACTTTGCCGCAGAGCGCCTGGAGCCGGGGCGGCTCGAGCGCAGGCAACCAGATTTTCTTGAGCGTGCGGACGCGGTGGACCGGTATGCCGAAGTCCGCAATCGCACTTTCGGCGCTCAGCGCCACAGGGTCCATGACCCCCGGCTTGGGCAGCACGTGCACGCACAGAGAGGTCCCCTCCGGGGGCACCTGGAGCACCTCGTCGCCGAGCTGGCCAACGACGGTCCGCTCGACGACTTTGTCCGCCAGCAGCTCGCGCGCCAGGCGGCGCACGTCCGCTTCCACTAACGGTCCTTCCAGCAGATACCCGCGCGCGGTGGCAACCGGCAGCGCATGGGCCAGACCCAGGTCTGCAGCGCCCGTGGCGATCGATTCGGCGGCCAGGTCCCGTTCACCCTCGACCGGGTAGATGTCAACTTCCCACAGAGTCACGTGTCTGTTTTCCTGCATCCAAGAGTTGTAGGAGACGCGTGGCGTCGCCACGCGCTAAGGCCGCTCGAAACGTCGCGAGCGATTTCTCGAACTGGCCAAGTGATTTGAGCACCTCCGGGCGGTTGGCCAGGAGGATCTGCACCCACAGCTGCGGGTCGCCGGCGGCGATCCGCGTCGTGTCCTGCCAGCCGCTGGCCGCCAGCGACAGCGCGCAGGCCGGTGTGGCAGCTGCCAACGCCGCCGCGACCAGGTGCGTGGCGTGGCTGGTCATCGCCACGGCCTGATCGTGATCCAGCGGCGTCATGCGGACGACCCGCGCACCGAGCGCCGCCCAGAACCGCTCGATCCGCTCCACATCCGCGTCACGCGTACGCGGGGTCGGCGTGACGACCGTGACCCGCTCCACCAGCAGGTCCGCCCGGGCGTGGGCAGGCCCGGTCTTCTCGCTGCCGGCCATCGGATGGCTGCCGATAAACGCCGGGCCGGACCGCAGACGCCGTTCCAGCTCCCGCACGATGCGGGATTTCGTACTGCCCACGTCCGTGATCAGCGCTTCGGGAGGACAGTGCCGGGCGGCTTCGCACACGCGATCGACGATGTCCGCCACCGGTGTGCAGACGATGATCAGATCCGCTTCGGCCACGCCGCGTTCCAGCCGTGTGGTGGTCTCGGTGACCGTGCCGCATTCCCGCGCCTTGCGCAGGCTCGCCACCCGCCGCCCCACACCGACAACGCGACGCGCCAGCTTGCGCTGCTGCAAGGCAAGGCCGATGGAGCCCCCCATGAGCCCCACTCCGACGATGGCAACGGTATCCCACGGTCTCATAAGCGGCAGCGTTTCTGACAGCGTTTCTGACCCCGTACCCGTGAAGGTGGTCGACAGGAAACCGTGATTGTAGCAGACAGGCCGGGAATTGGAGTGGGGCGGACGGGAAGTGCTAGGCAGCGGGTTGACAACCGTTTAAGCTACCCGGTGGGGCAGGTTTTCCACCTGTCTGCAACAGTCACGTAGTGTTGATGACAGGCGGGGCATCTGTCTTGTGTATGGTCTGCATGGGTCGTCTTTGCGGCGGTCACTCACATGGCACAGATGAGCATCCGGCTGGCCTCCCAGATGTGTCACCGGCTGGGTACCGCCCTGCGTGCGGGAGTGGATATACGGGCGGTGCTGCAGCGCGAGACTGCGAGCGGCCATCCGACGTACCGGGAGCACATGGCGCAGGTGCTCGCGCGTGTCCAGGGGGGCGCGACGCTGGCCGAAGGCATGCGCGGGTGCGGCGCGTATTTCCCCGACCTGGTGTGCGAGTTGACCGACGTTGGGGAGACCACGGGGAATCTGGAGTCGGTGCTGCTGCGGCTGGCGGAACACTATCAGCACCTGCTGCGGCTGCGCATGACATTCGTTCTGGGCATGCTCTGGCCCGCCATCGAACTTGTCGGGGCGGTGATCATCGTCGGCCTGCTGATCCTGTTCCTGGGACTGTTGAGTGATACCGCGGTGTTCGGGCTTTCGGGACCGCGTGGCGCGCTGATCTATGCGGGTATCGTCCTCGGCGGGGTGGCGCTGATCGCGGTGGTGCTTGGCGGTCTGCTCCGCGGCTGGTTCGGGGCGTGGCCGCACGAGCTGTTGTTGCATGTGCCGGTGGTGGGCCGGACCCTGCAGACGATGGCGCTGGCCCGCGTTTCCTGGACCCTCTCGCTGGCCCTCAATGCCGGCATCGACGCGAAGCGCGCCCTCCGCATGGCGCTCCGGAGCGCGCAGATGCCGTATTACACCCGGCACATCGCGGAGGCGGAGGCGGTCATTGCCCGGCGGGGGCAGTTCCACGAGGCGCTGCGCGCAACGGGGGTCTTTCCGGACGAGTTCCTGCAGGCGCTTAGCGCGGCCGAAGTGTCAGGCACGGAGACGGAATCGCTCCACCGACTGTCGGCCGATTATCAGACGCAGGCCAAGTCGGCCACAGGGGCCCTGGCGGTCGCGGCGTCTGTCGGGATCTGGATCCTGGTGGCTACGCTGATCGTTTTCCTGGTGTTCCACCTGTTCATGCAGCTGTACCTGAAGCCCTTCAACGAGGCGCTGCAGATGATGGCGCTGGCCGTGACACGGCTGTGACGCGATCAGGTCCGGAAACTGAACCGCCGCGCCTGGGCGACAATGTCGACGCCCACCAGTTCGTTCCAGGCCTGCAGGATCTGCTGGAAGATCGCTCCCCCGGCACCCGGCTCCCGCGGCTGGCCGTTCAACCGTGTCACCGGCCACACACACGGCGAGGTGCTGCACATCAGGATCTCATCGGCCACGGCCAGCTCCTCCAGCTGGAAGCTGCGGAAGTGCAGCGGGATTGCGAGACCGGCCGCGAGTTCGGCCAGCACCGACAGACTCACGCCGGGCAGAATCCGTTCCCGGGGCGGCGATACCAGTCCCTCCCCGCGACGATAGAACAGCACGTTGGCAGTGGACGCTTCGGACACGGAGCCATCCTGGTCGAGCAGCACCGCGCGCGAACCGGGATCGAGCGCATGAGCCAAGCGGTCGGCCAGGAAGTAGTGCATGCGGCTGCGGCACTTGAGTGCCGCCGGCCAGCAGGACTCCGGCACCTGCCGCACGCCGGTCTCTGTCAGCGCCTGACCATGCTCGTAGTACGACGCCCACTGGCCGAACGGCAGCGGATAGGCGCGCAGGCCGATCGTGGGATCCAGGCGGGGGGGCACGCCAGGCGTCACGAACAGTGACACTCCCAGGTCGTCGCCATCGAGCAGCAGGTGACCGTTGCGCGACACCAGTTCGTTCGCCAGTTCGCCAATCCGGGCAATCGACAGGCCGGGCTGCAGATCCACGATGCGCAATGAGTTCGCCAGCCGGTCGAGATGCTCGTCCAGCCGGAACAGCCGGCCGCGGAATGTCCGCAGCCGCTCGCTGACCGATACCCCCTGCGAGAACCCCAGATCCTCCGTCGAGACAACCAGCTCCGAGGCGGGGATAAAGTCACCGTTGAGGTAGGCGATAGGTTCTGTCATGTGACAATGCGCGGTGCGCCAGCGATTCGAACGGCAGTCGTACCATCCTAGCGTGTAGCGTGCGATTGCACGAGGGCGGGGGGGTGGGGGAACGCGGGGTCAGCGCCACGTGGGGGCGGGCTGCCAGAACAGGACCTCGCGGATCCGCTGCAACAGGCGGGGGCTGTAGAGGTAGTCTTCCAGCTCATGCGAACGTTGCACGATGTTCCGCACGTTGAGTTGTTCGAGCCGCGGTGCCTCTACCAGGTCAGCCGTATACATACCGGAGAACCCCAGGGCCGATGCCCGCGTGCGTTTGTCCAGCAGATGGTATCGCTTGAGGACCGGGTCGCAGGTGTTATAGAGGTTCAGCAGGTGGTCCAGTTGGGTGCGCGCCCGTTCATGGTACCCGCCTGGGCGCAGCCAGGAGGCGTGCAGCGCTCCGGCCAGTATCACGGCGCGCATCGTGTGCGCGCTGGTCACATGGGGTGGCAACGCACGGCCGCCCAATGAACCGCCGCCCGCCAGGTGCGCCGCGCCGGTGGCGATCCGCGCTCCGAAGCTGTAACCCAGCAGGCTCACCGGCTGATCCTCCGGCAGATGCACAAGCACCCAGGCGAGGCAATACCCGGCCACGTCGGTGCGTTGAGCTTTCGCCCGCACGTCGCGCAGGTGCCCCCTCACCCGAGCACTGGGCCAGGACCAGATCACAAACCGCAGCGGCGGCGCGCTCTCTGCGCCGCCGATCAGCAACCGGTAGACGCGCTGTCCTTCGGCGGCTGCCGCGCTGCTCGGCACACGGTTCCCGTGGATATAGATCACGACAACCTGATCGGCGGACGCCGGCGTGTAGAGTGCCTCCAGGTCGGCCCCTTGCCACCGGCTGTCGTCGTCGAGCCGCTGGGCACTCAGCCGCGGTTCGCCGCCGGAACTGACGGCGCAGCATTGCCGGGCTGAGACGAGCCACAGTTCATCCTGCGGACGCGCGCCGCATTCCGCGCCCCGGAGTACCTGTCGGGCGGGCAGCCAACAGAGAGTCATGCACAACAGCAGGACGGCGCACAGGCGGGCGGTTGCCGGCCGAGATGGTCGTGTCGCAGGCTCGAACCACCAACACGGGCGGGGAGATGGCGTACAGGGTCTCGCGTGCATGGGGAGAATCGACCTGGCAGAAATCCTGACATTCGTCACATGACCTCCTGTCACTGACTATATATAAAAAACGAACTATAAAACTGTAGCATCTTTTCTGCGAAGTGTGATGACAGAAGACACGGTAGATGAAGAAAAAAAAACACTGTTTCGTTTGCACATCGCCGGGCGTGTTGTAGAGTTGTGAGACCCGCAGTCTCAACGCCATTGAAGCCTGTCGCCTGTGCGGAGAAGTTTGCCATGAAGAGGCTACTGTTTGTTCCGGTTATTATGATCCTGACGGTAGCCGCCGTCAGCGGATGCCGTGGGACGGGATGTTCGCGGTGGTTCGACCGCGGTGCGGTGTGTGAAACCTATGCTCCGCCGTGCATCGAAGAATGCCAACCGGACTGTGATCCCATGTATATTCCGGGTGTGCCGATGGGCACCACCACGACAACCATTCCATCAACGGCTCCACCGGCGATGGAAGCCCTCCCCCCGAACTGAACAATCTCACCGTTGCTTAGCCCTCCCGGCCAAGCGGAACCACCGACGGGACGACGTGCTATCCTGACGCGTCGTCCCGCGGTGGCATTGTGTGAGGAGTCGTATGATTCGCGCCCGCACCCTGACACTGATTGCCGGCTGGATCCTCTGTGCAGCGTCGCAGGCTGCGGCACAGTTCGGTGCCGCGACGCCGGAAGGGGGCCCGGTGCTGACCGGCGAGCGGACCCAGCGCTGGAAGGTCGGCATGATCGTCACCGCCAACACCCCGTGCGTCAACATATTGGGGACGCTGCCCGTGCCCACGGACTGGCCTGAACAAGATGTGAAGGTCATGGACGAGCAGATCTCGGCCACCATCGGCCGGGTGCAGTATCGGGATCTGGAAGAGGGCATTCGTCAGATGCTCGTGGCCGTGCCGCAGTTGGCGGCCGGGGACCAGGCCGAGGCACTGGTGACCGTGGAAGTCACGCGGCGCGCCATCGAACTGCCGGCCGATACGAGCATCTATCGGATCCCGAAACGGATCCCGCGCGACCTGCGGAAGTTCCTGGCCGACAGCCCGCTGATCAGCGCGCGCGACCGGAAGATCCGCGAGCTGGCCAAGCAGATCACGGCCGACAAGCAGGACGCCTGGCAGCAGGTCGAAGCGATCCACGACTGGGTCCAAGACAACATCCGGCATACGAATGAAAAGTTCAAGGGGACCGTCAAGGCCTTGAACGACAAAGGTGGGCACATCGAGGACCTGACCGGCCTGTTCATCGCCCTGTGCCGCGCCGAAAAGATCCCCGCCCGAACCGTCTGGGTCCCGAACTACTGCTACGCCGAGTTCTACCTGGAAGATGAGGAGGGGAACGGATTCTGGTTCCCCTGCGAGCTGAAAGAGAAGACGGTGTTCGGCACGGTCTCGAACGAGCATATTATCATGCAGAAAGGGGACAACATCCGCGTGCCGGAGAAGGACAAGCCGTACCGGCTGGTGCCGGAACTCGTGGAGGTGAAAGGGGTCGGACGCCCCCAGGTGAAGTTCGTGCGGCAAGTCGTGCCATGAAGTGTCTGGCTGTGATTCTGTGGCTGGTTGCCGGGTGGCTTTCTCCCGGTACTGGCGTACCGCGCGACGACACACCACCCGCCGCGGTGCGCCTGACCAACCCGCACACAGAGCGATGGCAGTTCGGAGTCGTGGTCCGTGCCCGCGGCGATACGACCGGCATCGTCGCGACGTTGCCGGTTCCCATGCCGTGGCCCGAACAGGATGTGAAGGTGCTCGCCGAAGAAGTGACTCCCCACGTGCGGAACGTGCGGTATCGCGTGCTGGACAACGGTGTCAAGCAGATGATGGTGAGCATTCCGCGACTGTCCGCCGGTGAAGAAGCGGCAGCTCGGCTGACGGTGGAGATCGTGAAGCGGGACATTGTTGCGCCGCAGTCGACCGAGGTGCTGCGCGTGCCGGCGTCAGTACCCCGCGCGCTGCGGATCTACCTCGGGACGAGTCCCTACATCGATAGCGACGATCGTGTGATCCGCCAGGCTGCGGAGCAGGTTGTGGCGGATCAGGAACTGGCGTGGCACAAGGTCGAAGCCGTCTACGACTGGGTGCGTGCCAAAGTCGCCTACCGGTTCGACCGTCAGATCAAAGGCGCGCGCCAGGCCCTCGACGACGGGTTCGGAGACTGCGAAGAACTCACCTCCCTGTTCGTGGCCATGTGCCGTGGTGTCGGCATCCCGGCTCGCTGTGTCTGGGTCCCCGGGCACTGCTACCCGGAGTTCTACCTGGAAGACGACCAGGGGCAGGGGCACTGGTACCCCTGCCAGGCTGCCGGAACTCGCATCTTCGGCGCCATGGCCGAAACGCGCCCCATCCTCCAGAAAGGCGACAACTTCCGCGTGACCGGCAGTCGCCAGGGGGTGCGATACGTGCAGGAAACGCTCACGGCCAAGCACGCGGCGGCCGATCCGGACGTGGAGTTTGTACAGAAGCTGGTGGAGTAGGGAGCGGAGGCGGTCACGGCTGTGACTGTCGCCAGCGGGCGCCTGGCACGTCCGCCGGCCCACCGCTGCGGCACGGTCCACCGCGACCGGCACGCCCCGCCAGGTGAACCGCCCGAACCGCCCACCGGCCCGCTACAGATCCCGCCGCAGATTGGTGCCGGGTGCCAGCAGCTGCTGCCGCGCGTACCAGTTCTTCCAGGCCACGATGTCGTAGGCGAAGTTGACGCCGTTGGGCACGAGCGCGGTGAGGGCGCTGAGCACCTGCCGGTTCTGCAGCTCCTTTTCGATGATCTTCACGCCCCCGCCAGTCTGCATCCCGCCACCACCCTGCGGGCTGAAGCCTCCGGTGATGGCGCCCGGCCCGCTGCCAGTCTGGACCTTGAAGCGGTGCTTGGTGACGACGGCATCGATCAGGGCGGGGATCGCGGCGGGATCGCCCAGGCGACCGAGCGCCCAGCCCGCCTGGTTCACCACATTATTGTCCTTGTTCTTGAGCATGTTGGTCAGCACGGCCAACGCATGGTCGCCGCCGTGCAGGCGGGCCGCATCAATGCTGCGCTCGCGGATCTCGACGTCCGGATCCTGCATCACACGCTTCAACAACGCATTGACCGCCGCGGTCTGGCTGAACTTGCTGAGCACATCGACGTACAGCAGGCGGAGCTGCTTCGGTTCCTCCAGGTCGGCCAGCATTTCGGACAGCCCGGCAATAGCCAGCGGACTGTCGACGGCGCTCAGCTGGGTCAATGCCTCGGCCGCATCCTTCCGGTTGCGCACGACCGCGTTCCTCCAGACCTGGAGACGCTTACGCCACTCCTTTTCTTCCACCGCCTGCCGATCCTTGCGCGCGTCCAGTTCGACTTCCTGTGCCAGACGCCAATCCCCCTTGTGCCGTACATACCCCTGGCTGGCGAACCACTCATCGGCCCGGATCCACTGGCCATCCACCTGGCTGTAGCCCAAACCACGCCGCGCCTCGGCCTGTTCGGGATCGAGTTCCAGTACCTTCTGGAGGTGGAACTCGCGCTGCTCCTTCAGGCCGGCCTTCCGGCAGCGCTCGGCCATCTCCAAATGCCCTTCGACCGTGTGCGGGACCTTCGGCAGTTCCTCCTGGTATCGCCGCAGCATCTCCGAACGGACAATCACCTCCGTGACCTGGCTGGCAGCCAGGGTGATGCGTCCTCCGTCCGTCATCTCGATCTCGTACACGGCGGATTGCTTGTCGTCCTGGTTGAGCCACTGCCCCTCGACCCGTCCACCGTGGGTCAAGAGGAACACCTCAGCGCGCGCCGGGACCGCGATCCAGATGATCGGCAGGCCGAGCAGCAGCAGGTGGCGCAGAGTTCGCTTCATGAGGAGGTCTTCCCGCAACCGGGGGGCGAGCGGCCAGCGCGGCCGGGCCGCCGCGCGAGGCGCGCTTTGAAGACTACCTTCCAGTATATGAGGCGAGGCGGGATTTGGACAAACGAATCAGACGGCAGGGCGGGCGGCGGGGGCGGCAAGGTGGCCAGGACGCGGTTGCAGCGGCTGCAGGTATTCTGCTGGTTCTGCGGCCGGGAGCAGCGGGCGGGAGCCGGCACAGGACGCGCCCCGCGGCGTAACCAGATGAGCCACGCCAAGAAACGCTCAGGCCCCGCTGTGAAACGCGGGGTCTGGAGCACGTCAGAGACGGCCGGCAGGGCGGATCCGCGTCCGCCCTGCCTTGAGCCTGTGAGAGTTTCGCGACATTCTGATGAGCGGGCGTCTAGTACATGTCGCTCTCGCCGCCATGGCCCTTGGCCTTCTCGTCCTTCGGCTTGTCCGCGACCAGCGCGTCGCTGGTCAGCAGCAGCGTCGCGACGCTCGCCGCGTTGCCGAGGGCAGTGCGGACGACCTTGGTCGGGTCGATCACGCCGGCCTTCACCAGATCCTCATAGGTGTCGGTCAGGGCGTTGAAGCCGAAATTGCCTTTGCCCTCCGCGACCTTCTCGCACACGATGCCACCGTCCTTGCCGGCGTTCTCGGCAATCATGCTCAACGGGGCGCGGCAGGCCCGCAGCACGATGTTGTAGCCCACCGACTCGTCGTCCAGCAGATCGCCGTCCGGCTTGACCTGGGCGGCTGCCCGCAGCAGCGCGACACCGCCGCCGGGCAGAATGCCTTCCTCCACCGCGGCGCGGGTGGCGTGCAGGGCGTCTTCCACACGCGCCTTCTTCTCCTTCATCTCGCTCTCCGTCGCGGCCCCGACGTTGACCTTGGCCACGCCACCCGCCAGCTTCGCCAGCCGCTCTTCGAGCTTCTCGCGATCGTAGTCGCTCGTCACGTTCTCGATCTCGCGCCGCAACTGGTCGATGCGTCCCTTGATGTCCGCGCTCTTGCCAGCTCCCTCGATGATCGTCGTGTTGTCCTTGTCGACGATCACCTTCTTGGCGCGGCCCAGATCGGTGAGCGAGACCGAGTCGAGCTTCACTCCGAGCGCTTCGAAGATCGCGGTGCCGCCGGTGAGGATCGCGATGTCCTCCATCATGGCCTTGCGCCGGTCGCCATAGCCGGGGGCCTTGATGGCACAGCACTGCATCGTGCCGCGCAGGCGGTTGATGACCAGCGTGGCCAGCGCCTCCCCCTCCACGTCTTCCGCCACGATCAACAGCGGCTTGCCCTGCTGCACAACCGACTCCAGCAGCGGGACCATGTCCTTGATGCTGCTGATCTTCTTCTCGAAGACGAGCACGTAGCAGTCTTCCAGCACGGCCTGCATCGTGTTCGGGTCGGTGACGAAGTACGGGGACAGATAGCCGCGATCAAACTGCATCCCTTCCACCCACTCGACTTCCGTCTGCAGGCTCTTCCCCTCGTCGACCGTGATCACGCCATCCTTGCCCACCTTCTCCATGGCGGTGGCCAGCAGATCGCCAATCTCGTGATCGTTGTTCGCCGCGATGGTCGCCACGTTCGCCATCGCCACCTTGTCCTTGACCTTGATCGACATCGCGCGGAACTTGTCCGTCAGATCGGCGACCGCCTTCTCGATGCCCTGCTTCAAATGCACCGGATTCACGCCGGCCACGACCGCGCGGAGCCCTTCGTTGAAAATCGCCTCGGCCAGCACCGTGGCGGTCGTCGTGCCATCCCCCGCCACATCGCTCGTCTTGCTCGCTACCTCGCGGACCATCCGGGCGCCCATGTTCTCATAGACGTCCTCCAGGTCGATCTCCTTGGCCACCGTCGCGCCGTCCTTGGTGACCGTCGGGGAGCCGAAACTTTTCTGCAGGATCACATTGCGCCCCTTGGGGCCGAGCGTCACCTTCACGGTGCGCGCCAACTTGGAAACGCCGCGCCGGATCGCATCGCGCGCTTCCTGATCAAAAGCAATCATCTTGGCCATGAATATTCTCCCTTTGAACTGCGATACAGGCCGCGCACTCGACCGCCCGACCTGCAGTTGCGATTGAATGAATGCCGCTGCTCACATGACTCGTCGAGCTACTCGTCGAGGACGGCGAAGATATCGTCTTCCCGCATCAGCAGCAGTTCCTCGTCTTCCACCTTGAATGCTTCCCCCGCATAACTGC
>Ga0123333_10005344_pt1 | contig 11632 bp, 8 predicted proteins | sample BioC12SIPDNA_3_FD_89957 | JGI IMG/M metagenome (GOLD analysis project Ga0123333, IMG submission 89957) | Anaerobic biogas reactor microbial communites from Washington, USA - Biogas_R2_B C12 SIP DNA | ecosystem: Engineered > Bioreactor > Anaerobic > Unclassified | place: Washington, USA...
CGGCCGGTTTCTCCGCAGGAGCTCCATCGACGAATGGCCCCAGTTCTGGAATGTGCTCAAAGGGGACATGAGCCTGGTGGGCCCGCGGGCGCCCCTGCCGGAGGAAGTGAAGGAATACGCGCGGTGGCAGAGGCGGCGGCTTTCGGTCAAGCCGGGGATGACCTGCCTGTGGCAGATATCGGGGCGCAACGAAATCGACTTCCGCCAGTGGATGCAGCTCGACCTGCATTACATCGACAACTGGTCTCTCGCCCTGGACCTGAAGATTCTTCTCTACACCCTCCCGGTCGTGCTTTTCGGCAGGGGGGCGCGATGAACGCGGGACTCCCGGAAGTCATCGCCAAGGCGCCGACCCCTGGTACTGCAGCTGGAACAGCTTCCAGTAGATCCCCTTGCGGCCGAGCAGCTCCTGGTGGGTGCCGGTTTCCCGGACGCGGCCGTGGTGCAGGACGATGATCCGGTCGGCGTTCTGCACCGTCGACAGCCTGTGCGCCACGATGACGGACGTTCTCCCCTTCAGCAGCTTCTCCAGCGCATCCCGGATGAGCAGCTCCGTTTCGGTGTCGATACTGGAGGTCGCCTCGTCGAGGACCAGTATTCGGGGGTCGTGGGCCAGGGCGCGGGCGAAGGCCAAAAGCTGCTTCTGCCCCGATGACAGCGTGGAACCGCGCTCGCCGATCCGGGCGTGGTACCGGCCGTGGAGCTTTTCTATGAAACGGGAGGCATGGACCGTTTCCGCCGCCCGGCGCACGTCGGCGTCGGTGATGTCCCGGTCGCCCAGCCGGATGTTGTCGCCCACGGTGCCGGAAAACAGGAACACGTCCTGGAGGACGACGCCGATGGACCGCCTCAGGCCGAGGAGGTCGAAATCGGCAACGTCGATGCCGTCGACCAGTATGCGCCCCTGCCCGGCTTCGTAGAACCGGCTCATGAGGGAGACGATGGTCGATTTCCCCGATCCGGTAGCTCCGACGATGGCGACCTTTTCGCCCGGGTCCACCCGGAACGAGACGTCGTCCAGGACCGGCTCCCCCGGGTTGTAGGCGAAATGGACGTTCCGGAATTCAATGCCCCCCTTCCCGACGCTGCGGGCGCGCGGGGAGGCCGGGGGGCGTATCCCGGGGGGCGTATCCAGAAGCAGGAAGATACGCTCCGAGGACGCCATGGCGGACTGAAGGACCGTGTACTGTTCGCTGAGATTGGAAATCGGCTTGAAGAAGCGGTCCGAATACTGGAGGAAGGCCACCAGCGTCCCCGTCGTCAGGATCCCCTCGAGCGCCTGGCGGCCTCCGTACCAGATGATCAGCGCGATGGCCAGCGCCGAGATCAGCTCCAGCAGGGGCAAAAACAGTGCATGGTAGAGCACCGACAGCAGGTTGGCGTCCAGATGCTCCCTGTTGATGCGGGTGAACCTCCGGAACTGCTTCTCCTCCTGCCTGAATATCTGGACCACGGCCGCCCCGGTGATAGTTTCCTGCAAAAACGCATTGATGCGCGCAAGGGCGGTCCGCACCCTCCGGAAAGAATCTCTCGCTTTGATTTTAAACAGCAGCGTCACCAGAACGAGCAGCGGCAGAATGGAGAAGACGGCGAGCGCGAGTTTGTAGTTCATCCAGAACAGGACGGCCATGATCCCCGAAAGCGTGCAGATGTCCTGGAAGACCGACAGGACCCCCGAGGTGAACAGTTCGTTGAGCGCGTCGACGTCCGAGGTCACGCGCGTCATCAGGCGTCCCACGGGGTTTTTATCGAAGAAGGCCACATCCATTTTCTGCAGGTGCCCGACGATCTCCATGCGCAGGTCGCTCATGACCTTTTGCCCGGTCGTATTGATGAGCAGGGTCTGGAGACATTCGAATGCGAAGACGAGAACAAGCGTCAGGATGTACAGCGCCGCAATCCGGCCCAGGCCCTCCAGGTCGCCGTTCTGGATATGGCGGTCGATGGCGAGTTTCGTCAGGTAGGGCTGCAGGATGGCCACCCCCGATCCCGCCAGCAGGCAGACGGCGGCCCAGAAGGTGGGGCGCCGGTAGGGTTTCAGGTAGAAGAGCAGCCGGCGCATCAGGCGCGCGTCGTACGCTTTGCCGAGGATCTCTTCCTGCATTGTGTCGGTCATGGCAATCAGGTGACGTCGAGCTCCTTCTCCAAAAGCTGCTTTTTGTACAGTTGCGCGTAGAGGCCGCCCGCTTCGGTCAGGGAGGCGTGCGTCCCCTGTTCGGCGATTCTCCCCTCCTCGAGCACAACGATCCAGTGGGCATGCTGTATCGTCGAAATCCTGTGGGAGGCCCAGATTGTCGTTCGGCCTTTCATGACCCGGGCCAGTTGTTCGAGGATCCGTTCTTCGGTGTAGGTGTCGACGCTCGAGAGGGAGTCGTCGAATATCAGTATTTCCGGGCGGATCGCCAGGGCCCTGCTGATCGCCACCCTTTGTTTCTGCCCGCCCGAGAGGGTGACGCCCCGTTCCCCGACGTAGGTCTGCATCTTCCGCGGCAAGGATTGGACGTCTCCGGCAATGTGCGCCACCGACGCGGCCCACTCGAGCGTCGCATCGGGTATCCCGCCCGGAAGGCCGAACCCGATGTTCTCCCGGATCGTGTCGGAAAACAGGAATGTCTCCTGCGGGACGTAGCCGATGTGCCGCCGCAGTTCCGAAAGCGGCCATTCCAGCACGTCGGCGCCATCGAGGAACACGGTCCCCGGGGGCGGATCGAAAAGCCTGGGAATCAGATGGACCAGGGTGGATTTCCCGCTGCCGACGGGCCCCACTATGGCCAGGGTGGTTCCGGCAGGGACGGTCAGGTCGATGGCGTGCAGCACCGGATGGGGGGCGCCGTCGTACCGGAAGGTCAGGTTGCGTATCTCCAGGTCGCCCCTGACGTTCGAAGGCCTACGGGCGCCGCCTCCGCGTGGGGCCTCCGGAGGCGCCTGCATGAGTTCCAGTATCCTCCCCATGGAGGCGGACCCGCGCTGGAAGATGTTGATGACCCGGCCGATGGCTTTGGTGGGCCACGCGAGCATCCCCAGATACCCCATGAACGCCACGAACTCCCCCAGGGTCAGCTGCCGCTCGATGACCAGGGCGCCGCCATACCAGAGCAGGGCCACGAAGGAGAGGCCGATCAGCACCGTCAAGAGGGGGTAGAAGACGCCCAGAAGGCGGATCAGCGACACGTTGCGCCTCACGTACTCGCGGTTGAGCTCCCCGAACGCCTCGACCTCCGAATCCTCCTGCGCGTAGGCTTTCACCACGCGGATGCCCGACAGGTTTTCCTGTATCTTCGTGCTGAGGGCCGAGAACTGCGCCTGGATGCCCGAGAACCTGTCATGGATCCGGCGCCCGAAGCTTCGCACCGTAATCGTCACGAGCACCAGCGGGATGTAGGACAGCAGCGTCAACAGCCAGTCGAGCCGCACCAGGATGACGGTGCCGGCGACGGTCAGGATGACCGTGTGCATGGAGTACATGATGCCCGGGCCCAGGACCATCCGCACGGCGCCGAGGTCGCTCGTCGCCCGGGACATGATGTCCCCGGTGCTCCGGGACTGGAGGCGCGAGAGGGATGTGGCCTGAATCCGCTGCAGGAAATCGTTGCGCAGGTCGTATTCGACCCGGCGGCTCACCCCGATCAGCGTGCGCCGCATCAGGAAGCGGAAAACGCCCTCCAAAAGGGAGGCCCCGACGATCAGCCCCGCGTAGACCGGCAGCTTTTCCAGGACGACGGCCGATTGCAGGTCGTCGATAACGTGCTTCAGAATCCAGGGGGAGAACAGGCTGGCCGCCACCGTGAGGCATACCGCGAGGAATCCGAAGGCGATCTTCAGTCGGTACCGGGCCAGGTACGGTGCCAGGTGTGCGAGGGGATGGGTCACTTTGTTTCTGTTTGCCGCCTGCCGCCGCCGGGTGCGCGGCCCTCCATCGCGAGGGCTTCCCGCATGTCTTTATAGGGGACGACGCCCCCCAGGCGCGATTTGAACTGCACGGAATAACTGGAGAATTCGGAACCGTACTTCGGGTAGACCAGCTCGAACCGGGCGATCTGTCCGGGCGCTATGGTCTCCTGGTCCATGCGCACGACCGCCGTTTCCAGGAGGCTTCCGCCGGGGGCGTAGAGCCGGACCATGGCATCGAGCTGCTCGAGGGGATCGGCCGTGAGGTTGCGGACGACGCCCCGGATGCGCAGCTGGCCGTTTTGGGTCTGGTGGCCCAGGTAGAGGAAGGCGATCGTTTCCCGGCCCGCAAGCTCCCTGCGGGACTCGAGCCTTTGGATCATCCTGTCGGCCACGGGCTGCGGCAGCAGTGCCAGCGCCAGCCCCGACGCCACGACCAGACTCGCGGGTATCAGCAGGACCCGAAGCAGGTCGAACAGCACGGAAGGGTTGGGTCTCGATGCGCGCAATGCCGGATTACCTGTCGGGAAGGGTGGGGAACCGGGATGGCCGGGTGTCGATCGGTTGCGGGCGCTGTCCCCAGAATCCCTCTTTCTCTTTTTCCTTCGTATTCCCCATGAGTATGCCGCTGACCTGGCCCAGGATGCGTTTTTCATACACGCCGCGGGATTCGAGCGGGAGCCATTGTTCCGTCCCGTCGATGTTGCGACGCAGGGCTTCGATGTCCGTGTGCACGGCAACGAGGGTTTCCGTGGGCGACACTGTCTGGAGAACGACCTGGACCACATACCGCGCTTTGAGCCAGTGCCCGTCGGAGACGTTCTTGTTGATGGCCACTTTGTTGAATTCACTCTCGGTCAGGGACCCGGTGATGAATTCGTAGGGCCGCGTCGTGATAATCCCGGCTATGCGGTCGTCGAGCTCGATGTCGTATTTTTCCTTGAGCACGGCCAGAGCCGCATTGGCCACCATGTCGAACTTGTTCCGGAACTTGACCGGGTCCGGCAGGTCGGCTTTCTGGGCGAGGCCCGCGGCTGCGAAGCAGAACAGGAGCAGGAGGACCACGGCGCTCCGCATGCTGAGGTTGCCCGAACGTCCATCGCGCGTGTCTGCAGGTGCCATACGAAAATCCTAGCATCCGCATCCCTTGAAGTCAATCGGGGCGGAGGGTGCCGCTGCATTTCGGAACGTCCCGGTTCCGGACGTGTTGGAACGCCGGAATCAGCGCCCGTTGCGACACGACGGGTGACGACGGGGGGCGCGGGGGCGATTTCGAAGGGGATTCCGAGCGTGTGGCCTGCACCAGCAGCGCCGGTGGCCCCATGGTTGCCCCGCACGGACGATCCTGACCGCTTTCGGGGGAGACTGCCGGTACGCGGCGCCCTTGCCGGACTGATCCGGAGCGGCCGCACCGGGTCGATCGGCTGCGATACTCTGCGCGTTCCCCGATGGAGGTCGATTGCGATCGCGCCGCACCAGGCACGGCGTCAGAACGATCATCCGCCGGTTGATGCGAAGACCGCCGGGAAGAGGATGGCCGATGCGCACGAATCCCTGTCGATTTCGGGCGTCGTTGAATCCCTGGTTTCCAATGTCCCGTCGGCTCTGCGCCATTCGTCACGGCTCCTGGCTGCCGACTTCCGGCTTCAAAAGGTCGGAACGGGCTGTGGCCGGCCGGGGCAGGGGAGAACAATGGCGGGCGGGAATCGCCGGTTCCGTCGCCCGGACGGAATCCTCCGCCCCGCGGGGGGATCCGCGCTCCGCGGGAAAACCCGGCCCGGGGTTGCACCGATTATGCGCTGCGGAGTCCCGTGCGGCGGCGCAGGAAGAATTTCCATATTTCGATCAGCGCCAGCGCCAGCAGCGAAACGCCCGCGGTCGCCCACAGGTCGAACGCCGGCATGGGAACCGTGTCGAAGATCCGGTTCCCGAACGGCGTGTAGATCACGGCGAGCTGCAGCCCGATCGTCAGCAGGAATGCGCCCGCCATCGGCCGGTTCCCCAGGGGATTCATACGGAAGATCGATTCCGCCTCCGACCGCGATTCCAGCGCCACGATCAGTTGCGTCAGCACCAGCACCGTGAACACCGTCGTCTGCCACGCCGGGTCCCCGAGCCGCCAGAGCTCCCACGCGGCGGCGATCGCCGTGACGCTCATGAACACGCCGAGGACGAGGATGAAGCCGATCATCTCGCGGCCGAAGATCCCGCCCGCCTGCGGGCGCGGCGGCCGCCGCATGACGTCCTTCTCGGCCGGCTCGACGCCCAGCGCCAGTGCCGGCGCGCCGTCGGTCACCAGGTTCATCCACAGAATCTGCAGCGGCAGCAGCGGCAGCGGCATGCCGAAGATCGGCCCGAGCAGCATGACGGCGATCTCGCTCGCGTTGCACGTCAGCAGGTAGCGGATGAAGCGCCGGATGTTGTCGTAGATGATGCGGCCTTCCTCGACGGCGGACACGATCGTGGCGAAGTTGTCGTCGAGCAGCACCATGTCCGCAGCTCCCTTCGCGACGTCGGTCCCCGTGATCCCCATCGCCACCCCGATGTCGGCTTTTTTCAGCGCCGGCGCGTCGTTGACGCCGTCGCCCGTCATCGAGACCAGGTGCCCCTGCTTCTGGTAGGCGTCGATCAGCTTGAGCTTGTGCTCGGGCGAGACGCGGGCGAACACCGACACGTCGCGCGTCGCGTCGACGAGCTCGTCCACATTCATCCGGTCGATTTCCCGTCCGGTAAGAAACCGGTCGTTGTCCGAAATGCCGATCTGCCGCGCGATGTGGCGCGCCGTCAGCGGGTGGTCGCCCGTGATCATCGCCGTGCGGATGCCCGCCTCGTGGCACTGCTTCACGGCTGCGGCCACCTCCGGGCGCGGCGGGTCGATCATGCCGAACAGGCCCACCAGCGTCAGGTTCTTCTCGAGCGCCGCCTCCGCCGTCTCCTCCGGCGGCAGGTTCCACGTGCGCAGGCCGACGCCGAGGACGCGCATCCCGTTTCCCGCCATCTTGTCGTGCGCCGCCGTGATGCGGGCCTTCCACTCCGTGTCGAGCGCCCGTCTCTCCCCCTCGACCCAGACGTGGCTCGAGATCGACAGCAGGCCGTCAATGGCGCCCTTGGTGAACGCGATGTACGGCGGGACATTCGTCCCCCGCCGCTCCCAGGCGGGGTGGAGCCGCTCCGGCACGTCCGCGTCCGACTGCGGGGCGCGGTGCAGCGTCGTCATCCGCTTGCGGACCGAGTCGAAAGGGACTTCCGCGATGCGCGGGAAGGCGCGGTCGAGGTCCTGCTTCAGGATGCCCGTGCAGGCGGCGGCCAGGACCAGCGCGCCCTCCGTCGGGTCGCCGACGGCGTGATAGCGCTCCGGTGAGGCCGGGTCCGTCGAGAGAGTCGCGTCGTTGCACAGAGCGCCGGCGATCAGCAGCAGGTCGAGCGCCGGGAGGACGTCTGCGGCGGGGATGTCCCCGCGCAACTGCAGCGAGAATCCGGCGTCGTCGGTGCACTGCTCCATTTCGATGGAATGGTTGGCGACGTCGAGCGCCGTGACCGTCATGCGGTTCAGCGTGAGCGTGCCCGTCTTGTCCGAGCAGATGATGGTGACCGACCCGAGCGTCTCGACGGCCGGCAGCTTGCGGATGAGCGACTGGCGCTTGAGCATGCGCTGCGCGCCGAGCGACAACGCGATCGTCACCACGGCCGTCAGCGCCTCGGGCACCGCGGCGACGGCGAGGCTGACGGCCGTCAGCAGCAGCTCCTCGATGTCGCTCTGCCCGCGCACCCATCCCAGCACGAAGATGACGGCGACCAGGCCCAGCGCCGCGTACGCCAGCAGCTTCCCCATCCGGTTCAGGCGCTGCTGCAGCGGCGTCGGTCCCTGGGTCACCGCCTGCATCATGGCCGCGATGTGGCCCAACTCGGTGCGCATGCCGGTTTCCGTGACCGCGAACTCGGCCCGGCCGTAGTTCACCACCGTACCGCTGTAGACCATGTTGCGCCGGTCGGCGAGCGCCTTGTCGCTCTCGAACACGAGCGCCGCATCCTTTTCCACAGGTTCCGACTCGCCCGTCAGGGCGGACTCGTCGACGCGCAGGTTGACGCTCTCGAGGATCCGGCCGTCCGCGGGGACGATGTTGCCGGTCTCGAGCACGACGACGTCGCCCGGCACCAGCTCGCGCGCCGAGACCTCCTGCAGCCGCCCGTCGCGCCGCGCGCGCACCATCGGCACCGCCATGCGCTTCAGCGCCGCCATGGACTGCTCCGCCTTGAATTCCTGCAGGTAGCCGAACAGGGCGTTCAGTACGACGATGACGAGGATGACGGCGGCTTCCACCCAGTCGCCCAGCAGCGCCGAGATCAGGGCCGCGACGACCAGCAGGACGGTCAGGATGCCGCTCAGCTGCTCGGCGAGGATCTGCCAGCGCGTCCGGCCTTCCTTGCCGGTCAGTTCGTTATACCCGTGGCCGGCGCGGAGGCGCTCGATGTCGGCGGCGGAAAGCCCCCGGGGACTGCCGCTGTTGAGGCGCTGCAGAACGTCGGAGGCCGACAGCCGGTACCATTCGGTTTTCATGCCGCCATTATATGCGCAGGTCCTCATGGGCGCAACGGAGGCGGCATCGGTGATTTCGATGCCGTGCAAGCGGCCGCCCCGATCCTTCTTTCCGATACGGTTCCGGGTTATTCCCGAATAGATCAGAAAGGTTCGGTGGAGAGGAGGACGGGGATCGATCCGTGCGGGCCTGTCCCAATTGCCGACAGGGAGTGCGCGACATTGCCGGGGCCATCGACCGGGAACACGGGCACTTGCGGGAAAACATCCGGGCGGGAAAACATCCGGGCGGGAAAACATCCGGGCGGAAAAACATCCGGTATCTGAAAGCGGCTGACGGGCCCGAATCAGCGCGGACGGATTCGATCGGCCCGGCGTCGGCCAGGTTGAGGCTTCAGATGTATCACGGATGCGAACATGGGAAGACCAACCGGTGCGGCCCTGGGAAGAGGAAAACCCGCGGCTTGTTCGGCGGCTGCCCGTACACGCGCCAGCGACGTTCCGAAATGCCCACCACCCGCCGCCCGGTTTCCTCTCCCCGCCGAATCGTGGTACAATCACCGGGCCTGAACCCTGAGGATGCGACGGAGAAACGAGGCCGTTTTCCAACCCCCTAGTGCCCTGGAGGCGGAATGAAATATCAAATCGGTTTCATCAGTGCCCTGCTGTTGCTTGCAGCCCTTGCCCCCTGCGCCCTGGCCCAGGACAGGACCGAGGTGTACGGATTCTTCGAAGCCTACCGGAACTTCGATTACAAGACCGGCGGGCCGCTGTACCCGGCGATCCGGGAGGCCGAGATGAACGGCGGCGGCGGCGGCATCGCCTATCAGTACGCCCCGTGGTTCGCGCTCTGGACCCAGCTGTCGTTCTACGGCACGACGGAGACCGAGGAACTGGGCGCGCGGATCATCAACAACCTGCAGGGGGTCCGCTACCAGACCCCGCAGTACGGCCCTTTTGTTTTTTACGGCAAGGGGGGGCTGGGCTTTTCCAACTTCAACATCACGGAAAAGTCATACGGGAATACCTTCGGGTCGACCAAATTCAGCGCCGGCTACGCCGGCGGCCTGCAGATCTGGCTGACGGACAATTTCGGCCTGATGCTGGAATTGTCCCACCTTTTGATGGGCGTGCCGAATCTGACCGACGAGCAAGGGCGGGATCGATGGGATTCGGGGTTGAGCGCCAAGACCGGCCTGGCGGTCAGGTTTTAGGGCGGAAGCCCCGCCGGACGGTCCGGCCCCGCGCCCCGGGCCGGGGTGATGTTCCGAGGCAGCCGCCGGCGGAAACGCGGGCGGTTCCCGATTCGAGGTCCTGACATGAAAAAATATTTGACGCGATGGATGGATTACCGCCTTCCCGCCGGCCAGGAGTTCTCCGTGGCGGTCTGCGGCTACAGCGGCAGGGTGCGGCACCTGTATCTCGGCACCGACCCTGTCCGCCGCATGCTCGTGCAGCACGTGTATGTGGAGGACGGCTTCTGCCAGACCGGCGACCACTGCCTGGCCCTGGACTGCCCCCTGAACAGATCGGAGCCGGAAAACCTTTTGCACATGCTGGATATGAACGAGGATGAGGCGATGGACCCGGAGACCGCCGGGCAGTGGGGAACCTCGAGCACGCTCGACGGCTTTCTGATCTTCGCCCGCAAGATGACCGAATCGCTTCCCGAGGAGCTGAGACAGCCGCAGGAGCCGGTCGACGAGGCCTGATCGCGCCATGGGGCCGGGGGGTCACCGGAGCCTCTGGTAGGTGTTGACCGCGTTCTGATGGTCGCGATAGTTCTTCGAGAACACGTGCGTCCCGTCGTTGCGGGAAACATAGAAGAGGTATTCGGTGTCGGACGGGTTCAAGGCGGCGCGCAGGGAACCGGCCCCCGGGTTGGCGATTGGCCCCGGGGGCAGGCCCGTGTTCCGGTAGGTGTTGTAGGGGGAATCGATCGACAGGTCCGATTTGCGGATGTTCCCGTTCCAGGTGCCCCCGAGCTTCAGCGCGTAGATGATCGTGGCGTCGCAGCCGAGGGGCATCCGAATCCTCAGTCGGTTGTGGTAGACCGAAGAGATCAGGGGGCGCTCCTGTTCCTTCTGCGCCTCCTTTTCGATCATCGACGCGAGGATGACGGCCCGCGACGGCGTCCATCCCGCCGGCGGGGGCGTATCCGACAGGATCGCCCCGAACTTTTTTCGGAACTGATCGACCATGGTCCGCAGTATCCGCTCCGAGTCCGCCTTGCGGTCGAAATGGTAGGTCTCGGGGAAAAGGTACCCTTCCAGGTTCCGGGCTTCGGGGGCCAGATCGGAAATCCATTCCGTTTTCCCGAGCGCCGATTCCATCGCCAGACGGTCCCCGAACCCGTTGCGGGCTAGCAAACCGACCGTCTCCATTGCCGTCAGGCCCTCGGGAATGGTGACGGCGCGGAAGAAGACGTCCCCGGACACCAGCCGGCGCGCGATCTGCCTGGGGCTTGCCGGTTCCGTGAACCGGTATTCTCCCGCCCGGACGCGGCCCGCGTCTCCGGTCCATCGCATGTAGGCGACAAACGGGATCCGGTTGCGCAGGATGCCCGATTCCGCCAGCAGGCCCGCGATCCTGCCCGTATCCATGCCCCGCGGTATCCTCACGAGGGTTTCCCCTTCGGACGCCCCGTAATACGGGGTCTCCAGCTGCGTATAAAGCCAGGCCGCCGATGCGGCCGCGGCGACAAGCAGCACCGGAACCACGACCTTCAGAAGGAAGGAAACGGAGCGTCGCAAGATCAATACTCCCTCATGTACCTTTCCAGGATCAGCGCCGCGGCCAGGGAATCGAGCGTCCTATATTTCTTCTTCTGCCGCGCGCTCATCCGGTTCCAGTATCCGGCCGCCTCGACCGACGAGAGCCGTTCGTCGACTCCGACGAGCGGAAGATCCAGTGCGGCCTGCAGCCGCCGCATCAGCCGTTCGGTCCGGCGCACGGAATCGTTGCGGCTCCCGTCCATATTCAGCGGGATCCCCACGACCAGCCTGCATATGCCCAGTTCCGCAGCCACCGATTTCAGGGCCCGGACCAGATCCTTCCGCCCGGAGTTCGGAATCGAGGGGAGGGGGCGTACGGTTATGCCGAGGTCATCGCTGCAGGCGAGTCCGATATTCTTCTCCCCGTAATCGATTGCTAGGGTGCGGCCCCTGGTATCCACGCATACAATTGGACCATACGGGTGCGGCGCAG
>Ga0123333_10005345_pt1 | contig 11630 bp, 7 predicted proteins | sample BioC12SIPDNA_3_FD_89957 | JGI IMG/M metagenome (GOLD analysis project Ga0123333, IMG submission 89957) | Anaerobic biogas reactor microbial communites from Washington, USA - Biogas_R2_B C12 SIP DNA | ecosystem: Engineered > Bioreactor > Anaerobic > Unclassified | place: Washington, USA...
GCTCGGCGCCCTGCAACGACCCGAACGACCCGGTGAGCCGCCACGACCCGTCCAGGTCCTGCACGAGCTTGGCGTCGCGGTTGTCGTGGCTGCGTTGATCACGGTCGCGGGCCCCGTCCTCATCCACCAGGTCGCTCCACGACGTCACCTTCCGATCGAACACCCGGTACTCATCCGCCTCGGCCAGCGCCGAGAACGCACCATCATTCGCCTCCACCTGATCAGTGATCCGGGGGTTGGCATGCGCCCGGGCGATCCGCTCCACCTGACACGCGCCGATGCGCCCCGCCCGCAGCGCCTCACGGCACTCCGGCAGGCGCCGCAACGCACGCGCCGAGCGGGCCCGACGGGCCGCCTCGGGACCCGACAGGTTCGCCCCATGCGCGACCATCGCCCGCGCCGAGCGGTGCCCGTCCACCCGGTGCACACCACTGCGGTCGATCGCATCGACCAACTCGACCTGCACCGCCCGCACCCGCCGGGCCAGCGACTCCACCTCACCGATCAACACCCGCGCGTCATCCACATCGAACGGCGCCACCCCCGCCTCCAGCAATGCATCCACCGAGGCGGACAACGAATCGATCGCTGCCGCCGTCGCCGTGTCACGCACCTCGCTCACAACGCTCACCTCCACCCGGACAACCACGAACCCCAAGGGGATCCTGACTGGGACCTCCCCGACCACCTCGAGCGGGGGGCGGGAAGGAGACGGATCGGAGGACCGGTGTTGCGCTCTGGTCCTCGAAGAGCGTGACGTCACGCTACACGAACACATGTACCCCTGACAACTCCAACGGACGAAAATCTCGCGTCCGCCCGAAGCGCGAAGAGGCCGTCGACCGCGGTGTCGACCCGGCCGCGGCCAAGACCACCGGCACGGCTCCCCGCGTCGGCCCGACCCACCCCGCGGTACCCTCCGACGATGGTCGTGAACGGCACCGTCGGCATCGTCACCGGAGCCGCCCGCGGCATCGGGTTCGCGCTCGCTGACCGCTTCCTCGCTGAGGGGGCGGCCGGGATCACCGTCGTCGACCTCGACCGGGCCGACGTCGACGCCGCCCTCGCCGACCTGACCGCCCGGCACGGCGACCGGGTCCTGGGCGTCGCCGCCGACGTCACCGACGAGGCGGCCGTCGCGTCGTTCGTCGCCGCGACCGAGGAGCGCTTCGGTCCCGTCGGGCTGTTCGCCGCCAACGCCGGCATCGGCACCGGTCAGGGCATCGAGGCCGACCTCGCCACTTGGGACCGCATCTGGCACGTCAACGTGATGGCCCACGTGCTGGCGGCCCGGGCCGTCGTGCCCGGGATGGTCGAGCGCGGCGGGGGCATCTTCCTCACCACCGCGTCGGCCGCCGGGCTGCTCGCCCAGATCGGCGACGCCGGCTACTCGGTCACCAAGCACGCCGCGGTCTCCTTCGCCGAGTGGCTGTCGATCACCTACGGCGACCGGGGCCTCCAGGTCGCGTGCCTGTGCCCGCAGGGCGTCAACACCGCCATGCTCCAGAGCGTGATGGGCGGCGCCGCCACCGCGACGGTCAAGGCCCAGGGCGTGATCGAGCCGACCGACGTCGCCGACGCGGTGATCGACGCGCTCGCCGACCGGCGGTTCCTCGTGCTCCCCCACCCCGAGGTCGCCGAGTACATGCAGCGCCGGGCGTCGGATCCCGACCGCTGGCTCGCCGGAATGCGCAAGCTCCAGGCCCGCATCGTCGCCGCCCTCCGAGAGGGATGACGGGGGACCCCTCGCTCCTCGACGTCGGGCTGCACGTCGGCGACGTCGTGCGGTTCCGGCCCCGCCCCGGCGCCCGCTGGCAGGAGGCCACCGTCGAGCGCCGCGAGCGCGACGGCTCGATCGGGGTTCGCGACGCCAAGGGGGCGGCCCGCGCCCTGACCGCCGACCGCCTCGAGGTGCCCACCGTCGGGCCCCGCGGCGCCCGGACGTGGGAGCCGCTGACCGCGCGGGCCGAGCGCGAGGTGCAGCTCGACCTGTTCCGCGACACCGCACCGACACCCGAGGCGCCGACGAGACGACGGCGCCCGCCCCGCCGGTGACGATCGACCCCGGGACGCTCGCCGCCTACGAGGCCGGGGCCGCCACCTACGCCGCCCGGTCCCACCCGCCCGACGAGGACGGACCGCGGGCCCTCGTCGCGGCGGCGACCGGCCCGGTGCTCGACCTCGGGTGCGGCACCGGCCGCTACCTCGAGCGCCTCGGCCCCACGGTCGTCGGCGTCGAACCGTCGGCGGCGATGCTGGGCGAGGCCCGGCACGCCGTGCCCGGCGCGATGGTCGTACGGGCGGCCGCCGGCGCCCTCCCCCTGCGGCCGCGGTCGGTCGGCGGGACGTGGGCGAACAAGGTCCTCCAGCACGTCGACCGCGGCGACCTGCCGGTGGTGCTCGCCGACCTGCACCGGTCGATGGCCGTCGGTGCCCCACTGTCGGCCCGCCTGTTCTGCGGGGACGGCGACCAGCGCTCCGACGACGACCTGCCCGGGCGCCGGTTCGTGCTCTGGCACCCCGATGACCTCGCCGACCTGGTCCTCGGCGCCGGCTTCGCCGACGTGGAGACCGATCCTTCGACGTGGCCGCTGCCGGCCGACCACCCCGCGGTGATCTCGACCGGCGCCGACGGCCGGACCTTCGCCTTCCTCACCGTGCGGGCGGCGCGGGCGCGTTCGCTGCCCGACACCGTCGCCCCCGGTATGCGCCTCCTCGTGTGCGGCCTGAACCCGAGCCTGCACGCCGCCGACGCCGGCGTCGGCTTCGCCGGGCCGGGCAACCGGTTCTGGCCGGCGATGACCGATGCCGGCCTGCTGCCCGACGGCGTCGACCGCGACCCCTGGGCCCTGCTCCGCGAGGGACGGATCGGCATGACCGACCTCGTGAAGCGGGCGACGCCCCGCGCCGACGAGGTGACCACCGCCGAGTTCCGTGCGGGGGTCGAGCGGGTCGGCCGCCTGTGCGCCCGCCTCGCGCCCGCCGCGGTCGTGGTCGTCGGCCTGACCGGTTGGCGCGCGGGCCTCGACCCGAAGGCCACCGCCGGGTGGCAGCCGGCTCCGCTCGGGCCGACCCCGGTGTACGTGATGCCGTCGACCAGCGGCCTCAACGCAGGCACCTCGAGAGCCGACCTCGTCCGTCACCTGCGCGCCGCCGCCGACGGCCACTGACCGCTCGGCGATCGAGGGGAGGCATCCCTCGTCGCGGGGACGGGGTGTCGACGGTCACCGCCGGAGGGCCGCGGTCCCCCGGCGGAGTGACCTTCGGCCCTGTGGAACGCGAGCCCGGAAGGCGTCCCATGGGGTCAACGAGATGGAGGAAGCTCGATGAGCGACACGCGCAGTCCCCGCACCGGTATCGACGCCCTGCCGATGTTCACCGCGGTGGCCGCGGTGCTCGGGCTGGTCGTCGCCATGTGCACGGCCGTGATCGTCACCCGGGGAGGTGATGAGGAGGCCGGTGTCGTGGCGACCGGCGAGACGCTCGTGCTCGAGGTCGAGCTCGGCGACATGTACGTCGAGCCCAGCTCGGTCGAGGTCGAGGCGGGCACGGAGCTGATCGTCCAGGTGACGAACGTGGGTGCCATGCCCCACGACCTCAAGCTCGACGGCACCACCGGCACCGACATGATCGACCCCGGCGAGTCGGCCGAGGCGAGCCTCGGCGTGATCGGCGCGACCGGTCAGGCGTGGTGCACCGTCCCCGGCCACAAGGAGGCGGGCATGATCCTCGACGTCGTCGTCGCCGGCAGCGGCGGCGACAGCGCCCACGGAAGCCACACGTCGAGCGCGGATGATCGGGGCGACCGCGCCGAGATCGACTTCAACGCCGAACCGACCGCCGACTTCGTCCCCTACGATCCGGCCCTCGCCCCCGCCCCCGGCGGCACCGAGCACGAGCTCACGCTGCGGGCGACCGAGACCGTGATCGAGGTCGCCCCCGGGGTCACCCAGGAGCTGTGGACGTTCGACGACATGGTCCCCGGCCCGATCCTGCGCGGCAAGGTCGGTGACATCTTCACCGTCACGCTGGTGAACGAGGGCGAGATCGGCCACTCGCTCGACTTCCACGCGAGCAAGGTCGCCTGGAACGACGAGATGCGCACGATCGCCCCCGGAGAGTCGCTCGTGTACCAGTTCGAGGCCAAGCACGCCGGGGCCTTCATGTACCACTGCGGCACCTCGCCGACGATCCACCACATCGGCAACGGCATGTTCGGGGCGATCATCATCGACCCGCCCGAGCTGGCCCCGGTCGACCACGAGTTCGTGTTCGTCCAGTCGGAGCTGTACCTCGGGCCCGAGGCCGGGCCGGGCGACCTGACGGCCATGATGGACGAGGACCACGACGCGGTCGTCTTCAACGGCTACGTCAACCAGTACATGCACCGGCCGATCCGGGTCGAGCCCGACGAGCGGGTGCGGGCCTGGGTCGTCGACGCCGGGCCGAGCGAGAACTCGGCGTTCCACATCGTCGGGACCGTGTTCGACACGTTCTTCAAGGAGGGCACGTACCACCTGCAACCCGACGAGCGTGAGGGCGGGGCGCAGGCGCTCGACCTCCAGCCGTCGCAGGGAGGCTTCGTGGAGTTCAGCTTCGACGAGGCCGGCCTCTACCCGATCGTGACCCACAAGTTCGCCGCCGCGAGCATCGGCGCCCTCGGGTTCTTCCAGGCCGGTGACGTCGACACCTCGGAGGTCGGCGGCCACTGACCGCTCCGGCACCCAGGCGCTGGTCCGCCCGGGGCACCGGACCACCCACCGCCACGATCCCGCCCGGGCGACCGGGCGGGATCAGCGCGATGTGGCGCGCACCCTCCGGGCCGCGGGCGACGTGACGCTGGTCCGCGGCGACGGCGCCTCGGGGGGCGACGGCGCATCACCCGGGGCTGGCGTGTCCTCGCCCGCTGCTGGCGGATCGTCGCTCGCCGCCGGCACCGGGTCGGAGGCATCCGGGCCGTTGATCGCGCCGGTCCGCTGCATCGGCTGCCACGGCAGGCGCACGCCCATGAGCGCGGTCACGATCGACTGCACCACGACGAGGTACATGAGCTGCCGGTACAGGAACTGCTGGAACGGGACCGCCCACAGGGGCCGCATCGACTCCCGGTCGAGCCGGAACGCGTACATGGCGATGAGCACCTGGACGGCGCTGAAGCCGAGCCACGCCGCCAGCACCGTCAGCGGGTCGCGGAACAGGAGGCCGTACACGAGCCACAGATCGATGAGCGGGGCGATGGCGGGGAACGCGAACTGGAACAGGACCATCGACGGGATCGCCACCCGGCCGACCCGCCCGTGGCGACGGTCGAGCACCGCGCGCCGGTGCTTCCAGATCGCCTGCATCGTCCCGTAGGACCACCGGTACCGCTGGCGCCACAGCGCACCGAGCGTGGCGGGCGCCTCGGTCCAGGCGAGGGCCCGCTCCTCGTAGACGACCGACCAACCCGCCCGGTTGATCGCCATGGTGAGGTCGGTGTCCTCGGCGAGGGTCTCGTCGCTGACCCCGCCCACGTCGGAGAGAGCACCCCGGCGGAACGCGCCGATCGCCCCGGGAACGGTGGGCATGCAGTTGAGCTGCTCGTAGGTGCGCCGGTCGAGGTTGAAGCCCATCACGTACTCGATGTGCTGCCAGCGACCCAGGAGGCGGTTGCGGTTGACCACCTTGGTGTTGCCGCTGACCGCACCTACGCCCGGGTCCTGGAACGGCTGGACCAGGTAGCTGAGCGTGAGCGGATCGAAGCGGGTGTCGCCGTCGACGGTGACGATGAGGTCGTGGCTGGCCGCGGCGATGCCGGTGTTGAGCGCGGCGGGCTTGCCCCCGTTCGGCTGCCGGACGACGCGGACGTTGTCCAGTCCGAGCCCCTCGACGACCTCGGCCGTGCGGTCGGTCGACCCGTCGTCGACGACGATGACCTCGATCTCGGGGTAGTCGCCGCCGGCGAGCGAGCGGACGGCCGCCGCGACCCCGGCCTCCTCGTTGTAGGCGGGGACGATGATCGACACCGGGGGGGTGAAGTCGACGGCCAGTGGTCGGGCGGCGGCGCGGCGGGCGTGCCGCCGCGCCAGCACGATGCTGGCGACCAGGCGGACGATGGTGAGGAGGCCGATCAGCACCCCGATCTGGGGCAGGAGCTCCGACGCTCGCGCCGCGGTGCGCTTCAGGCCGACGATCAGGCGGGACGACACCCGGTCGAACGTGCTCGCGGCGTGCTCGCCGTTGCGCGTGCCGACCGTCTCGGACCCCCCGACCACGTCGGAGACGGTGCGGAACGTCCAGCCCTCCTCCTGGAGCTTCGGGATCAGGACGTCGAGCGCCTCGACGGTCTGGGAGCGGTCGCCGCCTCCGTCGTGGAACAGCATGATGCTGCCGGTCCCCGGTTCGGGCGTCGACTCCTCGACGATTCGCTCGACGCCCGGTCGGGTCCAGTCACGGCTGTCCTGGTCGGTGAGGACGATCAGGTAACCGTCCTCGGCGACGTCGACCAGGCGCTGCCGGTCGTGGACGTCGACGGCGGACGCCATCGAGGAGTACGGCGGGCGGAACAGCGACGTCCGCTCGCCGATCGTGCCGACCAGGGCGGTCTGGGTGAGCGAGAGCTGGAATTCGAGCTCGGTGTCGGTCAGGCCGTTCACGTGGCGGTGGCTGTAGGTGTGGGAGCCGATCTCGTGGCCCTCACGGTGGATCCGCCGCACGACGTCGGGGTTCTCGACCACCCGGGAACCGACCACGAAGAACGTCGCGGGCACGTCGTGACGGTCGAGGACGTCGAGGATCTCGGGTGTCCACCTCGGGTCGGGACCGTCGTCGAACGTGAGGACGACGGTGCCCGGGGCCGGAGCGGTCGTCCGCAGCTCGCCCCCCTGGAGGTCGACGACCGCGCCCGCGTCCGCGGGCAGGGCGGCGCGCGTCTCGCGGATGCGACCGCTGCCGCTGCCGCCACCGATGCCGTGGGTGCCGTAACCGGCGAGGATCAGCCCGACGGTGATCAGCACGGCGATCGCGCCGAACAGCCACCAGTGCCCCCGGGGCGACCGGTGCCGGGCGCGATCGGCCGGCGATCGCTTCACCGGGCGCGGGAGGGGCGGATGCCCGACTCGACCGACGCCGACGACACGACGTCGGCGGAGCCGTCGGCACCGTCGTCGACGAGCGGGACGAGGACCGGCGCCACGAGTCCATCGCCCCCGGACGGGGTCGTGGTGACCGGCGGCGGCAAGCCCGGGTCGTGTTCGACGCCCACCTCGGCCGGGATCCGCATCTCCGCCTCGGTGTGGTTCATCAACAGCGCGGTGACCGACAGCCCGATCCACAGCACGACCACCACCCCGGTGGCCCACGCGAGCATCCGGATCCGGGCGGCCCGGCGCCCCCCGTCGACGAAGACCGGGACCGTGGTGCCGGTCCGGGCGGCTGGCCGAAGCCTGGTCCGACCCGCGGTGCCGGTCGGGTCCGCCGGCGCACGCCGCACGACGTGGTCCTCGCCCTGCGACCCCGCGGCTTCGATGACCGCCAGCCCGTCGATGGTGCTCATCTGCTCACCTCCCCGCCCACCGGCGGGCTTCCCCCCGGACGCCGCCCGGCGCCCGCACTGACCCGGCACCCTCCCGCGACCGCCGAACACGCTCCGTGTCGACGACCACGTTCCGATGACCGAGAGTGACCATAGTCCAGGAGCGGAGCGCGCGCGCCCACTTTCCGTCGGTTTTTTTCGATCACCTCACGGAGCGCGTCGGAAGGTCGCGACCAGGGCTCGGAAGCCCCCGCGGCGTCAGGTCCCGGCGCCGACCTTCTCGGACACGACCTGCGACGATCCACCCGGCTTCATGGTGACGCCGTAGAGCAGGTCGGCCGCCTCCATCGTGCGCTTCTGGTGGCTGACGATGATGAGCTGGGCGTCGTCGCGGAACTCGGTGACCAGCCCGAGGAAGCGGTGGAGGTTCACGTCGTCCAGGGCCGCCTCGACCTCGTCCATCACGTAGAAGGGCGACGGGCGGGCCCGGAACACGCTGAACAGGTAGGCGAGGGCGGTGAGCGACCGCTCGCCACCGGAGAGCAGCGACAGCTTCTTGACGTTCTTGCCCGACGGCCGGGCCTCGACCTCGATGCCGGTGGTGAGGAGATCGTCGGGGTCGGTCAGCTTCAGTCGGCCTCGACCGCCGGGGAACAGCGTCTCGAAGAGCTGACGGAAGTTCGACTCGACGTCCGCGTAGGCGGCGGCGAACACCGACACGATCTCCTCGTCGACGGCCCGGATGACCTTCGCCAGGTCGCGTCGCGCCGACTTCACGTCGTCGAGCTGCGCCTCGGTGTGGGTGTGGCGCTCCTGGAGCGCGGTGAACTCCTCGAGGGCGAGCGGGTTGATCGGCCCGAGGAGGCGCAGCTCCCGCTCGAGGTCGCGCACGCGGGCCGGCGCGGTGGTGCCCTCGGGCAGCTCGGGCTCGGGGACGGCGAGGGCGGCGTCGGGGTCGACGTCGAGGTCGCGCCGCATCGCCTCGACGGCGGCCTCGATGCGGACGGTGACCTCCGAGACGTCGATCTCGGCTCGCTGGAGCCGCTCGCGGGTCTCGGTGAGGGACCGCTCGACCTCGGCACGCCGCTTGCGGGCCGCCTCCAGTTCGGAGGCGACCGCCCGGGCCGCGTCGGACTGCTGCCGACGGCGCGCCCGGAGGTCGTCGACCGTGCGGTCGAGGGCGATCCGGTGGCCGTCGACGATGGCGGCGAACCGGCCGACGGCCCGGGCCTGACGTTCGAGGGCGACGCGGCGGGCCTCGGCGGCGGCCCGCTCGGCGCCGTAGCGCGACAGGCGCTCCTCGACCTCGGCCCGGCGGGCGGCGAGGAGCTGGCGACGCTCCTCGAGTCCGGCGACGCGCACCCGCAGCTCGTTGCCGGTGGCGGCCACCGCGGCGGCCCGGTCGTCGAGCTCGGCGCGGGCGGCGGCCGCGGCGCGGGCGGCCTCGGCCCGGCGGTCCTCGTCGGCCTCCAGGGCGGGCAGCTCCCCGGCGAGGCGGTCGGCCTCGGCCCGGTCGCGGGCGGCGGCGTCGGTGAGGGCGGAGCGCTGCTCGTCGAGGGACGCGATCTCGGCGGCGAGGTCGGCACGGTCGGACTCCATCCGCCGCAGCGCCTCGTCGACCGCCGTCGACCGCGTGCGGGCCCGGTCGAGCTCGCGGCGCGCGGTCTGCTCGTCGGACCGGGCGGCGTCGAGGGCGCGGCGGGCGGCCTCGGCGGCCTCGGCGGCGGCGACCGCCTCCTCCTCGGACCGCTCGACCTGCTCGCGGGCCTCGGCGAGCGCGGCGCCGGTGGCCCCGGCCCCGCCGGTGCCGATGCGCCAGCCGTCGGCGGCGAAGCGGTCGCCGTGACGGGTGACGACCACCAGGCCCGGATCGGCGCCGGGCGCGGTGACCCGGTCGACCGCCTCGGGCCAGGAGTCGACGGCGACGACCCCGGCGAGGAGGGCGTCGAGGAGCGGCTCGACGTCGGGCCGCAGGGCGCGCACCCGACCCCGGAGGCTCCCCGGCGCGGTCGACCCGAGGGTGGTCGCGCCGGCGCCCGCGGGCCGCAGGGGGATGACGGCGCCGGTAGCCTTCTCGGCGGTGAGCGACTCGACGGCGCGCCGCGCCCCGGCGGGACCGTCGACGACTACGGCGCCGAGGGCGGGCCCGGCGGCGGCCTCGAACGCGGCCTCCCAGCCGTCGTCGACGGCGACGAGGTCGAGCACGGTGCCGAGCACGCCGGCGACGTCGGAGAGCCGTGCGGCCCCGGCCTGGGCGCGGGCCTCGTCGAGGGCGAGCGCCAGCGCCTCGGCACGGGCGCTCCAGCGGTGGGCGTCACCGTCGGCGGCGCGGCGGTGCTCGATCGCGGCGCCGGCGGCGACCTCGGCGGCCTCGACGTCGCGACGGGTCCGCTCGGCGTCGTCGGTGCGACCGGGCATCTCGGTCCGGAGCCGGTCGCGCTCGGCGGCGAGCGCATCGACCTCGCCGGCGAGGCGGTCGAGGCGGGCGGTGACGACGGCGCGGCGCTCCTCGGCCCGCCGGCGCTCGCCCTCGGCGCGGTCGAGGGCGCCCCGCAGGGCACCCAGCTCGGCGCGGACCTCGGCGGCCCGCCCCGGCGGCGCGGCCGCGTCGTCGGCCGGGTCGGCGGGGGCGCCGTCGGCGAGGGCGGCGGCGACCGCGGCCCGCTCGGCGGCGACGGCGCGGTCGTCGTCCTCCCAGCGGCGGCGTTCGGGTTCGAGCGCCTCGCGCTCGGCCACGACCGCCGCCAGCTCGTCGGCGAGCTGTGCCGCCTCGGCGTCGAGCGACGCCACGACCGCCTCGTCGACCGACGAGCCGAGCTGGCGCTGGAGGCCGCGGTCGCGCTCGGCGAGCACGGCGGCGAGGCCACGGGCCCGCTCGCGGAGGGCGTCGCCGCGGGCGAGGTCGTCGCCGACGTCGTCGCCCCCGAGCGCGGCGAGCCGCGACTCGGCCGCCATCACCTCGGTGTCGAGGCGGGCGAGCTGCGCCTTGGCGTCGCCCTCCGACGCGCGGAGGTCGCGCCGGGCGCCCTCGGCGGTGTCGAGCCGGCGGCGCAGGCGGCCGAGATCGAGGCCGGCGACGTACACCCGCAGGGTCTGGAGCTCGTCGGCGAGGGCGCCGTGGCGGCGGGCGGCCTCGGCCTGGCGCTCGAGCGGGCGGAGCTGGCGGCGGATCTCGCGGAGGAGGTCCTGCAACCGGAGGAGGTTGGCCTCGGTGCCCTGGAGGCGGCGCTCGGCCTTCTCCTTGCGGCGCCGGTACTTGAGGATGCCCGCCGCCTCCTCGATGATCAGGCGGCGATCCTCGGGGCGGGCGTTGAGCACGGCGTCGATCTGACCCTGGGAGATGATCACGTGCTGCTGGCGGCCGACGCCGGAGTCCGACAGCAGCTCCTGGATGTCGAGCATGCGGCACGGGCTGCCGTTGATGGCGTACTCGCTCTCGCCGGAGCGCCAGAGCGTGCGGGTGATCGTCACCTCGGAGAACTCGATCGGCAGCAGGCCGGCCTGGTTGTCGATCGTCAGCGACACCTCGGCCCGGCCCAGCGCGGGCCGCGACGCGGTGCCGGCGAAGATCACGTCGTCCATCTTCTGGCTGCGCACCGCGCTGGGCGCCTGGGCGCCAAGCACCCAGGCGATGGCGTCGACGACGTTGGACTTGCCGCTGCCGTTGGGGCCGACCACCACCGTGACGCCCGGCTCCATGTCGAGGGACGTGGCGTCGGCGAAGGACTTGAAGCCCTTGAGCGTGAGGGTCTTCAGGAACACGCGGGCCGCGGGGACGTCAGGGGCACGGGCGGGACTCCGGGGACGGGAACGGGCTCAACGTAGCCGCGCGCTTGGGCCGGCCCGGGCTCCCCGCGACGAGCCGGGGCGACCCCCGCCGGGCGGGTGGCGACGCTCAGACCTGGCAGTCGGTGCACATGAAGACGTGCGCCTTGCCGTGCTTCACCTTGGTGACGGTGCCGCGGCAGCGGGTGCAGGCCAGGCCGGTCCGCTCGTAGACCTGGAGCAGCTCCTGGAAGGCCCCGGGCTTGCCCGACAGGTCCTGGTACTCGCCGCCGTCGATGGTGGTGCCCCGGTGCTTGGCCCCGTCGTGGAGGGTCTCGACCAGGGAGCGGTA
>Ga0123333_10005351_pt1 | contig 11621 bp, 8 predicted proteins | sample BioC12SIPDNA_3_FD_89957 | JGI IMG/M metagenome (GOLD analysis project Ga0123333, IMG submission 89957) | Anaerobic biogas reactor microbial communites from Washington, USA - Biogas_R2_B C12 SIP DNA | ecosystem: Engineered > Bioreactor > Anaerobic > Unclassified | place: Washington, USA...
GCCCGAGAGCTCGAGGAGCGTGATGCGGCCCTCGAACTCGACGCTCCCCGGAGCGGCTCCGCCGGGTAGCACCAGGGTGCCGCTCAGGCGGGGCATGGACACCCCGCCTTCCGGGCCCTAACCTGGGCGGTACCTACGTCCCTTGGCTCGGTCATGGCTGGCCAGGATACTGCGAGACGAAAGGGAGGCGACAACTATGCCTCGTACCACGTACTACCCAGAACCGACCATCAGTAAATTCCTGTTCGCATCCAGGTACATGGCGCCGTTCTGGACCGTCGTCCGCATCTACCTGGGCTGGCTGTGGCTGAACGCCGGCTGGCACAAGGTGACCGATCCCAGGTGGGTGGGCGCGGAAGCTGGTACCGCGGTCTCGGGCTTCCTGAACCGGGCGCTCAGCCTCTCCGTGGGCGACTCCCCTGCCGTCAGCGGCTGGTACGCCTGGATAGTCGAGCACCTGTTCCTGCCCGCCGCGCCGGTGATGTCGTACATGGTCGCGTTCGGCGAGACCCTCATCGGCATCGCCCTGATCGTCGGCTTCCTCACCGGCCTCGTGGCCTTCCTGGGCGGCCTGATGAACGTGGCGTTCATGCTCGCCGGCACGCTCTCCACGAACCCGATCATGTTCATCCTCGCCACCTGGATCGTGCTGGCCTGGCGCATCGCCGGCTACTACGGCCTCGACTACTGGGTCCTGCCCTTCCTGGGCGCACCCGCCGACGGCTTCAGCCGCCGGCGCAGCGCGGCGGCCGGCCGGACCGCCACCACGAGCTGACCCCCCTCGCCGGGCCGTCGGCCCGGTGCGAAGGAGGCCCGGTACCGCGGCTGCGGTACCGGGCCTCACGCTAGCTTCGGGCTCGGCCGGCGCCCGCCCTGACGGGCGCTGTGCCGAGCGCGTGCGCCTACCTCAGTAGCGACGGTTGCGGCCGCCACGGCCGCGGTCGTTGCGGTCGCGGCCGCCGTACCCACCTTCACGCTCGCGGCCGCCGAAACCACCCTCGCGGTCACGGCCGCCGAACCCGCCGTCACGGCCGCCGTAGCCGCCACGGTCCCCCCCGAAGCGGTCGAACGAGGGGGCCTGCACCGGAGCGCGATGGGTGACGACCACGTTGCGAGCCTGCGGGCCCTTGGGACCCTGCTCGACCTCGAACGTGACCTCGTCGCCTTCGTTGAGAGTCCGGAAGCCCTCGGCCTGGATGGCGCTGAAGTGTACGAACACGTCGTCGCCACCTTCGTCGTGGGCGATGAAGCCGTACCCCTTCTCGCTGCTGAACCACTTGACCTTGCCTTCTGCCATGACCTTCCTTAGCCGCCCGGGCCGCCGGGCTCGTGAGACTGCCAGTACCGCCAGGCGTACCCCACCGGTCCGGCGCGGGCCGGACGACTGTTGAACGCCAACGGTGCCTGGCGCCCGAAGTGTAGGGCACCGACACGGCCCGTGACAACACGAGCGGGCTCGTGCCGGTGGAACCCGGGACCCGTGCCGGTAGGCACCGGGCTCGTGCCGGGCGCGCGGCGGCGCGCCGTCGCGGTAACCTCCGCGCGTGGGAGAGGCTCGGATCGACACGGAGACGACGGCCTCGGGCCTGGGCACGCGCTTGGAGGCGCTCGAGCGGAAGCTCGCCGGTCACGGCGACCCGCGGTTCGGCGCGGCACCGGCCGAGGACGCCAGGCTGGGGGTGGTGGCGCTGCCGTTGAGCGCCGGCGGCGCCGACGACGCGCCGGTGACGCGGCGCGCGCACGAGGCCTTCACGGCCGCCAGCACTATCAAGGTCTACGTGCTGCAGGCGCTGCTCGAGTCGGTGGCGGACGGCCGGCACGACCTCGAGGCAGGGGTGCCGTTGCGCCGTGACGACCAGGTGACGGGGTCCGGCGTCCTCAAGGCGCTCCGTCCCGGCGGCACCTACCCGCTGATCGACGTCGCGACGTTGATGATCGTGGTGTCGGACAACACCGCTACCAACCTGCTCATCGACCTCCTGGGCGTGGAGCGCGTGCGCGAGGTCGTGGCGGCGCACGGCTGGAGCGGGACCTACGTCAGGGGCAAGCTGCAGGTCGCGCCCGTGCTGGGCGACCAGAAGCCGTCGCCCAGCCGCACGACGCCGCGCGACCTGGCGGACTACTTCGCGCGCCTGTGGCGGGGCGAGCTGCTGCCTGCCGAGCTCACCGCGGTGGCGAAGGACATCTACCGCCGGCAGCAGTTCACCGAGCTGGGCCGCGCCATCGACTACGACCAGTACAGCGCCGAGGTGGGCGACTCCGAGGTCGTGATCGCGTCGAAGAGCGGCTCGGTGCGCGGCGTGCGCAACGACGCCGGCGTCGTGACGCTGGGCGCGCGCGGCGCCGAGCCGCGCGAGTACGTGGTGGCGGTCATGACCGAGGGGTGCCCCGACAGGCGCTTCCACCCCGAGAACCTCGGCGCCAAGGTCGTGGGCGAGACCGTCGCGGCCGTGCTCGAGGAGCTGGACGCGCCCTAGCCGGGCGCCCTGAACCGGCTAGGCCTAGGGCCGGTGCTGGCGCCTCCGCGGCCGCCGCTCCCGTGGGCTCACCAGGTCCCGACGTCCTCCAGCGCCATGCGGACCTTGACCGTGTTCTCGCCCGGCCAGACGACCCAGTCGCGCGACCTGACGTGCAGCCGGCCGCGGCTGGTCACGATGGGCACCGCGGCCCCGGCGGCGAAGCGCGCCACGAACGCGGGGAGGTCCGCCACCGGCATCTCGCCCTCCCACTGGAGTCGGGAGCCGGCCACGCCGACGATGGCGCCGCTGGCGCCGGCGAGGGTGGCGGGCATAGGTGTCGCGCTCGGCTCTTCCATGCCCTGAGCATGCGCCTCGGTGCGCGCCGGCGCGCCCGCGGCATGGGCAGGTGCCTACCGCCGTTGGGCAACCGACCAAGAGGGCCTGGGCAGGCGCGGCTCCGCCCTAGCCCAGTACCCCGGACACCCTGAGCGCGTCGTCGAGCACGTCGGGCTCCAGTTCGACGACGCGCCGCGACCGCAGGAACACGAGCCGGGTCCGCGGCTCGACGCCGAGGGCGAGCCGGACGGCGTGACGGTAGAGCCCGAGCTGCACGTGGTAGCGCTCCGGCCTGACGTGACGGTCGGTCTTGTAGTCGTCGATCCACCAGTCGTCGCCGACGCGGTAGAGGCGGTCTATGACGCCCTCCCACACCGTCGGCCCGCCGGGGTACGCGAGCGGGAGCTCGGCCCTGTCGACGGCGCGGGAGCCTAGCGGCGGCAGCGCCCCGCCGAGCAGCTCGCGGTAGCCGGCTAGGAGCTCCTCGACCTCGCTCAGGACGTCGTCCTGCTCGTGAGGGGCGTACGGGAACATGACCTCGTGGGCCCGCAGGCTCTCCAGGCTCCGCTCGCCAGGCTCCCAGTCCTGGCTGATCGCGAAGTGGACCAGGGTGCCGACCACGCGGCCGCGACCGGGGAGGTCGAGGTAGAGGGGCGGGGACGCGTCCTCCCAGGGCTCGGCGCCGGCGGGCGCCAGCGCGCCGCCGCTGCCCGCGACCTCGGCGGGCGTGAGGGGCTCGCAGTCGTCGACCTCGCCGGGCTCGCGGGCGACGCGTCCGGTCGCGCCGGGCCCGCGTGAGCCGGGCTCCGCCGCGCCGTGGGCGCCCCCGACCCGCCCGCCGGCGCGCTGGAGCATGTCCACGAGGCGCGAGGGGCTCGACAGCGGTCCGTGCGGGTGGTGCTCGAACGTCCTCAGCGTCCAGGGAGCGGGCGCGTGCGCCGTGGGCGCGGCCTGCCTGCGGGCGGGCCAGCGACGGCCCGGCGTGGCGACGCGGACCTCGGTCACGCTGGCTCCCGTTTCGGAAGCATCTGAGGAGAGGCCGAGGTCGAGCAGCGTCCGCAGCCAGCCGGCGGGTCCGCGACGGCCGGCGGAGCCGGTCACGAGCAGGTGGTCGCGGGCGCGGGAGACCGCCACGTACAGCAGCCTGTGGTCCTCCTGGGCCGACCGGGCCTGCCACGCGTCGGCCGCCGCGCGGTCGGGCACGGCCTCCAGCAGCGCGACGCGCCCGGTCTCGGGGTCGACCACGACGCCCGGCGCGCGCTCGTAGGGGGAGTAGCCGGCGTCGTAGAGCGCGACGACGTCGAACTCGAGGCCCTTCGAGCCGTGGACGGTGATGAGTCGGACACCGCTCCCGCTGGCCGGCACGTCCTCGGCCTCGGTCCGCTCGAGCTCCTCCATCAGGTCGAGCAGGCGCGTGAGGTCCTCCGGCTCCCGGCGCGCGACCTCGAACAGGAGCGCGTCGACGTTCGCGCGCTCGTGGGCCCCCAGCCTCTCGATGAGCGGCTGGTCGCCCGCGAGGCCTCGGCGCACGACCGCCTTGAGGGCCTCCACGGGCGGCCCGTGCACCAGGTCGCGCAGCTCCGCGACGACGGCGGCCGCGTGCGGGCTGACGCCGGGGAGCGCTGCGAGCGGGTCGTCGGAGGCGAGGACCGCGCGCAGCTCGGGCCAGCCGAGGCCCACGAGAGGTCCCCGCAGGAAGGCCGCCAACGACTCGCGGCTCGGCCCTGCGCCGACCTCGAGGGCGTTGCGGACGTCGACGACCTCCTGGCGCGTGAAGAGCCCCCGCCGGCTGAACACGGTCGGCACGCCGTTGGCCCCGAGGGTCGCCTGGGCCGCCGCGAGCTGCCTGCGGTTGCGCGCGAGCACCGCCATGCGAGCGAACGGGACCCCCTTCTCGGCGAAGGCCAGCAGGCGCCCGGCCAGCGCCTCGGCCTCGTGCGGGCGCAGCTCGTCCATGTCGAGCTCGCCGGTGACGACGCAGACCTCGACCGACCCCGCCACGCCGGCCTGTGGTCCCGCGCCGCGCACGGGCGGCGCCTCGGCGAGCTCGAAGCCCATCCCCTGCGCGCCCAGGTGCGTCGAGAGGCGGTTCAGGAACGTGACGACCGCGCGGGAGTGGCGCCGCGACTCGGTCAGCGGCTCCATGACCTGGCCTGCCTCGCGCGCCCTGGCGTGGGCGCGGCGGAAGACGTTCACGTCGGCGTTCCTGAAGAGGTAGATGGACTGCTTGGGGTCGCCCACGACCTCGACGCGCGCCCCGGCGGCCTCGAGCCGCTCGAAGAACTCGCCCTGGCGCGGGTTCACGTCCTGGTACTCGTCGACGAGCACGACGGGGAACCGGCGCACGAGGCGGTCGCGCGCCACCGCGTGGTCGAGGAGCCGGATCGCGGCCTGCTCGACCTCGCTGGGTCCGAGCCGCCGACCGGCGTAGCGCTCGAGCAGGCGCGCGTACGCCGCGCGGTAGAGGACCTCGACCGCGCGGGACACGGGGTCGTCGGCGAAGACGAGCTCGGCGGCCAGCGAGCGGCGCTCGAAGACCTGGAGCGGCAGCGTGACGACGTGGCCTCCCGCGGCCCGCGTCGCCGCGTGGAGCGGGTGCGCGGGGTCGGCGGCCAGCAGGCGCAGGGAGTCGAGCTCGGCCACGAAGTCGGCCGCGGCGTCCTGCTCCGCCACCATCTCGAAGCGCGGGTCGTACCCGAGCAGGGGCGCGCTCAGCCGCAGCGCCGAGACCATGAAGCCGTGGATCGTCTTGACCTGGGCGCCGCCGAGCTCGCGCGCGGCGGCCTCGAACGGCGCCAGGCCGTCGGGCGGGGTGTAGAGGCCCCCGAGGTAGCTGCCCGCCGCGAGCACCTCGGCGAGGCCGTCGGCGACCCGCGCCCGCAGCTCGGCGGCGGCGGCGCGCGTGAACGTCACGCCGGCCACGCGCCTGAGGGGCACGCCGTCGCCGACGAGCTCCAGGTAGCGCCTGACCAGGCTCGTCGTCTTGCCGGTACCGGCCGACGCGACCCTGACCCTCATCCCCTGACCCCCAACCGGCAGACGTAGAAGAGCTGGCAGCGCTCGCACCAGCGGCCCGGGTTGGGGCTCGCGTCGCCGCGGCGCACGCGCTCCATCGCCGCCACGACGCCCGCGGCGGCGCGCTCCATCCGCTCGGCCATGTGCTCGTTGTCGGGCGACCTGTCGTACACGATGGGGGTGCCGAGGACGGGCCACACGACCACCTGCACGTCCTCGATGGCCCGGCCGCGGTCGAGGAACGCCCGCGCCGTCAGGTACTCGCTCCAGCGGTGCTTGACCCGCCTGCCGGCCCAGTGCCAGCCGCTGACCTCCCCGCCCCAGCCCGGCGGCGCCGGCTCGACGAAGCGGTAGACGTACGCGCGGCGGCCGAGTGGCCCCCGCTTCCCGGCGTCGACGCGCACCTCGGCGCCCGAGGCCGGCTCCACGAACGTCGGGCCCCAGTTCAGCTCGGTCAGCGGTCGCCGGAAGCTGCGCAGCCACCGCGCCGCCCAGGGGTGGTCCTCGGCCAGCGCCTCGAGCCGGTCGACCGTCAGCTCGGCCTCGCTCCTGAGCTCGCTCACGAGGACGTGCCACTCCGCGCCCACCGGCGTCGCCGGCTCGAGGCGGCGACGGAGCTCGTCCTCCGCGTCGTCGACGGCCTCGTCGTCGTCGGGGCGCCAGGCGTCCTCGCCCAGGCCCAGGGCCACCCCGGCCCACGCCATCAGCCCGCACTGCTCGTGGAACACGCGGAGCCACTCGGCGTCGGGACGCTCGCCGCGGAAGCCCGCCGCCATGGTCTCCGGCGAGAGTCTGTCGGTCGCCGGCAGGTAGACCTCGGCCTCGCCGACCTCGAGGCCGCTGCCGGCGGGCACGGCGGGGAGCGGCGGCACCCGCCCGACGTCCCCGAGGAGCCTCTCGTCGGGCACGAGGCGACCCTCGGTGCCGCCGGTCGGGGCGGTGACGACCGTGACGTCACCGCGGGTGAGGAGCTCCTCCACGAGCAGGCCGTCCCGGCCGGCGAAGCGCTTGGGCAGGGCGCCGAGCCGCGGCGCCTCGCTCCGCGCCTCGTCGGGGACGAAGTAGTCCTCGCGCTCACCGGCCTCGTACGCCCCGACGTAGGCGCCCATGACGTAGCAGCGCGCGAAGCGTCGCCCCGAGGCGAGGTCCGCGGTCAGCACGGCCACCCCGCCCCGGAGGTCGCGGGGCGAGCGCACGTCGGTGAGGAGCGCCACCAGCCAGGCGCCGAAGCGGTCGGAGCCGGCGAGGCGGGCGGCGTGCTGGGCGGCCGCGAGCACGCTCGCCCTGAAGCCTTCGGGGACGTCGGGCTGGGTGAGGGTGAGCACCTCGTCGAGCAGCCAACGGGTCCACTCGACCGGGTCGCCCGCCGGCCGCAGCAGCTCGAGCCAGCGCTCCAGCGCGTCCTCGAGACCGAGCCCCCGTGCCACGGTCCTCAGGGCGTCGGCCCCGGTGAGCCCCAGCCGCAGTGCCGTCGCGGCCACGGGCGCGAGGTCGGGCAAGGCCAGCAGCGCCGCCGGGTTCGGCGCGTCGGGGAGCTCGAGGAGGTCCACGAGCGTGCGGCCGGCCCGGTCGTCGGCGAGCGCGGAGCCGCGCTCGTCCGTCAGGGGGACGCCGTACTCGTCGGCCAGGGCCAGCAGGGCGTCCCCGGTCGCGGCGGGAGCGACGACGGCGACGTCGCAGGGGTCGAGGCCGCACGCCAGGTCGCGCTTCACGCTACGCAGCACCCAGCGGGCCTCCTCGACCGGGTTGACGGCCAGGTAGCGCTCGACCCTCACGGCCTCGGGCGCGCGCGCCAGCACGGCGTCGGGCTCCGCGCCGTCGGGCGCCGCAGGCAGCGCGACGTGCACCGGGACGTACCGGCCCAGCCCGCGCAGGAACCGCCAGTCGAGGGGACCGAGCTCGCGCCAGCCGTCGACGACGACGACGTCGGGCAGTCCGGCGGCGGTCCGCGCCCGCGAGCTGGCCAGGGTCGCGGCCAGGCCGGGCGCCTCCACGAGCCGAGCCGCGCGGCTGCGCACGTCGTCGTAGTCCCAGCGGCCCGCGAGGGCCTCCTCGTACGCCGCGTACACGCGCTCCAGGCGCTCCAGCTCGGCGTCCTCAGCCAGGCTGCCCAGGGCCTGGGGCGCGACCTCGTAGCGCTTGGCCTCGGCGATCGCCGCGGCGAACAGCTTGGCCTCGCCCGGCGAGGGCAGCGCGCCCGTCGCCCGCGCGAACGCCTCGGCGACGAGCACGATGCGCGCCGTCCCGACGACGAGCGGCCTCAGGTCCTCGGGCGCGGCGGCCGAGAGGACGCGGTAGTACGCCTGCTGCGCGCCGACGACCTCGAGGCCCAGCACGGCGCTGCCGCCTGCCGTGACGCGCCTGAGCACGTGGGCGCGCTGGTGCGGCAGCGCGATCCACCACACGCGGCCGCCCGCCCGGCACGCCTCGCGCGCGACCGCGACCATCGCCGCCGTCTTGCCGGCGGCCGGCGGACCGACGACGAGGCGCAGACCCGGGGCCCCCCGGCCCGCGCCCTGGTCGGAAGCGGAGCTCACTCAGTCGCTGCGGGTCACATCCCGGGGAACAAGCGCCTGTCCCACGGGATCGCGTAGGCCACGGCGGCGGCGGCGAGCAAGTAGAAGACCAGGGCCTGCCTGGGGTTGTCGCTCTTGCGGCCGCGCGCGGCGCCGACGTGGACGAGGACCGCGGCGACGACCATCAGCAGCGGGTGCTCGAGGAGGAAGAAGCGCATGTCGCGGTCACGCATCGCCGTGCCCATGTTCCGCATCGCGCTCTGCACCAGCGGGCTCACGAACCACAGGACCAGGCCCACGAGCACTTGAACGTCGAACGCGATCGTGAACCACCGCGCCAACGAGTTCTGGGCCGGGGTCCAGCGCTGGGCCACGAGGGCGCTGACCAGGGCGACTACGCCCAGGACCACCACTACCCACCTGACTACGTTATGGAGGTCGAGAAGACCCGTGTACATGTACCCCTCCCGGACACGCCCGCGCCCTGACGCGGATACCGCTAGCAGGCTACTACGCGGCGAGCATCGCGCGTCGCGCGGCGTCGGCGTCGTGGACCGGCAGGTCGCAGGCGCCGTGGCGGCAGACGTAGACGGTGAGCGGCGCCCGCGGCGGGTAGCGCCCCTCGGCGAGGGGCAGGCCGGCCAGCGGGTGCCGGCCTCCCTCCTCGTCGGCCGGGTCGAGCAGGAGCGGGAGCAGCGCCCCGTCGCCTCGTGCCGCCTCGCGCGCCGCGGCCAGCGTCGCGGCGACCTCGGGGTCCTCGCGGGCGCCCACGACCACGACCTCGCGGCCGGTGCGGGCCGCCTCGCGCAGCGTGACCAGCACGCTCGCGAACGCCTGCGGGGCCTGCGCCGCGGCCGGCAGCAGGGGCGTCAGCGCCGCCAGGGCCCGCTCCTGGAGCCCGCCGTCGGAGAGGTAGCGCCCGGCCCACCACGCCAGGCGCGCCGCGGCGGCGTAGCGGCTGGGCGTGGCGCCGTCGGCGTGGCTCTTGAGCCGTGCCGGGGCGCCCCCGGCGCCCTCCGCGGCGTCGAACCAGCCGCCCCCCTCGGGGTCGGCGAACAGCTCCTCGACCTCGCGCGCGAGCCTCAGGGCCTCGACCAGCAGCCACGGGCGCAGGGTCGCGCGGTACAGGTCGATCAGCCCGCAGCCGAGGTAGGCGTGGTCCTCGAGGAGCCCCTTGACGCGCGCCTCCCCCTCCCGCCAGGCGTGCGTGAGCTCGCCGCCCTCACGCCGCGCGACCAGGAAGCGAGCCAGGTCGAGGGCCAGGTCGTGCAGCCGGGGCGCGGCCAGCTCGGTGCCGGCGGTCGCCAGCGCCGAGAGCAGCAGGCCGTTCCAGGACGTGAGGACCTTGTCGTCGGTCGCCGGCCGCACGCGGCGCTCCCGGCGCCCGCGCAGCAGCTCGTCGCCGCGGCGCAGGCGCTCCTCGACCGCGGCGACGCCGAGGCCCGTCTCGCGCGCCAGCGCCTCCACGCTCGTGGCGAGGCGCAGGACGTTGCCGCCCTCGAAGCCGCCCGCCGCCGTCACGCCGTAGCGGCGGGCCATGAGCTCGGCCAGCTCGTCGTCGCCGAGGGCGGCGCGGAACTCCGCCTCGCTCCAGGCGTAGTAGCGGCCCTCCTCGCCCTCGGAGTCGGCGTCGAGGGCGGAGTAGAACGCGACCTGGCCCGCCGCCGGCCCGACGGCCATCTCGCGCTCCAGCCAGTCGACGACGCCGAGGGCGACCTCGCGGTAGCGCTCCTCGCCGGACGCGGCGTGGGCGCGGGCGTAGGCGCCCAGCAGGAGAGCGTTGTCGTAGAGCATCTTCTCGAAGTGGGGCACGCGCCAGGCGGGGTCGACCGCGTAGCGGAAGAAGCCGCCGCCTAGGTGGTCGTGGAGGCCGCCGGACGCCATGGCGTCGAGCGTCCGCCTGGCGGGCGCCAGCGCCGCGTCGTGGGAGGCGGCCAGCAGGAGCGCGAGCGCGGCGTGCGGCGGGAACTTCGGCCCGCCGCGCGGGTCGCCGAAGCCGCCGTGGACGCGGTCCTCCTGGGCTAGGAGCGCCTCTACGGCCCGGGCAGTGGCCGCTTCGACCGCGGCGGCGAGGTCGGGGCCCGCCTCGACGCCCACGCCGGGTCCGCCCGCACGCCCGACGCTGCCGCCCAGCCGCGCGATCTGCGCGGCCAGGGACGCCGCGGCCGCCTCGAGCTCGCCGCGGCGCTCCCGCCAGGCGGCGCTGACGGCGCGGAGCACGCGCGCGAAGCCGGGCATCCCGTGCCTGTCGTGGAGCGGGTAGTAGGTGCCGCCGTGGAACGGCTCGCCGTCGGGGGTGAGGAAGACGGTCAGGGGCCAGCCGCCGGAGCCGGTCATCGCCTGGACGGCGGTCATGTAGTAGTCGTCGACGTCGGGCCGCTCCTCCCTGTCGACCTTCACGCTGACGAACCCGGCGTTCAGGAGCGCCGCCACGTCGGGGTCGCGGAACGACTCGCGGGCCATCACGTGGCACCAGTGGCAGGCGGCGTAGCCGGCCGAGAGGAGGACGGGCCGGCCCAGGCGCCTGGCGGCGGCGAAGGCCTCGTCCCCCCACGGGTACCAGTCGACGGGGTCGTCGGCGTGCTGCCTGAGGTAGGGGCTGATCTCCCCCGCCAGACGGTTGGCCATGCCGCACGCTAGCCCAGGGCGGACCGCGGGAGCCGCCCGCGGTGACACCCGCCCGGAAAGTCACCCGGCGCCTAGCCACGGGGGCAGGCGCCGGGTCACGCGCTGGTGGGATGAAGCGGGAGGTCGTAGGGGTGGACGCGAGCTGACGTCCAGCGCTGGAGAGAAGCTAACCCCGAAGACCTTACAGGTCTCTTACAGCGGCGGGCTCGCGGGCCTCTCGCCGCCAGCTCCGGGCTCCCGCGCGCCGCCGGACCCGTCGGGGACGGCGCGACGCCCCCGGCTCAGAGCCCCTCGAGCCGCTCCGGGTACGTGACGAGACCGGACCCGCGGAACAGGCCCTGCATCGTCGCGTTGGCGGTGTCGTTGGCGATGCTCTCGGCGACGGCCTCGCGGACCTCCTCGAACGGGCGCACCGACGCCGGCTGGCGCTCGTACACGAGGACGGCGTGGAAGCCGAACTGGGTCTCGACGGGACCCGCTACCTCCCCGACCTCGGCGGCGACGACGGCCTCCTCGAACGGGGCGACCATCATGCCGCGCTGGAAGCAGCCCAGGTCGCCGCCGCTGATGGCGGTGCCGTCGGTGCCGTGCTCCCTGGCCAGCGCGGCGAAGTCCTCGCCGGCCCTGACGCGGTCGACGATGTCCTGCGCGGCGGCCTCCTCGGCGA
>Ga0123333_10005352_pt1 | contig 11620 bp, 9 predicted proteins | sample BioC12SIPDNA_3_FD_89957 | JGI IMG/M metagenome (GOLD analysis project Ga0123333, IMG submission 89957) | Anaerobic biogas reactor microbial communites from Washington, USA - Biogas_R2_B C12 SIP DNA | ecosystem: Engineered > Bioreactor > Anaerobic > Unclassified | place: Washington, USA...
CATGCCGGGCCTCCTTCGCTTCCTGGATGATCTCGATCTTCACGCTCCAATCCCGTTCACAGATGGGGTAGAGCGCGATCTTGCCCGGCCGCCGCCCCAACCGCTTGCGCAGCTTGTGCATCAGTTCCTCTTGGTGCACCCGCTGCAACTCGCCCTGGAACGCGCTGTACTGCATCCGGTCCAGCCCGTAGTCCTGGCAGATGTCGGCGACCTTGGTCCGCGTGCGGTCGTGCGGGATATCGTAGACCAGCAGAACGTGCACGCTCACCAACCGGCAAGGAACGGGCGATACTCGGGGCGCTCGCCCCGCAGAAAGGTCGCCACGTGGCGCGCTTGCGACTGCAGGATCCAGCGCAGCTTCTGTCGCTTGCGCTCGTAACGCTCGCTGCTCTCCTCCAGCCGTTGGATCACGCGGTCGGCGATGGCGCGACGCGTCTTGAGCGCCAGCCAGCCTTCTTCGTCCTGCTCCAGCGCCACTCCCTGGCCCACCAACCCCAGAATTGCCCGGTCCACCACCGGCGCGCGAAACTCCTCGATCAGGTCGAGCACCAGGCTCGGTTTTCCGGGCCGGTCGGCGTGGATGAAGCCGGCGTAGACGTCCAGACCGGCGAGCAAGCACGCCCGCTCCACCTGGCCGTAGAGCACGCCATAGCCGTAGTTGAGCGCCGCGTTGAAGGGATCGCGCGCGCCGCGCCCCCGCCGGCCGGGCCAGCCCAGCCCCTCCGGCACCACACGCGCGATCCCATCCCAGTACGACTGCGCCGCCCGCCCCTCGATGGCCAGCAACCCGTTGCGCGTTCCGTCCACGCCCTGCTCCCAGGCCTCGCGCCGCCAGGCGCGCATCGTCTCCACATAGCGCACAATTGCGCGCGAGGCCCCGCGCAGGAAGTCGTAGCAGGCCGGATCGCGCTCCTTGCGTGACTTGGCCAGATACTTGAGCAACCGTGCCTGGTTGCGGATCTTGCCCTCGGCGAACGCGGCCGCCAAGGCTACCCCGCGATGGTCCTCGTAGGCCAGGTACTGGGCGCGGCGTGTCTGGACTGTCCCGCTGAGCCCGGCGGCGTACAGCGCGCCATAGGGCGTTCCCGTCCGCGAGAGGTAGTGGATGGGAATCCCCTGACCTGCGCACAGCGCCACCGCATCCGCCGAGACCGACACGCCGTTGCCCAACACCAGCACGTGGTCGAGAAACATCACCGGAGCCTCCGCCAGCACCTCGCCCTTCTGCTTCACCACGATGCGGTTGCTGCGCTTGCCCACGTACGCGCCGTACTCCTCCACCACCAGCGTGCTGATCCGCGCCATCGTTAGCCCTCCCCCTGCAACGTGTATATCCCGTTGCCCTTCACGGCATCCTTGCCCACGTGGACGAACTGTCCCCACACTAGCCATGGCCAGAAGGGCGACCAGTCGACGGCCTGCAGGATCACCGTTCCCACCAGCCCGCTGGTGGGCGAGGCCGCACGCCGCCGCGTCGAGTAGCTGGAGAGCTCTTCCCAGCCCAGGCGGTTGTCGACGACGCGCACGGCCTCAGCCGCCTCCAGCAAGGCCGGAAAGTCGACCGCGGGTGGCCCCCCGGCGAACTGCTCGCCCAGCGCCTCCAGCCGCTCCAGCAACCGCTGGAAGAACGGGCGGAAGCGAAAGCCGTCGGGCTGGACCAGGTGTCCGGCCTCGATAAGGCGCGTGGGCGTGAGGAAGCGCAGTGTAGCGCGCGTGGGCGCGCGGTGCGGCGCCTGCGGCAGCGACGCTTCCGCGGCCTCCAGCACCTGGGCGTGGGTCACGGGCACGTCGGGCACGTGGACCTGGTGATCGCCGCCGCGCATCACTGCCTGCCGCTGTCCTGTCAACGGGTTCTCCGCCCAGATCTCGCGAACCTGCAGGGTGCCGCGCCGCCAGCGCCTGTCGGGCTGCTCCAGCCGCCGGCCCAGGCCACCTTCCTCGAACGCCGTTGTGGCGAGCACGACGTACGGAAAGAGCGCCATCGCGTCGGCGTAGAGCGTCAGCCCGAAGGTCAGCGTCTCCCCCGGGCGATACCTGAAGTTGACGTAGCCGTCGCGATGGTCGACTGGATGCCCGCTGCCCGGCAGTGGCGGCTGGATCGTGTAGGGGCGGGGGCGATCTCTGCCGCGCGGGTGCTCGGGCGCCAACGTGCTCACCAGGGTAGCCACGGGGCAGCGGGGTGCCAACGTACAGTCGTCGCACTGGATGCGTGTGTCATCGGCGAACGCGCAGAAACGATCGCGCAGCGCGTGGAAGAGCGCGCCCCTCAGGGCCGAGCCCTGGTGCTCGTTGAGCTCGATCTCCGCCTGCACTTCAGTGACGAAGTGCAGGCGGTGTGCGGTGAAGGTATGCATGGATTAGCCTCCTCTGGGTCCGAGCGCGCCTTCGTGACAGCGGGCGAGCACGATTCAGGCTCCGGCAGACGTTGGCGGCAGCCGCTCGTACAGCGTGTAGCCGCGGCTGGCCTGAACCAGCGTGTACGGCAGTACGACGTGGTTCAGCAACCGTTCCTTCCCCAGGCTTACCCGCTTGCCACTGTACACATCGGCCTGCGCCAGCGTCATTTTCGGGCCGCAGTCGTCGAGTATCTGCAAGACGCCGTCACGTTGGAACACCTCTTGCCCGTCCGACGGGTTGAGGAGCGTGAACTCCCTGCCAAGCGCATCCGCCGCCTGGGGTGGGCGCAGCAGCTGGATCAGCCCCCCTCGCTTTCCGACATAGGTCAAGTGAAGCAGGAGCGTTGGGAGAAGGTCGGCGCCGGCTGCCAAGTCACTCCCGAGGGCCAGCCGCCAGGTGCCCTTTGACCAGACGTACTCCCGGAACGCGATCGTTTTCTGGTAAGGACCCGCGTCGCTAGAGCCTTCTGCAGCGTCGCCACGTCGTGGTTTCAGAATCTTGGTGAACAGGTTGGTGACGACGACCTGCTCCGGGAGGTCCATAGCCACCCTAAGGTCGCGAAGGATCGGCCAGCAGTCTCTGGCACGACCTGCACCGAAAACCCGGTACACGGCATCGAGTAACCCCATCTTGAGGGCATAGGGCGTTGGGACGAGTAGTGACTTGCCTCCGGACGAAGTTGCCAGCGCGCTCTTGAGCGAGAAGAGCGACACCGATTGATAGTCGGCGATCACCCACATACGTAGCTCCTTTCGCGCCTATGCGTAGGCCATCCTCAGGGGCACGGTCGTGTTGATGATCCCACTCATCACCTCGGCAAAGGACCCAAGTGAGTCGAACGGATAGAGCGTGAGGGCTCCAGGATGGAGCGCGTCCAGCGCTGCTTTGATCCTCTGCAACTCGGTAGGAAAGTCCTGATTGAGCGGGCTGAGGGTGGGCGCCGGAACGATCGCGCTGCTCACAGCGACCACCCCGTCGAGAGCGACGATGTGGGGGTTCTGGGTCCCGCGCATCGCGCCGTTCGGCTCCAGGAAGGTGTAGAGTAAGCTCTCCAGCAGTTTGGCGTGGCGTGTTGAGCGCTCATCGTCGCTGAGAACATACTGCTGGGTGATGTCGTTCAGGCCGATGCGTGCCAACTCCAGGCTGGCCACGATGGCGTAGATGCCGCTGGACGCTGGGCGGTGGAAGATGGCCTGGCCGAGGTTGGCTCCCCGCGCTTCCTCGCTGCTGTCGGCGGTTCTGCGAGCTTCGCTGCGCTCGTTGGCGTACTTCACGTGGAAGTAGCTATCGGTCGTTGTCACTTCTGGGATGCCCACGACCCAGCCGAATTCGATGACGCTCTTGCGGGGCAGCGACTTGCCGCCCTCGGTGATGAGGTTCCCTTCGAGATCATCCATAGCGCAAGACTTGAGTAGAAGATCCAGTGCGTCAGCATCGGAGAGCTTGGCGATCGCCTGCGTGTAATCGGGGTCCGCGCTGATGCGGTTGGCGTTGAACTCCGCGCAACCCTGGCACAGCGGGACCGTGGGGTCGCCGGAGGCCAGGCGGAAGAAGTGTTCGGCCTGGATGTGCTTGAGCATATCGCCGGAGATAGCATTGACATTGTAGAGCCGGCCATCGTCGCCGACGATGTTGACCATGCGAGTCTGAATCTGGTTTCCCTCCCCGCCCTCGTTGTTCAGGCTGTGCATATCGAGCGTGGCGCGGGCCGACACCGACAAAGCATACAAAGCGGTCTTCTCAGTCACTGCCTTCTCAGTCATTGTCTTCCTCCTAGTGGAACTGAACTTGGGTATCGGGTTGACTAGTCGTCGTCCAATTCGTCTTTGCGCGGCGTGCGCGCGTAGCCGTAGGCCAACAGGAGCTGGCAGACCAGGCCCGAGCCGAATTCATCGACCAGGGCAACGATCTCCTCCACATCCGTCGTGAGGATGCTACGACGGTATGGGCCCTGCCGGTTCTCCATGACCTGCGCGTTCTCCGCATTGTAGCTGTGAATGAACTCGCTCAATGCCGCGATGAAGTCGCGGGGATAGTTCGCCTTGCGGGCGAGCTCCTGATTGAGCCCGTAGCGCACGTCGTAGCGCCGGTCGCTCTGCTGCTTGCGGTATTGTGCCACGACGGTGCTCTGCCTGATCGCGTAGGCCAGGTTCTGAAACCCCTCCGATTCAATGATCCTTCTGAGCTTTGGCTCTGCGTTCATAATCAGCCTCCCGAGGTTACGGTCTGAGAACTGGCGAGCTCGGCCTCCGGCCCGCTCGCGTTGACGGATGATGTAGCCGCTGTAGGCGGCTGTGAAGTCGAAGAACGGCCACAGATCGCTGCTGGAGATGAAGTCGCGATAGCTGATGAGGAGAGCGATATCATCACTATGGGTCTCATCGAATTGGCGGACGATGCGCTCATGCTCGTCGAGTATCGCAATGGCCACGTCGACGTCCTCGGCACTGCGGACCCGAATCCACCCGGGCAGGCCGATGAACGACAGGTTCATCGTTGCGGCAGAGTTCCCCAGGTTCTTGTAGTAGGCGGAGTAGAAGCCGCCGACGATCCTCGCGGGCTGTCGCCGTCTGAAAAGGAGTTGGGCGAAATCGTCAGCACCGGCATCCTGACTGTGCTGCAGTAACGCCCGCGTGTAGCGGAGGTCGGCAAGGATGTCGGACTGGATCGAGCTTTGCGCGCCGACCATCATGTTCGCGAACCCGTCCATGATCGCCTGACTGTCGCCGAGCGTCACCTCGATGGGCCTGAGGACGTAGGTTTTGCGGTCCTTGGAGCCCCGGGGCTGTTTGGTGAGCGCTGCATGATAGAAGCCCACAGCCTTCAGCGACTCGGATAGCCAGAATGCATCCTTGATGTTCTCCATGGCCAATCGGTCGGCCTTGGCGCGGTTCTGTCCCTTGCCTTGTGCCGGATTGTAGATCTGGAGCGAGGTGGTCGTGGCTCCGATGCCCCACCCGTGAGCTTTGTCGAGCTGTTTCCAGGCAGCCACGGCCGCGTCGGTGTCATTCGGAAGCGTGCTGTAGAGAGAGAAGAGGATGGCCAGTACGTCCGGTAGGCCTTCCTGGATCTGCCACCACTGCGCAGTCAGCTTGTTGTAGCCGGCGAGCGCCGACGGATTGATCGCACGGAAGACGTCCCAATCGGGGTGGGGTGCTAGGCTGCGCAGGAACTCCAGCTCCGGGTGCTCGCCGCCGGCTCGCATCGCGACCTGTGCCTCCTTCGACAGATTCTGTCGTGCCGCGAAGTAGGCGGTCCGACGATCGCGCTGGGCCTCGTAGTCGACCAACGCTTGTAGCGGCAGGTCCTGTGGCAGTTGCTTGGCGTTCTTGGCCGTGCGAATCACGGGCGCGGGAGGAAGGTAGACGCCCACCGCCGGCAATCGTTCCGGATCTAGCTCCGGTGACAGGTCGAGCGTGTAGTAGGGGCCGGCATCCCGCAACGTCACGGTCACGTCGCCGGTATCGTCGATCCGGCGGAGAACATCGTTGGTCACCAACGCCAACCCGTAGACTAACAGTGCATCCGCAAACGTTTGGCTTGTTTTCCCGACAAATAACGTGTTGATCACATCGGCACCCCCTTGTGTTTCTTGTGGCGAGTTGTATACTGGTGATGTGATAGGTTCGAAGGAATCTGACGTTCGACCACATTCAGGTGAGCGGTGAGCCTTGCGAGCCTCTCTTGGAGGTTCTCGATATTGTGCTGGTCAGCCGCCGCGTGAGCGTCGGCGGCCTGCGCACAGGCTGACCAGTTCTCGTAGGAGGTCTGTAGTAGGGCCAGTTCGCGCTTGAGCTCGTACTGCTCGGCATAAAGGTCTATGTAGTCGATCAGCGTTCTCATATCGTCTGTCATATCGTCCATAGCGTCTCCTTGGTATCGAACTGCTAAGCCGTGTATGGGATGTTTTAGCCTATTATACACGAGCAGATGGGCCGATGTCAAGTAGCAGCTATGGTCTGTTGCTGACTTCCTTGTGCTGTGCGACGATCCATTTGTGGATACTGGAAGATACCGGGCTTTGCAGTGTCGCTAGATTTGTCTGGCTTCGATCCGATTTGAGGATACTTGAGAACTGCAGTGCTATGACTCTACGACGCGGCTGTCCCTGCCGCGGTTCCGTACTGGTCAGAGAGCCGCAGCGCGCGAGCCAGTAGCATATACGGCAGTACCTCCTTTCTGCGTTCGGCCGCCACAATCAGCCCCCGGATCCTCGACTCCGTCGGGTGTTGCCTTGTCCACAGGGCGTGGGCATCGACTTGCCGCGTGATGTCATCTGGAGCCAACGCCACCGTGCTGCCAACGACGTCGACAGCGCCTTGGATGAGCTGGTAGGGTTGTCCTTGTCGTACGAACGCCCCGTGGTGTCGAGCGATCGCAGTGAAAGCCGCTTTGATCAGCGGTTCGCACGCATCCAGGGCCGTTAGGAGCAGGGGTGCGACGGCGGTCGCGCCTTCTACGGCGTGTGAAGGTCGTTGGCCCTGTGCGCGCTGCTGCGTGTTATGGAGTGGGTCAAAAGGATCGGAGTCTGTGTGTGCATAGGCTTGGCTAGGATCGGCATCTCGCCTGATGGCCCTTTGATAGTCCTGGACCCACCCTTGCCAATCGTCGCGCAGCTTGCCCACATCGTGGAGCAGGACGACCAGGTAGGCAGCCCGTTCGACGAGCCCGGGCGACCAGCCGAAGGCGCCCTCCATACGCTCGGCTGCGCCGCGTAGCTTCGGCCACACGGCAAGCCGGAACGCTCTCAGGACACGGTCGACGTGTTCTGCGTAGGTCTCGAGGCGGTAGGCGTACCTCTCGCGGAGCTGCCGATGGCCGGCAAGGACGGTTTTCGAGCGGAAGCCGGTTGGCTCTCCGAGCACCAGACCCCTGGTGCTGTCGTACCCTGCGAGCGCAGGATGAATCGCCACCAGTGCGGCCCCACGTAGATCCTGCGGATCGTTGACCGGGCGCCAGGCATAGGTGGAGTGTCCGCTCTCGTCGCTGTCCCCCGCGTCGGTCAGGACGCGTACGTAGCCGGGCACGAGTTGACCCGACTTCAGCCACTTGGATACCTGCCCGCGAACGGTTCCCGGATGCAGGCTGAATGCGTCGGCGTTGAAGGGATGGTCGAGCAAAGCTTCGGGCTCGTCGTGGATGACGACGAGCTGGGATGACACGGCGCGGACGAGATTCCCCGCAGTGGCTTCCCGTCGCCCATCGATGACGCTGGCCATCGCGTCTGTGTGGTGCGTCTGCGTGGCCTCAAGGCCCAGCAGCGTCTGGCGATCTTCTTCGCCGTGCGCCAGACTGACCACTGTCTGCTCGTCAGCGAAGGTCACGGCTCGACCCTGAAACTGACAGAATGCTGCAAGTGTCTTCCCGATGACTTCGCGTTGGTCCTGGTAGGGCCAGGCTGTTTCGGTCAGGTCAACGAGGTCGCCGCCGGTGTTGCTGGAACTCCCATAGATGTAGACATCGCCTGTCTCACCGGCGTAACGGGCACACCGTCCGGCGCGTTGTAAGATCGCGTTCGCCGGTGCCAGTTCGGTGTGCAAAGTATCGCACGTGATGTTGAGCCCGACCTCGATCGCCTGCGTCGAGACGGCAATCCAGCTATCCCCTTTCGCCTCACTGTGCGCAAAGGTGGCTCGTATCTGAGTCTCGATGCGTGTCCTGTCCTCTGGGAGGAACCGGCTGTGAAGGAGGATGACCTGTGTGTCACCGATCTCGTGAGACTGGCGCAGATCCTCAAACAGCCTGCGCGCTCGATCTACCACATTGCATACTGCCAGCGTGCGGCCTCGATGCCGCTCGAGCACGGCACCAGCCGTCAGCGGCTCTTCGCTCACATGGTAGTAGCGCGTCTTGTGCTGAGAGGGGATCGCCTGCATCGCGTGTTGGCTGACTTCGTCTTCCGGGACCACGACCGCGCCAAGCTGCCGACCAAGACCTTCGAGCATATCTCCTGAGAAGGTAGCCGTCATAAGCAGGAACGGCGAAATCCCCTGTAGCATCTTCAGCATCGCCAGGGTTGTAGGCAAGGTGGACGTGGGCTCGAATAGGTGGAACTCGTCAAACACCAAGTACGATCCGGTCACGGCACCGGCGTTCAGGTTGCTCAGCCGCCGCGGTAGTGCGTAGGGTGCAACCAGGAAACTGCTCAAGAGCTGGTCGATCGTGGTGAAGACAAGATCACCCTCGAACCTTGGGTCACTGCGATGCTCGCCGGTCTGGATCGTAACTGCGGGGGGATTCAGGAATTGGTAGCTGTCCACCAGTGTGGCATACTCCTCAAAGAATTGGTTGGCCAACACTCGCATGGGGACTGCGTAGAGGCATTTCCGGGGGAACGCGTCGCCATACTCCCAGGCGCGGAGGAACGGATAGAGAGCCGCCCGGGTTTTGCCTGCGCCCGTGGGTGCTTGGAGGATTACGGACTGACCGCTCGCCAGTAGGTCGTACACCCGTTCCTGATAGGGATACAGTGGCATTTCAACCTCCGAAGAAATCGTCAAAGAAGCGGTGTTTGCTGTCCGCTTCCTCATCGCCAGGAGTCCGGTGGACGTCCCAGCCATACAGCGCCGCCATCCTCCTTGCCTCCCCCGCCAACGCCACCCGCAGCCCCTCGGGCTCCAGCACCTCCACGTCGGCCCCCCAGCCGCGGATCCACGGCAGCATCTCCCGCGGCTCCGCGATCCGTGCCCGGTAGTGCACCGACCCGTCCTCGGCCACCGATTTGGCCTCGCTGGCGTGCCAGCACGTCTCCATCACCCGCCCTGCCACGCGCGGATGGAACCGCAGCACGATGTCGACCGGTGGATCGTCGGTGTACCAGATGCCCCAGGCGTCGCGCAGCGTCTCGCGGGCATCGAAGTCCGCCGGGATCGTGTAGGCCTCGTCCAGCAGCTCCACGGTGCGGATGCGCTCGATCTTGAACGTGCGCACGGCCTTGGGCGGCTCGCGCCAACCGATCACGTGGCTGGTCCGCCCGGCGGGGTAGGGCTCGATGTAGTAGGGCGAGAACGTGTAGGTGTGCACGCGTTGGTCGGGCATCTGGTGGGTCAGGCGTACCTTGCGCCCCAGCGACCAGGCGCGGGTCAGCGTCTCCAGCACCTGCAGGTAGACCGGGTCGTGGCGCTGGGCGTCGGCGTCCATCACCTCGGCCGAGGCGCGCACGTGGTCGCTGATGCGCGGCGCCAGCCCCTCCAGCGACCGCGCCAGCTTGCGCAACACCGCGGCCGCGTGGGGATTGTGCTTGTCGGTGCTCATCGCCATCAGGCGCGACGCCAGGTGCACGGCCATCGCCTCGTGCAGTGTGAAGCGCACATCGGTCAGGTAGCTCTCGCGGTCGATGGCGATGCGCCCGTCCTCGCCCTCGTAGACGGCGAAGTGCTGGTCGAGGTCGGCCAGGTCGCGGTGGATGGTGGAGCGGTGGACGTTCAGGCGCCGGGCGATCTCCGCTTGCGTCAGCCCCTCGGGATGCGTCAGCAGGAGCTCCTCGATCTGCAGGATGCGGCTGGCCTTGTGCTGTGCTCTTTCTGCCATAGGGCCTCCCTGTGTTGTGGTTACCTCTATCGTAGCAGACGGTTGCCTCAGATTACGCAACAGGCGCGCGGATTGCGCTACTTTCTGCGCCGGAAGGGCCACAGGCCGCCCCGGCGATCCTCGCTGTAGAGATAGCCGGCCTCCTCCAGGCTGGGGAGGCGGCGCATCACGGTCGAGCGCGCCATGCCCAGGTGTCGCGCGAGCTCGGCGGGCCGGATGCCCGGGTTCTGACGGATCAAGCGGTCCATCGTCTCGTAGTCGGCTTCCTTCCTGCGCCAGTGTCCCATCGTGCACCTCCGGTTGGTGAGTTGCTCTCACCATATCGGAGGCGTGTTGCAGCTAACGCAACACGGACACGCCGGAGTAGGCGAAATCCGGAACTGCGGCGCATAAAGGACGCGTGAGACTGTGGTTGGTGCACGAAGCGCGCGATCAGACGGTGCCCGCAGTCCGGATGCAGCGCCCGCTTCCCCCGCGCATCAGGCGTGATGCCCGGCTGCACACAGGGCCGACATGGAACGGGAGATGGCCATAGCGTACATCAGAAAATGCAGCGCGCAAGCGGGGCCGTCCAGCAACAGCGCCCGCCCGTTCCGGCTAGCCCTGGGCGAGCCAGCCGCGGACCCGCGCCGCGGTCTCGGCGATCTGCGCCAGGGCGTCGTCGAACTCGATCGTGGTGTAGTGGCCCGCGGGCCGCGCTGCCACCAGATCGCACGGCAGCAGCCCGTCCCACGAATACGCGAGGCCCGGGAACGCCGCCCGTCCCACCGTGCGCAGCGCCGTAATGCCGCAGCGCCCCGCGGCCCCGGCGAAGGGCAGGAACTCCGGCGCGCGGCTGTCGAGCGCCACGCTCAACGTCTGGAGGTTGCCCGCCGGCAGGCGCCGCAGATAGTCGCGGGGAACCGCCGCCAACGCCGGCACCGGGCGCACGATCACCGTGCGGTCCTGCGCGTCGTTGATGGCCTCGGCCAGTGTGCGCGCGTCGTAGGGCCGGCGGTCCACCACCACCAGGAACGGATCGTCGTACGCCGAATGGACCGTGGCCCGCCCGCCGGCCGCCAGCGCGTGGAACGCGTCGAAGCGCGCGTGCAGGCGGCGCACGTCCACCAGTCCCCCCGGCAGCCGCGGCGAGATCGCCCGGAGCGCCTCCGTCACGGCCAGGGCGTAGTCTTCCGGCGCCAGCCTGCCGCCTTCCTCCACGAAGTGCAGCCGCGGCGAGAGGCAGCCGTTCTGGTCCCAGATCGCCGTATCGAGCGCGGCCAGGGGCGCCAGCAGCGACAGCCGCTCGGGCGTCAGGAGCGCGCGGGCCACCGCGATGAAGCTGATCTTGTGCCCGTGGCGGTGCACCCGCGGGGTCGCGCCGGCGCGGTGGATGTCCGCCTCGATCTGGGCGATCGTCGCGTCACCCGCCACCATCAGCACCAGGTCCGCCTCGCGCAGCACCGCGGCCTGAACCGCGCCCTCGGGCCCATCCGCGCGCCCGTAGTCCCATAGCAAGACCGCGACGTTGGCGACCAGCGCCGGATCGATCTCCTCCAGCGCGCCCAGGAGCAGCGGCGTGAAGAAGGGCTCCCGGCGCGAGTTGCGCGCGATGACCGCCGGGCGCGGGTCCAGCACCTGCCCCAGCAGGGCGATCAGCAGCGCCGCCCCGGGGATGTTGCCCGACGCGAACCCCACCAGCGTCCGCGGCGGG